>OGHP01000122.1_pt1 | contig 20943 bp, 9 predicted proteins | sample 1571591 | NCBI WGS metagenome assembly OGHP01 (sample SAMEA2582069, study PRJEB24529) | metagenome | biome: Human gut stool | place: China | collected 2011 | reverse complement strand
TTATTCTCCCTGTTACTGGCAGGAACAGCTTTCACCGGACATGCCGATGAGGCTAGATTACTCCGTTTTCCCGCTACCAATGGCTCCGACATTGTCTTTTCTTACGCCGGAGATCTGTACAAAGCACCTTTGAATGGAGGAGAAGCACAAAAGCTGACTTCCCATATCGGTTATGAAATGTTCGCACGTTTTTCTCCGGATGGAAAATCAATTGCTTTCACCGGTCAATATGACGGTAACACTGAAGTATATCTGATTCCAACTGACGGAGGCGAACCCCAACGACTTACCTACACAGCAACAAACAACCGGGATGACTTAGGAGATCGAATGGGTCCCAATAACATAGTAATGACTTGGACGCCGGATGGAAAAAACATAGTCTACCGCAATCGTATCAGTGACGGTTTTGATGGCAAACTATGGAGCATATCGAAAAACGGAGGAATGCCCGAAGTGATTCCATTACCCGAAGGAGGTTTTTGCAGCTATTCCCCCGATGGAAAAAAGCTGGCTTACAACCGGGTTATGCGAGAATTCCGTAATTGGAAATATTATCGCGGTGGCATGGCAGATGACATTTGGATTTATGATCCGGCTGCTAAAAAAGTAGAGAATATCACCAATAATATTGCACAAGATATTATCCCTATGTGGATAGGAGAGGAAATCTACTTTATTTCCGATCGGGATCGCACCATGAATATCTTTGTTTATAATATCCGGACCAAACAAACTGAAAAAGTAACTAACTATACGGATTATGATGTAAAATTCCCCAGCAGTAACGGACAAATTATTGTCTATGAACATGGAGGATACCTCTATAAACTGGATCCTAAAACGCGCAAATCAGAAAAAATCTCCATCACGCTGACTTCAGACAATATCTATGCCCGAAAAGAAATGAAACGGGTAGCAGATAACCTGACTGCCGCCAGCCTTTCACCGGATGGCCACCGTCTGGTAGTAACTGCTCGCGGAGAAGTATTCGATATCCCTGCCGAAAAAGGGGTAACCCGTGATATCACCCGCACCCCGGGAGCCAATGAACGGGAAGGAGAATGGAGTCCGAACGGTAAACAAATAGCCTATATCAGTGACCGTACCGGTGAAACTGAAATCTGGCTACAATCTATCGAAGGGGGTGATCCCATCCAACTGACCCAAAACAATGATACTTATATCCGCCAACTGATATGGAGCCCGGACAGCAAGAAAATACTTTATACCGACCGTAAAAACCGTATCGTAGAAGTTGATATTGCCTCAAAAGCGAAACGGACTGTCATGCAGAATCCGGAAGGAGAGTTCTATGAAGTGAACTATTCACCAGACAGCCAATGGATTACCTATACTAAATCCGGAGCTAATAACATGAGTGTCATTTATGTATACCATCTGACTTCAGGTAAGGAATATCCGGTGACCGAAAAATGGTACAGTTCTTCTTCACCTGTCTTCAGCACGGATGGAAAATACCTCATATTCAGTTCCGAAAGAGATTTTAATCCCATCTACAGCCAGACAGAATGGAATCATGCCTATAATCGTATGGGAGGAGTCTATATGGCCATGCTCGCCAATGACACACCGTCACCTTTATTACCTTCGGATGAAATGGTCAGCATAGAACAACAGACTACCGATGCGGCCAATAAAAAACCGGAAGCTACAAATAATACAGTTAAAATAGATCCGGAAGGCTTGCCCGGAAGACTGATTAAATTACCTTTACAAGCAGGTAACTACGATAATTTCTATTCAGACGGTAAAAAAGTGTGGTATGCCAGTGGTAGAAGTACCAAAGTATATGATTTGGCTAAACAAAAAGAAGAAATCGTAGCCGAAGGAGCATATATGGATGTAGCTGCCAATCATAAGAAAGCATTGTTCTTTAAAGGAAATAATCTGTATATCTGTGATTTTCCATGCACTAAAGCCTCATTGGAAGAGAATATTAACTTAAGCGATATGGTTGCTCCCATTGATTACAGTCAAGAATGGGCTCAGATATTCGATGAAACATGGCGGGCTTTCCGTGACGGATTCTATCTGGAAAATATGCATGGAGTAGACTGGAATGCGATTAAAGAAAAATATGCTGTATTAGTTCCTCATGCAAAAACCCGTCTGGACTTGAACTATATCATCGGTGAGATGATTGCCGAGCTGGCTTGCGGACACGCTTATGTGAATCCGGGTGAAATAAAAGGTCCCGAACGTATTCCAATGGGATTACTGGGAGCTGAACTGAGTCGTGACAAGAGTGGCTTCTACCGTATTGACAAAATCCTACCGGGTGCAATTTACAGTCAGAAACTGCGTTCTCCCCTTACAGAACCGGGTATCGGAATAAAAGAAGGAGATTATATCACAGCTATTGATGGCATCTCAACAGCTACTGTTGATAACATTTACAGTCTGCTAGCAGGCAAAGCCAATGTATTGACTGAACTAAGCATAAACCGTACCGCATCAAGTAAAGGAGTACGTAAAGTGGTCATTAAACCATTAGACAATGAATACCCATTGTATCATTATAACTGGGTACAGAATAATATCAAAAAAGTGGAAGAAGCAACTAATGGTCGTGTAGGTTACGTCTATATTCCCGATATGGGACCGGACGGTCTGAATGAATTCGCCCGCTACTTCTATCCCCAACTCGATAAAGAAGCCTTGATTATTGATGACCGTGCCAATGGAGGTGGTAATGTATCTCCAATGATTATCGAACGTTTGCTTCGTGAACCCTATCGCCTGACCATGCGTCGTGGATCAACCAAAATCGGTACCATTCCTGATGCAACACTAGTGGGTCCGAAAGTATTGCTAATCAATAAATACTCGGCTTCGGACGGTGACTTGTTCCCATGGAGTTTTAAGGCAAATAAAATCGGTAAAGTTATCGGTACTCGTACATGGGGTGGCATTATCGGTATCAGTGGCCCGTTGCCTTATATGGATGGTACGGATGTACGTGTTCCGTTCTTTACCAATTATGATGCAAAGACCGGTCAATGGATAGTGGAGAACCATGGAGTAGATCCCGATATTCTGATTGATAATGACCCGGTAAAAGAACAGTTAGGTGAAGACCAGCAGTTGAATAAAGCCATTGAGGTAATTCTACAAGAGTTAAAGGATCGCAAACCATTACCTCCCGTTCCGGCTCCGAGAACTTATAAGGATTTGGGAGTGGAATAAAAAATCATTCTTTTTAATAAAGCCCGTAGCCATCATTAAGCTACGGGCTTATCTATGATTTTTTAATATAATGGATTTTGTATCAATAAATCATTTTTCTGCATTTCATCCAAATAAATAGGGAGTAAATAAGACTTATCATTCCATTTCCTCTCCTGCACATCAATAATGGAATAATTAGGCTCTGTAACTCCATAAGGATAGCGAATATCTATTCCTTGAACATTCTTAATCACTTCAGGTGCAATCATCCAACGGCGGATATCAAAATAACGATGTTGTTCATAAGCTAATTCTATTTTACGTTCATTACGATAATGTTCTTTCAAGACATCTCCCATTTCAGAATCTGGTATGTCAGGCATTCCCGCTCTTGTACGAATCATATTGATATACTTACGGGCTTCAGCATCTTCACCTAATTCTATGCATGCTTCAGCATAATTCAACAAAACTTCAGCATAACGTATCTGACGCCAAGGATAAGGTTGTTTATCATACTGATGATTAACTGAAGGATCTAAAAACTTACGCATATAATATCCTGTATAAGAACCATTCCAATCTTCAATAGGGCCTTGGCGAGTGTCTAAACCTGGTGTATAACTTCCATCTGACTGCTGATAATAAGCAGTTTGTACTATTCCTTCAGGATCACTACCTACTGTATCATCCGGACGTTGACGCCAATAAGAACCATTATACATAATAGAAGCATAGAAGCGAGGATCTCGATTTTGATAAGGGTAAGCTGCTTGTTGTGGATTATCCCAACTAAATTTGCTGCCATCTGCCATTTCATAAGAATCAACTAATTGTCCAGTAGGAGTATTTCCGCCCCAACCATGAAAACCATTGGGACTATTGAACAAACCAACACGAGGCAATTGAAAATCACTGCTATTATGATTTACATAATCATAATATTGTACCATAATATCTTCATCCGAATTATGACATAAGAAAATATCAGCATAGTTTTGAGTAGCTTCCTCTCTATTTTTCCATCCTCCATTTTCACCATACAGATGATATATACCTAAATCCATAACAGCTTTAGCAGCCTTTTTGGCCCGTTGCCAACGTTCCGTACGATCACCTCCCACATACCCTATAAGTTCAGGATGCTCATAACCGGATGCCCATAAAGACTGAGAAACAAATAAATCACTAGCCGCATAAAGCAGGACACGGGCTTTCAAAGCCATAGCAGCACCTTTCGTTGCACGGGCTTTATCTCCGTTCAAAGGCAAAATAGAAGCTGCTTCATCTAAATCTTTCACAATAAAATCTACCGTTTCTTCAAACGTATTACGAGCTACGAGTAAATCATCAGAAGGAGTAAAAGACTTCTCAATCAAAGGGATACCACCCCATTGGCTCAACAACCAATAATAAAAATAAGCACGTAAATAATGTACTTCACCCTTCAGTTTATCGACAACATCTCCTTCTAAAGCATATTTCTCTGCATTTTCAAAAAAGATATTACAGGCACGAATATTTTTATAAAGATTGGTCCAAGTTATATTATGGAAGGTTATAATCCAAAAATTAGGGGCAAGAATACCTTGATAGCTCGGACTCAATTCACTCATCACTACCGGCTGACTTTCCCATGCCCAAACCTCCATTGATTCATCACACAAAGAAGAAAGCATTACGGTATGAAATCCCCATTTCTGTCCCTCGTAAATATTATTAACAAAAGAGGTTATTAATGACTCATCCGTCCAGACAACTGCATCTGAATAACGGTCTACTGGGTCCACATCCAAAAAATCATCATTGCATGCTGTTAGCATAAAACATAGCAATACAAGTAATCCATATAAACGTTTCATATTTTTCATTTTATTTAAAAAGTAAGGTTTACTCCAAAATTTATCACTTTATTCAACGGATAATTATATCCCGATCCACTTGTATTTTCGGGATCATAATCCTTCATATCAGGACTGAATGTCAGCAAGTTATAAGCATTAATATAAATACGTAAATGTTCCACACCTATTTTCTTACTCCATATAGATGGTACAGTATATCCCAATTCTATATTCTTCAGACGTATATAATCAGTTTTATGCAACCAGAATGTATTCTGCTGATTTATAAAATATTCATTACTTCGATTATAGGTACGGGGAGAATCAGCATCAGGGTTTTCCTCTGTCCAACGGTTATTATAAAAACTCTTTAAGAAATTGGCAAAATCACCCGATTCTGTCGTTTGATAGAAAACTCCCCCCATAGCACCTTGCAGCAAAAATGAGAGATCAAAATCCTTATATCCTAAATCTACATTCAATCCACCTGTAAATCGTGGAGTACGACTCTTATCATTACAAACACGGTCATTGCCATCTATCACATCGTCCCCATTTACATCTTTGAAAATAATATCCCCCGGACGTGCACCGGCCCAATGAGGATACGCGTCTACAGCTGCCTGATCTTTAAATATGCCGATAGCTTCGTAATAAAGTCCCGAATCGATAGGTTTGCCTGTGGACTTCTGCCATTCTGGAGTACCAGGTGCCTCATCCCAAAAAAGAATTTTGTTTTTAGCATAAACCCCATTCAAGTTTATACCCAACCGAAAATCTTTAAAATTTCTACGATAATCAATATTGAAATCTACCCCTTGATTTTGTACTTTCCCTAAGTTTTCATCAGGAAGTACCAATACGGAAGTGCTCGGAACAGAAGCATTTCGTTTCCATAAAATATCACTGCGTTTATTATAAAAATAGTCAATGGTAAATGCCAAATCTCCATTCAAAAATTGTAAATCAAAACCTATATTCTTTTGTGTAGCTGTTTCCCAAGTCACATTTTGATTAGGAGCTACTCCTTCTTTCAATGCTTGGTTCATCGTTGCACCATTATTAGTCAAATACATCAAATCATTGAAAGTATAGGAAGCCAAATACTGATAAGGATCAATCAAATCATTTCCTGTCTGTCCCCATGATGCCCGTACTTTGGCAAAACTAATAAAGGGCAATTTCTTTTTGAAAAAATCTTCTTCAGATATTACATATCCTAATGAAATACCCGGAAAGAATCCGAATTTATTAGAACGATCAAAAATATAGGAACCTTGATAGCGCCAAACAAACTCTACCAAATATTTAGACTTATAAGCGTAGTTCACACGACCAAAATAATTTAAACGGGCTTCCTCATACCCTGTACCTGTATTATTCATTTCATCCTGACCACCAGCAAAAAGCTGGTCAATAGCGGCAGAAAGAAAATAACGACGATAAGCTTCAAATGAATCCCCCTTATCCGTGATACGTTCTACACCTGCTAGAATATTTACATCATGATCTTGAGCAAATGTATGGCTATAACTAGCGATACCACTCAATAATACCCCCAAATTGTCTTCCATTGATTCTGTCAGACGAGGATCACTAAACCCTTTCTTTCCTTCCACCAATAGGGGCTGGCCATTTTCATCCATCGAAGTCCCATCCCATGAATACAAATACCAAGGTTTTTGCCATATTTTACGAAAACGGAACGTCTTATCAAGTGACGCAGTAGCCTTCAAAGTCAATCCCTCCACATAAGGCACCTTGATATTAACTCCGAAATCCCCATTTAACAGATAACGCTTATCACGTTCATAACCAGTTTGATTGGTACATATAACTACCGGATTATCACCAAATTCAATGTCGGGTCCCGGACGGCCGTCGGGCCAATAAGCCGGTGAATTAGGTTTAGATCGCATCAGCATACGGAAAATATTCTCTGCAGAACGGGTTGGATATTTCCGATCTTCCATTCTTCCTGTTACATTGACATAAGTATCAACATATTTATTAATTTTCATATCAAGATTCATCTTCAAGTCATACTGATGGTAATTTGACCCACTATGACGATAAAATGCATCTTGTCCTTTGGCTGATACGCTAACAAAATATTTCACATTCTCTGTACCACCATCAATAGTAGCATTGGCATAAGTTTGTGGAGACCATGATTTCAATGTTTCATTAAACCAGTCCGTATCCGGATGTCCCCAAGGATCGGAACCATCAGCATATAATCTAAGATCATCTACCGTATAGCGGCCCTTATTACCGGCATACTTATCTATTTCATTCATCAAAGTAGCATATTCCACAGCATTGGTCATTTCCGGTATTACAGTAGGAGCAGCTATTCCATAATTATAAGTAAAACCTACTCTCGGCTTGCCTGCTTTTCCTCGTTTTGTTGTAATCAAAATAACTCCATTGGCAGCTTGAGCACCATAAATAGCTGCTGAAGCATCTTTTAATACAGACATCGTTTCAATAGTACTTGGATCAATACGCTCCAAAGAACGTCCGGGTACTCCATCAACAACTACTAACGGATCAGCTTTTCCAAAGGTATTAACCCCACGAACAGTAATAGTAGCACCATCATATCCTGGTTCTGAAGTGTTGGAAACAGCGACCACGCCCGGTAAACGTCCGGCTAATCCTTGTGATACATTCGTCACTGGAGTTTTTGCCAGCTTCTCACCACCTACACTCGTTACAGAGCCGGATAATGTAGCTTTCTTTTGGGCCCCATACCCCACAATCACCACCTCATCTAATAATTCAGTATCTTCCTTCAAAAATATATCCAGATATGTTTTTCCATTTATCGGAACTTCCTGAACTAAATATCCCACATAAGAAATACGCAATACAACTCCTTTAGGAACAGAAAGCGTAAAGTTACCATCCAAATCAGTTACAGTACCATTTGAAGTACCTATTTCCAAAATAGAAACCCCCATAAGAGGTTCTTTTAATTTAGAGTCCATCACCCTACCTTTTACAGTCTGGTTTTGCGCCCAAGCTGTATTGGATATACTCAATACCAAAAACAGCAATAAAACAAAACGAAATGTTTTCATACTATTATATTTAGAATTAAACAAAGGTTATTATTATTTACTTGTACGAATGGATACAGTAGCCGGAACCAATCCGGGAGAAGTCACTTTCAACATTATCTTACCTTCTTTCCGTGTACTTTTTACTACCACTATAGCACGCCCTTTCCATGCTTTCCGCTGATAACCGATATAGCTATCCGTGTCTTTCAAATCAGCATTTCCCACAGCCACTATAGTACCTGCCCCTTTCACTTCAAAAGTTAATTGATTATCAGCATTCGGCTCCAGAATGCCTTCCTTATCTATTATTTCTACTGTGATAAAACTCAAATCCTGACCATTTGCCTTTATTTTTGTACGATCGGCCGTTAATTGAATTTTCACAGGTTTTCCGGCAGTCTGTAAGATCGTTTTCTCTATTTCTATCTCGGATTCCACACCTACCGCCTTCAATATTCCTGGCTCGTATGAAACAAGAAAGACTGCTTTGAATTGCTGTTCCTTCTCTGTGAATTTCTCGCCTATCAGCTTATCATTCAAATACAGACGTACTTTGGGATATCGGGAATAAATCTCCACCTCTATTTCTTTTCCTTCATGTCCCGGCCAATTCCAGCTTTCCCAAGTAGGCCAGACAGACCATAAGGTTTCCTTCACCTTACCATAATAATTATCCGGCTCTTTTACAGCCAAGTAAAGTTTCTTATCAGGATTATACAACAAGTCACGATAATGTGATATAGGTTTCCTCCAACCTGTCAAATCAATATCTCCACAATAGGCCCCATGCCAAGGATAATGGTTACGTTGATAGTGTTCACCTTCCGACTCACCTGCATAATAAAATCGCCCGATACCCGATTCACCTAAATAATCAATAGCCGTCCAAACAAAATCACCAATAATATAATCATGACCATTTACCAACGACCAATTGGCAAAAGCATCTCGTGGATAAGATTCGGTTTGCATAATGACACGGGAAGGTACACGCTGATGATCAACCGGCGCTCGATGCAGCAAATAATTATAGCCCACTATTTCATGTACGGCAGCCAATGGATCATATATTTCCCAGTCATTATCCCAAGCAGCTAAAGCAGAAGTTACCGGACGACTGGGATCAAACTTATGTACATAGTCGGCCAACTTCCGAGCTGTAGTGACCACTTCCAATTTTTTACGCTCAATTACTTCATTGCCAATACTCCAACAAAAAATAGAAGGATGATTGCGGTCACGAAGAACCATGGATTCGATATCCCGTTGCCACCATTGATCAAAAAGAATAGAATAGTCATATTGATTCTTACTGTCACGCCAACCGTCAAAGGTTTCATCTATAACCAATAATCCGAGACGATCACAGGCATGGAGGAACTCTTCTGAAGGAATATTATGCGAAGTACGTACCGCATTAAATCCCGCAGCCTTCATTAATTCGACTTTCCGTTCTTCGGCACGATCATAAGCCGCTGCCCCCAGACAACCGTTGTCATGATGTAAACATCCACCATTTAAAATAATTCTCTTGCCATTCAAGAATAATCCTTGTTCAGCCGAATAAGTAACCGTCCGAATACCAAAAGATTCCGTTGTACTATCTATTACATCACTCGCTTCAGTCACTAGAAAGTGTGCATTATATAAATGAGGGGTCTCAGGACTCCACAAAGCAGGATACAACACAAAAATTTTTTGTGTTATTTCCTTTATTCCATTGGCAGGCAAATCCACTTTTATTTCTCCTTTTCCGGCTTCATCATTTCCTTTAGTCAACTTTGTTGTCAAGGTAATCTGTCTGTCAGAAGAAGTTTCATTTCTCAAAATAATTTTTATTTGTACAACAGCTCTCTCCTCACTTACCTCAGGAGTAGTTATAGCTATCCCCCAATGCTCTATATGAACAGCATTCATCGCTGTCAGCCACACATGCCGATATATACCTGTACCGGTGTACCAGCGACAATTTTTCTGCTGCGAATTATCCACTCGTACAGCAATAATATTCTTATCATCATAACGTAGATAAGGAGTCAGATCATAATAAAAGGATGAATATCCATAAGGACGGATTCCTACGGATTTTCCATTAATAAAGACCTCTGAATTCATATAAACTCCTTCAAAGTAAATACCCACTTTCTTGCCTTTATGCTTAGAAGGTATTTCAAATGACTTACGATACCATCCCGTCCCTGCCGGAAAATAACCTCCATCATTCCCCATCGGATTTTCCGGATCAAGGGTTCCTTCTATACTCCAGTCATGAGGTAAATCAAGTATCCTCCAATCAGCATCATCGTATGTATTCAATGAAGCGTCAGGATAATCCCCCAACTTGAATTTCCAATCATAATCAAAAAGTTGTTTTCGATATTCACTTCCCGGATACGCATCTGCTCCGAAACAAACTCCCCATAACAGGAAAAGTGCAGTTAGTAATTTGATACTATCCCAACAGACTAATGGTAACTTCTTTTTCTTCATGCTTTATTATTTAAGAATCATGAAACAAAAGAAGCCATATCCTGGAAAAATAGGGTATTGAAACCCTTTACAGAAGGTATAAAATCCTTTCATGAAACGTTTCAATACCCTAATGACAGAAATTTATCCCCTCTTTCTTTTATCAGGCCTTGATATGTGACTGCTGATACTCGGTAGGCGTCACGCCAAATTCCTCTTTAAAACATTTCGTAAAATACTTAGGATTACTGAAACCTACAGCGTATGCCACTTCAGATATGGTCTGAGTACGCGCAAGCAACATCATACAGGCACGCTTCATCTTTATATTGCGTACAAAGTCCAAAGGTGTCAATCCGGTCATAGATTTTATTTTACGGTATAAAGTAGATTTGGACATGTTCATTTCTTCGGAAAGTCTTTCCAAATCAAATTCAGACTCTTCCAGATGTTGTTCTATGCTTTCAATTATAGACTGCAGAAACAACTTGTCGGCAGACGGATAAGCTAAAGTTTCCAAATTGACGTCTTCTTCTTTACGAAAAGCCGCCTGACGCATCTTAAACGATCTGATAAGATTATCCACACGGGCAAAAAGTACTTTCATTTCAAATGGCTTTGCAATATAACCATCCGCTCCGGCATCATAACTGGCTATCCGGTCATCAATGCCGTTCTTCGCAGTAAGTATGACCACCGGAATATGATTAAAACGCAAATCCGACTTAATACGAGTGCAAAGCTCCCAACCATTGATATCAGGCAACATCACATCACAAATAATCATATCCACTTCATGGTTGCTTAGTTTATCCCAAGCTTGCTGTCCGTCTGCCGCAGTCCATACACTATACTTTTCCTTAAATATTTCTTTCATGATATAGAGTAATTCTGCATTATCATCTATCAACAGAAGAGTAGATTTATCCGTATCTCCATCAGATGAAACATCATCCTCTGCCACAATTACACATTCGGTGATATCCATTGCCACACTTTCCAACTCGTCCACTATTTCATCATGCTTATACCCCGTTCTGTCAATGGGAAGTTCTACCGTAAAACAGGTACCTTTACCTAATTCACTGTCTACTGTGATAGTTCCATGATGAAGATTCACCAACTCTTTCGTCAAAGAAAGCCCGATACCATTCGATTCGATTCCCACCTGTTTCTTACTACTATAAAAACGAGTAAAAATATAATTGATTTCTTTGGATGAGATACCTATTCCCTCATCCTTTATTTTGATAACCAAGACCTTATTTCCTTCCTTATTTATAAGGTATACGTTTACTTTGATACATTTATATTCGGGAGTGTATTTTACGGCATTCGATAACAGGTTATATATTATTTTGTCTAACTTATCAAAATCCAGATAACCTTTAATTTCCAATGGTTCTACGTCAATCTCTAAAATTATGCCTTTCTTTTGAGCAAGAGGAAGAAAATTCGTCTTGCAAATATTCTGTATAAACTCACTGATATTTCCTTCGGACACATTCAGATTCATTTTTCCCACATCCATCTTTCTAAAGTCCAAAATCTGCTGTATTAACCGTTTCAGTTTGTCGGCATTGGATTTCAGTATTACAGACTGTTGTCGGATAGCAGGAACTTTTTGTTCCAAATGGTCAGTAACACAAGAAATGACTGTCAGCGGAGTTAGTAATTCATGAGAGATATTTGTAAAATAGTTCAATTTTGTCCGTGCCAGCTCTTCTTTTAGTTTCACTTCATTTTTGATTTTAATACGCTGCGCATAAGTATGAAAAGACAGATAGACAGCAAGTACAATCAAAACAAAGTAAACCATATATGCCAACCAAGTTTCATAAAAAGCCGGAGCCTGGACAATAGCCAATACAACTTTGCCTTCCGTCCATTTTCCTTGTCCATATTTCCATTTTAACCAGAATGAATAAGTACCTTTCTTTAACTGATTATAAAAAGCAGAATTCTTATCATAGGACAGATATACCCAATCCTTATCTACTCCATCCAATTTATAAGCCATCTCTACCTTGGAATTCAATGAATAGATAAGCGATGAAAAAAATATTTCTATATTTCTGGAATTGGGGGCCAAAGAAATCCGGTTGATGGTATGAAGTGATTCATTTTCAGCAAAGAATATACTTTTATTTTCAATTTTTACATCCGTAACGACAGGAGAAAACTGTATCTTATCCGCTGACAAGACACTACCAGACTGAATATGTATAAAACCACGATGCCCACCTACATACAGCCCTCCTTGCCTGTCCTTGCTTATCGCTCTGTATCTGAATACATCAACCCATATATTCCCATCCGAAGTGGCATAATTCATACATATTTTCTGATAAATATCATATTGGAGTACCTTTTTGTTAGTTATGATCCACACATTGTTTTCATCAGCAAGTAACCCCAACACAGAGCAATCATCTATCCGGTTATCCAAAGCCATATTTTCAAATGTCTCTTTGTCCGTATCCGATTTGAATATTCTCCCTAAAGAAGAAACTAACCATAAGCAACCCTTCCTGTCTATACAGACATGATTTACATTTTCCTGTCCTGAAAGAACAGGAATACAACCTTTTAATTCATAAGATATATTCCTGTCAATACAGCTTAACCTATACACCTTTTTATCAGTAGACATTCCCCATATGTTACCTTCTTCATCACTTGTCAAGGAAGACATTTCCGGAAAATCAGAACTTGCTGCAAGTAAAACAGAATTATCAGGACGTTTTACATAAAGCCCCGACTGGGTAAAAATCCATAAATTGCCTCTATTATCTTCAACCAAGTCCCTGATATTTCCCGGATTATGGATTTGTTTTTCCAAATCAATATCCTCTTCCAACTGTATCTTCATATCCTGATGGGTCATTCTCATTACCCGTGCACCGTATCTGGGACTGATCCATACTCCTTCCTTAAGCTTGGATTTCACAATTATACTTACTTCGCCCGGATTTGACAAGTTGTTATCACTATTATCTGCAAATAGATCTTGTGACAAATCATACAGGCAAAGCCCGTATCTATCCTGATTAACCCACATCACATCATTTTTATCCAAGCAAAGATTCAAGATATTCGCATCCCAACCCATGTGTTTTTTAAGTTGTGGCAAAGGATAATTATCAATCTTCGAATTATCAAAGAAAATTGTATATGCCATATCATAAGACCCCAGCCACAGATTCCCTTCTCTGTCTTTCATGATTTTAGTGTACATCATGTGTGTATCTACCAAATCATGTATATCCACAGGTACCAATGTGCCCTCTTCGGTATATTGCAAGGCGTAAAGTTCATTATAAGACAATAGCCACAAGTAGCCGAATGTATTATCTTGCGTCATACTATAAAAGATCGGTTCCGTTTCCCCACTTCTGGAATTGATAATATGATGTCTTTTATAACATTCTTCCCCTTCTTTCTTTGGAAAGAACTGCCATAGTCCTTCACCCCACGTACCAATCCAATAATTGCCCGATTGGTCTTGACACATAGTATAAGGTGCATTATTCTTGCCTAATGGAGGATAAGTAACAAAAGAATCTGCCTTTTCATCATATCTGAACAAGCCTCCTCCCGTAAGCGCCCACATATTTCCCTCTCTATCCTGATAAACAAAATTAATGGCATGCCTATTCTGTTGTGAGCCGAAAATATCATATTCCTTCACAATAGAAGCCGTAGAATTACATCTGTATATTGTATTACCGGCTCCTATCCAAATATTGTCTTCTTTATCTGCTGCCATATAATTAATCCCCTTATCCAGCAGTCTTGTATCCGGAAAAGGAATTATTTTACAAGTTTGTTTATCATAAAGATTTAATCCTTTCCATGTACCGATCCATACATAGCGAGAATTATCCACTATATTTGAAATTGAATTATTTGTAAGCAAATTCAGATTTTTATAATCAGACCGAAAAGGTTGTAAGCGGAAACCATCATACCTTGCCAGCCCGTTAGTGGTTCCTATCCATAAATATCCTTCTCTATCCTGATAGATATCAAAAATCTCATTAGAAGAAAGTTGATAAAAAAAAGGAAGCTGTTTGGAGATCATATGTTGTGCACAAACAGAGTAATTACCAAAAAATAAAAAGAGAAAGAGGAAAAAGTACTTCATAGTTATCAGATATATTGATGAAACAAAGTTATGGAAATTAATTGTTTTGTAGATGATTTTGGCAAAGAATTCGTATTGAAACAGGAAAAATAATACATCTACACCTTAAACATCTAAATAATATACTTGTAAGTTCTATAATCTTATCCTCGGAAGATTATAAATCTTACAACTGCTATTTGTCTAAATAAATACAATAAATTTTGGAGGGTATATATTTAATATATATCACTCCAAAAAATGTAAATAGAAACAATATATATATACATAACAAGAAGTTTTTTTTATTTCCTGTTCTTTCCATATATCTCCCCGACTTTCATTATCTTTGCAATCACTTAATAACAAAGATATTAAATAACAAAAAATAGATCATGGAATACAATTTCAGAGAGATTGAAAAGAAATGGCAGCAAAGATGGGCAGAGAACCATACCTATCAAGTGACTGAAGACGAAAGCAAAAAGAAATTCTACGTATTGAATATGTTCCCTTATCCGTCGGGAGCCGGATTGCACGTAGGACATCCGTTGGGATACATAGCCAGTGATATTTACGCCCGTTACAAACGCTTGCAAGGTTTCAACGTGCTGAACCCGATGGGATATGACGCATATGGACTTCCTGCAGAACAATACGCTATACAAACTGGACAACACCCTGCCATCACCACTGTGAACAATATCAACCGCTATCGTGAACAGTTGGACAAAATCGGCTTCTCTTTTGATTGGAACCGTGAAGTACGTACTTGTGAACCAGGATATTACCATTGGACTCAGTGGGCTTTCCAACAAATGTTCAACAGCTATTATTGTAACGATACACAGCAGGCACGCCCCATCAGCGAACTAACGGAAGCATTTGCCCGGTACGGCAACGAAGGACTGAATGCGGCTTGCAGCGAAGAACTCAGCTTTACAGCCGAAGAATGGAATGCCAAAAGCGAAAAAGAACAACAGGAAATCCTGATGAACTACCGCATTGCCTATTTGGGAGAAACCATGGTGAACTGGTGCCCGCAACTAGGAACTGTTCTTGCCAATGACGAAGTGGTGGATGGAGTTTCGGAACGCGGCGGTTTCCCCGTCGTTCAGAAAAAAATGCGCCAATGGTGTTTACGCGTATCGGCTTACGCACAACGGCTGCTGGACGGACTGGACACTGTGGACTGGACTGATTCACTGAAAGAAACACAGCGTAACTGGATTGGACGCTCGGAAGGTACGGAAGTACAATTCAAAGTGAAAGACAGTGATATTGAATTCACTATCTTTACTACCCGTGCAGATACCATGTTCGGTGTAACCTTCATGGTACTGGCACCCGAAAGCGAACTGGTTCCCCAACTTACTACTGAAGCACAGAAAGCCGAAGTGGAAGCCTATCTGGACCGCACCAAGAAACGTACGGAACGTGAACGTATCGCCGACCGCCGCGTAACCGGTGTATTCAGTGGCTCATACGCCATCAATCCGTTTACCGGCGAGGCTGTTCCCGTATGGATCAGTGATTACGTATTGGCAGGTTATGGAACAGGCGCCATCATGGCGGTTCCTGCTCACGACAGCCGTGACTACGCTTTTGCAAAACATTTCAATCTGCCTATCGTTCCGTTGGTAGAAGGTTGTGATGTAAGTGAAGAAAGTTTCGATGCCAAAGAAGGTATTGTTTGCAACTCACCCCGCAAGGATGTCACTCCTTATTGTGACCTTTCTTTAAACGGACTGACCATCAAAGAAGCTATCGCAGCTACCAAAGAATATGTGAAAGCCCACAATTTGGGACGCGTGAAAGTGAATTATCGTCTTCGTGACGCCATCTTCTCACGCCAGCGCTATTGGGGTGAACCGTTCCCTGTATATTACAAAAACGGTATGCCTTATATGATTGACTCATCTAAATTGCCGCTTGAACTTCCCGAAGTAGCTAAGTTCCTGCCAACCGAAACAGGCGAACCTCCATTGGGACATGCCACCAAGTGGGCCTGGGATGTAGAAAAAGGTGAAGTCGTGGAAAACAACTTGATTGACAACGTCACTATATTCCCGCTTGAACTGAATACCATGCCGGGCTTCGCAGGTTCATCCGCATACTATCTGCGCTATATGGACCCACACAACGCACAAGCACTAGTATCAGAAAAGGCAGATCATTACTGGCAAAATGTAGATCTCTATGTAGGCGGCACCGAACATGCTACGGGTCACTTGATTTATTCTCGTTTCTGGAACAAGTTCCTGCATGATCTGGGCGTAAGTATCAAGGAAGAACCATTCCAAAAATTAGTAAACCAAGGAATGATTCAGGGACGAAGCAATTTTGTATATCGCATCAAAGACACCAACACCTTTGTGTCATTGAACCTGAAAGACCAGTACGAAACCACTCCGCTGCATGTGGATGTGAATATTGTATCCAACGATATTCTGGATGTAGAAGCTTTCAAAGCATGGCGTCCTGAGTATAACGATGCTGAGTTTATCCTGGAAGATGGAAAATATATCTGCGGATGGGCAGTAGAGAAGATGAGTAAATCCATGTACAACGTAGTCAATCCGGATATGATTGTCGAGAAATACGGTGCCGACACGCTGCGTATGTACGAAATGTTCCTCGGTCCGGTAGAACAGTCCAAACCTTGGGATACCAATGGTATTGACGGTGTTCACCGTTTCTTGAAGAAACTGTGGAATCTGTTCTATAGCCGCACAGACGAATTCTTGCCTGTAGAGGGTGAACCGACTAAAGAAGAGTTGAAAGCAATTCATAAGCTGATTAAAAAGGTAACCGGAGATATTGAAACTTTCTCTTACAACACTTCTATCAGTGCATTCATGATTTGTGTAAACGAACTTACTTCATTGAAATGTCGCAATAAAGAGGTATTGAGCAATCTCATCATCCTGTTAGCTCCGTTCGCTCCACATTATGCAGAAGAACTTTGGGAAGCTCTGGGAAATACCACCAGCGTATGCGATGCACAATGGCCTGCATTCAATGAAGATTACCTGAAAGAAGACACTGTAAAATACACTATCTCTTTCAATGGCAAAGCACGTTTCACCATGGATTTCGCCGCTGATGCTGATAACAATACCATTCAGACAACAGTTATGGCAGATGAACAAGCCCAGAAATGGATTGAAGGAAAAACCCCGAAAAAGGTAATCATCGTTCCCAAAAAAATTGTAAATATCGTATTATAATCGATACTATCCTTGAGGTGTGTCAAAAGCAGTAACTTTTGACACACCTTTCTACTTACATTAAAAACAATCCTCATTACCATGGACCAAATATTAAAAATCAAACTAGGCAGAGAGGTAAAAGACTATTTATCCATTACCTTCGGACTGATTTGCTATGCACTGGGATGGGCGGCTTTCTTACTGCCTTATCAAATAACTACAGGCGGAGTAACCGGTATTTCAGCCATTATATATTATGTTACAGGCATTGAAATCCAGGTTTCTTATTTTATTATCAACGCTGTTTTCTTAGGTTTCGCATTAAAGATACTAGGACCTAAATTCAGCCTTAAAACCATTTATGCCATCTTTATGCTAACATTCCTATTATGGCTCTTTCAAGCATTATTGAAGAACCCGGATGGTACACGAATTCATGGCTTGTGTAGTAGGTGCCGGCTTGCTGGGATTTGGTATCGGCATTGTTTTCTGCAATAATGGAAGTACCGGCGGAACGGATATCATTGCCTGGATTATCAATAAATATAAAGATGTAACCCTTGGCCGCATGATGATGTATTGTGATATTGTCATCATATCCTCCTGCTATTTCATATTCCATGACTGGAAACGGGTGTTATTTGGTTTCTGCGTATTGTTTATTATGAGCATTGTGATTGATTATGTTATAAACAGTTCACGCCAATCCGTACAGTTCCTTATTTTCTCGCGTAAACATGATGAAATAGCCGAAGGAATCACCAAACAAATAGATCGTGGAGTTACCTTATTGGATGGTACAGGATGGTATAGCAAACAAGGAATCAAGGTCGTAGTGGTATTGGCAAAGAAAAGCCAGTCACTGGATATATTCCGATTGGTGAAAGATATTGACCCCAATGCATTTATATCACAAAGTAATGTGGTAGGAGTGTATGGCGAAGGATTCGACAAACTAAAAATAAAGTAACTAAAAAATAATCTCTTCCATTGCTTCACTGTTTCTGCATTGAAAAACAGAACGATGAAGCAATGATAAGATTACTACATATCGGTTAATCTATTTTCTCAAATTTCTATTTTATACAATACATGTCTGCATAACCAATGCCCTTGTTCCACCAAAGGATGATCGAACTCTTTTTCAAAATGCATTCCTATTTTCTGCATGACCCGTTCAGAGCGTTTATTGGGTATGGCAGTGAACGAATATACCGTTTTAAAAGGTAAATTATCACTCGCATAATCCAGACAGGCAGAAGCGGCTTCTGTGGCATATCCCTTTCCCCATGCATCCCGGCACAACCGCCAGCCTATTTCCACTCCGGGAGTAAAATCCGACTCGAAAGCAATATTATGAAAACCCACATAGCCTAGAAAATTCTGAGTTTCTTTACATTCTACAGCATACAAACCATAACCATATTCTTCAAATTCTTTCCGGATACGACAATAAAAAGCCATCGTCTCTTCCTCTGTCAAAGTAGTGAGAAAGAATTCCATTACTTCTTTATCACTGTTCATACGGACAAACGGAAGAATATCTTCTTCCTCCCAGTCCCGTAACAACAAATGAGGAGTTTCTATATATACCATACTATCAAGTATCAAATGATAGCAACAAAAATAATCAAAAATTGAAAATACACATAGCAAACAAATTACTATTTACCTTTTCACCTATATTATTCTGTCAGGAATTATCTTACTTTGGTTCATTCTCAGTATCTTTGCATTCAATTAATATGATATAAAATGAAAAAGAAATTAGTATTTGCTACAAACAATGCTCATAAACTGGATGAAATATCCTCCATTCTAGGAGAAAAAGTTGAATTATTGAGTTTGAAAGATATCCATTGCCATGTTGATATCCCCGAAACTGCTGATACGTTGGAAGGCAACGCGATGCTGAAAGCGGAGTATATTTATAAAAACTACGGTTTAGACTGTTTTGCCGACGATACAGGCCTGGAAGTGGAAGCTTTGAATGGTGCGCCGGGTGTTTATTCCGCCCGTTATGCCGGAAGCGAAGGACACAATGCGGAAGCCAATATGCAAAAATTATTGCAGAATATGCAGGGAGTGCAAAATAGAAAAGCACAATTCCGCACAGCTATCTGCCTGATTCTGGATGGAAAGAAGCATTTGTTCGAAGGAATTGTAAAAGGTGAGATTATCAAAGAAAAACGAGGTTCGTCAGGTTTCGGATACGACCCTATCTTTGTGCCCGAAGGATATACTAAAACTTTTGCCGAGATGGGAAACGAGACGAAAAATAAAATCAGTCATCGGGCGCTGGCGGTGGAGAAGCTTTGCCGGTTCTTGAAGGCATAATCTTATATAAAGAACAATAGCAAAACGGGGATGTGTCAAAACTCCGATAGCGCTATCACTTAGTCTGTCATTCAGAGCGAAGCGAAGAATCTGTAAACATAAGTAGATGTAAACAGATCCTTCACTAGAGTTCAGGATGACAAAATGATAGACCATTTTAGTTTTGACACACACCCGTTTTGCATTTATATATTTCACTTTCAATCCCATTCCACACCTCCAAACGAATTTTCCACCGAATAAAGCATTTTTTTCACTCCCATATTTCATATTTCTTCTAATATTGTACCATAAACAGTTAACAAGAGAAAATATGAAATTCAAAAAACAATTTTATCTATTATTTATCTGCTTATGGGCAGGCATAACAAAAACTACATTTGCACAACAACCCGCAACCTATGATTATGTAGTATCTTCAAACGGTAAAGGCAACTTCACAACTATACAAGAAGCAATAAATGCCGTACCCGACTTCCGAAAGAAACAAACTAGAATATTATTAAGTAAGGGCATATACAAAGAGAAACTTGTAGTCCCCGCCAGCAAAACAAATATCGCACTAATAGGAGAAGACGGAGCGGTTATTTCATACGATGACTATTCAAACAAACTGAATGTTTTCGGCGAAACTAAAGGTACGTCCGGTTCTTCATCCGTTTATTTATACGCTCCTGATTTCTATGTGGAGAATA
>OGHP01000087.1_pt1 | contig 27697 bp, 19 predicted proteins | sample 1571591 | NCBI WGS metagenome assembly OGHP01 (sample SAMEA2582069, study PRJEB24529) | metagenome | biome: Human gut stool | place: China | collected 2011 | reverse complement strand
ATTGGCAATACTCATTATATCCGCAAATACACCGGGCTTCGCACTATTTAGGGAGCTCCAACTGTGCAAAAAAAAAGCTTTCCCTACGGCAGGAAATTCTAGCACTTCTTCGCGAAAACGCCGCACGTTCCTCATCCTCCCCGCTCTCCGTGATTTCCCTTCCAAGAGAGCCTCGTTCCCATTCCCCAGCCGCCGCCCGACCTCAGTCCCTCGCCTTGCCGGATCCGCACATGCCGTCCCCGCCTTCCCGCCGAGCCCTCCGCCCGATTCCCGTCGCGGCGCACGACCCTCCCTCTTTCCCCGCTCTGCCGAGGCAAAACGGCAACCTATAACCTCAACCCTATCGAATAGATAACATTTTCAATATTCGACTTATGGACTAGCTCTCCTTAGACTTTAGGCGTAGGTGGTTGCGGTCTCCTCTTCGAGGCGCACCGCTCCGTCATCCCCGACTCCAAGGAGATTCCCCATGTCCGACCAAGCTCAGCTCGCCGAGCGCTTTACGGACGTCATGGCGAAATTCACGGCCTTCTTCGGCAAGCGCCTTCCCGACGACGTTCTCGAAAAGCTCGAAGCCATGCGGCGCGTTCAGAAGAGCGAACTCGCCACGCTCGTCTACGACGCGATGTTCACCGATCTTGAAATGGCGAAGGAACGAAACGTCCCCTTCTGCCAGGACACCGGCGTCATTCAGTACCACATCGAACTCGGCGCCGACTTCCCGATCCGAAACGAACTCGAAGCCTGCCTCAAGGAGGCCGTGCGCCGCGCGACGGTCAAGGCCCCGCTTCGCCACAACGCCGTGCAGATCTTTGACGAGAAGAACACGGGCGACAACACCGGTCACCGCATCCCCTGGATCGACCTCGAGATCGTTCCGAATTCTTCCGACGCCGTGATCTACGCCTACATGGCGGGGGGCGGCTGCTCGCTTCCGGGCACCGCGAAGGTCCTCATGCCCGTCGAAGGCTACGAAGCGGTCGTGCAGTTCATCTTCGACGTGATCTGCGAGCGCGGCGTCAACGCCTGCCCGCCCCTTCTCGTGGGCGTGGGCATCGCCGGTTCCGTCGAAGTCGCGGCAACGCTTTCGAAGCGCGCCCTCATGCGCCCCGTGGGCTCGCACAACCCGAACAAACGCGCCGCCGAATTCGAGCGCATGGTCGAAGAAGGCCTCAACGCCATCAACATCGGTCCGGGCGGCCTCACGGGCGAAGGCTCCGTCATGGGCGTGAACGTCGAGACGGCCGCGCGCCATCCGTCCTGCCTCGCCGTCGGCGTTTCGGTCGGCTGCTGGGGACATCGCCGCGGCGCGATCCGCATCCACGCCGACATGTCGTACGAACTGCTTTCCTACAAGGGGGTAACGCTGTGAAAACGCATCATCTCACGACGCCGATCAAGAGCGAAGATCTCGAAGGGATCGAAATCGGCGACATCGTCTACCTCTCGGGCTACCTCATCACCTCGCGCGACGACGTGCACATGCGCCTCGTGAAGCAGCACCGTCCGCTCCCCGTGGACCTCGCTGGCAAGGCGATCTTCCACGCGGGCCCCATCATGGTCCCCTGCGGCGACGAGTCGGGGAGCGGCTACAAGGTCGTTTCGATCGGCCCCACGACCTCCATGCGCATGGAAAAGTTCGAGCGCGAATTCATCCGCGACACGGGCGTGAAGATCATCGTGGGCAAGGGCGGCATGGGCCCCAACACGGAAGCGGGCTGCCGCGACCACAAGGCCCTTCACTGCGTGTGGCCGGGCGGCTGCGCGGTTCTTGCCGCAAGCAAGGTCAAAGAAGTCGAAGAGCACCACTGGGAAGAGCTCGGCATGCCCGAGTCGATCTGGGTGATGCGCGTGAAGGACTTCGGTCCGATGATCGTTTCGATCGACACGAAGGGCGACAATCTTTTCGAGAAGAACAAGAAGGTCTTTAACGAAAAGAAGCAGCCGATCGTCGACGAAATCAACAAGCACGTCGATTATTTCGATTGACGTGTGGAAAGCGTTGGCCGCGGGTCATAAGTGTCGGCGGCTTCGCAGGAGCGGGCGTCCGGGTTTCGGGCGCCCGTTTTGCGTTGGGGAGGGAGTGGAGTTGGGGAAACGCTTCGTTCCTCACCCGCGGGCGAACTTTTCCTTGGTCACGTCCTGCATGGTCTTGATAAGAAGACGAGCGGCCTTCGAGAGGTAGCGCGCCGGCCGGTACGCCGCCACGACCTTTCGGACGGGAACGGCCGGTTCAATCGAGAAGAACCGCACGCGCTTCGCGGCCGCACTTCTTCTTGCGAGCGTTTCCGTGACGATCGTGGCGCCGAGCCCCGCGCCCGCCAACGCCAGAGCGGCGGTAAGCGATTCGCTCTCGAGGACGATCTTGGGCGAAGCCCCCGTCTTGGCGACGAGCGTGCGATAGAGGTCGTGGATCTGCTGCCCCTCCCGCACGACGAGGAAGGGTTCGTCGGCGAGAAGCCGGAAAGGGAAAGGCGGAAATTCGTCCTTCCGACGGTCTTCGGGACAGAGGGCGAGCGCCTTTTCAATGAGGGGACTCTTCTCGCTTACGGCCAGAAGGAGGCGCTCCTCATAGATCTCCACCGCTTCGAGGCCCGGCTGCGCAAGAGGCGAGATGACGAGCGAGACGTCGGTCTTCCCCGTCCACACGAAGTCTTCGAGTTCGCGGGTCGTCCCCTCTTCAAGTGCGATTTCAATCCCGGGGTGCGCCGCGCTGAAGACAGGCAAAACTTCCGTCAGGAAGAACATCTCGCGGTATTCCGACGCACCGATCACGACGCGCCCTCGCCCGCCCCCGTTGATGTCCTCCACCGCCCGACGGCAGTCCTCCCGGATTTCCGCGACGCGCTTTTCCGCTTCGAAGAAGATCCGGCCCGATTCCGTCAGGGTGAGGGGGCGCGTGGAGCGGTCGAAGAGTTCGGCCCCGAGGTCCTTTTCGATTCGCTGCACGAACTGCGAGAGCGAAGGCTGCGAGATGCCGAGCGTCTGGGCGGCTTTGGAGATGCTGCCCGCCGTTAGGATGGCGGAGAGGTAGCGGTGGGATTGGAGGTGCATGAGTCGGGAATGTTTTTGAAATCAGTCGGGCGCCGAATGTACGGGGTTCCAAGAACGAAGTATGCCGCCGGGACCGGGACCGGGTTCGGGTTACGGTTGCCGCTTCGGCCTCAGGGCGGAGGCTTCGAGTTCAGAGAGAAGCGTAACGGGGACCGCCCCGCCGATCGCATCCATTTCCGAAACCGCCCTCCCCGATGCGTCCGCCTCGTCGATGACGACGGCGAGGGTCTGCACGTCGGGGCGCTCAAGCCGCAGGGCTTCGACCTTCCCCACGTGAGACCGCAGGACATCTACGGAAAGAACGTCCACGTATCGCTCGTCGACACGAAAATCAAAGGATATCCCACCACTCGCCGTTTGCACGACGGGAAAACATTCCGTTTCCGCTTCGGGAAGAAGGCATCGAAACGCCAGCGCCGCCCTTGCGACATATTCCTTGCGATCGCAATCCACCGGGCAGTTCTTGTCGGCCGGCAGGGATACGAGCTGTGTCAGAGCCAACAGATATCGGGCGCAGGCTTCCTCGGCTCGTTCGCGCGGCGCAATCATCTCGATGAGACCGGAAGGGTGAAGAACCACGCCCGTTCCCCGGAAGATACCCAGAAGACGGTCCCATGCGGCCTCCTCCTCAAAGCTCATGCCAAGAGCAAGCAGCGTGTGCAGATTGAGACCATCGTCAAAGAAGCGAACCTCTCTATCGAACATCTGAACATAAGTTTCCAGCGGCGCGTCCCGGCAGATCCGAAAAGATGTCTCCAGTTGATGGACGACGGATCCGTCCCGGGTCGGGACTTGCCGCATTTCAAAGCCAAGATCTTTCAGATAAATCATGATGAAGTCGTTGGTTGGAGAGGACCAGAGGTGAACGGATTTTCAGGCGCATCCAACAACAACGAGTTGCCCCTCATTCTCCGTAGCGACGAATTGTAGCATTCGCCTCGGAAGACTCGACCTGTGCAAAGGAGTCAGAAACGCCAGAAAGCGTCAAGCGGTCTCGGGCACGGAAGGGTATCGGGGTACGCACTGGCCCGCCGAAGAACTCACTGACGACTTCAAGTTGCGTAGGTTGAAGAACGACAAACCGTTCTCCTGCGACATCGCGCTTCTCAGCATCCGCAACCGGGATGAAATCCTTGGGAATGTTGGAAGACAAACAGAGTCTCATGCCGACGGGAGCCCGCATCATCCTCTACGAGACTAGTTAAAAATCAGGATATTCCGTGGAAGTTTCCTTGTGCTAGGATGGGGTGCGTTGAACGATTACCGCATCGATCGCGAAATTTCGACTGCCTTACAGCCAAAACATACAAAAAGGATAAAATCACTATGAAATCAATAGGTTACCCACCCACCCCCGCTAAAATTGCAAACCTAAAGATTAGAGCATCCGTTCTAGCGACACTGCTAGCGTTGCCGCTTTCCGCATTTTCTTTCACTATTCCCCAAATAGAAGTCCCAGAACTCCCGGCACTCAATTCGCCGAACTTTGATGACAGCACGGGTTTTAAACAAAATAGTCTGCCCATTGAAGGATGGGGACAAAATTCCCTTTCGAGCGAGGGGCTCCAAAATCAAATCAATTCCTCAACTTTAGATTATTTACTAAAGCGAACAAAATATAATTCTCGGTATGACCATGAATCAATGGTTCTCATCGAGTCTGACGCAACCGTTAACGGTGGTGACAGAGACCTGCGCTTCCATCAAACCCAGGGTGATGGCTTACTATTTACTAAAAATAATTCGACACATTTCTCCCTGAACACAAACGGAAGTCTGCAATTCTATGGTGAAGACTCCGATTACCTCATCAAAGCTTCATCAGGATCTTCTCTCACAGCTTCAGCCGATGACGTCTGGCTGATAAATAAAATCACCAACATAAGTTCCAATAACGGACTTCTTCTTTTCGGGAACAACAGAACAACAATCTCCATAAACACTCAAAAGGACTTTGTCGCCTTCTTGGACGCAAAAGAGGTCAGAGACTTTAGCGAGAGAGAATATAATCTGATCGAAGGAAGTACCCTAAACGTCAACTCGCAAAATATCTTTATCACTCAAGAAACCTCAGACGAGGTCATAAACTCTAAATCAACCGGCATAAATCTAGAGGTCGCCGACGCCGAACCAAGTTCATTGACTGCAAAAGAAAACATTCTCATTCAAAATGTAAACTGCGGAATTTACTCCTCCGCCAACTTGACTATAGATACTACAAATCTACTAATCAATGTCAACTCAAACAAGGAGTTAAATAATTTAACAAGGAACAATAACGGAATAAGCACACAAGCAGATCTCAACATAGTAGGCGCCGACTTGATATACATCACCGGTGCTCACAAAGCCATTCATTTACACGGACCAGGCTATGTAAGCGACTACTCCCCAGAACAAGACATTACAGCAAATACGATATATCTAGACGCGAAAAACTCTAAAAAAACAAACGCCTTGATAGAAGATGGCACAGACAGTACAGGAATTCTCATCACAGAAGATTCTTCCACCGAAATTTCAGGAAAAAACAACAATCTCACTTTTATCTCTAAAGATTTCTTAAACGGCATAATTGTAGAGGATAAAAGCAATCTTTTCCTTAGCGCCTCAGATATATACATCGTCAATGAAATACACACAAATAGCAGTTATGGGATAAGTTCTGATCACGCCATCTCCAATATTAAATCAAACTCTCTCAACATATCTGGATATAACGTAGGCATCGGACTTTACCACAACGAATTCAAAGAACCATTGCAACCTAACCACCAAATTACATTAAAAAAAGAACTCAATCTTAAGAAAGTAGATGTTGGCTTCGATATCAGAAATTCAGATCTTTTAGTACATACAGCTCACGCATCAATCACAACAACCAACGAAGGAAAAGCATTCTCCTTGTCCGAGAACGCAAAATTAAATTTCACATCTGATCAAAAATCGATTATCGTAGGTGACATTACCATCGACAATTCGACTTTCTCTCTCAATACGGGCGCGGAATCCACGCTCGAAGGAAAAGCCGTCAATGTCGGCGAGAACTCCACGCTTGACATTACGATGGGCAAAAAGAGTCATTGGACGGTCACGGACGCGAGCAACCTCAGCACTCTGAACGCCTCGGACAGCACCATCATTCTCAACGGGATTGGGGACAGTGCCGCTCCCTCGTTGTCCATGGATGCGTTGACGGGCACCGGGAATACCTTTGTGCTCGCCCACGACGAGAATCTCACCTCGGTCTCGTTCATCAGCGTGAAGGAATCCGATGCCGAAACGACCCATACGGTCCAACTCGGTGATTCCGCCATCACTGCCGACCTCGGCGAAGTGAACGTGCAGTTTGCCACCGACGAAAGCGGTCAAACGGTCTTTGAAGCCGGCTCGTCCATCACCGAAGCAGGGCTCTTCATCTCCAGCCCGGAACTTGACGCCCAAACCAACGCCGCTGGCGGTAAGGACTGGTTCATCACCAACGTGGAGAACGCGCCCGCCCCGACCCCCGAATCGATCGTCAGCAGCCTGGGCAACAACTACTTCTTCTGGCGGGGACTCACCGAATCCACGCGCGAACGTTTCGGGCAATTGCGTCACGGCGAGAGCGCGGGAGTCTGGGGACGCATTACGGCGGGAGCCCTCAGTTACGGCGGCATTGAAGCCAACTACCAAACGTATCGCCTCGGTGCGGATACTTCCATCAATCCGAACTGGAAGGTCGGCGTGATGCTCGAACAGCACGAGGGCAAACTCGACGCTTCGGAAGGACGAGGTGACATGGACGCCACCACGGCATCCCTCTACGCGCTCTATACGGGCAACAACGGCGTCTATGCCGACGGCGGTCTTCGCTTCGGCATCATGGACTATGAATACGTCAACCGCGACATGCTTGTCGACGCCTACGACTACGACTCATCCGCCGTCGGCGGTTGGCTCGAAGTTGGACATGAATGGGTAGTTGCCGGCGGTTGGACCGTAAGCCCGCACGTTGCTTTCTCGTACGGTCGTTTCTCGGCCAAAGACTTCACGACCGACAACGGTCTCAAAGTCAAGGCCGACTCCGTCGACAGCGGCATCTTCACGTTGGGTACCGACTTAGGGTTCAAGCTCGATCGTCTGGAGGTTCTCTTCACAGCCGACGCCATGCACGAAGCGTTGGGAGATCAAACCATCACCGTCAGCCACGAAGACTCCCGCATCCGTCAGGACGTCGATTATTCCGACACCTGGGCGGAATTCGGGTTCAATCTGAGCTACCGACCGACGGATCAATCCTTGGTCTGGCTCAACGTCAGGCGTAGCGCGTTGGCCGATGTTGAACAGGACTGGAAGATCAACCTCGGCGCACGACTGTTGTTCAACTGACCTCTTCTTTGATTTCTCCCCCGAGAAAGCGGCGTTCTCCTCCTCGGCCGAACGCCCGCCTTCTATCCATCTTGCTTACGGACCGCGTTTCCCGCGCGGTCCGTTTCTTTTCTCCCTCCCCCAATCCTCACCCTCTCGCTCTTGTTGACTCCACAGCCTATTTCAACTTCTTGTAATCAACTCTCACGCAATGCCTTTCATTCGAAAACTAGAAAGGCACAACGGCCATACTGAAGACAATTCTTCGCGCCCCGCCCCGACGACCCCGAACATTTTTCTCACAACGAGGCACCCTCATGCGCTACACCATCGCAATCGAACCCGGCGGCGAAAACCACGCCTTCGGCGTCATCGTCCCGGACTTGCCCGGCTGTTATTCCGCGGGCGACACGCTCGAAGAGGCACACAGCAACTACCAGGAATCGGCCGAACTTTGGCTCGAAACCGTGCTTGTAGACGGAGGCTCCGTTCCGCAACCTTCCGCCCCGGAAACCCTTCGCAGGGAACATCCGGAATGGGCCGATTGGATCTGGTCCGCGGTGGAGGTGAACGTTTCGAAAATAGCCGGCCGAGGGGCGTGAACCCCCGACGCCGCCCCGACACGCCTGCGCCCCGCCCAGTGTCCTCATGGGAAATATCCAAGCGAAGCCCATCGCAAGCCCGCACGCACGACACCTTCGCCATCGACTCGTACGTCGACGCCGCTCTTCCTCAGATTGCTCTGCTCCACACCGCCATCACTTGAGTTTCGATTCTTTCCCCGTCCGTTCCCGTCCAACGTTCACGCCGTCTGACGTTCACTTTCCGCGAGCCCCCCATCGCCCGAAAATCCCCACCGGACAGGGGTACACATCCTTTTTCTCAGTCCCCAAGCCGAGCATGCTGCATTCATGTTGAAACGTTTGAGAAAGCAGGAAGCGGGGAGAAACATTAAACGGCTGAGAGGAAGAAAATAGCTTCGGACAGCGAGCAGTTCCGCCAAGAAACCCACTGCCGACATCAGACTCCATGGTTCGAAAAGGGTAACGAAACACCCTGAGCCGTCACACGTCCTGCCCCAGCAACCGGGGTGAAAGCCTTGGAAATTCTGAAGGTTAAGCAGATTTTTTACCGTCACGAACCTGCATCATCCTTTCCGAGACTAGTCGAAAATAAGGAATTCCCGTGCAAGTCTCCTTGTGCTAGGATGGAGGGTACGTTAATCGATGACCACACCGATCGCAAACGTTTGACCACATTACGGCCAAAGCCCAAAAAAAGGACAAAAACACTATGAAATCAACAGGTTACCCCCCCTATCGACAAGCATAACTCTTCAAGCTTTCGCTCTTTAGCTCTTGGCAAACTTTTTAAGCCCACTGCTCTTTCTTTACTTATCGCCTCACTCGCCCTTCCAACCCTCTCCCAAGCTCGAGACTACAACAACTCGGATCTCGATGAAAAAAGTGTCCTTTTTTCTTTGAATGACGACGCCGAGGACATCGGAAACATTGATCTCTCCATAGAAGCCAACGCCCGTAACAGCTTCTATGTCATGACCGTTCTGGGTAGCGAAAAAACACTCGACGACAACGTACTGAACCTTCAGGACGTCCGTGTCTCTCTCATTTCAAAAGGAATCGACAAATCCTATGAGGAAGGCACCTATGTATTGCATGCCGATCAGTATGGTCAGGTAAACATCCTTGGCGACATCGACATTGCTGTTGTTCACGGGGAAGAGGTAAACAAAGGAGAAATCGGTGCAAACGGCATTTATGCCGAAAATTACGGCGTAATCAACTTAGGTTCTGAAGACACTACCACCCGTGTCTGGACGATTTCTGATAAGCCCGACTCCATTTCTTCAAAATATGGATCCCAGGTGAATTTCATATCCACCAATAATCAAATCGTCGGATCGATGGACTTGCTTGGCAAAGATCCTGGCGACACATCTTCAATCAAAGGAACTTTTTCTGGAAACGGTTCTTACTGGTTTGGAGACGAGTTTTCTCGTCGCAATGCGTCTACAGCATTAAAAGCAGGCATAAATTGGGGACGATACAATCCTGCAGATGGGGAACTCGACCTTACTTTTGAAAACGGCGCTCAATGGTCTTACCTCGGAATCGTTGCAGAATATCAAGACATTCCCGCGACTGTCGCAAAACGGATCAGCAAGATAACACTTAATCAGGGCGGCATCATCAATCTGTATGATGAAAATCTTGAAGATACCTGGAAAAACATCCGAAACGAAACATTAAATCAAAGTCTCTTTGATGTTCTTACTTCGAACCCTGATTTCGACCTCAAACACGATTATGTTCGCATCGGAGAACTAAACGGTTCTGGCGGAATTTTCCGCATCGATACAAACGGTGAAGACAAGTCCAAAACGGACGTAATCTTCATCGAAAACTCTACAGAAGGTGGAACGCATCACGTTCAAATTGAAGGTCTCAATACTTTAGGATCCATCACGGAAGACAACACGCTCACCTTCGCCATGGTCTCCAAGGCGGCTAGCGACGCTGGAGTGGCGTTCCACGAAATCGAAAACGTTGAAGGAGACAAACTCTTCAACTACGAGCTCGATATCCGCGGTGTTGAATTTTCGGGAGAAGATGCTGATGCAATAAAATCGAAGGAAGAGTTCAGCAGCGAGGAATTGAGCTCGGTCCTAAATGAAGAATTTTTACAATACGCCTTCCCGCTTTTTGGCATGGAAGTTGGAAGCCTAGCCGACGGCGGTACGCTTTGGGAAATCTACCGCGTCGTCCGCTCAAGTTCCGCTTCGACCCTCGGCATGATCGGCTCGGGCTACGCGGGTTATGACCTCGCAGTCGACATGGACCGCCGCGACCGACGCATTCATGAATCCGTTCACGAAAACGGCTCCGAACAAGGGCTGTGGGTTCGCGTGAGCCACGGGCAAAAGGGAGCCTCGGGCGTTTACAAGAACGACGTCGACACGGTGACGCTCGGCTTTGAAGGCGCTCCTTCTTCCTCTTGGAGACTCGGCGGGTGGTTCTCGTACGCCACGGGCGACGTCGACTATTCGAACGTCAGAGGCACCGCGGACCTCGAACGCTACGAAGCGGCCGTCTACGGCACTTATCTGTCCGGCAATCACTACCTCGACCTCGTCGGCCGATTCGGCCGCGTTGCGAACGAGTTCGACGTGACGAGCAACTCGGGCGCTCTGCGCACAACGGGCGACTACGATCAGGACTATGCGGCGATTTCCGCCGAATACGGCTACACGCTGCGCGATGCCGCCACAGGCTTCTTCCTCGAGCCGCAGCTCCAGGTTCAGGCCACCTATCTGCGCGACTTCGACTACTCGACCGAACGCGGCATGCGCGTTCATGCCGACGACGAAACCAGCGTGATCGGACGCACGGGCTTCCGCTTCGGCCGTCAATTCCGCTCGAACGAATCGACCGGCGAAGCGTACCTGCGCGGCGACGTCCTCCATCAGTTCACGGACGGTCAGTCGGCCACTCTCAAGGCAGACGCCGATCGAATCTCCACGACCTGGGGCGACAAGGACACTTGGGCGAACTTCGGCGTCGGCGCCTTCTGGAATTGGAAGGATCGCTTCTCGCTTCAGCTGGATCTCGAACGCGCTGTTGGCGGCGAAACGGTTGATACGTGGCTGATGTCCGGTCACGCTCGCTACTATTTCTGATCCTCCCCCGAGAAAGCGGCGTTTTCCCTCTCCGGCCAAACGCCGTCTTTCTTCCTCTTCATCACGGACCGCTCTTTCCCGGGCGGTCCTTTCCTTATCTTCCGCCGTCACGTCCCCGTCTCACCCGCAGGGACCTTCTCCTCCGACTGATAGAATGTCCGAATCAGCACCGACGGCCACTCCCCGTACCGCCGCCGCAGGAAGCAAGGACGCCCCCATGAACTTCAAACCGCTCGCCCCTTACTATCCGGAACTCTCCGCCCTCGGAGAACACTGCGAAGACCTGATCCGCGACCGTCACTTCCGCGAGAGCGTCCAGGGGATGCGGCAGTTCGCCGAAGGCGTCCTCAAAACGGTCTTCCGCGTCCGGGACGACGACGAGGGCCTCGGCGCCCTCATGCGCCGCGACGACTTCGCGATCGTCGTCCCCCGCAAAACCGCGGCGAGCTTTTCGCTCCTGCAGCGCTACGGCAACAAGGCCTCGCACTTTCAGGTGAACGACCTCCTCACCTCCGTCCCCTACGAGCGGCACTACGAAATCCGCACGAAGGAGGACGCGGAGACCTGTCTTCGCCACGGCTACGACATCGCCCGCTGGCTTCTCTCCTGCCGGGATCCGTCCGCCCCCTACCCCGACTTTCAGCCGCTTGAAACCGTGCGCACGAACGCCAAGGGCGAGAAGCGAAAGATCGTCTTCGACAGACATCAGGAAGAGGCGATCGGCCTTCAAAGCGGACGCCACCTGGTGCTCGCCCCTCCGGGCTGCGGAAAAACCGAGATTCTGACGGAGCGCGTGCGCCGCGCCCTCGAATCGGGCGTCGCGCTCACCGACATGCTCTGTCTCACGTTCACGAACCGCGCGGCCCGCGGCATGCAGGAGCGAATCGTCGAGAACTTTCCCGAGCGCAGCATGGGAGAGCTCTACGTCGGAAACCTCCACCGCTTCTGCTCGAAACTCTTGTTCGAGAGCGAAGCCGTTCCCGAAACCGCCACCATCCTCGACGAAGACGACGCGCGCGAAGTGATCGACTCGCTCGCCCGAGAACGCCTCCTCGAAGACCGCCCGCCCGCGTCGGAAGGGCTTCCCCTTCCGGAAGATCCCCTCCCCGGCTTCGTCGCCGACTTCATTCAGCAGCGCGCGGCGGAACTCCTGCAGAGGGACCGCGGCTTTCCCGAGGAGACGATCCAGCAGGCGCCCGCGCCGGAAGTGAACCAAAGGAATTTTGAACTCCTCGCCGCCTTCGGACTCGTCGCGTACGACGAAAACCGCAATCCGAAGATGGACGAGGACCGCGTCGACACGATCGCCCGCGACTACCTCGCCTACAAGGAGTCGCAGGAGTTGCTCGACTTCAATGACCTACTTTTGAAAGCTTGGCTCTTTTTGACGGACAAGCGCTCCTTCGTGAAACGCTACCCCTGGATTCAGGTGGACGAAGTGCAGGATCTTTCGCCCCTGCAACTCGCGATCGTCGAGCGGCTTTGGGACGAGAAGCAGCCGTTAAGCGTCTGCGTCTTCTTCGGGGACGAACAGCAGGCGATCTTCTCCTTCATGGGCGCAAAGCTCGACCGGCTTCAGGCCTTGAGCCGCACGCATGCAGTGCATCATCTGCACCGAAACTTCCGTTCGCCCTCCTACCTCCTGGACCTTTTCAACCAGTTCGCCGTCAGCGAGCTCGACGCCAATCCCGCGCTCCTCCCGCGCGCCGAAAAGGTTTCGGAAAAGCCCAAGGGAGCGCTTCGGCTTCTCGCCGCCTGCGACGCGAAGGACCAGATCGAGCTTTTGAGCGAGCTTGCCCTCCGCGCGCCCGAGGGCGAGACGACGGCCGTACTCGTGCCTTCGAACGCGATGGCCGACACCCTGAGCGACCGCCTCAAGGAAAAGAAGGTCGAGCACTTCAAGATTTCGGGCAGCGACCTCTTCCGCATGAATGTTTTGAAGACCGCCAAGGCCTACCTCGGAATCCTGAAGGACGACTTTCAGACGGCGCCCTGGGCGCAGCTCATCTCGCGCCTCACGCGAAAGAACACGACGCTCAAGCGAATCCGCGACTACCTCGCCCGCGAGTTCCCCGAGTACGGGCTTCTTCCCTCGGACCTTCTGCACTACTCCGTGGAGAATCCCGACGAGCCCATGAGTCTTCTCGACGACTTCACCCGGGCCTATTGGGGCGAACTCGTCGTCTTCGACACGGAAACGACGGGGCTTGAAGTGGGTCTTGACGACGTCATCCAGATCGCGGCCCGAAAACTCCGGGGCGGCCGATGCGTCGATACGCTCACGCTCTTTTTGAAGACGAACCGCGAAATCCCGAGGATGCTCGGGAACATCCCGAACCCGATGGTGGAGGAGTACGAGGCCGCGAAGGCCCGCGGATCGCTCCTTCCTCCCGTCCTCGCCTTCAAGAAGTTCCTCGCCTTCGTGGGCGACGCCCCGGTCGTCGGGCACAACGTCGAGTACGACGTCAACATCGTGAACGCCCAGTACGCGGTCCTGAAGGACCGCATGAAAAAGGCCTTCGACGACGACGTCGACGTCTCCGCGCTCCCGCGCGCCTACGCCCGCGGGGAGCTCATGAAGCGCTACGACACGCTTCGCCTCTCCTATGCCCTGGAGCGCGTCATCTGCCGCGAAAAGGGTTTGAAGCGCCTGCCGTCCCACAAACTCAAGGACCTCATCCGCATCCTCGGGGTCGAGGGCGTGAATTCGCACAAGGCCGACGACGACGTCGCCGCGACCGAAGGGCTTTTGGCGCACTTCTACGAGCTCGCTCGCCCCCTCGTCGAAAAGCAGAGAAAGTTTCTGCTCCGGCCTTCGATCCGCAACATGTCGCAGACCTTGCGAAACGCCCTTTCGGAAATCTACGAAGAGCACCGAAACCTGAGCTACCGCCCGCAGTCCCCCGAAGACCCGGCGATTCTCGTGCAGGTGCTGCGCGAATTCATCGAGAGCCTGCCGAACCACACGGAAGTGCAAGACCAGATCGACGAGATCAGGAAGAAGCTTCCGCTTCTCTACGCCTATCTCGACCGCGTGCTGATCGAAAAGGAGAAGAGCCGGACGCTCTACGCGCAGCTGCAGCGCTATCTCGTCCATATCAATTCGCTCAAGGAAGCGGACCTCTGCTCGAGCGACGTCGTGCGCGACCGCGTCTTTCTCTCGACCGTCCACAAGGCCAAGGGCCTCGAATTTGAGAACGTCGTCATCGCCGACGCCCGCGACGGCGTCTACCCCTTCTTCAAGAGTTCCACCCCCGAAGCCAAAGAGGAGGACGCGCGCAAATTCTACGTTGCGCTCTCGCGCGCCAAAAAGACGATCACGATCACTTGGCCCCTTGAGAACGACTGGGGCTACTCGTGCCGGGAGTCGCCCTTTTTGGCGGCGATCCGGGAGGACTTCGTGCGGGTAACGGAAAGCGACGTGCTGCGGGACGACGGGGTCAGAGAGCCTCCCGACCGTTTCGAGAATCCCGACGAAGACGATCCGCCCTTCTGACGGTCCGCCCGCCGCCCCGGCTCTCCCGCGCGCACGCGGGCTCCGTCCCGTCCCGAGCACCCCGCCGCGAACGAAAAAGCCCCGGCGGGGCGTTTTCCGTCGGGGTGCAGGAATCGGCACGAACTCAGCGCTTTCGTTCCGGATTGAACTCTTCGTCGTAACGTAGGAGGAACTTCACGAGTTCAGGATTGCGGTGCGACCACCAAAAGTCCGCGGGCGTGTCGAGCGGGCGCAGGCTCTCCAAGTCCTCCTTCGAGAGCGAAAAGTCGAAGACCTCGAGATTCGCCTTCATGCGGTCGACGTGCGTCGTCATCGGATCGCGACGATCCCGCGCCCGATCGGATATCGGGATCATCCACGCGCTCTACGCCGACCTCAACCACCTCGAGGTCGTCCGGCTTCTCGACGGGTGGCAGAGCAAAAATGAACCCGCGGTCTACGCCAAGCCCCATGCGGGGCCGCGCCCCGCGGTCGAAGGCGCTTCTACCGTTCCCGTCGTCTTCGACGACTGAGCGCCGACACGAACGAACAGGAAGCGCCACAAGGAAAAGCCCGCTCGGGGCAGGCTCCTTCCCGGAGCAAAGTCGATCACAGTTCCCGAACCTTATACCTCGAACGAGTCGCCTTGCGTATTCGGAAGGTCTTCCCGACAGTCCTCTGCGGCGGTAACGACGGTACCGACCCACTCGTCGTCTACGTCTCGGCTCATAGGGACTTTCCCGATCAACCGCTCCAAACACGTCAAGTTTTGTCTTTTCGCAAATTACGCGCGTAAGTCCGCGAAAGAGAATCGACCCGTGCGGACGTCTCAACCGCCCGCGCGGACAACTACAGCAAAAAGGAGATTCCCTCATGCAAACCAAGCTTTCCGTCGCACTTGCCGCGACTCTTGCAGGTTTCGCTCTCAGCGCCCAAGCCGCCAACGTCGAGGTTTACGGCCTCATCGACACGGGCCTCAACTATCAGCACGTCGACAGCGACCGTGCCGGTGAGGACGACATCTCGAAATTCCAGATGAAGTCCTCGCAGTCCACCCCGAACCGCTGGGGGCTTCGCGGAACCGAAGAAATCGGCCCGGGCCTCAAGGTGGGTTTCGTGCTTGAAAGCCAGTTCGGAAGCGACGACGGCACGCTCACGAGCGGTCGGCTCTTCCACCGCGCCGCGCAGGTGATGCTGATGTCGGACGACTACGGCACGCTCGTCCTCGGCCGCTCCGGCATGCTTAGAAGCGGCTTCGGCACGACCGGGATCTGGGGCGTGAAGGTGAACCCCTTCAGCAACTCCTGGGGCGACTACATGATCGGGTCGAAATACATCATGCCGGGCGGCTTCAAGCCGGGCGACAACACGATCACCTATCAGTCCCCCGTCTGGTCGGGCCTGCAGCTGCACGCCCAGTATTCGAACCAACTTGACGCCGCCGGCGCCGAGGACTGGGAAGAAGAAGGCAAGAACAGCACCGACCGTCAGTGGGCCTTGGGCGCCACCTACACGGGCGGTCCCGTGCACGTCTCCGCCGTGCTCGACTCCGTTCTCTACGGCCGCGCCTACGACAAGGACGGCAATCTCCTCGGTTACGATCCCGACGATTCGCTCACCTTCAGCCTCGCCGCGACCTATGACTTCGGCTTCATGAAGCTCTTTGCTTCGGGCATGTACTTCTCCGACATGCTTGCGAGCGAATTCCAGGGTCACGGCGACATGCAGTCGCTCAAGGGTGGAAACGGCGTCTCCTACAAGGGCTACAGCCTGCAGTTGGGCACCACGGTCCCGGCCTGGGGCGGCACGGTGAAGGCCAACGTGGGCTGGATGGACGCCAAGGTTGACCATCGCTACGCGACGGACGCCGACAAGTATCTCGACACCGACCGCATCGGCTTCTCGCTCGGCTATGTCTATCCGCTCTCGAAGAAGGCGGAACTTTACGTGGGCGCCGGTGTCACGAAGGACAGCGCCAACACGAAGGACGGTACCGACTCGGTCGACCCGATCGCCTACGAAGTGCTCTCGGGTCTCCTGGTCCGCTTCTGATCGATCGACAGGTTGCGCACGCCCCTCCCCCGCGTGCGCAACCGCCAAGGTTTTTTCCATTCCTGCCCCGCACCGACTCCGTCGGCCGCGGGGTTTTCGTTGTTCCCCGGGATGGGAATCGTCGAAGTTCTCCCGCGCCCCCGACCTCCTCGCCGGACCGGAGTCGTCCGGCGTTTCCCTCCTCCGCCGGACTTCCTTTCGTTTCGGACAAAACGAAGCCTCCCGCATCGCTTGGACACGGGAGGCTTCACTCACCTCAAAAAGCAATCAAACTCAGGCGGTCGCGGCGTTCTTGCCGGCGATGCGACCGAAGAGGAGGCAGTCGACGATCGACACCGTGCCGAGACGCACCATGCCGTGGACGCCCCCGCAGATTTCGCCCGCGGCGTAGAGACCCGGAATGGGCTTCAAGTCGTTGCCGATCACTTCGGCCTTCGGCGTAATGGCGAGACCGCCCATCGTGTAGTGGACGCGCGGCCAGAGGCGAATCGAATAGAACTTGCCCTGATTCACCTTCGTGTCGTCGAAGATCTTCGCGTTGAAGGCCGGATCCTTCTTCGCCTTCACGGCTTCGTTCCAGGTCTTGAGAGACGCCAGGAAGGCGTCCTTCGGAATCTTGTGGAAGTCGGCCAGGGCTTCCGCCGAATCAAAGGTCTTGACGACGCCCTTTTCGAGCCCCGTCTTCAGGGCTTCGGCAGGAACGTGTCCGACGTTGTCGACGCTCACCGCGAGCACCGCGGGATGTCCCGTCGCGACGATCGCGTCGGAGCGGACCTTGCGGTTGCCGGTTTCGTTCACGAAGCGCTTCCCGGTTTCCGGGTCGACCATGAAGCCGTAGCCCACGACCGCTTCGACGATCTTGGGCGCAACGCCGAAGCCCTTTTCGTCGGGCGAGGTCCAGGGGCCGAGCTGAATCCAGTCCATCTGAATGTCGGTCGCGCCGATGCGCTGCGCCGCCATCAGGGCGTCGCCCGTGGCGCCGGGCTGGTTCGTCGATTCAAGCTGCGGCCCGAGGCGCGGGTCGTGAAGCTTGCGAAGTTCCACGTTCTGCGAGAAGCCGCCGCCCGCCAAGACGAGGCCCTTCTTCACGCGCACGCGCACGTTCTTCCCGCTCTTTTCGTCCGGGAACTTGTAGCCTTCCGTGATCACGGCGCCCGCGACGCGGCCGTTTTCAACGATGATGTCAACGAGGCGCGTGCGGTTCTGAACCTTGACGCCGAGGCTCTTGGCCTTTTCAACGAGAGGCTTCACGAGCTGGGCGCCGTTACCCTTCATGTAGGCCGCGCTTCGCGGCACCGAGTGGCCGCCGTGGAAGGCGAGGCGGTCGAACTTCACGCCGATCACGTCGCGGACCCATTCGTAGGTAGGAAGGGCGTTGTCCGCCACCACGCGGGCGAGTTCCTCGTGCACGAGGCCGCCGCCCGACTTCAGCATGTCGCGGTAGAGCTGATCGGCCGAGTCCTTGACGCCCGCGGCCTTCTGCAGGTCGCTTCCCGGCGCGGCGATGCCGCCGCCGCAGAGCGCGGAGTTGCCGCCGAGCACCACCATCTTTTCAATCAGAAGCGTATCGGCACCGGCCGTGCGGGCTTCGATCGCGGCGCAGAGGCCCGCGTAGCCCGAACCCACGACGAGGACGTCGCATTCGCGATCCCAGGAAGCGGGGGCTTCCGCCGCGTGCGCGGCGTGGGCGGCGCCCGCCATCAGGCCGACACCCGCGAGTCCGAGGACGTTTCGACGGGAAAACTTGTCCATGTTTCTCTCCTTGTGAGGTCTAAGAACATTTCATTGTTGAACAGAGTCTTACGCGCGTAATTTGACAGGGCGCAAAGGAAAGTGAGGAGACCGAAGATAAATTCCTTCGCCCGCGACGAAAGTACGGAGGCGACCCCGTTGCCCGGCTGCCGTTCCCTAATAACAACTGGAACGCCCTTCGAGTTGTAATAAACGAGCTAATAACAACTGAAAGGCCCTTTCAGTTGTAACTACGGGCTAGCTGCAACTCAAACGCCCCTTCAGTTGCAACAAGCGGCCTTATACCAACTCAAACCCCGTTTTAGTTGTCATTAGCGGCTAATACCAACTAAAAGGGCGTTTCAGTTGATGCTACGGTGTCAATACCAACAAAATCGCCTCTGCAGTTGATATTACGAAAACGCCCCCGCACCGAAAGCGCGGAGGCGTTCCTGTCGCCCGGGCGGCCTCAACCGTCTCGAGCAACTTCATTCATCGGACAAGCCCGATTCTCAGCACCAGGGCTTTTCGTCGGCGGCGTTGCGGCCGGCGATGCGCCCGAAGACCAGGGCTTCAGCGTTGTTGCAGGCGCCCTGATAGATCGGACCCCACATGGAGCCGAGTTCGCCGGCGCCGTAGAGACGCGGAATCGTCTTGCCAAGGGCGCTCACGATGCGGGCCTTTTCGTCGCGGCGCGGACCGCCCTGCGTGTTGACAAGCGTGGGCCAGAGTTCGAGCGCATAGTACGGACCCTTTTCAAGCGGGGCCGAAACGAGCGGCGCATCGAAAGCGTAGGACTTCGCGGCCTTCTTCACGGGACGGCCGAAAAGCGTGTCCTTCCCGGCGCGGATGTCTTCGTTCCAACGCTTGATGGTCGCTTCGAGCTCTTCGGCCGGAACCTTGATGGCGCGGGCGAGATCGGCGATCGTATTGGCCTTCTTGACGAGGCCCATCTCGATTTCCTTTTCGCAGTCCTTCGACCAGGTGCGGTGTTCGCGGTTGATGGCCCAACCGGAACCGAGGCTGCTTCCGAGCGGCCCCATGCGAAGGGTCGCGTGGTCGAAGACGAGGTAGCACGGGATGCGCGGATAACGATGGTTCACGGCGTCGATTTGGCTCGCGACATACATCTGGCAGTGACCGTCCGTGAGTTCATTCGCAAAGCGGCGGCCGTCCTGGTCGACCCAGATGTAGCCCGCACCCTTGAGCGAGGCGGCAACGTTCGTCGCATAGCTCGGATAGCGGACGTCCAGACCGGCGGAGTAGGCGTTCATGTGCCAGAGCTTCGCGCCCATGGACTGCGCAAGACGCAGACCGTCGCCGGTGTTGCCGGGATTGCCGAGCGCGCCAATGCCGGTGCCCATCGTGAAGTTCATGAGGCTTTCCTGGTCGAATTCGAAGCCGCCCGACTCTCCGACCGGCCCCTACCTTCGAGACACTTACTATCCATCAACTGTACTCGGTAGACAGTCGAAGAATACTTTCGCGCCTCAAGGCACTCCTCTTACAAGCAAAATTCCTTTGAACTTCAAGGAATTGTCGGGGAAAAACGACTTGTCGCGAAGGCGCCGCGGCTCTACACTCAAACTGCCTGCAGGTGTGCGTTGCGCCTGCCCTTTCGCAAGGAATTCTTCAAGTCAACGCAAAATCGAGGAGCGCCCATGTTTACCGATCGGGAAGTGATCGAAGCCATCCGCCGAATGAGAAAAGTCGGGAGCGACACCCAGGCCTGGGAAGTGAAGGAGTCGGTTCTCGATCTCCCCAGAAGCCTTCCCGAAACGATTTCCGCCTTCGCGAACCTACACGGCGGGATGATCATCCTGGGCCTCTCCGAGCGAAACGGCTTCACCCCCGCAGAGGGGTTCGACGCGGAGGCGACCTACTCGAAAATGCAGATCGCGGGCGACGAACTCACGCCCGTCGTGCGCATGGAAATTGAGAAGGTCGCCTTCGAAAACACTTTTCTGGTGGTGGCGCGCGTTCCCGAAATGGCCCGGCATCTCAAGCCCTGCTTCATCACCGCCCGCGGCCGCTACGAAGGCTCCTTCGTTCGAACGGGGGACGGGGACCGCCATCTCACGCCCTACGAGGTCGACCGTCTCTTGGAATTCGGGCGGCAGCCCCGCTTCGACGCCCAGGCGGTGCCCGAATCGTCGATGGAGGAACTCAATCCCGAGATCCTTCAGGGCACCCTCTCGCGGGTCCGTCGGCAATCCCCGCGCGTCTTCGGAGAGCTCTCCGACGAAACGATTCTGATCCAACTCGGGGCCGTAAAGAGAATTGAGGGCGTCCTTCGCCCGACGCTTGCCGGGCTTCTCACCGCCGGGATCTTTCCGCAGCGGCTTTTTCCCCGCCTCGAAGTCGTTCTCACGGTTTTCCCCGGCACAACCAAGACGGCGGACCCGAAAACGGGGCTTCGCTACATCGACTCCAAGGAACTGATCGGTCCCATCCCGGACATTCTCTCGGAAGCGCTCGCGCTCGTCGAGCGGCACATGAGCCGGGCGGGCGTCATCGGCGACGACTGCCTGCGCCGCGAAATTCCGGAATATCCCATCGCCGCGGTCCACGAGGCGATCGTGAACGCCCTGCAGCACCGAGACTATTCGCCCGCGGGCCGGGGAACGCACGTTCAGGTGAACCTCTATTCCGACCGACTCGAGGTGCTGAGCCCCGGCGGGCTTTACGGCGCCGCGACCGTGGAATCCCTCGGAAAGGAAGGCGTTCAGTCGACGCGAAACGAAATCCTCTCGCGCCTTCTCTCCTACACGCCCTTTGAAAGGGGCTGCGTCGTCCAGAACAAAGGAAACGGGTTTTTCGCCATTCGGGCGTCGCTCGCCGACCTGGCGATGCCGCCTCCGAAGGTCGAGAACACCCTCACCTTTTTCCGCGTGACCTTTGAAAAGAGGCGTTACGCCGAACCGGGCGGAAAGCCCGAGCGTTGGGAAAACCCGGCCGTTGGGATTCTCTCGGCGCTCGCCCGAGAACCCGACCTCTCCGTCGCCGAGCTGGTGGCCATGTCAGGGCTCTCGCGCGCCACCGTCTCCAAACATGTCCGCGATCTGGTGGTAAGCGGAAAAATCGTCCCCCTCGAGCGGCCGAGAAGTCCGAAGCAGCGCTACCGCCTGGTTCGCTGAGCCTCCGGGAGAAACGTTGCGCCGCCCATGCGCGGCAACAAGAAAGGGAGCGACGCCCCGTCCGAACGAACGGGACGAACGCTCCCTCTCTCAAAGCAACCCGATCAGGCCCAGGGCTTCTGCGAGGCCGCCATCGCGCCCGCCTTGCGGCCGTTCACGAGGCAGTCGAGCACCGCGCAGGCTCCGATGCGAACGGCGCCGTGGATGCCGCCCACGCATTCGCCCGCAGCGAAGAGACCCGGAATCGGACGGTCCGTCATCACGTCTTCGACGGCCGTGTCGACCTTCGTCGCCATGCCGCCCATCGCGTGGTGGATCTTGGGTTCCATTTCGGAGACGTAGTATGGGCCTTCGTTCATGGGCTTGGCTTCCTTGTCGAAAGGACGACCGAAGTCTTCATCGCGCCCCTTCTTCAAGAGTTCGTTGTAGCGCGCGATTTCCGAACGAAGAACCTTCCCGTCAAAGCCGTAGGCCTTGGCGAGCGCGTCGGCGTCGGGGAACTTCTTGACGCTCCCCGCGGCGAGCATCTTCTCCAAAGCGCCCGGTCGGAGTTTTTGCAGATGCGCGACGCCGTCGGAGTCGGCTATAGAGAGGGCCTTGCCGCCCTTGTTGATGACGGTGAGGAAGCTGTCGGTGAGCACCTTGCGGTCGCCGAATTCGTTCACGAAGCGCTTCCCGTCGAGGCTCGAGACGTAGATCCCGAAAAGCGCCCCCGAGATCGACGCGAAGTGGGACGCAATCCCCATGCCTTCTTCGACGGGCGAGCAGTTGGGCAGGCACTGAATCCAGTCGGCCTGGATGATGTTCGCGCCGATGCGGCTCGCTTCGCGCCAGCCTTCCGACGTCGCGCCCGGCTGATTCGTCGTCTTGTACTGGGAACCGAGCTTCGGATCCAAACGGCGGCGGTAGTTCACGTCCGCGCAAAAGCCCCCGAACGCAAGCACCACGCCGTGGCGCGCCCCGATCGTGCGGCGCTTGCCGGAGTCGGGCTTGCCGAATTCATAGCCTTCGCGCACCACGATCCCTTTGACGCGTCCGTCCGCGTCGCGGACGATGGTGTCGAGAATCGTGCGGCGGCGGATTTCGACGCCCAACTTCTTGAGGCGTTCGACCGCGGGCTTGATGATCCCCTGGCCCGTACCTTCCTCCGTGATCATGCAGCGAAGGGCCGAATGGCCGCCCTTCCCGGTCAGATTCGTCTGCCACTTGACGCCCATTTCCTTGCGGGTCCACTCAAACGTGTCGGCCGCGTCTTCGCAGAGGAAGCGGATGTGGTCGGGATTGCCGAGACCCTGGCCGATCCGCATCATGTCGGCTTCAAGGGCTTCGGGCTTGTCCGTGATCCCCTGGTCGTGCTGCACGGACGAATTCGGTACGGCGATCATGCCGCCCGAAAGCGAGCTGTTCCCGCCGATGAAGGCCATCTTTTCGACGACCAAAACGTCCGCCCCCGCGAGCTTGGCGGAGAGCGCCGCGGAAAGTCCCGCAAAGCCCGAGCCCACGACCACGACGTCGTGCATTTCGTCGAATTTCGCGGGCATCGGATCGCGGCAGGCGGCCTTCGCCGAGAGCGCCGTCGCGCCCGTCAAGACGCCCGCCGCGGCGGCTCCGAGGAATTTGCGTCGATTGGCGGTGATGGTCATTCTTTTCTCCTTTTCGTTAAGCAAATGACTTTTGGAAGCGAACGCCCCGAAGGACGTCGCCGGTAGCGAAGGAAAATCCTAACGATTTGCCGTCCCCGCGCCCATCCGCACTTTTCCGAGCGAGAAAAGTCGTATTTTTCTTCCGCAATCCACTTTGCGCCGTCCGAAGCGCTCTCCCCTAAAAGAAAAAGCGGGCGGCCCGAAGCTTCTCCGACCTCTTCGAAGAAGCGAGCCAAAATGTCCTACCGACGGGAAAAGGCTGGCTTCTTGCAGTGAACGACATGGAGCGCCTCTCCCGAAAGGAGTCGGCCGTCCTCATCGCAGCACTTCACCGGACGACGCAATCGAACTCAATGAAAACGCCTCTTCGTAAAAGCGAAAGAGGCGCGTGAAATATCCGGGTTAACTTGCTGCGCGAGATACCGATGAATGTACCGATTCATCTCGGGCCCCGTAGCCGAAGCTTTTTCGATCGTGTTCTCTACACAATGGCGCAAACTGCAGACTCATAGCCGCTCTTCGTTCGAAACTTCTCTGTGGGGCATGGCGGAAACCCGTTCATGAGCTTTCGCGATTCTGTCCGCATTGCGATACGGATCGGCGAGCGCCCTTGCCAAATTCTCGAGTTCTTCCCGAGAAAGGCGAAGATCTCTCTTCACGGGAAGTTCCGCCTCCGTTTTCAAGGTCGATACCGCCATCTGATAGATCGCCATACTGGTCCTGCGATTTAATGCAAAGCGACATAGTTCCTTCGTTTGACCTCATTGGTTCACCCACTGCAGCAACGCGGGCAGCGCCTTCTTCGCGTCCTCGACGCCGAGACCGTAGGCGCGCCGCACGTCTTCCGGATCGCGCGTCAAACGCCCCACGGGAATGGCCCTCTCGGGACGGATCGAAAAGACGCGCCCTTCCTTCACGCGTTCGTCGATCAGACGTTGCGTCGCCTCGTAGACTTCGGGGCTCTTTTGAAAACTCTCCACGAACTTCGGGTACTTCCGGTACCACCACTTCGCCGCCCAGGCGTCGCGGTCGCGCACGGCGTGCTCTCTCGGATGCGTCTGAATCACGATGTTTCTCGCGTACCCCATCCGTTCGAAGGCCGCAAGCGGAATGCGGTCCGTGCAGCCGCCGTCCAAAAGCTTCATTCCCCGGAATTCCACGACGGGCGAGACGTAGGGCAAAGAGGCCGAAGCGCGCAGTCCGTCGATGTCGTCCGTCAAGTTCGGAAGGCGCAGATACTCGGCCCGTCCCGTCTCGAGGTTTGAGGCGCAGGCGTAAAAGGTCATGCCGGAATGTTCGAAGGTTTCCTCGTCGAAGGGAACGATGCGGTCGGGGATGTCGTGGTAGCAAAACTGCGGATCGATCAAATTTCCCGTCCTCACCCAGCGCCAGAGACTCCAGAGGCGCTCATCCGCGGCGAAGCGCGTATAGATTTCGAGGCTTCTCCCCTTCTGTCCCGACACGAAGGACGCCCCGTGGATCGCCCCCATCGAAACGCCGATCACGCCCTCGATCGGGAGCTTCTCGTCGATCAGGACGTCGAGGACGCCCGCCGTGTAGTGCGCACGAAAGCCGCCGCCTTCGAGTACGAGGCCGAGGCGCGGAGAAGTGGATGTCGTCATGGGAAATAAAGAGAGGCAGCGGGAACGAAAAGGCCGCCGGAGAATTGTCCGACGGCCCGAAGAAACGGCGAAACGGATTACGCGAAGAAGCCGCGCAGACCGTAGGCGAAGATCGCGACGATCACGACCGGAATGATGTAGCGCACAAGCGCATACCAGACGCCCGTCGACTTGTGGACGAGCGCGCCGTTGTTGTCGATTTCGGCGACGGCGTTCTGCTTCATGACCCAGCCCACGTAGAGGGTCGCGCCCAGGGCCGTGATGACGAAGCAGATGTTGCCGCTCACGAAGTCGAAGGCGTCGAAGATGTTGCGGTCGAGAATGCGCACGTCGCGCCAGGGACCGTAGGCCATGATGCAGGGGATGTTCCCAAGGACGAAGACGCCGCCCAGAACCCAGTTGATCGCACGATGGAGAAGAATGCGGTGGCGCTCAAAGAGGACGCTGATGATCACCTGATAGATGGTGAGCGACGTCGTCAAGGCCGCGATGATGAGAAGAAGGAAGAAGACCACGGCGAAGAAGTTGCCGAGGAACATTTCCGAGAAGGCGATCGGGAGCGACTTGAAGACGAGCGAGGGACCCGAATCCGGAGCGAGATTGGCGCTGAAGAGCGACGGGAAGATCATGAAACCCGCCATGACGGCGACGAGCGTGTTGATGATCCCGGTGATGACGGCGGTCTTCACCATGTCTTCCTTCTGGTTCAGGTGCGAAGAAAGCGTGATCATCACGCCGAAGCCGAGCGAAAGCGCAAAGAAGACCTGCCCCAAGACGTCGAGAAGAAGTTTCGGCGTGATCTTCGAGAAGTCGGGCGTGAGGTAAAAGCGCACGCCTTCCATGGCGTTGTCGAGAGTGAGGTTGCGGATCACCATGACGATGAGGCACAAAAAGAGCGCCGGCATCAGGTACTTCACCGACTTTTCAATCCCCTCGATCACCCCCTTTCGCAGGATCACCCAGTTGATGAGGACGAAAACGAAGGTGAAGCACGCGATCGCGAAGGGCGAGTTTTCGATCTTGTCGGCGTAGAAGGCTTCGGTGACTTCCTTCGTAATCGGGCTCGAGAGGTCGAGCCCGCCCGCAAAGCCCGCGGCACCCAGAAGAATGTGCCAGATGTAGGAGAGCACCCAGCCGCCGATCACCATGTAGTAGGCGAGAATCCCGAAGGCCCCCAAAAGCCCCGTGTAGCCGAAGATCTTCCAGAAGGCGCTCGGAGCCTTGCCGTCCGTCACGCCCGCGCGCACGAAGGCGTCGACGCTGTTCGACTGGGCGCGGCGTCCGATGACGTTTTCAACGAGGATGATCGGGATGCCCACAAGCAGCATCACGAGACAGAAGGTGAGCACGTAGGCGCCGCCGCCGTTTTCACCCACGAGATACGGAAAGCGCCAGGTGGCGCCGAAACCGATGGTCGCGCCGGCAACCGTCAGAATGTATGTCAAACGGCTGGACCAGGTTTGGCGTGTACTCATAAGGATTCTCCAGAGTTATTGGTTATTGGAATGCACAGGAAACCGCAGGATCCGCGGCGGGAAATCGCCTGAGGGAGGGCGACGCGGCCGGTGCGTCCGCTGATGGAGGGAAGTTCGGCGCCCGGCTTTCTTGTGCATGGAGATGTCGAACCGACGGGAACGTTGGGGAGCGTCCGCGAGAGTTCGAGACTCGGAAGTTCTCATTGTAGACCGAAGCGGTATGCCGGAGGGGCTTGAACCTTCGGCGCAAAACCCTAGTCCGAACGCGCGGATGAGTAACGACGGGTGTCGCCTCGACGAAAAATGCTCCCGGCTCGGAGGACGGCGGAGAAAAACAGTACGGTGGGAAGGCGCAAGGCCCCTTACGACGAACGGCTCCCATTCAAGACTGAAATCGGAGCCGTCTTCGTTTGGGGGATGAGTTCGGGCGATCAGTCGGAAGATTCGTCACGGGCGGCATGCGCCGCCTGCCACGCTTCGAATTCCTTCTGCATGGCGAACCACATGGCCGCGGGCGGGCCTTCGAGGTTGCCGGCGATTCTCTCCGCAAGGTCCTGCGTGATGGGAGCCTTCTCCTCGAGCACGGCGAGAAGGTCTTCCAATTCAACGCCGATGCGTTTTGCAAAGATTCGGGGCTCGATCCCAAACTCTTCGAGATCTTCCCGGAGATATCGGCCGGGGTGCGGCGGAATGTACGTGCCGTTCATGAAATTCTCCTTGTGCGGTTATCCTGCAGTCTCAGTGTAACGACGCAGTGCGACAGATAATGTCGCATACAAACCCGACGCCCCGCCTTTTGCCCTCCTCCCCCTAGCGAACCCGCTACACTTTGCCTCGTCTTTTTTCTTCCTTTTCGTCAGCCCGCATGCCCGAACCCGCCACCGGAACGCTCTACATCGCCGAAAAACCGTCGCTCGGCCGCGCCATCGCGGAGGGCCTCGGCATCGTCCGCCGGGAAAACGGCTTCTTCGTCTGCCGCAACGGCGCGACCGTCACCTGGTGCTTCGGACATTTGTTCGAGCAGGCCGAACCCGACGCCTATCTCCCCGACGACATCCCGACAACGAAGCGCGGAAAGAAGATGTGGCGTCTGCGGGACCTTCCCGTGATCCCCGTCGAATGGAAGACGCTCGTGCGTAAGCAAAAGGGCGTCAAGGGCCAGCTCTCCGTCATTGGGAAACTCATCCGGTCGTCCGCCGTCATCGTGAACGCGGGCGACCCGGACCGCGAAGGACAGCTTCTCGTCGACGAAGTCCTCGAACACTTCCGCGTGCGCAAACCCGTGAAGCGCTTCTGGGTGTCCGCGATCGACCCCGCCTCCATCAAGAAGGGACTCGCGGCGCTCAAGGAAAACCAAGGCTACGCCGGCATGCGCGATGCGGCCAGAGCGCGCTCTCGAGCGGACTAGCTTCTCGTCGACGAAGTCCTCGAACACTTCCGCGTGCGCAAACCCGTGAAGCG
>OGHP01000081.1_pt1 | contig 29427 bp, 25 predicted proteins | sample 1571591 | NCBI WGS metagenome assembly OGHP01 (sample SAMEA2582069, study PRJEB24529) | metagenome | biome: Human gut stool | place: China | collected 2011 | reverse complement strand
CTATCAGGTTCTTCTGAGATTCATCCAACTTGGCATCATACACCTGCATCAGGTTCTGTGTCAGTGTACCTGTCTTATCCGTACAAATCACCGTAATGGCTCCCATTGTTTCGCATGCATGCATCTTACGAACCAAGTTGTTCGTTTTCAGCATACGGCGCATATTCAATGCCAGACTCAAGGTCACACTCATAGGCAATCCTTCCGGTACCGCTACTACAATCAAGGTGACAGCCATCATAAAATACTTCAACACGATGCGTGCTATTTCAAGCCACTGATGCCAGTCGGTCACCGCCGTCACGCTCAAATACGCATACAAATCTTTCGCTGTAAAGATTACGAAGGTCAGTGTCGCAATTGTAAAACCCACCTTCCCTATCAGATTGGCCAATTTAGTCAACTGTAAATTCAACGGAGTCTGTTCCTGACTCTGTTCTGTAGCCTGTCGAGCTACCTTACCAATTTCAGTAGCATCCCCTACTCTTTCTACGCACATCACTCCGTGACCATCTGTCACTGTCGTTCCACGCATTACGGAATTAGACGGATAAGTAGCTTCTTCATCAAAATGAGCTTCATCCGTGGTTTTGTTCACCATCAATTCCCCGGTCAGGCTTGATTCATTTACCTGCAATGATACCGCTTCCAGCAATACCCCGTCTGCCGGAATCTCATCACCGGTATTCAATATCACCACATCCCCTACTACAATATCTTTCTTAGGAATCTCATGCACCTTTCCATTTCGAATCACCATAACCGGAGTCTCCTCCCCTACGGCATTCAGCAAATCAAACTTCTTATTGGCATCATATTCAAAATAGAACCCGATACCGGTCGCTAAGAAAATAGCAAAGAATATACCGATTGTCTCCGCATATTCACTCTCAATGATTGAAATCAACAGAGAAAAAGCGGCTGCAACGAGCAGCACTTTGATAACCGGATCCTGAAACTTCTCCAGATACAGTTTCCAGATTGACGGACGTTTGGGAGGAGTCAGCAGATTCATCCCATATTTTTGACGATTTTGAAGAACTTCCTGGTCGGTTAACCCCTTAAAACGAGAATCTTGTGTGTTGTGTGACATACATCTGATAATTAATTATTAATGTCGGCAAAAATACAACATATATTGCAAGCATCTGTTCCATTAGTTTTTTTTATCATTTTTTTCTAACCAAATATTGCAGATTTCAACTCAAACCATTACTTTTGCAACGCATTTCCAAACAAATTCTTCTGAAATGTCGGACTTGTAGCTCAGTTGGTTAGAGCAACAGACTCATAATCTGGAGGTCCCAGGTTCAAGCCCTGGCTGGTCCACGAAATAGGATTAAAAGTCGCTGATAATCAGCGACTTTTTCTTTTTATAAATCCTCCCACTCCCTTATTTACTCCCCCTATCTTTTATATTCAATTAACCTCCCGGAGTTAAGAAAGATAAATTTCACATACTATTACTCCCCTCCTCAAATCCCCTCAAACTCTTATATATGAAGAAAAACAATGAATAGGAAAGATAATAAGCAGAGAAACATCATATAGAAAGCAGTGGATAAGCGGAGAAATATCTACTTATCACACCTGACAATAATCCCTATTTTCGGATAAGATATACTTCAAGCTGTATCTAAAATCCAGAAGTAGGGATTATTTTCATTATTATCTCCTATTAGTACAGCAGGAAATACGGTCAATCAGCACCGTATTTCTTGCTTTTTTATTTTCCCTCCAAAGCCTTATTAGTGATAATAAACTAACCAAAGGAGGAATAATTATGAAAATGAAAAGAATTTTTGATGTAATGAAGGTCATAAGCCTAATTGTAAACATGGTAGAGGTAATAGAATATCTACGACACGTATTCAAGGGCTATCAACGACCAAAAACAGTGAAAGGATTTAAGACTGAGAACGAATGAAATATGAGAAAGCGGAATCAGCCCTAATCGTAATCTTGGAAATGTTATTAGCCATTTTCAAGAACTGGAAAAAATTACGTGGTATCTTGAAGAAGAAAGCCACGAAAATTAAAACGGAGTAATAACTAAAAAATAACAGAATCATGGAAACAAACGAAATGGTATTATTGGAAACTGAAAAAGAGAGAAATCCATTCATCTTGGGAAATACGATTGAAATGGATTTGCAGACTTTACAGGATGATTATTTAGTACCAGTATTCAGTAGAGATAACATTGAAACAATCAGTCATAATGATTTTATCAATACTGTTTGTGATGCGACCCAGACTTATTTTCAGGGTCAACAGTTTCTAGAGCCAAAAATCAGAGTAAGCCACGAAATGAAGCTACGGACAAGAAAAGGGAGCGGTAAATTAGTGGAAAATCTGACGAACGAGGATTCAGGCTCTTACTATCAGAGAATTATGTTTATGATTGAGATACCAAGTATAACCTATGAGATAAACGGAAACAAGTTAAATCTTCAAGTGGTAGGTGTCAGAACCTATACCGAAACAAACTTACTTGGTAATTCTTCTCAAAAACAGACATTCAGAGTTGGTATTGGCTTTGTGAATGAAGTATGTACCAACTTGCTATTGAGAACAGACGGTGTAAAACTATGTATAAAAGTAACCAATACAGCAGACCTGTATAAATATTGTATGGAGCTGTTCAGCCGTTACGATTATATAAACCATATTGAAGAAATGCACCGACTGACAGATACTATCATAGATGTAAGTACCCTCGCCCAATTCTTAGGAAAGGCGAGAATGTACCAAGCTCTACCTCAAAGTATCAAGACAAGACTTGGATTGCCTGAGCTGATACTTAATGAAGCTCAGATTAATTCAGCTATCCGGGATTATTATACAGATGAGAATTTCGGAGGTTTTGGAAAAGCAATATCCGCTTGGCAATTCTATCAGTTACTTACCAATTACAAGAACAACTATATTGATACCACACTTGAAAGAACCATCAACGCTTATGATGTGGCGGTAGGTTTAGTAAAGTCCATCAATAAGGAGGACGATTCTTGGAACTGGTTTATTGAGTAAAGAATAACCAAGCACTAACATCTGAGGAGGATGCACTATATATAAAATGGTGTGTCCTCCTTTTTTATTTACTGACAATCAAAAACGTAAGAACATGAAAGAACTAAAATTGACATTTATAGGAATAGATGATTGGAACAGACCAGTATTTCAGGACGAGAAAGGAAGATATTTTGGAGATACCGAGAATCTGTTCAATTATGGAACTGGTAAGGAGGAGGTTTACAATTTCTATAAAGACAAAGAATTACATTACCATATATGTTATTTCGGAATAAGTTTTGACTGCGACCCTTTAGGAATATGGATTAAAGAAGATGTGAAAATAATTCTGGAATAAGCAATATGTATCTTGAATGTGATTGCTCCCAAATCTCAATAGAGGAATGGGAGAAAAAAATGAAAGGCAGCAGACCAATAAACTACAAATGGTTAATATGCCGGATTAGGAAAAACATACCTTTATTATATAAAGAGCTATGTTTGAATTTCTACAATCCTTATGAAAATAGGTGCAGGGTGAACAAACGATATTACATATTAGTCCACTCAGCTACGGAATATTTCATCAGGAAATAACGTGATGTGTTCAAATCGGGAATGTGTTCAAATAAATCTTATAAGAGCTGTTTGAATACGCTCCCTTACGTTATGTTTTTAATCAAAGACTATTATGAGAACAAAAGCAGTTATCTATGCTCGTGTCAGTTCAACTAATGACAGACAAGATACGAGCAGACAAATAGAAGATTTAAAAAGATATGCTGAATCGCAAAATATATGGATTGTAAAAATCTACGAGGAGCATATCTCAGGAGCAAAGAAAATTGAGGAAAGACTGGTTTTAACAGAATGCTTGGAATACTGTAAAAAGGAATCCGTAAATTTCCTTCTTTTATCAGAACTGAGCAGATTGGGAAGAAGTACGTTACAAGTGCTTCGTTCGCTGGAGATACTACATGAAGCAAAGGTATCGGTATATATTCAGAACTTGGGATTATATACATTACAGCCTGACGGAAAAGTGAACCCGATAGCAAGTATCATGGTAACGGTGCTGGCAGAAATGGCTAATATTGAAAGGTCTAACATTCAATATCGCCTAAATTCTGGGAGAGCCAATTATATTATGAATGGCGGTAAACTTGGAAGGAAGAAAGGAAGTGTTAAATCAGACGAGAAAATGAAGGAGGAATATAAGGAAACCATTAATCTACTCAAAAAAGGGTACAGTATCAGGAATATCGCCAAACTTCAAGGAATCGGAATTTCGACAGTCCAAAGAGTTAAGAACCAATTCATCAACAAATAATAATCTTTATGGAGACGAACTACATTATCATTTTTGATTATTCGGCAGGCGAAGTAATCAAGATAAAATTAACCAAAGAGCAAATAGAAGAATCTTATAAGTATGATGATTTTGAAGCATTTCTAGAAACGCTGGAAGATAAGTATGATTTCAAATTAAATAATTGCTTATGGATGAGTACTGAAACTTACAGTGAAAGAAGTTTTGGATTTTAGTGCGATAGCAGCCAAAGGAGAGAACGTTAAATTCTCTCCTTTTCTTCTTTTTCCCATCCATGAAGCAGCTAAAATCCTTATATTTGAAAGAAATAATACTCTTTATCGAGCGTAATATTGAACAAAAAACGTATATTTGTAAAGTCTGACCGGAGAAATGGTTGGACTATAATAGAAAGCGTTTTTTGCTTTTATCCTGCAACTGAAATCGCCAATTTCATAACAGAGGGATAAAGGACAATATTACGCTCATTTTCTGTTTGTGTATGTTCTTGGTACAGCCCATGTTGTATCAACTAACATAACATACAGGCATGGGAGTATTGTTTCTTTTTATTCATTTCTGTATGGTGTTTGGCGATACCTAGTTGCGATGAATAGCAGAACAAGTCCTATGCCTTTCTTTTTTGTTTAATCTAATACTGACTTCGGGGGCTTATAGGATGGAGAAATTAATATGAAAAGTAAATCAACAGCTGTCTTATTAGCAATTCTTTTTGGAGGTTTAGGTATTCATCATTTTTATCTTGGAAATACCAAGCAAGGGTTATGTTATCTCATTCCTTGGATATTACTTTGTTGGACTGTATTCTTTCCTGTAATATCTTGGATAATAGAAACAATAGAAGGTATTGTTCTTGCAAATAAAAGTCAAGACGAATTTGATATAGAATATAATCTTAATCAATATAAAAATAGACCTCCATCTTTTATAAACAATTCCTACACAACTTCCCCTAAAGAGCAGCAGCAATCTAAGACTGATCAACTTATTGATTTGAAAAAACTCTATGATGCAGGCGTACTGACAGAAGAAGAATTTAATAAACAAAAAAGTAAGATATTAAACTCGTGATATGTTTGACCTTTTATTTTTCATTGCAATTATCCCTATTATTATAATAGTTTTAGTGATAATTCTTGTTTTTATACTCCGTAATCGAAAAAAATCTAAATATCCTCAGCAATCTAATATTTCTAACAAGGATTATGATTATACCTCTTGCAACCAAAGCAACGGAAAATCCACAGTTAAGCAGTTATTAGATTTAAAAAAACTCTATGATGCTGATATATTAACGGAGGAGGAATTTAATGAGCAAAAAAACAAAATCTTAAATTCTTAATGAGGTGACTATGATTATACTAAGTTTCATTATAGGGATTGTCTTATTTTATGTAACAATAATCCCATCCATACATAAACTCTCTGGTATTCCTGCTAGCCAAAAATTTACTCGAAGAATATTATCCCTTCCTTTTTGGCAGATTATTCTTTGTGATTTAGTGTGTCTTTATGCCTTACAAGTAGAGCCTGTTTACAAACAAACAGATGAAGATGTAAATTCTTTTATTCAGGAGTATTCGGAAGTTGGGGATTTGATAAATGAATATACAGGTATTAATGCAGCTTCTAATTTTAATTACTTAATGAGTGAAGCTGAAAGTCTACATACTTGTACTATCATTTTTATAATAGTAGCCATAATTTTAGCCTTAGCAGCAGCAATAGGTAGTATAGGTAAGAAGCTAGATAAACGTATTATTGAAAGTATGTGCATAATAACAACATTAGGATGTTGTTGGATAGCCAAATCGAGTACAGACCTGTATGAAATGATAATCCGTGATGGAGCTACCTTACAGGCAATTGCTTGGATAGGGAGATTATTAGGTACAGACATCTACTTGATGATGGATTTAATAATTCGAATAATTTGGCTGTGTCCTTTAATTCTTATAATCCAACACTTCTTCTATCATAAAGCATTAAGTGAATACTATTCTTTGCCTATACCACAATCAGGGACAATAAAAGAGAACAACTCACAAGAACAGTCCAATATACTAATAGAAGAGAAATTGAATGAAAATACTTCTTCTGAACCAGAACCTATCAGTCAACAAGAAGAAAAAATTACACTGACAGAAGAAAAACCTACTATAACAATAGAAGAAACAGATAAAAAACAATCTATCCCTTTCAATCTTTTGTTTGGTATAGGACTAGTTGTATTAATGGGAATAGTAGCTTGGTGGATTTTACAGAGTAATAAAAAGGATAACTACACTTCTACAGTAGAGAATCAAACAGAAAGCATAGTTGTTAATGATGTATATGAACAGAAGTCAAATGCAATTATCCAAGAACTGACATCCAAATATGGTAATAAACTACAAGTTGAACATAAATATCCTGAGTTGTCTAAATATTGTACTTTTTGTCTTAAAGGTGAAGATGATTATAATTTCCGATACCTTTTAGTTTATGATTTAGAAAAAGAAATTTTAAAACAATTCGATACCCAGTCATTACTTACAAATAATCATAAAGATTTGTTCTTAGCCACTTATGATGTAGCTATAAATTCACAAAATAATAAATTATTGATTTCTGGGAATAATGGAGCTAATAGTATTGGTTATACCGAATATTTATTAGAGTTAAACCCTTTAAATTGGCAAATAAAAGAAATATGTTCAGGAAGTGAAATCATTAAAAAACATGATGGTTACATAGCCAAAAGAAGCATTATGACTAAATGGGGTGATAATGTTGCCATGAGTGAACTTGTAAACATAGACATTCATTATAATCTTGATGGAAATCCTATAATTCCCTCAACTAGTGGAAATAATTATTTGTTAAAAGGTCTGATTGATAACAAGTATTCTGTTACAATGCAATTATCCATCCAAAACAACAAGATATATGGTACAGATTATTATGACAAGTACGGCAGTGATAATTATTTGTACCAATATGGAGGTATATCAGAAAGCGGTGATGTAGTATTGCTTGAATTTAATACTGAAGGACAGCAGACCAGTAATTTCAAAGGAAGATTTACTAAGGGCTCTTTCTATGGTACATTCACCAATTATAAAAATATTGAGATGCCTTTTGAACTCCATTTTGAAAACAATAATTTGAGGACAGACGAAGTTACACTGAAAAGATATTATAACTCTCGTTTTGGTTATAGTATTTTATATCCATCTTCTTTTAGTAATTTACGTGAATCAGACAATAGTGATGGATGCAGATTCTCTAAAGACAATCATAGTTATTTAAGTGTATCTGGAATGTATAATGGTTTAAATGAAACGATTGAGGATAAATACAATGAATATAAAGCCAAATCTCCTGTTTATTCTAAATTAAAAGGTAACTGGTTTGTCGTATCTGATTATACTGAAAATGGGGATATATACTATTTAAAAACAGTTTTAAAGAATGATATATTTATGACAGCTATACTTTATTATCCTAATAGTGAGAAAGATTTTTATTCTAAAATAATACCTAAAATCTTTACAAATTTTCCTGATTAAATATTTCCCAAAAGATATAACGCACTAGGAACATAAATCTTGGTGCGTTATTTTTTTATACTTCTCTCTTAAAATGACAAAACGCGCTTTTAAGGGATTGAAACTCTAACTAATGACAAATATAATGCCTACTATAATGTGGGGAAATTTAATGAATATATTCTTTGACGGTACTTTAGAAGAATCGTCAGAGCGTCAGGTTAGAGAAACTACTCCTGGTGTCATCGAAAAAAGTAGTTCAATTGCCAAGCCCATCCCTGAAAAATACGAGAAAGATATAGAAGCCTTACGAAAGAAGTATGGAGAGAATTTTAAAACTGGTCTCTGCATTGAAATAACACTGAAGGAGCTTCTGGAGATATGCCCGAGAGAAAGAAGGCGAACTGATGCTTATACTGGACTTATATCATTCCTGAAGGGCAAAATGGGAATTACACTAAACATTAAATCACAAAAATCTAAACTATGAAAAACTATTTTATTGCAAATAGAGAAGTCCTCGATACTACAATGACGATAGAGGAAATTGAATCAGCCGTAAATGATTCTTTGGAAGAAACGACAAGTGGAATGGTGTCTTTCGCAATTGAGGAGTTAAGCGAAAATCTTGTAATTATGAAATTTATTCGTGATTTTAATATCAATCCGGACAAACCTGTAATATATGATACTGACGCAAATATTATATCTGGTATTGGTCTTAGAGCTTTTACCCCTAAAAAGATGGGTGGTTATCCATTAATTAGTCCACTATGTTTTAACGGTAAAAATTTCTATATCGATGTAACTACCTTCATTCAGTTCTATAAGACACTGTTACTATTTACATGTAAAGGGGAAGGGATTGTTGAAGAAATCGGTATAAGATGTTATCCCGATTGTATCATAATGAAAATCACGTATTAAACTAAGGAGGAGACAGTAATGAAAAAAGAAAAGAAGGTATTCGTTATGGGTAAAGTATATACCATAACGGAAACAAACATTAGTGAAATTGAAAAAGCGGTGCAGGAAGATTTGGATAATATGGTTGGTAAAGATAAAGTTGAATTTAAGCTATGTACATTAGGAAATGTTGTAGCCATGTTTTTCAATAGACCTTTAGAATATTCCACTTTAGGGGCTGACCCGAGAGAAAGTATTATTGGTGAGGATGCTTTAATCATTACAGGAGATAGATATAATGGGTTCATAATGCCATCACCTCTTCCTCCTATGCCTTATTTGGGATATATAATTTATAATCTGGAACAGTCAGACTTTCTAGATGCTTACAAAAAGAGTGCTAAAATTCTTGGAGCAAGCAAGATAAGGGATTGTTGGCTGGAGATAAATTCAAATATGATTGTTCTGAGGGTACAAATGAAGTAACATATAAAAATACTGGAAACCAATATGCAGGCTTCCAGTATTTTGTTTCTCCCTATTATCCGATAATATCCAGAGAATTAAAAAGACAAGTAATGTAACCTTTTTCTTTTTTTCTAGATATACCATTATATAGGATATATAGAGTTTTTGGTTATTACCATAATATATTGATAATCTGATATATAACCCATTAATGATAAGCAGAATGTACTATTTTTCTTATCTCGTCAGAAGTGAATCCATTTTCAATACTACTATAATAAGCTATCAGATAATCAACTGCAAAATCTTCTGGAATACCATCATTATAGAAGAAACTAGCCAATATCAGAAGGTTATTGTTCCGAACACCGGGGTACATGCTATAATATTCTTCAAATAAGGTATGGGATTCTAATGCCTTAGCTCTTATTGATTTTGTAATCTGAATTGGAGTTATATTACTATTAAGGACAGGCGTAGCAGCTTTCCCTTTCTTTTTGGGAGCAGGTGGAATGGATGGAAGATTAGCTGTGTCTATATGCAGTCTATTAGCATTTTTGTTCAGATAAAGCCCGGAATCATAAGACCACATACAAGGATGGGAGATATTGGAGCATGATAGGTCAAACTTCAAATGAAGCAAATAAAGGCCAAAGCAGGAGATTTTTATTTCTAAGTTTCAATCTATAAGATTTTTACTTTTTCAATTCTATTTTGAGCCTCCTCTCTTTTTGTGCCTTTGCGAAAAATGAAACACCATTTAACCATTTTACATGCAGGAATTACCCGCTTCAAGCATTTTATGTACAAACAACAAGAAGAAGGTAAACTTAAAAAATAATGTATTATGAAAGCTCAATCATTCATTCGCAAAGGATTCTTCATCCTGACAGCTCTGTGTTTATCTATGGGGGTTCAATCGTGTCTGGACGATGACGATAACAACCTTTCTCTTTCACACTATTACGCCAATGCGCTTGTCACTGTAAAACAGAATGCAGACAATACACCGTATCTGCAACTGGATGACAGCACAACCTTGCGTCCGGTAAATATGACAACTTCTCCCTTTGGCGAGAAAGAGGTAAGAGCACTGGCCAATATTGAATTGGCTGACGCAGCTCCTCAGGAGTATGACAAAGCTGTATTCATCAACTGGATAGACAGTATACTGACCAAACCGATGGCTCCTAATTTGGGAGAAGAGGAAAATAATCGTACGTATGGAAACGACCCGGTAGAAATTTTGAATGACTGGGTGACCATTGCAGAGGACGGATACCTGACACTTCGGTTTGCTACTCGCTGGGGTAACGGACAATCACATTTCGTCAACCTGATCAGTACACAGAATCCGGACAACTCTTATGAAGTAGAATTCCGCCACAATGCTTTTGGCGATACAGAGGGTAAAATGGGAGATGCACTGGTTGCTTTCAAACTGGATGAACTGACCGATACGCAGGGAGAGACTGTCAAACTGAAACTGAAATGGAATTCTTTCAGCGGAGAGAAATCAGCAGAATTTGATTACTGCACGCGAAAAGCAACCAACCCACAGGCTCAGGAAGTGACTGCTATCCGCTGTACAAAGAAGGTGAAATAAACTAATTTTTGAAGACAAAAAAACGCAAGTGCATTTGAACTAAAACGTACTTGCGTTTGAATCGAAACGTCTTTGCGTTTAATCTAAAACGTACTTGTGTTTTAAACTAAACGCAAAGACGTTTTTTTATGCAATAAAATCCGGCTTGCGGACTATTCCACAATCAGCTGTAAATGAGCATCTCCCGTCTTTGCTTTCAGCCATTTCACGATTTTGTCACGGCTCTTTGAATCAGGCACCCGCTGACAATCAATAATGGCGTATGTCAAGGTGTCTATCCGGGAACTGTCAACTGACAGACGAAGACTCTTTGAAACGGAAAGGGTTTTGATTTCCGGGAACAAAACCTTTAATTCCTGCCCTAACTGCTTACCCATCCAGTCTGAACCGGAAAAGTCAGCCAACTGCTTATGCAGGGTATTGATTTCCTCATCCTGCTCCTTCAAGCGTTTTTCGCTGTTCCGATAGAAATCTTCCATTACCATCGACTTGATGTTGCTGATGTCTACCGCACTGCCGTCTCCCATTCCTTGAAATACTACCAGGTTGGTTTTCGCCAGATTATAATCTGCCAGGCGATGCTGGGCGGCTGCAATCTGGTCTTTTGAGACTTCCTTTCCCACAAACACGATCTTTATTTCACGCTTGTCGTAGGAGATTTCCCGACTTAAAATTTGTGAGTCAGGGAACTGCAATTCTTCTGCAATGAAATGATTGGCTGCAGACTGGTAGAAGGTTTCCCGCACGATATTATAAGTAAGGTAGACTGCCGGACACATCGTACCGATGGTTATCCAGATGATATAACGTTTTACCAGTTTTTCACGAGCTTTATCCACAAACTGCTTGCGCTGGAAGTGCATCACCCGCACCCCGATGTAAGTAGCCAGGCTGATGAAAACGGAGTTGATAAAATACAAATAGAAGGCACCTAAGAAATACAGCAGGTTACCTGTGGCAATACCGAAACCGGCCGTGCACAAAGGGGGCATCAAGGCTGTAGCAATGGCTACACCCGGTATTACATTTCCTTTTTCCTTCGTGGCCAATGCCACAATACCGGCCAGACCACCCACTAAGGCTATGAACACATCGTAAATGGTTGGCGAGGTACGTGCCAGCAATTCCGACTGAACTTCATCCAGCGGAGTAAAAGAAAAATAAATCGTGGCCGTCGTCACACTGAACAGCGTAGCTACCAAATAACTTTTCAATGAGCGTTTCATCAGCTCAAAATCGTTCAGCCCGATAGAAAGTCCCACTCCCATGATAGGTCCCATCAAAGGAGAAATCAACATGGCACCGATAATTACCGCCGTAGAATTGACATTCAGTCCCAGTGAAGCAATAAAGGTAGCAAAGATCAAGACCCAAAGGTTGGTTCCTTTAAACTCTACCCCACTGCGGATGGCATCTACCGTCAGCTGTTCATCTTCCTTGCTCCGGTTCAAATCCAGATACTCATTGAAGAATTTACGAAGGAGGAATTTCCTCTTGTTCCCTAGTTCCATACTTATCCGATTTATAAATTACAATTCAGCCTATATGCCCCACCCCACATTTCTTATTTAAAGAAACGGTTGACAAATGGAAGACTCCTTAAAGGTAAATCTTTTTTGATAATAAATGCCACAAAAATCAATATTAATAAGGTGCGGTAGCTTAAACGTAACCAAAGGTTGGCGATAGGTGTTTCTTGCGACAAGACATAAAGCACCAAGGCCAAAATCAGGTAGGTGGTCATCCGCTTCAACGGATAAGCCACAGGGTATTTTTTCTGTCCGATGAAATAAGACAACAGGGTAATCACGCCATATCCGGCTACAGATGCCCAGGCCGAAGCTACATAACCATAAGTGGGTACCAACCAGATGTTCAGGCCTAAAATCACGGCACACCCGATAAGAGAGAAATAAGCTCCCCAATAGGTTTCATCCGTCAGCTTATACCAGAAAGAAAGATTGAAATAGATACCTTTGATTATCTCAGCCAGCATCACGATGGCTACTACACTTAGTCCTTCCCAGTAGTCGGAAGCTACCATGTACTTCAGGATGTCCATGTAGCCCATCACAGCCAGAAATGCCAAAAGAGAAAAGATAAAGAAGTACTTCATGGCAGAAGAATACATCTTCTTGCTGTCAGCATCTTTATTTTTGCCGAAGACAAAGGGTTCGTAGGCATAACGGAAAGCCTGAGTAAACATGGCCATAACCAATGCAACCTTACTGGTGGCGCTGTAAATACCCAGCTGTACCAGCCCTTCCGAACGGTCATCGAACAGATAAGGATAAATCATCTTGTCGACCGTCTGATTGAGGATACCGACCAGTCCGAATATCAGAATCGGGAAAGAGTAGTTAATCATGCGCTTCATCAGTACCTTGTCCATACGGTAGGACACACCGCGCAGCTCGGGTATGAAGAAGAACATCTGCAAGGCCGACATAATCAGGTTGGACACGAAAATATATCCCACCAGATAATCGGGGTTATAGAACCAGCTGACGGTTTCGTGCGCATGGACATCGAGCCACGGACAAACCAGCAGGAAGAAAAGATTCAGCAGAATGTTTCCTATGATGTTCAGCAACTTGATGGCCGCAAACTTGACTGGCCGTTTCTTGTAACGCAGGTAGGCGAAAGGAATACACTGGAAGGAATCGAGGGCCACCACACACACCATCATGGCAATATAGTCGGGATGGTCCGGATACTCCAATAAGGCTGAGAGCGGATGCAAAAAGGCCATACACAGCACTACAAACAGCAGCGAGAGCCCTCCCACAAATAACAGGGAATTGGCATATACCTTTTGCGCATCTTCGTCCGACTTATTGGCAAAACGGAAAAATCCCGTTTCCATACCAAAGGTCAGCAACACTAAAATCAGTGCCGTATAGGCATATACATTCGACACCACTCCATATCCTCCGGAAGCAGCAGGAAGTACTGCCGTGTAAAGAGGAACTAACAAATAATTCAAAAAACGTCCTACGATACTGCTCAGTCCATAAATGGCAGTATCCTTTGCCAAAGATTTTATTCCGGCCATAATGTTTATCAATCAAACAGCGTTCTTTCGCTATTGTATTTACTTTTTCCTAAATGTTTATATGCCAGCTCTGTCACCTCACGTCCTCTGGGGGTACGCTTCAGGAAGCCTTCTTTTATCAGGAAGGGTTCGTACACTTCTTCCAGCGTACCCGGGTCTTCACCCAAAGCTGTAGCAATGGTGGTCAGTCCCACAGGACCTCCCTTGAACTTGTCTATAATCGTGCACAGAATCTTGTTGTCTATCTCATCCAGGCCATACTGGTCAATGTTCAGGGCCTCCAGTGCAAAACGGGCAATCTCCAAATCAATTCTTCCCGAACCTTTCACCTGTGCAAAGTCGCGCACACGTCGCAACAAGGCATTGGCTATACGGGGGGTACCACGGCTACGGGAAGCTATCTCTCCTGCCGCATCTGCATCACACGGCACATCCAAGATGCGTGCGGAGCGCAGGATGATGCGTGAAAGTACTGAATCATCATAATACTCCAGGTGCAGGTTGATGCCGAAGCGGGCACGAAGCGGGGCTGTAAGCAAACCACTGCGTGTGGTAGCTCCCACCAACGTAAACGGATTCAGGTCAATCTGTATGCTGCGGGCTGAAGGTCCCTTGTCAATCATGATGTCGATGCGATAGTCTTCCATGGCAGAATAGAGGTATTCTTCCACTACCGGACTCAGACGGTGAATCTCATCAATAAACAGCACATCGTTCGGCTCCAGGCTGGTCAGTACTCCGGCCAAATCACCTGGTTTGTCGAGCACCGGTCCTGAAGTCACTTTAAATCCCACCCCTAATTCATTGGCAATAATGTTGCTCAGTGTGGTCTTTCCTAATCCGGGAGGGCCATGCAACAAGACATGGTCAAGCGCTTCTGCACGAAGTCTCGCCGCTTTTACAAAGATGCGCAAGTTATCCACCACCTTGTCCTGTCCGCTGAAATCTTCGAACTGAAGCGGACGAAGAGCGTTCTCAAAATCACGCTCTTTTCCGGTTGGTTTATAATCGCGTATGTCAAATTGTTCTTCCATAAATTCTTTAAAAGTATGACCACAAAAGTACGAATAAAAGAAGAATCCCCGATGAAGAATCCCGATTTTCGTTTATATATTGTATTTTTGTCTACTACAAAACCTATTAGAATAAGCTTATGACATCAGCAACAACCCAACTCAATGGTACCCGCCTGATATTCTTCTCACCCACACATACCTCGGCCAGGATTGCACGAGCTATCGGAGAAGGTATCGGTATGGGAAGAAGAATGGAAACAGACCTGACGCTGGATAAACAAGCCTCCCCTATCGAGATGAACGGAGAACTGTGCGTCATCGCCGTTCCGGTATACGGTGGCCGTGTAGCCGCTACGGCACTCCAGCGCCTGCAACGACTCAAAGGCAACGGTTCACCCGCCATTCTTGTCGTGGTATATGGCAACCGTGATTACGAGGATGCCTTACTGGAGCTCCGTGACACCGCTGTCCAACTCGGTTTTGTACCTCTCACTGCAGGTGCATTCATCGGGGAACATAGTTTTAGTACACCGGAACTTCCCATTGCTGCCGGACGTCCGGATGCAGATGATTTGCAACAGGCCCGTGAGTTTGGAAAAAGCAGTCTGGAAAAATGGGAAAAACTGCAAGCTGCCGGAACCCCTGTCACTGAATTGACGGTAAAAGGAAATTTCCCCTACAAACAACTGACACCCGGCGCCCCCGCCTGCCCGACTTGCACAGACGGCTGTTTTGCTTGTGGAGAATGTATTGAAGTCTGCCCCACACATGCCATCCATTTCAGTGAAGACCAGAGCTCCATTGAAACAGATATTCACAAGTGCATCAAATGCTGTGCCTGCGTGAAATGCTGTCCGAACGAAGCCCGCGAGTTCAGCACCCCGTTTGCTGCTATCCTTCACGAGAAGTTCAGTGCCCGCCGTCAGCCGGAATTATTCTTCTAACACAAAACTTGTTTACATGAAAGAAAGAGAAAAACGGGTACTGGTCGGTATGAGTGGTGGGATAGACAGTTCGGCTGCCTGCATCATGCTTCAGGAACAAGGGTATGAGGTAGTAGGTGTCACGATGCGTACCTGGGACGTGGCCTCTCATTTCACTCCCGGGAATGACCAACCCAATGAAGTCATAGAAGCTCAGGAACTGGCGGCACGTTTAGGTATCGAACACCACGTGGCCGATGTCCGTACGGAGTTCCGGCAGGTCATCGTGCAGTATTTCATCGACGAATATATGCGTGGACGCACTCCCAACCCCTGTGTCATGTGCAATCCTTTATTTAAGGAACGGATTCTGTGTGAATGGGCAGACAAGTGTAACTGTGCCTGGATTGCTACGGGGCATTACTGCCAACTGAAAGACCTCAACGGTTATCGTTACATCCTGACCGGAGACGACCCGCTGAAGGACCAGTCCTACTTCTTGTGGAAACTTCCGCAAGAGATTCTGAAACGCATGATGTTTCCTCTGGGAGGAATGACCAAAGCCAGCGTGCGCGATTATTTGGCATCCAAAGGTTTTGAAGCCAAAGCACGAGGAGGAGAAAGCATGGAAATCTGCTTCATCGAAAAAGATTACCGGGAATTCCTGAAAGAACATTGCCCCGACATTGATGAGAGAATTGGTCCGGGATGGTTTGTGGACAGCAAAGGCCTGAAACTGGGACAACACAAGGGTTTTGCCTACTACACCATCGGTCAGCGAAAAGGCCTGGAGATTGCTTTAGGTAAACCGGCGTATGTGCTGAAAATCAATCCGGCCAAGAATACGGTCATGTTAGGAGATGCTGACCAGCTCAAAACTTACTACATGTTAGTGGAAGACTATAACGTGGCCAGCCTAGAGGAGTTACTCAACTGCAAGGAGCTTTCGGTACGTATCCGCTACCGTAGCCGCTCAATTCCCTGCCGTGCAATTCTGCTGGACAACGGGCAACTATTAATCCGGTTTGAGCAAGAGGCTTCCGCTATTACTCCCGGACAGTCGGCAGTGTTCTACGAAGGGAACCGTGTACTCGGAGGCGGTTTCATCGCCTCGCAACAGGCAATTAAGAAAATAGCTGCTGAAAATGAAGCTAAATTTCTATAGCATATCACAAAAATATGTCCGGACTGCTCACTAAAGCCATCCGGACATTTTCCATTTATAACTATCTTCTTACGGATTATTCCTTATCCCGTTCCGGCGAGAAACGCACGGGGTCATCATACTGTTCCTGAAGTTTCAGCATTTCTGCCTTCAACTCGTCAACCACTGCCTCATACTCCTTCTGCCCATACAGATTGTGCATTTCGTGCGGGTCTTCCTGCAAGTCGTACAATTCCCATGTATCAATGTCATTATAGAAATGAATCAATTTGTAACGGTCTGTACGCACTCCATAATGGCGTTTCACCATGTGCTCTGCCGGGTATTCATAGAAATGATAGTACAAAGCCTTGCGCCAGTCTTTCGGGTGTTCACCTTTCAGCAACGGCAACAAAGATACTCCGTGCATATCAGACGGAATTTCTACTCCTGCCAAATCCAGAAAAGTAGGTCCATAGTCAATGTTCTGTACCATTTCAGTAATGTCTCCCCGACGAGTGAATCCATCCGGCAAACGCATAATCAGCGGAGTACGCATGGATTCTTCATACATGAAACGCTTGTCGAACCAACCATGTTCTCCCATATAGAATCCCTGGTCGGAAGTATACACTACCAGCGTATTCTCCAGTAATCCTTTTTCCTTCAGATAGTCCAATACGCGACCCACATTATCATCCAACGATTTCACCGTCTTCATATAGTCGCGCATGTAACGCTGGAACTTCCAGTTGGCCAAATCCTTTCCTTGAGGATTTTTCTTGTAGAAATCTTCGATAATAGGACCATAGAACTTCTCCCATGCTGCACGCTGAGCACTATCCATTCGGCCGAGGAAACTTTCATACAATGTCTTCAAACGAGAGTTTTTGTCCGGGCGAAGCATCTTCAGGTCATAAATCATATCCATGTCCTTCACGATGCTCATTTCCTGAGCGGCAGCCGCTTCACGTCCCTCATAGTCATCAAAGAAGTTATCCGGCAAAGGGAAGGTCTTGTCTTCATACAAGGCCAGATTACAAGTATCTGCCATCCAGTTGCGATGGATAGCCTTATGATGAATGAACAAGCAGAACGGTTTCTTGTCATCACGCTTGTGTTCCATCCAGTCGATGGCATCATCGGTAATGATGTTGGTTATGTAACCGTGCTTCTGAATGGTATCATTCTGTTGCGTAATGAAGTTCGGATTATAGTAATCCCCCTGTCCCGGCACAATCTGCCAGTAATCAAACCCTGAAGGCAGACTTTCCAGATGCCATTTTCCGATAATCGCCGTCTGATAACCGGCTTTCTGCAACAGTTTCGGGAAAGTTTGCTGTGCACTGTCGAACACACAAGTAGTATTATCATAGAACTTGTTGCCACAAGAATGCTTGCCTGTAATCATACAGGCACGGCTGGGACCACTCAACGAGTTTGCCACAAAACTGTTCGTGAAGCGCACTCCCTCATTGGCAATGCGGTCCAAATTGGGAGTTTCCATATAGCGCGTATCATAACAGCTCATCATCTGTGCCGTATGGTCATCGGTCATGATATACACAATGTTGTATTGCTTCTTCTCTTGCTTATCAGCCTGCTGACAGGCTGTAGTTACGGCCGATAAAGCAACCATACCGGCAACGGGGTAAAATTTATTCATAAGTCTACTTAGGTTATTCTATTCTTACAAAGCAGATATACGAAGCTTATAGCTCATCGGTTTCTGCGGAATCTGGTACTTCAGCATGGTTTCCGGACCACAACTAGCATTTCCTATTCCACGCAAAGCTGCATCCAGGTGAAGCACTACGTATGGACGCGGTTGCAATTCCCAAGTATGCTTCGTATTCATCAAATCCTCGTCCGTATAACGCAAGGCAGAGAAAGAAACATTGCCTTGTGTCTGGATACGGATACCCTTTCCTGAAGCATCCTTCAAGTCCATGCTACGCAAACCTTCCCGGTTACCCATAGACTGAGGTTTCACATACTTGCCGGTATCATTTGCATCCAACGTGTAACGTCCCACAGGACATGCATCCTTACGGTCGACATAGTTTTCCCAAGGACCATGTGCATAATAGTCTACCTGAGTCAAAGTAGAATCCAGCAGGCAAACCAATCCACAGCGACGCAAGTTTGCAGTCTGAGGAGAGAAACGTACATCCATGTCTATTACTCCATTCGGCATAAATGTGTACACAATGTTGGTTGCACACAAAGAACCGCCACGAGAGGTACTTACCTGTACAATTCCTTTATCCACACTTACCTCACACGTACCGGCTGCATCCAGTCCGTTAGCAACTTCCTTAAACAAGTCATTCTCAATCCAGCGGTGGTTATCATACAAGAAACCGCCATTATGACTGATGATTTCCTTTCCAGCCATGTTCAATTGTACCATCTGTCCGGTAGCTTTATCAAAAGCTGCACGGAGGTGCTTGTTATAAAGCATCAACAGTTTATCGGTTTCCTGAATGGTCCATTCATTTTTCTTCTTCTTAAACGTCAGTTGTGGTAAATCAGCTCTCTTCTGCAATTCAAACTGGCAAGCAGCTACTTCATGTCCAGCCTCAGCCCATACAGTAGGTGCTAACATACGTACATGTAAATTGACCATCACTTCATCACCAGCCTTCTTGGCATCTGCCAGATTTACTCCAGACAGTTTCAGATTCAGCACCGTAGAATCTCCCGGAAGGATATTTTCCAGTTTCAAACTGTCAGCTCCTACAATCACTCCATTCTTCACGCTTTCCCACTTCAAATCGAAGCCTTTCAATGACAAGAATGCATACTTGTTACGTACCTGTACATTGATCATATTATGAGAAGCATCCGTACCTACACACTTAAAGGCCACATACTGATAAATGGCTTTCACCTCTTTCAGTTTCGGAGATTCTTCACGTGTAGCCGGTATGATACCGTTGGAACAGAAGTTACCCTGATGCGGACCAGGGAAGTCATATCCTGTATGCAGACGGTAAATACCTTTCTTTATTTCATGCGGTTCATAAATAGCCTGGTCTACCCAGTCCCAAATAGCTCCACCGATAGTGGCCGTACTGCCTTCAATACTTTCCCAATATTCTTTCAGGTTACCGATGGCATTTCCCATGGCATGCGCATATTCACACACAAAGAGCGGTTTTTCAAACGCACTTACATGCTCATCCATCCAGTCCATGCTCGGATACATCTTGGAGTAGAAATCACTGAAGCGGTTACCACCGTATGATTTCCCGTCGCGCGTGCCTTCATAATGCACCGGACGGCTGTCCAGTTTCTTGGCCGCGTCATAGCAATCACGGAAGTTCGCTCCTCCTCCGGCTTCATTGCCCAGACTCCAGAAAATCACACTCGGATGATTACGGTCTCTCAATACCATCCGGTCAATACGGTCTACAAACGAAGGTATCCATGAAGGCATGTCACTGATAGACTGGTTGGCATGGTTTTCCAAGTCAGCCTCATCCATCGTGTACAGGCCATAGTAATCAAACATGGCATACATTTTAGCGGCATTCGGATAATGCGACGTACGAATCGTATTGATGTTGTTCCGCTTCATGGTCAGCACATCCCACAACATGGACTCCGTCGTCACAGCCCGTCCGTACATCGGATGCGTATCATGCCGGTTGGTTCCCTTAAAGAATACCCGCTTGCCATTCAGATAAAGCAACGAGCCCTTCACTTCGATGTCACGGAAACCGTATTTCGTAGAAAAGGCCATTTCGTCCTTTCCTCCCTGGCGCTGTATCACTTGCACAGTATACAAGGTAGGAGTTTCAGCAGTCCACAAAGACAAATCTGTCAAATCGAATGACACATTAACCGTACTTACCGGAGAAGAAGGAGCGTATTTCACAGCCACTTCCGACTCGGTTACCTTACGGCCTTCCGGATCTAACAGACGCACCAGCAGATTCTTGGTACCCTTCAGCTTGTCACGGTTATCCAAAGACAACTTCACATTCATGGTTCCACTTTTATAGTTCTTGTCTTTATCCAATAGACAAGTAATGTAATGGTCGCGCACGCTGACTTGCGGTACATTATATAAATATACATCACGGAAGATACCACTCATGCGGAACATATCCTGACATTCCAGATAAGAACCGTCACACCAGCGGAACACCTGCACAGCCAGACGATTTTCGCCCGGTTTCAGGTACTTGGTCACATCAAACTCAGCTACATTGTTTGCTCCTTGTGAATAGCCCACATATTTTCCGTTGAGATACACAAAAGCTGCACTGTAAATACCACCGAAATGAATGAAAGTACGTTTTCCATCCCAGCCTTCCGGCAAATTAAACGTACGTACATACGAACCTACCGGATTGATACCATAGTTCTTTCCGCCATCGTTAAAACCTTTACGTGCCTGAATATAAGGCGGCGTGTTGGCATGCGGAAATTCCACGTTCGCATAAATCGGACGGTCGTAACCCTGCATTTCCCAGTTAGAGGGCACAGGAATGCTGTCCCATCCCGAAGTATCAAAATCTTCCTTATAGAAATCCAACGGACGTTGTGAGGGTTCTGACACCCAATGGAAAGCCCATGTACCGTTCAGCAGCATGTAAGCCGGGTTATGCACTTCTTCCCACGGACGGTCATAGAAAGCCTTGTCCGCCAGCATTTCTTTTTCGGAAGGATAGGGCATATACGTGGCATGTCCCACCTCCTTATTCTCTTCGAAGCGGGTTTCATCTTCCCAGTACACTTTTTCACGTGCGGCCATGCCGGTTCCCGCAGGCATAGGCACCTCACTCACCCGTATCTGGAACAAAGATGCTTCCATAGCCTCGGCTGCCTTTCTGTCCATCAGCTTCAGACGGCCGTCTTTCTGGCATACCAGCATGAGCGACGGAGTGTTGGCCGGAACAAGTCTTACTCCATTCTTTGCATCCTGTATGCTCCACAACTGTGCCTCGTCGCTTCCGTTCACCTCTGCCATCATCGGTGTCTTATGGTCCACATCTGCCCTTAACGCCTTGTCTTCAAACACATTCACCAGCCGGAAACTTCCCGACAACTCGTTGATGTTCCATTGCTGTTTCCGGTCATCACGGCTCAATGACTTCAATATCACGGACGCCCCCGCATCATAGCCCAGCACCTTATCTGAGACCTTTGCCGGGTACAGATTATAAAGCTTGTCTTTATCGTATCTGCTCTGCGAAGATACATTCTGAGCCATCCATACCAGAAGCCCCAGAACCATCAAAAAACGATAGAATTTCATCATGGCATTTATAATATTAAAGAGGTATACATATTAAATTTCTTACCTTTCCCTTAAATCCCATCCTGGCATCTCCCAACTGTTTCAACGGGAAAATCAAGGTTTCCTGATACCAGATGCGGTCTTTCCGTTTATGCACTTCGTTATAATGCTCGCTTACACGGCCTTCCAGTCTTTCCTGAAGCTGCCCGTCGACAAACAGGGAAGTGCCTTTCGCGTCTCCCTCGATACGTATTTTCGTCCATTGTCCGGCAGGCAGACGATAAGAATGGAACACGAACTCATAGCCGTCACGACGGAAAGCAAACTTTCCGGTATTCTGCCAGTTGGATACAAACTCCGAATGCGGGCCTTTGAACAGTATCGCATCAATATTAGGTGCTGAATCCGGACACAGCTCGAACTCCACCGCATAAGGATAACCGATTTCGTCCACCTCCGTAGTGACCGCTTCCGTTCCCGACAATGTCACTTCCTTGCCCGTTTCGGTCAGCTCCGTACGCTTGTCCACTTTTGCCAGCAGGTTCACGCCGGGAGCTTCAGGAGTAGTGGCACAGAGTGCCATGAACTGCTCGAAAGGCACTTTATCCTTATTCTCTCCTTTCCACATCTTCTCGCACACCATCTGCAATCCCGGGAAAGTACGGCAATGCACATCCTGCTGGCTGATGCCGTTGCCCACATGGTCGTTCCACACAGCCAGCATCGCTCCCAGGAAATTGGGATGGCGGACGGTCATCTTCGGGTCTTCCGGACGCATCATCTCCGGCATCCAGTTTTCATACAGCCACTGGTAATTCAGATAGTCATAATAATAATGAGCGGCAGGAACCAGATACAACAGTCCGTCACACAAGTTCACCACCTTGGCACCTGCATCCAGACAGGTCTGCACATCCATCCAGTCATAGTTCCATGCACTCACCACCTTGCCTTTCAAATCGACAGGCGTATTGCCTTTCATGATATTCAAGCTTCCCCACAAACGCGGAGTCTTGCCATATTTTGAAACAAAATCCAGATAATGATTCGTAAAATGACGGAACTGTTCCGACTCTTTCCGGTTATATTCGTCGGTACCGATGTGCACTTCCGGACCTACAAACACCGGGTTCTCGCCCGAGAGATATTCATCGAACAATGTATCGACAAAATCATAAACCTCCTGCTTGTACAAGTCCAGATGGTCCATTCCGTATTCCTTTTTATCGGCCGCCAGACGCGGATTATAGTGCGTGAAGGACAATGAATGAGCCGGCACGTCGATTTCCGGAATCACATTAATGCCATAGCGGGCGGCCATGAGCTGGAAGTCGCGGAACTCTTCCTTCGTATAGGAACCGTCCTTCGCCGTCAGCCCCGGGAAGCGTTCGCTTTCCAGACGGAAAGCCGCATAGGTCTTGTTCCAGTCGTTTCCGAAAAACTGCACGAAACCGTTGTCATTCAGATGCACCTGCAACTCATTCAGCTTGTAGAACGAAAGAATCTTCACATAGTCACGCAGAAAATCCATCGTAAAGAACTTGCGGGCCACGTCAATCATGAATCCCCGGTTCGGATAGAGCGGGAAGTCCGTAGCCCGACCTTTCATCAGTCCTTCCGGCTGGTTATGAATCATCTGGAGCAAGGTACGCGTCCCCCAGAAAACACCTTTAGAAGTAGGAGCCTCAATCGTGACCTCACTCCGGACATCCATCCGGTATCCTTCTTCGCCCAGCGTCTTGTCCGGCTTGCCTAATGCCAGGCAGACCGCTCCTTTTTCCTTTTTCCCCGTTACGACACGATAATCCCAGCCAAACATATCCTTCAGGTCCTGTACCAGGATTTCAGCTCCCTCCTTCAGCTCCTTCGCCTCATCCGGGGAGATAATCACCTTTCCCTTTTCGGGAAGCACCAGTTTTCCTTTTGCCGATTTCCACTGCTGCAAGGCAGGTATCACTTGTGGCACATTCTGGCCTGCCGCCATCATCAGTCCACACAACCACATCACACTACATAGAATCAGATGTCTCATTGTATCAAATTTAAAGTTTACATATTTATCTTAAGAAATAACCGTTTCTGCAGAAATCAACGACACTCATACTAAAAATTATAATCTATATTGATTAAGGAAACGCTAAACCATGAACAAATAAAACCAGCGATTTTTCTCATACTATTTATTTATGGATTTTAGTTTCGAATACAAAAATATGTATTTTTCTTCTCTTCATCACTTTTAAAGACTGATTTTTAAGTCTTAAAAATATCTATTAATAAGATTCGGAAATAAACGGAACATGCTTACGACCATGAAACATAGAACATTTCTGCCCTTTTTGAAGAATCCCTTTACATTTTCTACGTTTCCCCACAGAGAAACCTACGTTTTCCGAACCAGGAACATACGGTTCCGCATTGAGAAACCTATGTTTCCCTCATGGGAAACATAAAAATCCCTCCAATAAACAGAGATTTACATAAAGACATTTCAGTCTCTTCTTAGCACACTGATAAAAACAACAATTCCTTGCCTCTCCTTACACAAGGAAAAACAAGGAATCGTTATCCAGTCACGAGTTCACTTTGTATTTACTCTGTCATAAAAGTAGCTTTTATGTCATAAGAAAAAATATTTTCATATCATTACCAAACTACTTTTCCGACATAGATTTCCCCCAATTTTTATTAGGAGCAGACCCCATCCACAATTCTAATATTCCCCCATGTGTAAAATCTGGATGGAGCAACTGATAGAAATTATAAGCTTTCCCGTTCAACGTAGCTTTTTGTATATAACAGTTTACCTCAGAATTATGATGAGTCACAATTTTAAACTCTTTTCCAGCATAATAATCAGAATCCAGCTTTATCGTAATCTCATCAAACACCGGACTTGTGATGTCATAGCATGGATGCGAGGAAGAACCTCCGTCCAGACTAAATAATCCGATTGCCATCAAAGCACTGACACCGGCCATCTGTCCCTGGTCTTCATCATTTCCAGTATATCCCTTTTCTGGAGTGATAGCTCCATACGTTTGCTTCCCAACCTGACGTACCCAATACTGAGTAAGCCAAGGATACCCTACATGCGAAAACACATGTGCACTTGAGCAACCCGGCTGATTGGCATAACTTACATAGCTGAACAGAAAATCATCTGCTGCCGACTTTCGAAAAGCCTCATCCAATCTGACCGCCAGACTATCTTTTCCTCCCATCATACGGGCTAAACCCTGAATATCGTGCGACAGACCAAAAGTAGCCTGCCATGCATTAGCTTGAACAAACCCCTTTTCCGACAGAGGGTCCGTATGCAGCCAATCACCATTTTCACTTCGCGGTATCATTAATTTTAACTCCGGATGAAAGGAAACTTTCCAGCCCATAGAACGTTTCTGAAAATACTTTGCCTCTCTCTGTTTCTTCATTTTTAGAGCCATCTGCCCTAAACTCCAGTCTTCAAAAGCCCACTGTATGGTCAGACCGGCATCATTCGGGCAATATCCATGTTTTACATAAAAATCCAGCTCCCGGTCCATATCAAAAGCCAGCATTCCTCCTTTTTCATGATTCCTTTTCATCGCCTGAAAAGCTTTCTCCGGATTCCACTTACGATAAATGCCACGTTGGTATGCACTTGTAATCATCGAAGTAGCCGGACAACCTGTCATTATATACGTATATGCACCTACAGACGGACCACGAGGCAACAACCCTCCATTCCTGTCATATTCAAGAAATGAAGCAGAAAACTCATCCAATACAGAAGGATAGGCTAATCCCCATAATGTATTCAAATTCCATTGAGTCAGCCACAATGCATCCGAATTATACATGTGATGAATCACTTTTCCATCCTTTCCTTTTGGCAGCATACGTGACTTATACTCTGGAGAAAGTGTGTGGATACGGGTAGCTTTTCCTACTCTTGTCCCTCCCTTCAAATAATCCGGATAAGAGCCATCTATATCATCAATTTTATGCCTTCCCAGCAGCACATGCCATAAGTCCGTATAAAATTTCATCTTTTGCTGGTTGGTTCCACCTTTTACATCAATTTTACCCAACCACTCATTCCAGACAGATAATGCTTCAGTCCTCACTTGCTCAAAATCCCAATGAGGACATTCCTGGTCCATATTCTCTCTTGCATTTTCTATGCTTACATACGAAAAGGCCGTTTTCACCAAAATCTGTTCACCAGGCTTCAACACCCCAAAATCAGCTTCTACTCCAGAAGTTGGTGACTGCTTAAAAGAAGACCCTGGTATGGTATACACCTCTGTAGAGCCGTTCATCTGAGTAATATCACATTGTCTTTCATTTCCAGTCCAACTGTTTAATGTACGAAAAGGACGTTCAAAACGGACTACAAAATAAACCCGCGCCTTATCGACTCCTCCCCATACTCTTCCTGTGGTGTCAAAATATCCCGCGATTTCCGTTTCATTTACGCGCGAAGCGTGTGCACCCACCATCGTAGAAGTAGATATATGTCCGCCAAGTCCTAGCAGGACTTTCGCCAGTGACTCTTGTGCATACGTCAGTCGATAAAATCCCACACGTTCAGTGATTGTCTGTTCTACCCATATTCCATATCTATCCAAAAATAACCGATGGTAGCCTGGCTGCACGATTTCTCCATCATGCGAAAAAGAAGAGCTCCACCCACTTTCACCTTTACGCGTATCAATCTGACCTGTTATCGGCATCAGATTCAAACCTGATATAACCCAGTCATGAATCTGAGGAAAACCTAAAACCCGGGTAGAGTTATAACTGTATCCCCCACCGCCTTGATTTATATTACGCGTCAGAGGAGCAGAGCTCATCATTCCAAAAGGAAGACTTCCGGTCACAAAAAAGAAATAACGTCCCTTGGCTGTTTCCACATAAGGATTTACCCAAGAGACATAGTCTGAATAAGATTCAGGAGAAGGCAAGACTTCTATCTCGGACAGGCCAAGATTCTCTCCTTCACCATCAGTTACCTGGAAACGTACCCAACTGACTCTTTTAGAGTCAAAATCAACCACTTTAGGTGCACCATCATTAGCAATTAAATTTACATCAATCGAAGTTCCGTCACTGAATGAAAGAGTACCTGCCGCCGTATGGCTGCTTATATCCGGACAATCATATAAAATAATCCGATTGATGTTTACTGGATAATCCCAATCCAATTGTACCCAGGGGAAGGGACGAACTCTTCCCCTCATATCCAGGCGGCTACCTGAACGCCATTCTCCTGTATTCAGTATACGTATAAGCCTGTCTGACACACGTGTTGCATCCATCTCCTTCCCTGCAGCTGAAGAGCAAGAGACCTTTGCCAAAGAGGCAATGTTATGAGGCGTCGCAGATAACAAAAGGGGAAACAGGCACCATAGAAAAAACAAAAATGCTTTTATCCTCATAAGACTAATTCTCGTTTCAAGTTATAATTCCTACTCAAGGGTCAATGGGTTCTGTGGGCTGAATAATTAATGACTCCTGCAACGGGAAAAATTCCATCATACGCTCATTCAGCCTTTTCCCTAAACGATAAGGTACATAACCTAATTCACGAAGACAACGTGAATCCATTCCTTCCACAAAATTTAAATGAGAAAAAGAAGACGTTACCACTGCGGCCTTTTCTACAGGAAAACCGTTACGGAACATAATACGTGCTGCATTACGAAAGTTCGTGGTAGTATGTCGCGCATGAGGCTCTATAATAATGGCACTCTCCGGAATCTGCCAAACGTCCATCAAATACTTTTTCATTTCAAAAGCCTCATTGTAAGGAGTATGATATGGATGTACTCTTCCTCCCGATACAATAATAAATGGTGCCTGATGCTGACGATACATCATGGCTGCATAGGCAGAACGAAGCTTCCCTTCTGGGCTAATAGATACATTGGGCTCCTCGGGTCCTGCGCCTAACACTAAAATGGCTGTATAAGGATAATTGTACCATTCTGTTTGGCTAACCTGAGTATATGCCATTCTGTTTTCTGTCGAACACAGAGGCTCATAATCAATCGACTGACGGCGGTCGTTCACATCAAGCAAAGCCTTAACAGCAGCCATAGGTACAGAATAAAAAACAGGATGTGTTTTTACCTCAAATGCAATATTTTGCTGACAAGCAGGAAGAATTTCCTCGATAAACCGGCGGCTATGTATGTAAAAGCCAATAGAATCGATTTGAGGATAATGAGGTTTCCGGGCTGCTGCATACACCTCTATCGCATAGTTCATTCCTTCTGCATCTTGCTCCCAGATTTTTTTCAAGAACTCTGCCCCATTCTCTTTATACTGCTGATAGCAACCGGAAGGGATTATATGCCTTGTCAACAACCGATCAATCGGATTTCCTGGCTTATAAAGACTTGCCAATGCTTTTGCAGCTTCTGTAATCTCTTCTGCAGAGAATTTCATCGCTTCCACCCGTTCCTGCGAAGTTTTTGCCTCATGCAAACGCTCTAATTTCTTCAGCCCCATTTTTTTCAAAACAGGGTCATGACAAATCATAGAATCAACTTCACCAAATTCACGCAACAGAGCTGTAAAATAATATGCTTTATTCTCTATCTTCTCTGCAGAAATTAAATGGTATTCTCTCTGAACCTGTGCATACGAGCATAAGGAAAACAGTAAACCCAAACAGCATATACCTATCTTTTTCATCGTCTGCCCTCCTCTTTTAAATATTGCAGTAACTGCACAGGACGGTCTGTCTGAATTAATGAAGCTCCTTTTTCTAACAACCATCCCCAGCTTTCATCTTTCTGATTCAATTCCACAGCACGGTCATCATCATGCCCACCATTCAATGAAGGCCATAATCCGTTCAGCCAAATCTTAGAACCATTATCTTTCACTTTTTGAAGTAAACGTAAAACTTCCGGAGTTACTTCTGAAAAGCAGCATTCCATTGCCACAGGTTTCATCTGTCTATACCCCTCTATAAACGCCTCTGCATCAGGATTGTTCAAGTCTACAATCGGCATATAGATAACTTTGTCAAGTACATCCCCATTTTCAGCCTTGACTTTTTCATAAGCATATCCGGATTTTATTACCACCTGGTCTATAGTCTGTGTTTTTACCAATAACTTATACACTTCTTGAAAATAATCATAGCCCTTATCTATGTTTATCAGAATTTTTCCTTTTGTCAGTTCCA
>OGHP01000004.1_pt1 | contig 94265 bp, 83 predicted proteins | sample 1571591 | NCBI WGS metagenome assembly OGHP01 (sample SAMEA2582069, study PRJEB24529) | metagenome | biome: Human gut stool | place: China | collected 2011 | reverse complement strand
TCCTTGAGGCGCGCAAAGAAGAACCCCGTCAGGTTTTTGAGCGTGGTCCAGAGGGAGTGGCGTTTGAGCGTTCGGGAAAGAGCGGTGAAGTTCATGCGAGCAAACCGGTTCGTAATCCTTCCATTCTAAGAAGAGCCGTCCGAGCCCGCCGTGAAGGGCACGGTGAAATTCGTCGGCGCGGGTTTCTTCGGAGGGAAGATTCATCAGACCTCTCCCCTCCCATCCGCTCAAAGGAAGCGCCCCGTGCGGCTCTCGGGCGCGTTTCGAATCGCTTCCGGCGCGCCGCAGGCGACGATCCGTCCGCCCTCTTCGCCCCCGCCCGGCCCGAGGTCCACGACGTAGTCGGCCGAGCGGATCACGTCGAGGTCGTGCTCGATCACGACGACGGTGGCGCCCGCGGCGAGCAACCGGTCAAAGACGCCGACCAAGGTCTTCACGTCTTCGGGATGAAGCCCGATCGTCGGCTCGTCGAAGACGAACACGGCGTCCGACTGCCCGCGCCCCATCTCGGAGGCGAGCTTCAGGCGCTGCGCCTCCCCGCCCGAAAGCGCGGGCGTCGCTTCGCCGAGCGTCAGATAGCCGAGCCCGAGGTCATCCAAAATCTTGAGGCGCGCGGCCACGGTCTTTTCGTCTCGGCAAAAGCGCACGGCTTCGTGCACGTCGGAGGCCATGAGCTCGGGGAGCGTACGGCGCTCGCCTTCCTTGTTTTCAAAGAAGATCGTCTCGGCTTCCTTCGCGTAGCGGCTACCCCGGCAGGCGGGACACGGGATTTCCACGTCGGGGAGGAACTGCACGTCAAGCGTCACGACGCCCGTGCCGTCGCACTCGGGACAGCGAAGCGACCCCGTGTTGTAGGAGAAGTCCCCGGCTTTCTTGCCCCGGGTCTTGGCGTCCTTCGTTCTGGCGAAAAGTTTTCGCCACTCGTCGTGGACGTTCGCGTAGGTGGCGACGGTCGAGCGCACGTTGATGCCGACGGGCGTCGCGTCGATCAGCTTCACGCGGCGGATCCCCTCGGCTTCGATGTTTCGGACGTGGTCGGGCATGGGCTTTCCTTCCGTGAGCGCTTCCAAGGCCGGCACGAGGCTCTCCAAGACGAGCGTCGTCTTCCCCGACCCCGAGACGCCCGTCACCACCGTGAGGCGCCCCTTGGGGATGTCGAGCGACAGGGGCTTCACCGTGTGGATCGCCCCGGTCTCGAGATGAATGCGCCCCAAGTCGAAGAGGTGTTCGGACGCGGCGCGCTCCGTTCGGAAAAGAGGATGGTCCGTCAGATAGGGAGCGATCTTCGAGGCGGGATCCTTGCGCACGACGGCAAGCGGACCCTGCGTCAGAATCCTTCCGCCCTCGACGCCCGCCCCGGGGCCGAGTTCGATCAGGTGATCGACTTCCGAGAGAAGCGACGCGTCATGGTCAACCAAGAGCACGGAATTGCCGTCCGAGACGAGGTCGCGGATCACGCCCGTAAGGCCCTTAAGGTTCGCGGGATGAAGTCCGATCGACGGTTCGTCGAGGACATAGAGCACGCCCGTCGTGCGGTTTCGCACGGCGCGCGCCAACTGCATGCGCTGCCGTTCGCCCGTCGAGAGCGACGCGCTTGAGCGGTCGAGCGTGAGATAGGAAAGCCCGAGGTCCATCAGACGCCTTGCGGTCGAACGGAAGGACTCGGCGAGGTTTTCGGCCATCGTCCGCATGCTTTCGGGCACGGTCTCGGGCAATCCGTCGACCCAGAGGGCGAGGTCCCTCAAGGTCATGCGGCAGGCGGCGTCGAGCGTGATTCCCGCCACTTCGGGAGCCCGGGCCGCGGCGGAGAGTCGCGTTCCTTCGCAGTCGGGGCACGGGATTGCGCGCAGGAAACGTTCAACCCGCTTCATGCCCTTTTCGTCCTTCACCTTCGAGAGCGCGTTTTCGACCGTGTAGACCGCGTTGAAGAAGGTGAAGTCCAGGGGCGTCGCGCCCTCCCCGTTCTTGGGACGGTAGAGGATGTGCTTCTTGACGGCGGGACCTTCGAAGACGATCTTCTTTTCTTCGGGCGTGAGGTCCCGGAAAGGCACGTTGGTCCGCACGCCCATGGCGCGGCAGACGTCCGTCATGAGGGACCACATGAGCGTGTTCCAGGGCGCGACCGCCCCTTCGTCGATCGTGAGGCTTTCGTCGGGCACGAGAGTCGAGCGGTCGACCGTGCGCACGACGCCCGTGCCGCCGCAGCGCTCGCAGGCGCCTCGTCCGTTAAACGACAGTTCCTCGGCCGAGGGCGCGAAGAAATGCGCGCCGCACTCGGGACAGACGAGTTCCTTGCCCGCCGCGACGTCCGTCGTGGGCGGGACGCGGTGGCCGTTGGGACAGCGGTGCGAAGCGAGGCGCGAGAAGATGAGGCGAAGAACGTTCAGAAGTTCCGTTCCGGTCCCGAAGGTGCTCCGAAGACCGGGCACGCCCGGCCGCTGCCGAAGAGCGAGGGCCGCGGGGACGTAGAGGACTTCGTCCACTTCGGCGCGGGGCGCCTGCGTCATCCGGCGGCGCGTGTAGGTGGAAAGCGCCTCGAGGTAGCGGCGCGAACCTTCGGCGTAGAGAACGCCGAGCGCCAACGACGATTTTCCCGAACCCGAGACGCCCGCCACGCCCACGACCTTGTGAAGCGGCACGTCGACGTCGACGTTCTTGAGATTGTGCACGCGCGCGCCGCGCACCTCGATGTGGTCCCGAAGCATGCAATTCTCCTTCGAAGTGTACGGGAAAAGTGTAGCGCCCAAATGCAAAGCGCGGGCTTTCGCCCGCGCCGTGCAGAATGGTTGAGAAAAGCGGTTATTCGTCGTCTTTGACGAGGAAGGACGTCTTGTCGTTGCCGCAGCCCGGGCACGTGAAATGCTCGGGAAGTTCCGTAAAGGGGGTTCCGGGCGGGATGTCCCACTCTTCGCACCCTTCTTCGGGATCGTAAACCCACCAGCAGACCTTGCACTGCATTTTGGTGTCGGGACCGATCCGCGCTTCGTTGAGTCGGTCGAGCAGCTGATCGACGCGCCCCGGCGGAATGTCGTCGAAAGGCTTCGTCATCCGAGCGCTCCTCTCGCCCGGTCGGCCTCGACCACGCCGGCGAATTCCTTGCAGCGCGCGACCGTGTCTTCGAGCTCTTCGGGGGTTGCGGGCACTTCCGCCGGAATGAGCCCGACCACGTAGGCGTCGAGCAGGCCTTTTCCGGCATGGTTCAGAATCTGCGTGTGCCAGATGCCGCGCACCTTGGTGCTCATGATGCGGGAGTCCGCAAAGCCCGAGAGGCGGATGTCGATGTCGCCCAAGCCCAGAACGCCCGCAAGATAGGCCTGATCACCCGGCGCCAGGGGCTGGCGCGTCATCTCGACCATGTGACCGGGTTTCGTGCTCCAACGCGTCGTGTCGGCCTTCGAGAGCGCCTCGCGGAGTTCCTCGAGAATCGCGGGCGCCGCAAAGACGCCCTCCGGTGCCGATTCGGGAATCTTGAGTTCCGCCTCGCCTCGCGAGGCCATCGCCACGACGGACGGAGGAATGAGCGCGAGGACGAAGGACTGCGTTTCACCCAACTGCATGCGCCAGAGCGCGGGCACGCCCGTTTCCTCCATCTTCACGAGCCCGCCGTGGAGCACGATGCGGACTTCGCCCGTTCCGAGCGTCGCGATCAAAAAGGGAATCGTCGCAGGAGAAAAGGACGAAAAGTCCCAGACGCGGTGAAGGCTTCGGGCCGCCTCCTCCGATTTCTCCGCCAGGGCGCGGGCCGCCTCGTCGGAAACTTCCGAGAGAAACCGCAGGGTTTCCTCCGCCGCAATCCGTTCCTCTTCCTGGGTGAGCCGTACGTCGGCCCAGGCCGAACTCGTCGTCAACGTAGCCATGGGGGCATTCCTTTTTCTTTTGTATCCGTGTTGCTTGCAAGCGCTCCGTCAGTCGCCGCAAGAGGGCGTCGAGACGGGCGCGATGGCGATGGTGCGCGCAGGAGCCTCGGTGCGGCGGGCGATTTCGCCCAACTGCCGGCAGTAGGTCTCCCAGGGCTGCAGCGCTTCGACCGCTCCCAAAAAGACATTGTCCCGAAAAAGCGCCACGGCGGGAAAGCGCCGCAGGCCCCAGCGGGCGGCAAGCGCTCTGGCTTCCGCGAGATCGGCAAAGCGCGTGTCCGAGAGCGCCCCGGCAAAGGCCTTCTTGAGTTCGGGCGCGATCACGACGATGTCCATCGTCACGCGTTTGGCGTTCGGGTCCTCGGCAAAGACCGCCATCTTGAGGCCCGGCACCGCGAGAAATTCTTCGAGGTTCGCCTCGTTGAGGGGCAGAAAGCCTTCCTTTCCGAAGAGCCTTTGAAAAAGCGGATTCGTCTTCGGATCGATCTTGGCGTCCTCGGTCGTGTAGGGGGTCATGTCATTCGTCCTTTTCGTTTTTCTGAAGCATCGCCTTGAGGTGCGGCGGGAGCCGATCGTCGGGATTGCCGAGATCCTCAAAGCCCTTTGTCAACATCGTCTCGTTTTCTTCGCCGAAGGCGGCGCACGAGACGGCGCAAAGCGCCGCTTCGACGCGCCGGGCCTCCTCTTCGGGAACGACCCGCAGAGCGGATCCCCGAAAAACGAGCACCCAGTCGCCCGCGCGGACCGCATCGAGCAAAGAGAGATCCGTCTCATGCATGACGCCCGCGCGCTCGGTCTTCCCCCAGAGTCCCGTTTCCGTTTCGCGGATGGAAACAATTTTTTCCGGCACGGCAATGCACATTATCGGCCTCCCTGCGGAAAGAAGCGCACGTCGCCCGTGCGGCAGGCCTCCTCTTCGGAGGGACGTTCGGATTCGTAGAGGTTGAGCCCGAGCGAGTCCGTGGAGAGCGACTCGACCTTTTCGCCCGCGGGCCGCTTTTCAAGCGCGATGCCCCAGCGCGCAAGTTCTTCTGCGGCGAGCGCCACGGCCTCAGGGACGCGCACGCGGATCTTCTTCGTAAGGCTTCCGCCGTAGTCGTTCAATTCGTCGGGCTGAATGCCGATCACGACGATTTCTTCAGGGAGATTTCCCTGCAGCTGCGCCACGGCGAGGAGATCATTCATGCCCGTCTGATGGGGCGAAATCTTGGTCGACGTCCAGATCTTCACTTCGTTACCGCGCAGGACGTGCAGCGTCCCGGGCTCTTCGTGAAAGTCGCAGCAGTCGAAAACAAGGAGGCGCTTGGCCTCTTCAATGTCGTTCAGGAGGTAGGCCCCGAGGGTCCCTCCGTCCCGAACGGACACGTCCGGATGATCCGCATAGGTCTCGTGAAAAGCCTCGACCGCACGAACGCCGAAGCCTTCGTCGGCCCAGAGAATGTTCCCGATTCCGAGAACGAGCGTCGTCTTCACCGTTGTTCCTCCCTGCGGCAGGCCCGAAGAAGATGTCTTCGAATGCATGCGCCCGTCGCGCGTTTTCTCATCATGCGCAGTTTTCTTTTCTTCGACAAGTGGTCCGATGGACTAGGTCCTCTTCCAATCGGCCGCAGGAAGTAGTCCCAAAGTCGACGCCCGGCACGGGCCCTAAACAATGAGTATAGCGCCTCCGAATACGGCGGGAAAAAATCAGAAGGCAAAGAACGCCGGATCGCTAGTCACCGAGCGTGCACACGCACGAGACAAGGAAACCGTTTCGCCGACTCGGCAATGCGGAACGATCACTTTCTCGGAATTTCCGAAATATTCGATCAAACGACGAAAAACGACCGAAACTCAGCTCTCTCGACTTCGGTCCCCTTCCTCCACCGGTCGGAAGACGCTTTCGAAAGCCTGAGGAGGCAGCCCCGAAGCGTCCTTCGAGAGCTTCTTCGTGAGGCTTGACACGAGAAACTGCGCGAGCGTGACGTGCCAGAACATGCCCGCGGTCGTCGGGACGTAGACGTCGCCCGACTTTTCGAGAAGCCCCGCGCGCACCCACTGACCGAGCAAGGGTTTCGCCAAGCGGTCGACGTCCACGCCGAAGGCGTCGCCGATCCGTTGGAGACTGAAGGGACCCTGCTCGACGGAAGACGCGATCGTCCGCATAAGGTGCCAGTTGGGCGTGGGCTTCATAAGTGCGAAGACCGGCTTTTCACCCGCCTCGATCCGTTCTTCCCAGGCTTTGAGGCGACGCTCCGTCATGAAGGTGTGGCCAGCAATCCGGCCGCCCGCCCCCGACCCGAAGGCGAGACAGTCGCAGGCGGTCTTGGCGAGCGAGTTGTAGCGGTTGCGTTCCTTTGTCGTTCGACGCCAGTGCGTGTTCGAAATCCGCGTCCAGCGGGAATCTGCACTCAGGACGGCGTCGGACGCCGCAAAGCGGTCCGCCGCTTCGGCGAGCGTCGCCGCGGGCGGCAGCGTCCCCGCCTTGATGCGCTTGGCAAGGGGCGAGCGCGAGAAGACGTTGAGCTGATAGCAGTCGATGCCGTCGATCGGGAGATTTCTTGCCGTCTCGAGGTCTTCGGCCCAGACGGCTTCCGTCTGCATGGGAAAGCCGTAGATGAGGTCGATCACGACGGCGAACTCCTCAAAGCGGGCCATGCGCTCGATCGCCCGCAGGATGCCCTCCCGATCGTCGACGCGCATCATCGCGCGCCGAATGTCGCCGTGGAAGGTCTGCACGCCGATCGAAAGCCGATTGACGCCCGCCCGGGCCGCCGCCTCGAGTCGATCTTCCGTCATGTCGCTCACGCGCCCTTCGAGCGTGATTTCGCAGTCTCCGGAGAGCGGCAGTTCGCGGCGCGCCGCGGCCACGATCGACTCGATGTCCCGCGGGGCAAGGGCCGAGGGCGTGCCGCCTCCGAAGTAAAGAGCCGAAATCTCCCCGCCCGTCTCCCGCGACTGCAGGGGACGCGACGCCCAGAGCCTGAACTCCTTCTCCAAGAGTTCCGCGTAGCGGTGCGAAGCGGTCTCGTCGAAAGGATTCTGGTAGAACATGCAGTATAGGCAGCGCGTACTGCAGAAAGGCACGTGCACGTAGGCCACCGCCTCCTTCGTGCGGGTTTCGGCGGAGAGCGCCTCAAGTTTCGAGCGGGCGGCCCCGAAAAGCATCGGCAAGCCGATCGGTCCCGCATGCACGGTCGCCTTCGCGCGGAAGGCCGCGTGCAGGGGATCGGTTTCGTTGGCGAAATAGGCTTCGTCTCCGCCCCTGCCGATGAAACGCTTGAGCGCCTCGACGCCCGCTTCGAAGGAAATCATTGCGCCCTACCCTTATTCCGGAATGTCCACGTTGCGGTAGCGGCCCTTCACGCGAAGGCCAACGTCCCAAACGACGCCCCGCTCGGAGGTCTTCTTGTTGGCCCCGAGAATCTCGGCGCCCGGATGGCGCTCGAGCGCACGCGACTTGATGGCTTCGGGAATGGCCGCAGCATCGACGTCCACCTTGGAGCGGATGAGACGGCCCGCTTCGGTGTACGCCGCCTCGATTTCCCGTTTCCCTTCACGGGCGTCGACCTCGTAGGCGCGGTCGTCTTCGTCCCAGTCCCATTCGAGGGCCGTCGCCTGCGGGAAGGACGCCGCGAAAGCTGCGCGCACGGGCGCGGGCACGGACGATGCCGGCAGGTCGCCCGCATAGGCGGGGAAGCCCGCGGCAACGGTGAGAAGCATCGGGAGAATGGTTTTCTTTTGCATAAAGCCTCCGTTTTTTCTCATCTTGACATATTTTTCGTTGCGAATCACGGTGTTTCGCGCGACCGAAAGGTATTGCCCCGCTTGGGTCGGGAACCGGAAGACGGACCGGTCGATCGAGCAGGCGTCGTAGGGATTTCGGCAGAATCCAATGGATTTCAATGTCTTTCCAATAAAATCTAATGGGGATCGAATGAGGCTCAATCTGACCGACAAGACCGTGGTTTTCGACAGAGAAACGGTACGGCAACTGTTGGAAATCGAAGAGTGCAAGGGCGCTTGGAAGGCTTTCGGCAATCTCCCGCCGGATCGTCTGACGGAACTGTGGCGCATCGCGACAATCGAGAGCGTCGGTGCGTCCACCCGAATCGAAGGCGCGAAACTCTCGGACAAAGAGGTCGCCCGCATCCTTGCGAACCTCTCGACGCAGTCCTTCTCGACGCGCGACGAGCAGGAAGCGGCGGGCTGTGCCTTGCTCATGAACGAAATTTTCGATTCCCGGGAGGAGGCGCCGCTCACCGAAAACCTCATCAAGCGGATGCACGGCACGCTGCTGCGGTTCTGCGGCGAGGACGAACGCCATCGAGGCGAATACAAAACCGTCGACAACCATCTTGCCGCTTTCGACCAAAGCGGTCAGGCGGTCGGCGTGTTGTTCGAAACGGCTTCGGCGTCCGAGACGCCCGCCCTCATGGAAGCGCTCGTCGAATGGACGAACCGGCAGTTTCTCGAAAGGAACCTTCCGCCCGTCATCGTCATCGGAATGTTCACGGCCGCCTTTCTGGCGATTCATCCCTTCCAAGACGGAAACGGGCGACTCTCCCGCGCTTTCACGACGCTCCTGATGCTGCGCGCCGGCTACGGCTACGTCCCCTACAGCTCTCTCGAAAGCGTCATGGAGGCGTCGAAGGCGAACTATTACCTCGCGCTTCATGCCACGCAGAAAACTCTGAGGACCGAAGCGCCGAACTGGAACGTCTGGCTCGCGTACTTTCTGCGTTCTTTGGTCAGGCAGGTCCGCAACCTGAAGCGGAAGATGGAAAACGAACGTCTGCTTCGGAACATGCCGGAAACCTCGATGCGGATCCTCGACTTGATCCGAAGGGAGGGACCGGTCAGCATTGCCGAAGCCGCCGCGTCGCTGAAGGTGAACAAGTTCACGTTGCGGGACCACTTCAAGCGTCTGGTGCGGGAAGGTCGTTTGATTCCTCTCGGCCGGGGGTTAAACTAGCAGAGAGAAAGTCTTCCAAATTTGCCATGGGGGACTTTTATGCTTTGCTCAATCGGTTTCATTGCCAAACACTACGGAGTTTCGCCCAGTACCATTCGACGTTGGGTGAAACTCGGCTACATCCGGATCGCCGGCAGAACGTTCGGCGGTCATCGCCGTTTTGATGTGCCGGACGAAGTGTCTTCTGAACAAGCTTCAACGAGAAAGCATATCGGCTACGCTCGCGTGTCGTCCCACGATCAAAAGGAGGATTTGGCCCGACAGTCCGCGCGTTTGCGCGAGGCCAGATGCGAGGAAGTGATAGAGGATATCGGCTCCGGGCTCAACTGCAGCAAGCCCGGTCTTCGTTCTTTGTTGAGACAACTGCTCGACGGACACGTGAAGAAGCTTTCCGTCGTACATGAGGATCGGCTTTTGCGGTTTGGCGTCGGCCTGATTCGGCAGATTTGCCGTCGAATGCGCACTGAAGTCGACGTTCTCGAAAATCGCGCGGAGAAAACTTTCGAAGAGGGGCTCGCCCGCGACGTCATCACGCTGATGACGGTCTTTTGCGCCCGTCTTTACGGCAGGCGCAGCCACCGCAACAAGCAGAGCGTTAAGGTTCCCGCGTGTGCCACGAAGATGGCGGACCGGCACGAAGCGACGGGACGCGATGTTCCGTCCGACGGAACATCGTCGTTCTCCGCATGATTTCTTGAAGTCCATGCAGTTTACGTCTGAAAACAAAACGTATTTGATCCGTAGCTTCTTACTCGAATGCCCGCCGAGTCAACAGCCGTGCTCCGGGCAAAAGAAATCTTCTCGCTCGGCGGCATTCCGGGCTGTATTTCATGCGACATTCCACCTGCATTTTTCGCATCACCAAGTGATCATCGCGCAACAAAAATCGGTCTTTTTCAAAGCTAAGTACACAATCCGATAATTATTCTGGCACAATGGTTTTCGACCATATGAAACATAAGGAGAGGACCGTGTTGCTTCAGCCCGATCAAGACGTCTCGGAGCTCTGCTTTCTCGAAGCGGAGCGGGTGGAGAGCCTCGGCGTTCGCAACGAAGCGCCCGGGTACGTGACGACGGTGCGCGAGATTGTCGCACCCGACGCGGCCACCGAGGAACAGTTGGAAGCGCTTCTTGAAGCGTACGGGCGACAAGTTTCGTATTTCATTCACCGCTTCCATTCCCGTGCCTGGCGGCCCTACTGTTCAGGCAGCCGGTATCGGTATCTTCGCGACCGACTTGTTGAAGCCGTGGCGAAGAAAGAGGAAGAGGGGAAGAAACCTGAGATGAAGCCGGAAGCCACCTTTCCGATCTTCGGCCTTCAGGCGCGGCAATGGAAAATGGCGCTGCAGCAGGCGAGTTCCGTCGTGGAAAACGACTGGGCCCTCGCACAGCAACGCGCCAAGGAAAAAATTGAGCGCACTCGGTGGTACGCCAACCTCGACGGCAACGAGCGGCACTACGTCAATCTTCTTCTCAGTACGATAGGCGACGACTTTTTCCAGATGATGCGCGGTCGTACGGCGACATTCGGTTGGCATCGGGACCGTGCGCAGCTCAAGAAGGTGAAGAACCCCGGATCGCTCTGCGCACTCGTACGCCGGGCCATCCAAAAGGTGAAGTCAAAACAGATCCGACGCAGGGCGTGCCGCTCGATCTGGTTTGACTGCGAATGCTACAGCGTGCAGATCGTAACGGAGGGGAAGGAGACAATCCAGGTCGTCTCGCTGATGTCGCTGACGCTGGGCAAGCGCGTGAAGATCAAGCTTCGCGGAAAGAAGGCGATCAAAGGCACGGTCAAACTCGTGAAAACGCCGCGGGGTTGGCAGCTGCATACGCTCTCGACGCCCAAGACCAAGGAGAAGTCCTCCGAAGGGAAACTCACCTGCGCAGCCATGGATATGGGCTTCTCCGAGGTTTTTACGATGCACGACGGCGCGCAATTCGGGCGAAAGCTCGGCGGGGCCATCGGCGCTCAGGCCAAAACCGTGGACCTGAAGATCAGGGAGCGCAACCGTCTCACGGCGCTGGCGAAAAATACGAAGGATCCGAAGAAACGCCGAAACATTCTGCGCTACAACCTCGGGTCCGACACGTTTGACAGAGCAGTCGCCAAGCACAGGAGTCGCGTTTACAACATCGTGAACCGCTCTCTCAATGAGATACTGAAGCAATACCCCGCTCAGGTCTACGTCGTGGAGGATTTGAGTCATCGGTTTTACCTGAAGGGCTTTTCCAAGGAGACAAACCGCCTTCTCTCGAGTTGGGTTCGAGGCATCATCGCAGAGCGACTGAGTTTCAAAACGGCTCTTCAAGGCGTGAAGCTGGTCAAAGTGCCCGCCGCCTACAGCTCGCAGCGCTGTCCGTATTGCGGCTGCGTCTGTCGGGAATCCCGCAAGGGAGACCGTTTCGAATGCGTGCACTGTGGGGCCAAGGGGCATGCGGACAGAGTGGCTTGTCTGAATCTCCTCTGCCGAGCGCACGATCCGCGTTTCCGTTCGAGAATGTCGAAGGAAAGGGTGTTGGCTCTGGAATTGGACGAGCACGGGATGGAGTGCGCCCGAAGAGGCACGACGCCGCACAAGTACGAACCGCGACAAAGGAAAAAGCGGTCAACGCCGAATGAGGCGACGAAAAAAGCATGAGCCTGCGGGCAAAAACCTTGATCAACAAGCGAAACCACACGGTACAAAGGAAGCGCAAAGTGAGCGAATAGAATTCTCCTAAAAGGTCAGAACGTCGTCAGAACGACAAGTGAACCGATCATCCGCCGAAGACGCGAGTCGTCTTAATTTCCGAAAGGCCGGCCAGATGATTGCTCAGCTTGCGAGACGAAGCTTCGTAAAGCGCCCTTGAGAAGTTATACCGTCCGGGGCCAGACTCACTTGATGTGAGAGCGAATAATTACCACGAATTCCGGGTTGGACCGCCCTGGTAGATTTGAAAGGAATTCTGGAACGGGAGAGCCACGAAGTACGCATTGACGCTTCCCTGACGAGAAGGAACGCTTCCGGTCATGGCCCCACGGCAAAGACCCGCCGAACCGAGCGGTCCGACGGGCCTTTTCGAGGAGATGGGTTAGAGAACTATCCTCAGTGGTGGGTTTCCTTGAACATGCGCAAACCCGTGGTCATCGACGAAATCGTCGTGGCGCCGCCCATCACGTCCTCGCGGAAGGACATATAGAGGTGCGCGAACGTGAAGATGATGAAGAAGTACATCGTCACGTGATGCGTCGTACGCACGGCCTGCGCGTCGCCAAAGAGCGTGAAGACCCAGCCGAACCAGGCCATCCAGCCCGTATCCCATCCCCAGGCCTGCGCGTAGAGCGCGAGACCCGTGATGATGATGACGATGCTGCCGAGGAAGAAGAACCCGAACATCGCGAGCTGCGCCAGGGGATTGTGCCCGGCGTACTCAGGGCTCGAGCGCTTCATGAAGAGGTAGTAGGCGGCCTGCGTGAAGACGCCCTTCCACCACTTGAAGGACCACAGAGGCGGCAGGAAGATCATGCGCGCATAGCGGTTCCCGACCACCGCCCAGTAGAGGCGGTAGATGAAGAGCGCCGTGAACGCGAGACCCGCGGCGAAGTGCGCGAGGCGCACGTAGCCGAAGTCGTACGTGATCCAGGTGTCGCCGAGGTTCGACGTCGGCGGTTCGCCGATGAGGAAGCCCGTGACGATCATGACGGCCATGAGAAAGGCCATCACCCAGTGCCAGACGCGCACCGGCGCCTCCCACACGTAGAGGGGCTCGGTACCGCCCGAGGGGTCGACCTCGAAGGTGACGGGATCGATTTTCATAAATCACCCTCCTTTAACGGACGCGAACGCTGCAGAGTTCTTCGCCGTCAGGATTGTAGAGATGCGTGGCGCAGGCAAGGCACGGGTCGAAGCTGTGGATCGTGCGCAGGATTTCGAGCGGACGTTCCGGATCCGCGACCGGCGTGCCCATGAGCGACGTTTCGAAAGCGCCCTGCTGACCGTCTTCGGCGCGCGGACTCGCGTTCCACGTCGTCGGGACGATGGCCTGCCAGTTCGCAAGACGCGTGTCCTTGATGACGCACCAGTGACCGAGGGCGCCGCGCGGCGCTTCGCAGAAGCCCACGCCCTTGCATTCCTTGGGCCAGGTCTTCGGGTCCCAGAACTCCATGTTCGCCGCGGCTTCGTCGCCCGCCTTGATGTTGGCGGTGAGGTCGTCGACGTACTGCACCATCTTGTGCGCCGTCCACTGACATTCGAGCGCGCGCGCCGCATGGCGGCCGAGCGTCGAGAAGACGGCTTCGAGCGGAAGGTTGAGTTCCTTGAGGAGCGCCAGAGCCGGTTCCTTGAAGTGCTTGACGTCCTTCGCGACCGAGAGGACGAGGCGGGCGAGCGGACCCACTTCCATCATGTGTCCCTTCCAGCGCGGAGACTTGATCCAGGAATATTTGCCGGCGTCGCCGAGCCACGCGAACTTCGTCTTCGTGCCGTCGGAGCCCGGCGGGAGCGAATAGGCCTGTTCGGTGACGCCGTCCCAGGGATGAAGCCCCTTCTTGCCTTCGGGATACTTGTACCAGGAGTGGTCGACGAATTCCTGAATTTCTTCGGGATCGCGCAGATTGACGGGGTGCACTTCGTCGAGCTTGCCGTCGATGATGGCGCCCGAGGGCATCTGCAGGGACTTTTCCGACCAGTCGTTGGCGATTTCCGGGAAGTCGCCGTAGCAGAGGACGTTCTTCGAGACGATGCCGCCGCCGTACTTGAACCATTCCGGATAGAAGGAGGCGATGGCCTTGATGTCCGGGAGGTACACGTTTTCGACGAAGGCGACCGAGTCGCGGGCGATGTCGCGCATGTAGTTGAGCGTGACTTCGTTCACCATCGTGCCCGCGGCGCCCGTGTCGTGCATGTTGATCGGGCAGGCGACCCCGCCCACGAGGTAGTTCGGGTGCGGGTTCTTGCCGCCCAGGATCGTGTGGATCTTGATGATCTCGCGCTGGAAGTCCAGGGCTTCCAGATAATGCGTCACGGCAAGGAGGTTCACTTCCGCGGGAAGCTTCATCGCGGGGTGGCCCCAGTAGCCGTTGGCGAAAATGCCGAGCTGACCCGAAGCGACGAACTTCTTCAGACGATTTTGCACGTCGCGGAAGTATCCCGGCGAAGAGAGCGGATGATGCGGGCTGATCTTCTGCTGCAGCTCGGAGACGGCGCGCGGATCGGCCGAGAGGGCGCTCACGACGTCCACCCAGTCGAGGGCCGAAAGCTGATAGAAGTGCACGATGTGGTCGTGCGTGTAGAGCGTCGCGTTCATCAGGTTGCGAATGATGTTCGCGTTCTTCGGGATCTTGATCCCGATCGCGTCTTCGACGCTTCGCACGGCGGCGAGCGCGTGAATGCCCGTGCAGACGCCGCAGATGCGTTCGACGAACGCCCAGGCGTCGCGCGGATCGCGCCCCTTCAGAATCACTTCGAGACCGCGCCACATGGTGCCCGTGCTCTGCGCGTCGCGAATCACGTTGTCTTCCCCGAGCACGGCCTGCACGCGAAGGTGGCCTTCGATGCGGGTGACGGGGTCCACGACGATACGGCGGTTTTCACTCATTCTTTCCTCCCGATTTCCTTATTGCTCTTGCCGACGCGGGCCTGCGCGACGGCGGAGAGCGCCGCGTGCGCGATGACGGCGGCGCCGACGACGCCCGCCGTGGCGAGACCGACCTTGTCGGCCGTCGCTTCGACGCCGCCCCAGCCCGGAGGCAGAATCGTCGTTTCGTGTTCGTAGAACGAACCCTTGTCGAAGAAGTTCGGCTCCGAGCAGCCGATGCAGCCGTGACCGGACTGCACGGGCCAGGAGAGACCCTCGTTCCAACGGATGGTCGAGCAGGCGTTGTAGGTCGTCGGGCCCTTGCAGCCGACCTTGTAGAGGCAGTAGCCGAGCTTCGCGCCGATGTCGTCGAAGGTCTCGACGAACTGGCCGGCGTCGAAGTGGGCGCGGCGATAGCACTTGTCGTGAATGCGCTGGCCGTAGAACATCTTCGGACGGCCGAGACGGTCGAGCGGCGGGATGCGGTCGTAGGTGAGGATGTAGGTGATGACGCCCGTCATCACCTCCGGAATCGGCGGGCAGCCCGGAACGAGCACGATGGGCTTGTCCTTGATGATTTCCGTGATCGGGACGGACTTCGTGGGATTGGGCTTGGCGGCCTGCACGCAGCCCCAGGCGGCGCAGGAGCCCCAACCGATGACGGCCTTGGCGCCCTTGGCGACGTGCTGAATCTTCTGCAGGAAGGTTTCCCCGCCGGGAATGCAGTTGATGCCGTCTTCGTTCAGGGGCACGTTCCCTTCGACGGCGAGGATGTAGTTGCCGTTGAACTTCCGGATGGTGTCTTCGAGAGCGGCTTCGGCCTGATGACCGGCCGCGGCCATGATCGTGTCGTCGTAGTCGAGCGAGATCATGGAGAGAACGAGGTCCTTCGCCACCGGATGGTAGGAGCGGATGAAGGACTCGGTGCAGCACGTGCATTCGAGACCGTGGAGCCAAATCACGGGCGTACGGGGTTTCGTCTGCATGGCTTCGGCAATTTCTTCGGCGCCGGCGCTGCCGAGTCCGAGACTCGCGGCCGTGAGCGAACAAAACTGCAGGAAGCTGCGTCGGCTGACGCCTTGACGCCGCAGTGCCTGATATTGCGTTTCAAACATGGAGGTTCTCCTCTCGGGGTTTTTCGCCGTCTTCACCGCAAAAGGCGGGGACGACGACTTTCATTGTCAAGTCTAGGAGCCGAACGGAAAATAGGAAAGTCTCCGATGGACTTAGAACGGTGCGGAGAAACGGGCTTTTTGAGCGTAACCACGACTATGCCCTGTTAGTCCCTTCGGACTATTTCCTACAGGAAACCATCTCGGAGAGTAAGAAGAGAGACGATTCCTCGACGCCTCACGACACACTTTGCCGTCGATCTGCGCCGCAACCCGCAATTTTTCCGCCGCGGGAGTGCGGGTTACCCGGCTTTCGAAGCCGACGCGCAAGCGGACGAGGAACCAGACCTTCTTTCGGCCAATGCACCCCTCTCCTTTGGAAATAGAAAGGAGGTTTTTTCCACGACGAATCCCCTCCACGGACGGATGGGCAAAGTCCGGAAAATCGCGCTAGGCTTCTTTCATACGACACAACGAGAAAGAAGGATGACCGAAGGAACCGTTTTTCCGCAGAATCCCGAAACCACATTTCAGCGCGGATTCGAGCGCATCGCCCGAACCCGCATGGCGGGACTTCCGCTTTTGAACCCCAACCTTTCAGTGCGCGCACTGGGCTTTGAGCGCACGGGGCCGCTTTGGCTCGGCGCTCTCGTGACCCCCTGGTCGATCTTCGCCGTCCTCGCTGCGGCCGACGAAGAGGCGCTCGAGGATCTGCGCGCCCGTCCGGGCGAAACCGTCACGGTGACGCTCCCCGCGGGAGACTTCTCCTTTCTCGGCGCCGACGAGCCCGAAATCGGACGCTATCTCACGCTCTCGCTCGTGAGCCCCGTCTTCGAGATCCCGCGCCAGGACGCGGCGCAGGGCATCGCGCTCGAAGCGCTGAGACTTCTGCGCGAAGGCCTCCCAGAGATCCCCGAAGAAAACGGTACGCCCCTCAAACGCGTGATCCCCATCGAGGACGCACGCGAAGCGGCGGCCAAGGCCGCCCAACCGCAGTCGCGCCGCGCCTTTTTGACCCGTTACTTCCGATGACTACCGCTACTCCCGGCCTCCCCGTCATTCGGCTCGCCCTTGCGGGCGACGCCCTGACGCTCACGAACGAACGCGTGCAAAAGCCCCTCTCGGCGGCTCTCCTCTTGCGCGGAAAGACGCTTTCGCTTTCGCTCGACATTCTGCGGATGCTTTTGACGCTCTGCCCCGAAGCGCACGCGGCGGCGCTTACCGCCGCGGTCCGCGCCGCGGGTCTGAAGGACGCGCCCGACCCCGGGGAAATCGTCCGGCGGGCGCTCGTCGAAGCCGTGAGCGAAACCGTGCGCACGGCCGTCTACGACATCCCGCGGCGTCACAGGGCGCTCCGTCCCGCGCTCGAGGCGGCGCGCAAACTTCGGGCGACCCATGCGCGCGCGCTCGCCGACCACCTCTCCGACGCTTCGGAAGCGGCTTTTCGGGAAGCGGTCCGAGCTGCGCTCGACGAGGCATGTCTCTCGGACGTGACGGCGCTCTTTGACGACTTCGCGCGGCTTCCCGCGGCGGACCCGAAGGCGCTGCTCACGGTCGAAACGCTTGCGCACGACGAGCTCGCCCGACTCGGGCGGGCGTTGCTCGAAGGAAAACTTGAAGCGCCCCGGGCGGGCGTGCCCGGCGCCTTCGCGCGGGAATGCGCGCGGGAGGGACTCGCCCCCGTCTTCCGGCCGAAGGACCTCTTTGCCGCGCGTCTCACTGAAGTTCGGCGTTGGCTCGACGGGAAGGAGACGCGTCTCGGGATGCTTCGCACCCTGGCGCTTTCCGAAGCGGCGCCCGGACACGGAGCCGCCGTTGCGGGACTCGAAACCGCGCGCGGCGTGCTCTTTGCCGCCGTCGAGACGGACGAAAACCGCATCGTTCGGGCGGGCTTTCTGGCGCCCACCGAATGGTCGATGCGCGCCGACGGCCTGGCGCTCGTCTGGGCGAAGCACTTTCTCGCGGACCGCGGAGAAGATCCGCGTCTCAGAGAGCGGCTCGAAACGCTCTTTGCGGCGTTTGACCCCTGTACCGACCTCGTCTGGGAGGACCGTCATGCATGAACTCTCGCTGTGCGAAGGAATCGTCTCCGCCGTCGAGCGTACGGCCGAGCGCCACGGCGTCGATCGGGTCGCCTCCGTGCGCGTCGCCGTGGGACAACTCGCGGGCGTCGACATTCCGAGTCTCGAATTCGCCTGGCGCTCCGTCACGATGACGGGCCCGCTCACGGGGGCGAAGCTCGTCGTCGAGCGACCCGAAGGCACGGCCTACTGCACGGACTGCGGCGAAACCGTGCCGCTCGGGAGATTCGGCGACGCCTGTCCCAAATGCGGAGGTTTTCGGCTGATCCCCAACGGCGGAACCGAACTCAAGGTGCTCGATTTTGTCCCGGCCGAAGACGAAGCCGAAAGAAGCGAGCCCGAAACGAACTGACTTTTGAGAAGGAAACAACACCATGTGCACGACCTGCGGCTGCGGCCACACGCACGATCATCACCATGATCACGATCACCAACACGGGCACGATCATCCTCACGACCACCCGCACGACGACGTGAAGCCCCGCCGCGCACACGACGCCGACTTCGGCGCGGACCGCGCCATCGCGGTGGAAGAAGACATTCTGGCGCGAAACGACGAAGTCGCCCGCCGCAACCGCGCGTACTTCAAGGCGCACGGGATCTTTGCGCTCAACTTCGTTTCGAGCCCCGGGTCGGGGAAGACCGAATTCCTTGCGGCGACAATCCGCAAACTCGGCGGACGCGCCAAGCTCGCCGTGATCGAAGGCGACCAACAGACGGAAAACGACGCCGAACGCATCCGCGCGACGGGCGCGAAGGCGCTCCAGATCCAGACGGGCGAAGGCTGCCACCTCGACGCCTCGATGATCGAGCGGGCGCTTGGCGAACTCCGGCCCGAAGAAGGGTCGCTTCTCTTCATCGAAAACGTCGGGAATCTCGTCTGTCCCGCGGCCTTCGACCTCGGCGAGGCGCACAAGGTCGTGATCCTCTCGGTGACGGAAGGAGAGGACAAGCCCCTCAAGTACCCCGACATGTTCCGCGCGTCCGACATCATGATCCTCAACAAGATCGACCTCCTCCCCTACGTTCCCTTCAACGCGGAGAAGTGTGAGGAATACGCGCGGCGCGTGAATCCGGACATCCGGATTCTGCGCGTCTCGGCGCTCACGGGCGAGGGGCTTGACGCCTGGCTCGTCGGGCTTGCGGAAATGGCGGCCCTCGACTGAGGTCGCCGCCCTCAAGACCAAGGAGGAATCATCATGACGACGGCAAGGCTCTTTCGCGTGACGGGACTCGTGCAGGGCGTGGGTTTTCGTCCGACGGTGCACCGCATCGCCCGCGAACTCGCGCTCGCTGGCGAAGTCTTCAACGACGCCGAAGGCGTGGGCGTGATTCTCGAAGGCCCCGAAGAAGCGGTTCTGCGCTTTCCCGAGGTCCTTCGCGCGCAAAAGCCGCCTCTCGCGCGCATCGACGACGTCGTCATGACGGAGGTCCCGGCGACGGGCCGCACCGAATTCACGATCACGAAGACGAAGGGCGGTCGCGTGCGCACGGGAATCACCGCGGACGCGGCGACCTGCGCGGCGTGTCTTGAAGACCTCTTCGACCCGGCGAACCGCCGGTACCGCTACGCCTTCACGAACTGCACCCACTGCGGCCCGCGCTTCACGATCACGAAGCGCCTTCCCTACGACCGTCCGCAGACGACGATGGCGCCCTTTGCGATGTGTCCCGACTGTCTGACGGAGTACGAAGATCCGCTTGACAGGCGCTTTCACGCGCAGCCCAACGCCTGCCCCGTCTGCGGACCGAAGCTCGAACTCACCCTGCCCGACCGCACGCCTCTCCCGGGCGATCCCGTGCGCGAAGCCGTGCGGGCGATTCGGGACGGGAAGATTCTGGCGGTGAAGGGCCTCGGCGGCTTTCATCTCGCCTGCGACGCGCGAAACCCCGAAGCGGTCGCAAGACTCCGCGCGCGAAAGCGCCGAGACGAAAAGGCCTTCGCCCTCATGGCGCAGTCGGTCGCATCGGCCCGCCGCATTGCGCTCGTGACCCCCGAAGAGAAGGAGCTCCTTGAGAGCGTCGCGCGTCCGATCGTGCTTCTCCGAAAGCGTCCGGGCGTGGAATTGGCAGGCATCGCCCCGGGCCTCGCGGACGTGGGCGTGATGCTCCCCTACACGCCGCTTCACTGGCTCCTCTTTCACACGCTCGCGGGAGAACCCTCCGGAACGGCCTGGTGTTCGGAAGCCTCCGACGCGCTTCTCGTCATGACGAGCGCGAATCCGAGCGGCGAACCGCTCGTGATCGACAACGACGAAGCCTACGATCGGCTCGGGGACCTCGCGGACCTCTTTTTGCTTCACAACCGAGACATTCTGATCCGCTGCGACGACTCGGTCGTGCGGCGCGTCGCGGGAAAGACGCTCTTCGTGCGCCGCGCCCGCGGCTATGTCCCCGATCCGATCGCGCTCCCGCGCGCGATGCCCTCGGCTGCGGCGACGGGCCCCTACCTCAAGAACACGGCGGCCCTCATCCGCGAGAAGGAACTCTATCTCACGCAGCACAACGGCGACCTTGAAGGGACGGGCACGCGCCGGGCGCTCGAGGATTCGATCGACCACCTCGCGGGTCTCTACGAAATCACGCCCCTTCTCTACGCGTCCGACACGCATCCGGACTTTCCGTCGACGACGCTCGCCGAAACGCGCGCGAAGCGCGACGGGGTTGCGCACTTTCTCGTTCAGCACCACGCCGCGCACGTCGCGGCCGTGATGGCGGAATCGGGCGCGTCGGAGGGCGTCGGGCTCGCACTCGACGGTACGGGCCTGGGCGACGACCAAACGATCTGGGGCGGCGAACTTCTGCGCGTGACGCCCCGGGGCTGGACGCGGCTCGGGCACCTGAAGCCCCTCCCCTTGCCGGGAGGCGACGCCGCGGCGCGCGAACCCCGCCGCGTGGCGGCCGCCGTTCTGACGCTTCTCGGACGCGAAGCCGAAATTCCCGTACGATGGCCGGACCTGCCGGGCGCCGCGCTTTTCGGACGGCTCGTACACTCGGAACTCTGCCCCGAGGCTTCGTCAACGGGCCGGCTCTTCGATGCGGCCTCGGCCCTTCTCGGGCTCGTCGCCGTGCAGCACGACGAAGCGCGCGCCGCGATGCTTCTCGAAGCGGAAGCCGAAAAAGCGGACGAAACGCCCCTTTGGGACGATGCCGTGCGCGTCGAGGACGGCGTCCTCGATCCGCTGCCGATTTTTGAAAGGCTCCTCGCCGAACCCGACCGGGCCCGCGCCGCGGCCGGGTTCATCCGCACGCTCGCGCGCGGCTTTGCCGGTCTCGTGCGCGCTTCGGGCGTGACGGGACGGGTGGCCGTGACGGGCGGATGCGTGATCGACCGCCCCTTTACCGAGGCGCTTCTTGCGGACCTCGCGGCCGTCGGAGTCGAGGGCGTTCTCCCCCTGAAGGCGCCGCCGGGCGACGGCGGCGTCGCCGCGGGCGAAGCGTGGCTCGCGGCCCTGGCGCAGGAAGCCGGAGTCGTCCCGGGACCGGTGAACCATTGAACGAAAACGACCGGGCGTCCCGCACAATGGACGGCGGCGCCCGCATAAACCAGAGAAGGAAACGGAACATGTGCTTGGCCGTGCCCGCACGGATCGTGCGGATGGATTCGCCCGTCGAAGCGCTCTGCGACTTCGGCGGCGTCAAGAAGACGGTGGACGTGACGCTCATCGAAGCCCCGAAGGTCGGGGACTGGGTGATCGTGCACGTCGGGTTCGCGCTCGAGAAAATCGACGAGGAAAAGGCGCGCGAGACGCTTGCCCTTCTCGCCCGGGCCGCGAACCTTTCCGAAGACCCCGAAGCGGAGGCTGCGTCATGAAGTGGGTCGACGACTTTCGCGTACCCGAAGAGGTGCGCGCTCTTGCCGACGCGGTCCGCGCCGAAGCGGATCCCGCGCGTCAGTATCGATTCATGGAGTTTTGCGGCGGCCACACGCACGTTCTTTCGCGTTGGGGCCTGACGGGGCTTCTTCCGGAAAACGTGCGGATGATTCACGGACCGGGGTGCCCAGTGTGCGTGCTCCCCGTCGGGCGCATCGAAATGGCGGCGGAATTGGCGCTTGAGAAAAAGGCGGTCGTCTGCACCTACGCGGACACGCTGCGCGTTCCCGCCAAAAAGGGGCGCTCGCTTCTCGCCGTCAAGGCCGAGGGCGGCGACGTGCGGCCCGTCTACTCTCCTGTCGACGCACTCAAGATCGCGCGCGACAACCCCGAGCGCGAAGTCGTCTTCTTTGCGATCGGCTTTGAGACGACGACGCCGCCGACCGCCGTGGCGCTTCTGCGCGCCAAGGAAGAAGGCCTCAAAAACTTCACGGTGCTCTCTTCGCACGTCCTCACGCCGCCCGCCATGCGGCACATCCTCACGACGGCCCCCGAGCGTCCCGACGCGCCGAAGCTCGACGGCCTCGTCGGACCCGCGCACGTCTCCGTCGTGACGGGCTGGGGCGTCTACCGGCCCTTCGCCGAAGAATTCCGCATGCCTGTCGTCGTGGCGGGTTTCGAGCCCGCCGACATGATGCTCGCGATCCGCATGCTGGTCTCGCAGGTGAACGACGGCCGCGCCGAAGTCGAAAACGAATTCACCCGAGCCGTCACGGAAGAAGGCAACCGCACGGCGCAGGTTTTGACGGACAAGGTCTTCACGCTTCGCGAAGCGTTCGAATGGCGGGGACTCGGAGTCGTACCGCATTCGGCGCTGAAACTTCGCGACGAATGGGCGGACTTCGACGCCGAGAAGCGCTTTTCGCTTCGAGAGCGGCGGATTGCCGACCACAAGGACTGCGCCTGCGGAGCGATTCTGCGCGGAGAAAAGAGTCCGGGCGAATGCCCCCTCTTCGGCACCGTCTGCACGCCCGCCCATCCGATCGGCGCCTGCATGGTTTCAAGCGAAGGCGCGTGCGCCGCGGAACTGCGCTATGCGCCCCGTCGAAAGGAGAACAGCAAATGAGTATTTCCCCCTCTTACGCCCGTTCGCTCGATCTTGAGCGCGGCGCCGTCGACATGACCCACGGCGCGGGCGGACTTGCGACCGAACAGCTTATCCGCGAAGTCTTCGCGAAGCACTTCCGAAACGACTGGCTCGAACAGGGCCACGACGGAGCGCTTCTCCCCGCACTCAAAGGGAATCCCGTCTTCTCGTCGGACGGCCACGTCGTCAAGCCCCTTTTCTTTCCCGGAGGCGACATCGGACGACTCGCCGTCGCGGGGACCGTGAACGACGTCGCCGTCTGCGGTGCGAAGCCTTTGTATCTCTCCGCCTCCTTCATTCTCGAAGAGGGGCTCCCGCTCTCCACGCTCGACAAAATCGTGCGCTCGATGGCCGAAACCGCCCGAGAGGCGGGCGTCGCCATCGTGACGGGCGACACCAAAGTCGTTGAAAAGGGCCACGGCGACGGACTCTACGTCGCGACGAGCGGCATCGGCGAGAAGATTGTCGACTACGTGATCGACGGACGCAAAGCGCGTCCGGGCGACGCGGTCCTCGTCACGGGCACGATCGGCGACCACGGGACGGCCATTCTTTCCGAGCGCGAGAGCCTCGGTTTTGAAACGGAAGTGGTGAGCGATGCGGCGCCCCTCAACCGCATGATCGAAACGCTCCTTGCCGCAGTCCCCGTCGTGCACGTGCTGCGCGACCCGACGCGCGGAGGCGTCGCCGCGACGTTGAACGAGATCGCGCATCAGAGCGGCGTAGGCGTGGAATTGGACGAACGCTCGCTTCCCGTACGCCCGGCCGTTGCGGCCGCCTGCGAATTTCTGGGGCTCGATCCCCTCTACGTCGCAAACGAAGGAAAGCTTCTCGTCATCCTTCCCGAGGAACACGCCGAAAAGGCGCTCGTTGCGCTTCGCTCCGACCCGCACGGCGCAGACGCGGCCGTGATCGGGCGCATCACGGAAGAGCACGCCGGAGTCGTCGAAATGACGACGCTTCCGGGCGGAAAGCGCCTTGTCGACTGGCTCCACGGCGAGCAGCTCCCGCGCATCTGCTGACGACGTCGGGAGGCGCAGATTCCGGATGGGGCGCGAACCGTGACGCGTCCCCGCCGACCGCCGCATTTCCGATCCGCCGGGTCCCGGACGCCGCGAACCGAAACTTTTGCAGAAATTCCGTCGATTGAAGGGGCTTTTTGGACAATCAGGCAATGAAACGCCAAGAATCCGCTCTTGTCGGACGGGAAACCCCACTACACTTCTAGAAAACAAGGAGGAAGCCATGCAAAGACGTCAACTCATCGCCGCGATTCCGGGACTCTTCGGAGCCGCCCTGATCCCGTCGTTTCCCGCCGTAGCAGGAGCTGCGGAAACCGTCGGGACCTCCGTTGCCGTCACCGACCTGCTCGGCCGGGAAGTGCGCTTTGAAAAGGCGCCCGAGCGCATCGTCGTCGCGAACTACATCCTCAACTTCCTCATGACGGGAGGCGGCGACACCCTCAAGAAAGTCGTGGCGCTCCCGCAGGACGGCTGGGAGGCGACGCGCACGGGCGAATACAAGCTTCTCACCGAAGCCTTCCCCGCGATTCTTCAACTCCCCTCGATCGGGGGCTACCACGACAACATCCTCAACACCGAGCGCATTCTTTCGCTCAAGCCCGACGTCGTTCTCGTCAACATTGCGCAATACCGCGAGAACGCCCAGCGACTCGCCGTTCTCGAGCGCGTGGGCGTGAAGACCGTGGTGCTCGACTATCACGCGATGAAGCCCGAAAACCATGCGGCGAGCACCCGGATTCTAGGAAAATTGCTCGGACGCGAAGACGCGGCCGAAGCGCAGTGCCGCCGCTACGAAGAGGCCCTGAAGGACCTGCAGACCCGAATCGCCGCGCTGCCCGAGGAGAAAAAGCACCGGCGCGTCTACGTCGAATGCGGCAACGAAGGCGTCGGCCGCCTCGGGAACTCGTACAACCGCACCATTCTCTGGGGCGCGATTCTCGAAGAGCTCTCGGCCGCCAACATCGCGGCCGACATGAAGGCCCCCTACGCACCTCTCGCGCGAGAATTCGTGATCGCCTCGAACCCGCAGACGATCCTCATTGCGGGAAGCATCTGGCGCAACGCGGCGGAAGCCGACTCCATGCGCATGGGTCTCACCGTCACCGAAGACGAAGCGCAAAAGCGTCTCGCGGGCTTTGCCGCGCGGCCTCTCTTCGAGAAGACGGACGCCGTGCGCACGGGCGACGTCTGGGCGGTGGACCACGGCAGTCTGCGCACGATCGCCGACTACGTCTTCCCGCAGTTCATTGCGAAGATCCTCTACCCCGACGTCTTCGCGGACCTCAACCCGGACGAGGAAATCCGGACCTTCTACCGCAACTACCTCCCCGAAGTGAATCCCGACGGCGTCTATTGTCTGCGCGCAGCGGCGACGGGTGCGAAACGCTGAGGCCGGGATGAGCTGCCACCTGCACTACCGAAACCAAACCCTTCGGCGGGCCGCCCTGCTCGCCGCAGGGGCGGGACTTCTCGTCCTCTTCGTGCTGCTCGACCTCGCGACGGGCACTTCCGACCTGACGGTGGGACGCGTCGCAAAGGCCTTGCTCGCCGGTCCCTCGGCCGAGGGCGTCGACGCCGTGATTCTCTGGGAGCTTCGCCTTCCGATGACGCTCACGGCGCTCTTTGTCGGAACGTCGCTCGCGCTGGCCGGCTTGGAAATTCAGAACATCACCGGTAATGCGCTCGCGAGCCCCTCGACCCTCGGCGTCACCTCGGCCGCAAGTTTCGGAGCGGCCCTCGCCATTACGGCGGGCGTCACCGTCTTCGGTCAGCTCTGGATCGGCACGACGGCCGCGGCCTTCCTGTTCGCCCTTCTCGTCTCGGGCCTCATCTATGCGCTCTCTGAGAGGCGCGGCATGACGCCGCAAACCGTGATCCTCGCGGGGATCGTGATGAACTTCTTCTTTTTGGCGCTGCAGCAACTGCTTCTCTACGGCGCGAGCCCCGAAACGGCGCAGCTCATCAACGGCTGGACCTTCGGGAACCTCGAACGCTCGAGCGGCCTTTCGGCCGCGGCCGCCGCGGGCTTCACGCTCGTCGCGGCCCTCTGGCTTCTGCCTCGCGCCTGGGCCATGACGGCGCTCACGATCGGGGAGGAACGCGCCCGCAGTCTCGGCGTTGCCGTCGCGCGCCTTCGCGTCGAAGCCTTCCTTCTCTCGGCCCTCCTCATCGCCGGGGCCGTGAGCTTCATCGGGACGATCGGATTCGTAGGGCTCGTGGCGCCCCACTTCGCAAAACTCACGCTGGGCGACGATCAGCGCTTTTTGATCCCCGGCACGATTCTGGCCGGCGGGCTTCTCATGACGGCGAGCTCCGTCGCGGCGAAGCTCCTCTCGACGGGCGCGGTGCTCCCCGTCGGGATCGTCACGTCGCTCGTGGGCGTTCCCTTCCTCTTTTTGCTCCTTCTGCGGGAAACGGGAGGCGCGCGATGATCAGCCTCGAACTCAAAAACCTCTCCGTCTCCTTCGGTCCGAACCGCATTCTCACGGATCTCGACGCCGTGATCCCAGGCGGCGCCATCACGAGCGTGATCGGACAGAACGGCGGCGGCAAGACCACGCTTTTGAAGGCCGTCGCGGGCCTCGTCCGACACGAGGGGGCCGTCCTCATCACGGAGGACGGGCGCGAACGCTCGAGAAAGTGCGTGAGCTACGTTCCGCAGCTCTCCACCGTGACGAGCCGACTCACGGTCTTCGAAATGGTGCTTTTGGGACTCGTGAACGACCTCTCCTGGCGCGTCACGCCCGAGCGTTTTGAAGAGGTGGACCGGACGCTGCACCGCATGGAAATCGCGCACCTCGCGCAGGAGCCCGTCTGCCGGCTCTCGGGCGGACAAAAACAGCTCGTCTTCATGGCGCAGGCCTTCGTCGCCCGGCCCAAAGTACTGCTTTTGGACGAGCCCACGAGCGCGCTCGACCTGCGCCACCAGTTGGTCGTGATGGAGGCCGCGCGCCGCTACGCCGCCGAAACGGGGGCCGTGTGTCTCGCCGTCGTGCACGACCTTTTGACGGCCTCACGCTTTTCGCGCTCGCTTCTGCTTCTCGAAGAAGGCCGCATCAGCGCGCTCGCCTCCCCCGAAGAAGTGCTGAGGGCGGAGAAGCTCGAACCCGTCTATCATGTGGATGTAAGTGTGGAACAAAGCCGATCGGGCTTTCTGCAGGTGGTGCCGTTGCGCCCCCACCCGATCGCGCACGAACACGGAGGTCATCATGGCGACCACTAATGCCGCGCTTTCCGCCATTTCGGACTATTGGAACCTGCGTGCCGAGGGGTATTCGCTCCATACGCGGGACGAACTCGAAGGCGACGCCGGCCGGCGCCTTGCCGCGCTTTTTGCGGAAACCCTTCCTCTCCCGGAAGGAGGCGGCCGACTCCTTGACGTGGGCTGCGGTCCCGGACTCTTTTCCATCGCCGCCGCGAAACTCGGCTGGAGCGTGACGGGGATCGATCTCTCGCAGCGCATGCTCGACGAAGCCCGCGCCAACGCACAGGAAGCCGGACGTCCCGCAATCTTCCAGATCGGAAACGCCGAAGCCCCCAACTTTGCGCCCGAAAGCTTCGACGCCGTCGTCAACCGTTATCTTCTCTGGAACCTTCCGCATCCCGAAGAAGCGCTCGCCGCGTGGCTTCGCCTTCTCAAACCCGGCGGCAAGCTCCTCGTTTCGGACGGCAACCACTATCTCCACCTCTTTGACGAGACCTACCGCCGCGTCGAAGCCTTGAAGACGCCGCCCGAAGGACACGCTCCCAAGTACGTGGGCGACGTCGATACGACGCCGATGCTCGAAATCGCAAAGACCCTCCCGCTCTCGTCGGTGCATCGTCCCGAATGGGATCAGAAGACCGTCGAAAAGCTCGGCGCCCGTTTCCGTCTCGTGGAAACGACCGTCACCGTCGTGACGGATCCCGCGACGAACGAAAAGCTTCGCGTCGTCGACGGCTTCATCTGGATCGCCGAAAAGCGCTGATTCCCGATTCCTTTTTTCTTGACTTCTTCTTGGACAGTTGGCCGCCCGGCAAAGCGGGCGGCCTTTTTTCGCCTGGCCGGACCGTACTCGAGAGGATCTTCCCTGCGGGAAGGATCGTCCAAGGTACGCTCAGAGAGACTTCAGCAGTTCGACGAGGCGTTCGGCATGCACGGTCGAAGCCTTGTTTTGCGACTCAATTTGTTCCTCGGACGTGCGAGAAGCGTAGCTCACGCCGCAGGTGTGGATTTCCCCCGCATACTCCATGCGGCAGAGGCGACAGGTCGCCTTGAAGCAGGCAAGAAAATCGTCGAACGCAAAGCCTACGGGACCGTCCTTCGCGTAGAGCGCTTCGGGAGCGCCCGTCGTGATGGAAAGGACGAGCTTCTTGCCGGAGAGTTTGTCGCCCGTTCTTCCGTGCGAGAAACCGTGCACGAAGGTCTCCTCCATCCAGCGCTCGAGAAGCGAAGGCGCCGAGTACCAGAAAATCGGGAATTGCAGGACGACGACGTCGGCCTTCAAAAGCCTCGCCTGTTCGGCCGCGACGTCGATCCGAAAGTCCGGATAGAGACGGTCGAGCCTCACGATTTCGGCCTCGGGGAGGCGTTCGGCGAGCACTTCCAAAATCTTTTTGTTGGCGACCGACGCGTCGAGATTTGTATGGCCGCTTACGATGAGAATGTTTTTCATCTGAGTATTCCTTCAGTCCATTCGCCGCGGGTTTCGGGAAAACGGTCGCCCCGCGATTGCCTCAGAATACAACGACTTTTTGTCGGGCGCTCGCATCCGGCGGCGATCGTCGCCGAAGTGAAAAAGGCGGCAGACTCCGACGGCCGAGCCCCGTCGGGCTCGATTGCGCAACGTTCGGGCCTCGCGGGAGAACAGGCGCCCTTCCGACCGATCGCCGCGCCCTTTCCCGGCGTACAGCGGCACCCGGGCGATAAAGAACCCGCACTCCGGGAGAACTCGGAGTGCGGGTTCCTTATTTTTCGGGGTCCGGAATATCGGCGCCCCGACGTTCCCAGACCGTCAAACCGTCAGATCAGAATACCGAGCTTTTCCTTGAAGGCGGCCACGATCGGAGCCATCTTTTCGGGTTCGGCCATCAGGAGCGGATCCACGAGTTCATCAGCCTCTTCCTTCGTCATGAGACCGAGCTCGACGCAGGCGGCGTCGTGCCGGAGGAGGTTGAATGCGTGTGTTCGCTCGTGCGCACGGTACTCCGGGAGAACATGCTTTCCGCCTTCCGCGCCGACGCCCCGGGATTGGAGGCTTTCGTCACCTGCCCGTCGGAGGGTTCGTAGAACGCAAAGCAAAAAGAACGGCTGCCGAATCTTTTATTCCGTTTTTCCTAAGCATATTCCCGGGCCGCAGCCTCGTAGTTTTTCGCGTGCTCAAACGCCAACTCGAGAAAACGGCGCAGCACGCCGCACTCTTCGTCTGCGCGTCGCCAACAGAGACGGTAGCCGATGTCGCCAAGCTCGTCCGTTATGAGAACGAGGCGCCGCGCGCCGTCGTCGCGGTAGGTGCGCACCATCTCGGTTGTGAACGTGGGCGCTCGGGACGTCATGAGGTCGTGACGAAAGAGAAAAAAGTCCCGATAGACGGTCATCTTGACCGACGGATGAAGCAACGCGTGAAGACCTCGCTTTTGGCGCGAGAAGGCGCCGTCCAGATCGAGAAAACGGATCTCGCCCGCCCGCAGATCCGCCATCCGGGCGGTCCCGCGAAAGTCCGGGTCGGCAAGTTCTTCGACGCAGACGCCCTCGATCGTCAAAGCGTCCAAACGGTCGGTCGAGAGACTCAGATAGGTTCGGTCGACCGCCCAAAGTTGCGAGACGATGTCGGTCTCTCTCCAGTCTTCCGCCGAGACGACGCAGTCGAAACGCCCCGAACGCAGCGCTTCGGGCGTGCAGTCGTCGGGCACCAAAACGGGTTCCAACGTTACGCCCGCAAGCGTCGCCGCGAGTCTCGGCACGAAGTACCAATAGGGACCCGGGTCGCAAAAGGCGATCCGAAAGCGAACTTCGTTGCGTGCGAGCTCCCTTGCGGCGAACCGTAGGGCCTCCTCGGCGTTCAGCACCGCTTCGGCCCGCGAAAGGAGCACCTTTCCCGCCTCCGTCAGATTCATCTGCCGGCGCTCCCGACGAAAAAGCGTGACGTCCAGGATCTCTTCGAGCCTTCGGATCGACATGGAGAGGGCCGGTTGGGTGATGTGAAGCGTCTCGGCCGCTTCCGTGAGGGTTCTCGCCCGAGCGACGACGAGGAAGTGCTGCAGTTGACGCGTTTCCATGATCGGCTTCTTTGCAAAAGTTGTCGATAAGGCATAAGCGAGATTTATGATTTCATCAAGAATTGAGATTATCTTTCTCTAAGTACTGCGGATACCATGACCGCGAAACCAAAGCGACTCTTATGCTTTGTCCCTTTAGGAGAACATCATGAATCTGCAGCGACGCAAGTTTTTGGGTGCGGGCCTCGCCGGCGCACTCGCTACCGCCACCGCTTCGAGCGCCCGTGCCGCGGCCGCGTCGGAAGAAAACGTCATCTCGCTTCGCACGATGGGGAGTTTCGCCTTCGGCGGCACCGTAGACCGTCTTCCCGACGGCACGACCTTCCACGGCGACCACGGCTATGCCCAGTATTACGTGGCCGCACACTCGCGCACCCTTCCGATCGTGATGTGGCACGGTATCGGTCAGTCGGGGAAGACCTACGAATCGACGCCCGACGGGCGCGAAGGCTATCAGGCGCTTCTTCCCCGCCGCGACTGGTCCGTCTACATCGTCGACCAACCGCGCCGCGGCCGCGCGGGCTATACGAACGCGAAAAAATCCGGTCCCGAAATTCCTACGACGGCGAGCGAAGCGGGCGTCTGGAACGCCTTCCGAAACGGCCTCTGGGTGGCGCCCGGCAAACCCACGATCTATGCCGACACGCAGTTCCCCGTCTCGGGAGCGGCCGTCGACCAGTTTTTCCGCCAGCAGACGCCGGACACGGGAGAAGAACCGTCCACGGCGGAATACCGTCTTTTCATGGGAAAAACGGGCGCCGCGCTATTTGACCGTATCGGCGACGGGATTCTGATCACGCACTCCAACAGCGGTCAGTACGGTTGGGAAATCGCGATGGCGACGAACAAGGTCCGTGCGATCGTCGCCTACGAACCAGGCGCCTGCGCCTTCCCGAACGAAGAGCCGCCCGCCGACGTGCCCGCAAAGACCGAGGCGGTCGCCGCCCGCATGTACCCGCGCATGGTGCCGATGGCCCGTTGGCAGGCCTTGACGAAGATCCCGATTTTGATCGTCTTCGGCGACCACATCAGCGACGAACCGAGCGAAGTCTTCAACGTCGACGTCTGGCGCATCGCCCTCGAACGCGCCCGCCAATTCGTGGCGCAGATCAACGCCCACGGGGGCGATGCGACCCTCATTGAACTGCCAAAACTCGGGATTCACGGCAACACCCACGCGGCCTTCGCGGACAAGAACAACCTCGAGATCCTCGGTCTCATGACAAAGTGGTTCGCCGAGAAGAAGCTCGACGGCTACGAGCACCCGCACACGGGTCCCGCGCCGTTGGAACTCCCGATGAGCATTCCGCTTGAAACGGCGAAGTGACGCCCAAGCGCCGAAGAACGGCTTGACGATAGAAACACGGGAGGAAGAGTCCACAAACTCTCCCTCCCGTGCTTTTTGCCAAGAAAAGGAACACCGGCGGCCGACGAATCGAAATCCGTCCGTACCGCCGGTTCTCCGGGAATCGGGATGTTCCTGCAAAGGTCATCTCAGTCTTTTTGGAAACACCCCGAAGGTTCCTATACTGACTGAAGATTACTTCGTCGAAGCGGTCTTCTGAGCCGCAGGCTTCATCACTTTCTTCGCGGCGGCGTTGGCCGTGCGGAGATCCCAAATCACCTTCGTCGCGGAAGCGTTGAAGCCGTCCGGATCGTGGAAGCCCGTCGAAAGGTCCGTGAAGTACCAGTCGCGCGTGGCGAGGTAACGTTCATAGGCGTCGTTGAGCTGCTGCATTTCCTTTTCGGGAATCACGATCTTGCCCGCCTTGACGTCAGCCAGGAGACCGCGCGAGACGTAGGCGTCCATTTCCATCTTCTGCGTGCGGATGCGATATTCCTGCTGAATCGCTTCGATCGTGTAGAGCGCCTGACCTTCGGACCAGTTGTCCTTCGTGCCCTTGCCGTGGCAGTCGCTGCGCAGACACGTGTTCTGGACCTTCATCTTCGCAAGGCTCGGCTGATGTTCCATCGTACCGTCGGCCTTCTTTGCGAAGTGGCAGTCCGTGCAAGTGACGCCCGCCTGACCGTGCTTGCTGCCGAGCAGAATTTCAACGTGCGGATGGTCGGAGCCGTTCACCATCTTGACGCCCGTGGCGCCGTTCGTGCCCTGGTTCCAGCCGAGCTTCTTGAAGAATTCCCACGATTCGATCGGGTTGCGGAAGAATTCCGTCGAATAGGGCGAGATGCCCGCCTTCTTGAGGTCTTCCTTCGTCACGGGCTTGCCGTCCTTCGTCCAGTTGTAGGTGAGGTAACGGTTCGCGGCGTTGTGGCACTGACCGCACTGGAAGTTCGCGTTGTAGTCCTTCAGGATGCCGATCTTGCGGGTGAAGCCGCGCATGCCCATGTCGACGACTTCGATCGGCGTCATGGCCTTGTTCTTGCCGAGGTTCTTCTGATAGAAGTTGTCCTTGCCGTTTTCGCCCGCCATCGATTCAATGAGCGGAGAGAAGATGATGCGGGGTTCGGCCGAGTGCGGATCGTGGCAGAAGTTGCAGTTGAAGCCGGTGTTGATCTTCTTCAACATCGGGACGACCGGGCTCGAGAAGTCATAGCCCTTGGGGTTGTCTTCCGTCAGATCGTACTTGTACTCGAACATCGTTTCGGACGTCTTGCAGAGGAGGCAGCGCGAGTCCTGCTGACCTTCGCGGCCCTTGTGGGCGCGCCAACCGATGCCGACCGTGCCGCCCATCATCTTGAGTTCGTTCTGAGGATAGTTGTCCGTAATGACGTCCCAATGACGGTACACCGGTTCGGCCTGCCCGCGCTTGTCGTCGTATTCGAAGCGGCCGTTCGAACGGTTCGCCACGAAGTCGGCCATGATGCCGATGTGGAAGCGCGGAATGCGGTACTGCACGTAGCGGGGCCATCCGTCGCCGTAGTCGTTGTCGCGAATGAAGCTGTACGGGGGATTGCCGCCGCGCTTGGCCCATTCGTAGTGATACTTCGGATCCATCAGATCCTTCATCGGCGCCTGGTGGCACTGCGAGCAGGATTCATGATCGAAGCGCGTCGTCGGGCGGTTCGCCGCGGAGGGCTTCGTCATGTGTTCGGCCTTGGCCGTGTGGCAGGAGCCGCAGTTGAGGTCCTTGTGCGCACCGCGGTCGTGAAGCTTCTTGACCGTGGTGTGGCAGGAAAGACAGGTCTGCGCGTCGAGTTTCTGGGCGGGTTCGACAAGGGGCGTGCCCGCGGCGCGTCCGGTTCCGAGCGCGAAGGCGGAAGTGGCCGCAAACGTCAGCAACGCCGCAACAGCTGCGCGTTGGGTCATGCGCGCGCGTTTCGTATTCTTCTTTTGCATGAGGTTCTCCTTACGGATAACTTAAGGTTGACTTTGATGAGGATTCTCACACGAAACGCGTGGATGGCATGGATCCAAGTCTTCTCTCATTTATGGAGCCAAGCCCTATTGGCTCCATTATTTTTTCTTCGTTGGCCCCATCTCTTTCTCTTCGAATGGAGCCGACGACGACCGTCAGGATCGTTGCGGACCGTTCGTCTCGGCGCCGTGGCCGAGCACGGACCGTTCCGCCGCCGCAGCAAGGTAAATGTCCCCCGAGGAATTGAGGGCCGTGCCGACGGCGTCCTGCAGAATGTCGGCAGCAAAGTAGACGGAAATACAAAGCGCCTGATCCGCGGGCGATACGCCCGCAAGGCCCAGGATGGCTGGAAGCATCAGAACGGATCCGTTGGGGATGCCCGAAGCCGCCGTCGCGGCGACCACCGTGGCGGGGAGAAGAACGATGATCGAGACTCCGTCGATTTCAACGCCGAGCGCAACGGCGGAGAATACCGTGACCGAAGCAATCGTCACGGCGGCGCCCGGCATGTGAAGGACAGCGGCGAGCGGCACGAGCAGGTCCGCCGTCTTCTTGCGAAGTCCGAGTGACGAAGCGAGCGCAAGATTGACGGGGATGTTGGAGAGCGACGAACGGGTCGCAAAGGCGGGCAAGGCGCTCTCGCGAAGCACCTTGCCGAGCACCGCATAGGCTTCGCGAAGAGCCGCGCTGAACTTGATCTTCCTGCGTCCGAAGAGAAGAGCGGCGGCGTAAAGAAGCGGCAGGAAAAGGAGTCCCACAACCAGCGTCACGCCCGCCATGAAGAGCGCAAGTTCGCCGTAGCGCGCCAAACCTTCCGTGCCGTACTCCTCGAGAAGTCCCGTAAGAAGCCCGAAAAGGCCCAAAGGAAGAAACCGCAGCAGGCCCCGCAAAAACGTGCGGAAAAAGGCGTTGGCTGCGAGAAAGAAGGAAAGCGCCCGCACCCGGCATCGATCCGTAAGAGAGAGGAAATCGGACGGCGTCCCCCACGGACTTTGTCGGACCACTCTCCCGAGCCACAAGCCGGCCGCGGCGCCGCAGAGAAGCACCCCGAAAAGCGCGTAGCCCGTAAAGAGTTCGGAAAAGCGATCGAGCACAGAGAGGAACTCGTGAGCGAAAGGCAACGTCGAAAGAGAAACCGTCTCGTTCGCGACCGACGACGTCTCCGGCACAAACGCCGGCGCCCCGCCCTCTCCTTGCCACCAAAGGAGCGACAGAGCCAGGGCGATCACCGCGGCGCCCGTCATGCTGAGGGCATAGAGCCAAAAGGCGTAGCTCCATACGCGGCGCACGGAGAAGTCCGCATCCGAGTCGGGCGAATTCGCCGAAGACTCGTCCCGGACCGCCCGAAGTCCGGGCATTTGTTCGGGGAGAAACGCGCAGAGGAGCGACAAAAAGACGACAAAGGGAGCCGACGCCTTGAGAAGCGACGCAAAGAGGTCGCCCAAGAGCGTCGCGCACTCAAAGAAAAGCGCCGACCACGGCGCCTCCCGAGGCACGAGAAAATGCGCCGCCGCGGCCGCGATCACGGCCTCGAGCGCAACACCCGCTCCGATGTTCCCTCTCATACTCCATTCACCCCAAACCAAGGGAACCGGCCGTCCCGGGAGTCGCCCGAGTCCTTCCGTCCCTTCGAAACGGCACTATCATTGCGAAGGAATCTCAAGTCGTCAAGCCTCGTTTTTGCCGAGGCGCGACCTCGACGGTCCGCCGATCCCGATCCTTTCCACTCGATTCGATTTGCGCCCCATGCCGACGAAACCCATTGACGCCATCGACATCACGCTCGACCCCGCCTCTTCCGTTCCCCTCAACGAACAGCTCTACCGCGCCGTGCGGGAGCGAATCGGGAAACGCCTCTTTGCGGGCGACAAGCTTCCCGCAAGCCGCGACTTGGCGAGGCTCCTCGGCGTCGGACGCGTGACGGTCACGACCGCTTACGGGCGTCTGCAGGCGGAAGGTTTCCTCGAGGCCAAACCCGGCGTCGGCACGGTCGTTGCCGAACGAATGAGCGTCAACCGGGCCGAAGACTGGTCGGAACCTCAGGCCGGCGAAGATGCCGAGGCACCGAAATCTGCCGTCCGGTCGCCCGCGCTCGGGCGAAGCGCCGCCGCGGCCGTGGAGGCCGCAAGATTTCATGTGCAGGCGCTCGAACCCCTGGCGGTCATCAACCCCGATTTCGACAGTCTCCCCGGGCGCAAGTGGACGCAGATCGTCGCGCGCGTCTCAAAGAGCCCGTGGCAGCACAACGGCTACTGTCTTCCCGGAGGCTTTCCCGCCTTTCGAAAGACGATCGCGGACTATGTCCGTCAGACCCGCGGCATTCTCTGCGAACCCGAAGAAGTGATCATCACGACGGGCATTCAGCAGGGGCTCGCCCTCTGCGGCAAGGTGCTCTTCAACGAAGGAGACCGCGTCGCCGTCGAAGATCCCGGGTTTGAACCGCACCGAAACGCCCTGCGCTTTCTGGGTCTGGAAACCGTCCCGACGCCTTTGGACGAGAACGGTTTGAGCGTCACGGCGCTTCAGGAGACCGACGGCCTCAGAGCCGCGCTCGTGACGCCGAGCCACCAATATCCCATGGGCACGCTCATGCCGCCCGAACGACGCCGGGCGCTTCTCGCCTGGGCCCGAAAGACGGGGGCCTGGATCATCGAAGACGACTACGACAGCGAACTCCGATACGGGGGCGCCCCCTATCCGGCGCTCGCCGCGATCGACCGCACCGACGGCGTGCCGGGCCGCGTCGTCTATCTCGGAAGCTTTACGAAGATGATCTACCCGGGCTTCAATATCGGCTACCTCGTCGCGCCCTCGGTGGAGGTCGCCCTCGCTTTTGAGGGAGCCAAGCTCCTTTTGGACCGCCACACCTCGGAAGTGCATCAGGCGATTCTCACCGAATTCATCGGAGGAGGCCATTACGATGCGCACATTCGACGTCTCAAGCGACTCTACGAGAAGCGGCGCGCCGCGGCCGTGCGGGCGATCGGGCGCTTTTGCTCGGGCTTCGGGCGCCTCATTCCGAGCAACCAAGGGACGCACCTCACCTTTCTCTTTCATGATCCGAAGCTCTCCGACGTAGAGGTGAGCGAACGGCTCCGCAAGGAAGAGCGCATCGAAACCCGCGCCCTGTCGCTCTGCTACCAGAAGGCGCCCGCCCAAAACGGACTGCTTCTCGGGTTTGCGGGCTTCACAGAATCGGAAATCGAGACGGCGGTGCGAAAGATGGCGATCGCGGTCGAAGCGATGCGCAGAGGGCGCTGAGGGCGTCGCCCGCCCTTCGTTCCCCGGCTTGGCCAACCGAACGATTTGCGCCGACTCCATTTTCGCAAAGAATCCGACGCCCCCTCTCGCCATGCTCGGCGTCGCAATCCGCCCAAGGCGTTCGTAAAACTTCAGATCGCTTTCCGATCCTTCATGGGTTTGAGAGCCTTCTCGATGCACTTTCGCCAGAAGGCGCTTGACCGGGGATCGTCACCCAGCCACTTGCGGATGAGTTCGTCGGTCGAGAGGAGGCCGCTTTCCGCCCAGAGCTTGCGTACGCCGCCCGAAACGAGCGGCTCCTTTTCAAACCGGTCGGCGAGCATGTCGCCCAAGAGGTATCCGAACACGTACTGCCAATCGTACGCGATCGTCTCCTGCCGATAGAAATGCGGTTTGTAAGCCCATACGTAGCGGTCCGCCCCAATCGTCGTATCGCCGAAATAGTGCTGCCACGCAGCGTCGGAGAGTTCGTTAAGCGTGCGCACCGACAGGGCGCCGAAGAGGCGCTCGCGGTATATGTCGCCAAGAAGCCGATGCCTCGCCGGAATCGTAAGGAGAAAATTCGTGATGCGTGAGAGATCGAGCCAGTACACTGCGAGCCGCAACGATTCGTTTCCCGTGCCCTCGGCTTCTTTTCGTAGCTGCCGCAGAAGCAGCGCCTCGTAGAATTTTCCCGCGATTTCCGTGACGGAGAGCGGGAAAAGCCTCGCCGCGGGCGACGCCCCGTGCAGAAGTCTCAAGTGGTGTGCCACGCCGAACAGATGCGCCACCCGCACTTCACTCTCCAGGTTCGGGTAAAAGTGCGTGAGAATCCGCACGGCTCCGAGCGAGGGGAGATCGTCGCACCAGGAACTGCCCGTCTTCGAAGCGAAGTTTCGACCGTCCACCCAATGCTTTTCGTGCGCTTCGCGCAAAAAGACGCCGAAACTCGGATCCACGTTGGCCGAAGCCGTAATCAGGTCGCGCAGATGGTCGGCATAGGTCGATCCCCGCGTCCAAAGGGCGCCGGGCAAAGGCGCCGTCAAATGACAGGGCAGCGTCTTCGGGTCCGGCTCGCCATTCTTCGTCTTCATCGCCATGCGGGCGCGGATCGTGACGGAACGGCGGACTTCCGGCAGGGCTTCGTCCAAAGCGTTCAGCATCGCCCGATAGGCTTCGACCGACGTTCTTTCCTTCTGCAGATGCACTTCGGGAAAGTGCGCTCCCGAAGCGCGCCAGATCGCGACGCGCAGTCCCGAAATGGCGTTGAGCAAATCGGCAAAGGCATTCGCATGGGACGCGAACCACGCGTTCATCGCTTCGAACGTCGTGCGGCGCAGAACGGGATCGTCCCCGTTGCGAAGAATGGAAAGACTCATCCCGAAACTTTGCCGGCGAACGTGGCGTCCCGAGTCCTCCGCGGCGAGCGACATCGTGCTCGTCATGTGCGTGTGGAGCGCATAGAGCGGGGTCATGGCCTCCCGCATGAGCGAGGCGCCCGAAAATTCCTTCCAGGAAGAGGTCGGCAGAGTCGACACGTAGAGCTTCCAACGTCGGATTTCCGGATAAGTGTCATAGTGTCGATCCGCCTCGGCGTCGCTCCCGGGCTCGGGCATCGCGCGCACCGCGGCAAGCGCCCGGACCGCCGCGCGGTCGAGCTCCTCTCTTCTCGCGAGAAGACGCGAACGCGCCGCAACGCTCGCGCCGTCCGTGGGATTGAGCCCGAGATGCGCACGGCAAATCGTAAGGAGCGTTCGGATGAGATCTCGCCCTCTTCCGTAGAGCCGCAGCATCTCATCGGTCGCCGACGGCCCCGGCACGTCGGGTGCGAGACGATTCGCCGCGGCAAGGGCCGAAATCGTCATGTCGAGCGTTTTGGCAAGGTCGGAAAAAAGCGGGCTCTGTACGTCGGAAGTCCCGTCGGACGCCCATTTCGGCAAGTTTAAGCGTTCCATTCTCATTCATCCGTTTCAATGCTTCGATTCTGCTTCGAATCCGTCGGGCTCCTCAGCAGACAACAGGGTTAACACCTACATTCGTACGCGTTAACCCTAGGCTCCCTCTCTTCTCTTTGATGCAACCTGGCGATTCCGAGCTTATCACCTGCCGCGAAAAAGCAAAAATCTAAGGGTTTACCATAACCCTCCGGATCACGATCCCTTGCCGCCCTTACGTACCGAAGGGATTGCTCTTCAGAATGGCGACAGAACAAACACGCATCCCGTGCTTGAAAACACAAGGAGACTTTCATGGCCGGCATCATTTTCGGATGCATCATGCTCATCCTCGTGGGATGGGCCATCCTGAAGGGAAAATACGCTCCCTTCATCCTCTTTGCGAGCGGCGTCGCGATGCTGCTCTTTTCCGTCGTGTTCGACACCGGTTCCTTCATGCCGAAGAAGGCCCTGCCGACGGGAAGCGACTACCTCAACATCATCGAGTTTCTGCGCTACTCGTTCTCGAACAACCTCTCGAACCTGGGCCTCCTCATCATGACGATGGTGGGCTTCGCGTCCTACATGACGCACATCGGAGCGAACGACGCGTTCGTGAACATCGCGATCAAGCCGCTTTCCCTCATCAAGAGCCCCTACGCCCTCGTCTTTCTCGCCTTCCTGCTGGGCAAGGCCGTCTCGATGGTCATCACCTCGGCCGTGGGCCTGGGCGTTCTGTGTCTTGCTCTGATGGGGCCGGCCCTCGCGGCGCTCGGCATGAACAAGAAGACCATCGCCGCCGTGTTCGTCACTTCGGGCGCGGCTTCAATGGTGCTTTTGGGTGGTTCCACCGCCGCTTCCGCCAAGGCCTGCGAACTCTCGATCCTTGACTACGTCTTCATCTACAAGATCCCGGCCGCTCTCCCGACCGTTCTCGTCATGGGTATCGCGCACGTCTTCTGGCAGCGCTATCTCGACCGCAAGGAAGGCTGGATTCCGTCCGAACACCTGGGAGAAAAGCTCGTCTTCGAAGGCGACGACGTGAAGCGTCCCTCGACCGCCGCTCCGAAGATCTACGCGGTCCTTCCCTTCCTGCCGATGGTCTTCGTCGTGGTCTTCTCGCAGTACTGCATCGAATCGATCAAGCTCAACATCACGACCCTCATGCTCTTCTGCGTGACGATCGCCATGATCTGCGAAGCGATCCGTTGGCGCGGCAACATCGACAAGCTCGGCGCCGGCCTCAAGGCCTTCCTCATGGCGATGGGCAAGTCCTGCTCGGGCGTCGTGGCGCTCGTTATCGCCGCGGGCGTCTTTGCGACGGGCTTCAAAGCCCTCGGCATGATCGACGCCATCGTGGGCCTCGCCACGAGCGTGGGTGCGGGCGGTCTCGGCATGTCGATCCTCTTTGTCGTCATCACGACGCTCGTCACGATCATCGCCGGTTCGAACGGCGCCTCCTTCTATCCGCTCGTCGAAATGGTTCCGCACATCGCCAAGAGCATGGGCGTCAACCCCGTGATGCTCGTTCTGCCGATGCACCAGGCTTCGACCATCGCCCGTCCTCTTTCGCCTGTGGCCGGCGTCGTCGTGGCGATCTCCGCCATGTGCAAGATGAGCCCGCTCGAACTCGTGAAGCGCGCTTCCGTGCCCTCGATCCTCGGCCTCATTTCGCACCACATCTTCGTCTTCTGGCTTTCGATCTGAGGTGAAGCATGACGAACGCAAAGATTGACCTCATGGCGCCCGAGTGGCAGATGGAGGACGCGTACGGCGACATCCGCTCGCCCCGCTATGAAGCGAGCGTCGCCGAAGCCCTCGAGGCGGTGAAGAATCTGGAAGCCGACACCGCCGTCACGCGCGAAAACGTTGCGGCCAAACTCGCCCTCTACGACCGCGCCGTCACGCTCCTCTCGTCGCTCGCCTCTTTCGTGAAGTGCACGGGCGCCAAGGACGGCACGGACGAACGCGTTCCCGCCGAAAACGCCCGGCTCGCCGACATCTCGGCGCGCCGCGATCGGGCGGCGAACACGCTCTTCGCCTTCCTGGAAGAGCTTCCTTCCGAGGATCCCCTCTGGAAGACGTCGCCTCTGTCCGACTGGGCCTTCGTCGTCTCGGAGCGCCGCAGCGACTGGAAGAAGTCCCTCACCGAAGCCGAACGCGACTGGCTCGCCTCGTGGAAGACGCGGTGCTTTGCGCCGCTCGGCGACCTCTTCAAGACCCTGCAGCAGGGCGTCGACTTTGAAGCGGAGAACGCTTCGGGCGAAAAGGAACGCATCCGCGCCGCCAAGCTCATTTCCGTGATCAAGGGCGCGCCCGACCGTATGCTTCGCCGCTCCGTCTTCGAAGGGATCGACAAGACCTATTCGAAGCAGGGAGCGCTTCACGCCGCGCTCCTCAATCAGCTTCACGGCATGCGCCTTTGCGCCTTCGACCGCGCGGGCGTGGCGCCGCTCACGGTGTCGCTCGCCCAAAACCGCATGAGCGAAAAGGCGCTTCACGCCATGCGCGAGACGATCCTCTCGCACATCGACGAAGTGCGGGAAGCCGTGACGCTTCGCGCCCCCTATTTCGGAGAAGAGAAGCTCCACGTCTACGACCTGATGGCTCCGGCCCCGGTCGCGGCGAAGGCGGCTTCCACCATTCCCTATCCGGAAGGGATCGCGATCGTCGAGAAGGCCCTCGGCACGGTTTCCCCCGAACTCTCGGGCTTCATCGACACGATGCTCGAAAACCGCTGGGTCGACGCGAAGCCCTCGGAGAAGAAGATCGGCGGTGCCTTCTATTCGCGCTTCAACGAATTCCGCATTCCGCGCGTCTTCGCTTCCTACACGGGAACGATCACGACGGTTCTGCAACAGGCCCACGAATTGGGTCACGCCTTCCACTACTGGATGATGCGCGACCTTCCGGTCGTGCAGACGGAATTCCCGATGACGCTCACCGAAACGGCGAGCACCTTCAACGAAGCCGTGTTGCGCCACCACCTGCAGGCCGAAGCGCTCGCCAAGAACGACCGCGAAGTGCACTTCGGCATGCTCTGGCAGGAACTTCGCAGCGCCGCCAACTTCCTCATGAACACGATGGTCCGCATGGACTTCGAGCTCGCCTATCTCGAGGAACGCCGCCGCGGAATCGTTTCCGCGCAGCGCGCCTGCAAACTCATGAGTGAAGCCTGGCGCCTCTGGTACGGCGACACGACGGTGGAAACGGACAAGTGGCTGTGGGCCTACAAGCTCCACTACTACAAGACCGACCAGCTCATCTACAACTACCCGTACACCGTGGGTTACCTCCTCTCGCAGGGGCTCATGGCCGAGTGGAAGGAAAGGGGCGACGCCTTCTTCCCCTTCTACAAGGCGATGCTGCGCGATACGGGTCGGATGACGCTCGACGAAATCGTCGCCAAACACTACGGATTCGACGCCACGAAGAAGGAATTCTGGGAACGCTGCGTCGCGGCGCCCCTCGGCTTCGTGCGCGAATTCCGCAATCTTTACCCTCACCCGGCTCATTGAGACCGGCTCATCCACATGGAGACTCTTTACCATGACTAAGATCCACACTTTGGCGGCTGCGGTCGCCCTGTCGCTTGCGGCCATTTCCGTTCAGGCCGCCGACATTCAGATGTACGGCCGCGTGGACGCGGGCCTTCGTTACACGAACTATCACGACAGCTCGAAGGACGACTCCTTCGGTCTGCAGGCCGGCAACCGCGCCCACAACCGTATCGGTCTCAACATCCGTGAAGACCTCGGCAACGGCCTTCAGGCCAAGGTCTACCTCGAAAATGGCTTCACGATCGACGACGGCGACATGGACACGAGCGGCCAGCTCTTCAACCGCCGTTCCATCCTCGCTCTCAAGGGCGGCTTCGGTGAAGTTGGCATGGGCCGCATGGGCACCGTGCAGTCGACGGTTGCGCCCTATTCCATGGGCCTGATCAAGTGGGACCCGTTTGCCACGTCCTACAGCCAAGCCTCGATCGGTTCGACCTTCGCCAACACGAGCCGCGTGAACAATGCCATCACCTGGCAATCCCCCTCCATGGCCGGCTGGCGCCTCGGTGCGACCTATTCCATGGGCGACTCGTCCGACGAGATCGGCGATGAATACGAAGCCTACGCCGACCACGACCACACGCTCGCGCTCGCAACGGACTATCAGAACGAAAATCTCTACCTTTCGCTCACCTACGCCCATGTCGCCTACGGCAACGTTGAAAACGGCGAAATGACCGACGACGGCAACCTCTTCGGTTTCGGCGGTTGGTGGCGCTTCATGCCGCAGTCGAAAGTCTACTTCGGCGCTCAGTATCAGAAGCACTGGGATTCGGCCGCTGGTCTGGGTCTCAAGGACATGCAGAACAAGGCGCTCTGGAACTACAAGCCCAGTAAGGACGATCCGACCAAGGAAGTGGCGGATACGCCTAAGGAAGCGCTTGCGGGCGGCTACGACGGCTACTCGCTCCTCTTGGGCGGCACCTACGAATTCGGAAAGAACAAGCTCCTCGCTTCGGTCCAGTACTTCGACGGCGAACTCGCCAACGCGAGCGAATACGACTACAACTTCCTCGTCTTCGGTACGGCTTGGGAATACAAGCTCGCCAAGACCGTCTGGTTCTACGTCGCCGCAACCCACTCGATCGACGGCGGCAAGATTTCCAACGCGAAGTTTGACGACGAAGACGCCCGTCAGGCCGCGACGGAAGTCATGACCGGCATCAACTGGAACTTCTAACTCTTTTGCCCGTCCGAGTCGCTCCGGAGCGGCTCGGACGCAAGGATTCCAAGCTCCGGCAGAGAGTCTTTACGGGGACAGTCGGCGCGTTCGACCGTCCCTTTTTTTCATTTTTGGCGCGATACTTTCGTAAGCGTTGCCGATACTCTTTCGGCAACGACCGAATGGACCGACCCGAGGTCGGCGGAAGACCTTTGCGTCTCATCCGACGGCCCCGTACGAAAGGAGAAATTGATGTCGATGGAAAAGATTCCCGGCCCGATTGACGAGGCCGTACTGGCGACAGTGCGCACCGTCGCCAAGGATGCACGCATGCAAAAGGCACTCGCGATCGCCCACGACCGCGCCGAAGAAGCGATGGCGCTTCAGGTGCACATTTCCGAAATTCCCGCGCCCACCTTTGAAGAACGCACCCGCGCCGAAGAGATCGTTCGCCTCATGAAGGAAGCCGGCCTTGAAGACGTCTCGATCGACGAGATCGGAAACGTCGTCGGCCGCCGCCCCGGGCGCAACCCCGAAGGACCGCTTCTTGCGATCGGTGCGCACATGGATACGGTCTTCCCCGCAGGCACCGACGTAACGGTCCGTCGCGAAGGAAACACTTACTACGGTCCCGGGATCGGCGACAACGCCTCGGGCGTGCGCACGGTGCTCGAAGCCGTGCGGGCTCTCAACGAAGCAGGCGTCGAGACGCAGGGCGACATCTGGTTCTGCACGACGGTGGGCGAAGAGGGTCTCGGCGACATCCGCGGAAGCAAACATCTCTTCCGTGAAAAGAACGCCGTCAACAAAATCGACGGCTTCTTGGCCGTCGACAATTCCAACATCGGCCGCATTTTGTTCGGAGCGATCGGCTCGCACCGCTGGCGCTTCACGGTGAAGGGGCCGGGCGGCCACAGCTACGGCGCCTTCGGCGAAACGCCGAGCGCCATTCACGCGCTCTGCCTTGCGGGCGCCAAAGTCGCACACCTGAAGGTGCCCGAAACGCCCCGCACGACCTTCACGATCGGCACGATCCGGGGCGGCACGAGCGTCAACACGATTGCGGCCGCCGCCTCCTGCGACGTCGACATCCGAAGCCTCGGCGACCAGGAACTGCTCGACGCCGAAGCCGCGATCCGCTCGGCCTTTGAAGAGGCCGTCCGCGAAGAAAACGAAATCTGGGGCGTAACGGACCCGAAGAAAATGGTTCACCTCGAAGCGGAAATGATCGGGAACCGTCCGGCGGGCACCCGCCCCGACGACTGTCCGGTTCTGCAGGCTTCGCGCGCGGCGCAGGCCGAGCTCGGTCTCGAACTCACCGACTACATGTCGTCTTCGACTGATGCGAACGCCCCCGTGAGCCTCGGCATCCCCGCGACCTGCCTCTCTTCGGGAGGCAGGCAGATGCGCACGCATACCGTGGAAGAGTATTACGAATGCTTCGACATTCACCTCGGACCGCAGCTTCTGATGCTCACGGCCGTTTCGCTCGCGGGCCTCGCCGCGCAGGAAGGCGGTGAATCGACGAAGCCGATTCTTCCCATTCGTCCCTGACGAAAACGTACGACGCCGATAACGCAACGGGAGGTCCACTGGCGGGCCTCCCGTTTTTCGTAGTTTTCCTTCCGACTTGTCAGATGCGGGTCTCTTCCTTGTTGGGATCCGCGAGTGCGCGGCTTCGCTTGACGAGCGCCTCGATGCGCGAGACGTCAAAGCCTACCGGCGCAAAGCGCTCCTCTACGTTCGCGGCGTCAAAGAGACCGCCGTTTCGCGAAAGAATCAGATCGACGTCCTCCTGCGTGAAGGCCGCGCCATTGGCGACGCTCTCGCGGCAGAGTTCCATCTCCCCGTCGCGCAGGTTCGCGCGGAACTTCAGCACGGTGTAGGCGAGAAGCCAGTCGGCGTCGGTCTTGGGCTCGAGAAAGCGCTCCCGCATGACGTCCGACTCCGTCTTCACGTAGGCGCCGAAATCCCGGCAGGAGCCGAGCTTCACCGCGTCCGACGAAGAGGGCAGCCCCTTGCAGACGAAGGACGCCGTCCCGCCGCGATGCAAGTCCGCCACTTCGTCGATCACCTCGGTCGCGACGTCGAAATGGAGTTCCACCGGAAAATTGCGGTCCGCCCGAACGACGGGTGCACCCGTTTCGTGCTTTTGGATCTCCCGAATCCGAACGTTCGGGAAGATCATGTTCTTCCCTTCATAGAGCCGATCGGCCCGGAAGGGATTGTCGAGCGTCTCACGAACGAGATCGTCTAGGTCGGTGAGCTTCGTCTCGCCGAAGCGCTCCTTCACCGCCTGTTCGAAGTGAAACGTGGGCTGGCCCGCCACGAAGTCGCGCACGTCGTTTTGCACGAGCAGATCCACGACGAGGCGCTCTTCTTCCGAATAGTTGAGGGGCGCGGCGCCCGCGGCGGCCGACACCGTCAACAGGGCGAGCGCGGAGAGCGCCCCCGAAATCGCCTGAATGGGTCGCATGAATAATCCTCCTTTGTCCGACATTCTAGCCGTTCGGCGACCGCCCGCCTTCATTCGACCTTTTCCGCTCTGGGGAGAAGGTTCGAAGCCCTGCACGACGTATCTTCCGAACGAAATGCAACACCCCGCACGAGCCTGGGAAGAATTTCGGCCCCACCTTCTCGTACACCGCAGACACGTTCTGCGGAAAGCCATTTTCATGACTCAGGCGGACCGCTGTTCCCGCAAAGGCTAAACGGTTGCCCCGATCCCTCTCCGGAAAGTTTTTCCGCACAATTTGGGTGCCCCGACAACCCCACAACCACAAAAGGCTCCATCCATGTCCAAAAAGACCCTTCTGGAAACGCCCGTTGCGCGGCGCAGTTTCCTCCATGCGTCGGCCATCGGCTTTCTCGCCGGTTTCGCGCTCACGCCGGTCGGCCGTGCCGTAGCGGCGGCCGTGGACGATCTCGAAACGATGTCCTGGACCGCCTGCGTCATCAACTGCGGACACCGCTGCCCGCTTCGCTGCTTCTCGAAAAACGGCCGCGTCATCCGCATCGAAACCGACAACACCATTCCGGACGGCTGCACGCCGCGCCAGCTGCGCGCCTGCCTCAAGGGCCGCAGCATGCGCCAGCGCATTTATTCGCCCGACCGTCTCAAGTACCCGATGAAGCGCGTCGGCGCGCGCGGCGAAGGGAAGTTCGAGCGCATCTCCTGGGACGAAGCGCTCAAGACCGTCGCGGAAAAACTCGAACACACGGTGAAGACCTACGGCAACGAGTCGCTTTATTGGCAGTACTGCTCCGCGCAGCAGTCGCTCGTCAATTCGCGCCGCGCCTGGTGGCGTCTTCTCAACCTCATGGGCGGCTACCTCAAGTACTACGGTTCCTACTCGACCGCCCAGATTTCCGCCTCCTTCCCGATGACCTACGGCGGCAGTCCCGCCTCGTACGAGAGCGAAGTCGCCAACGCCAAGCTTTACGTCGGCTTCGGCAACAATCCGTCGGTGACGCGCGGCTCAGGCGCCGGGAAGTCCTATCAGCTCACCTGCGCGCTCTCGGGCGCCGAACGCCCGAAGATGATCATCATCGACCCGATCTACACCGACACGGCGGTCGGCAAGGCCGACGAATGGATCCCGATCCGTCCGGGCACCGACGCAGCCCTCGTGCAGGCGATCGCCTATGAGCTCATCCGCAACAACTGGGTGGATCAGGCCTTCCTTGACAAGTACTGCGTGGGCTACGACGAAAAGACGCTGCCCGCGTCCGCTCCGAAGAAGAGCGACTACAAGAGCTTCATCCTGGGCGAAGGCGACGACAAAACGCCGAAGACCCCGGAATGGGCTTCGAAGATCACCGGCATTCCCGTCGAGACCATCGTGCGTCTCGCGCGTGAAATCGGCACGACGAAGCCCTGCTTCATCGCGCAGGGCTGGGGTCCGCAGCGTCAGGCGAACGGCGAAGAAACCGCCCGCGCCATCGCGATGCTCCCGATCCTCACGGGGAACGTCGGTCTCCCCGGCACGAACACCGGTCAGCACGAAGGGAACGTCTCCTTCCCGGCCGTTTATCTTCCCGTGGGCAAGAACCCCGTCAAGGCCACGATTCCGTGCTTCCTCTGGACGGACGCGATCGTGCGCGGCAAGGAAATGGACGACATCCACGACGGTCTGAAGGGCGTCAAGAAGCTCGGCCACGACATCAAGATGATCGTCAACTCGGGCGGCAACACCCTCATCAACCAGCACGGCGACAGCAACTGGACCGACGCCATCCTGCGCGATGAATCGAAGTGCGAATTCATCGTCGTCTGCGACAACATGATGACGCCTTCGGCCCGCTACGCCGACATTCTGCTTCCCGACACGCTCGGCCCCGAAACGGACGACATCGCGAGCTCGGGCGGCTCGAACGGCGACACCGCCTCGATCCTTCCGATGCACAAGTCGGTCGAACCCGAGTGGGAACAGCGTCCCTCCTGGGAAATCTGCCGCGGCATCGCGAAGTTCCTCGGCAAGGAAGAGGCCTTCACCGAAGGCCGCACCCAGCTCGAGTGGGTCGAATGGTGCTACGAGGAAACGCGCAAGAAGGCGCCGGAACTTCCGCCCTTCGCCGAATTCTGGAAGACGGGCCCGAAGCAGGCGCTCGAATTCCCGCGCTCGCCCGTGGCGCTCGCCGACTTCCGCAAGGATCCCGAAAAGGCTCCGCTCAAGACTCCGTCGGGCAAGATCGAAATCTATTCGGAACGCCTCGCCAAGATCGCGTCCGAATGGAAGCTTCCCGAAGGCGAACTCATCAGCCCGATTCCGCGCTTCTTCTCCACGTGGGAAATGCCGGGCGACAAGCTTCAGGAAAAGTATCCGCTCCAGTGCTACGGCTACCACGGACACGGACGCATTCACTCGACCTTCCACAACCTTCCGTGGCTTCGCGAACAGTTCCCGGACCACGTCCTCATCAATCCGATCGACGCCAAGGCCCGCGGCATTGAAACGGACGACCTCGTTCGGGTCTTCAACGACCGCGGCACGGTGGAAATCCGCGCGAAGGTGACCCCGCGCATCATGCCGGGCGTCACCTCCATCCCGCAGGGCGCCTGGTACACGCCCGTCATGAAGGACGGCAAGCGCGTCGACGTGGGCGGCAACATCAATACGCTCACGCACCACCGCCCGAGCCCCCTTGCCAAGGGGAACGCCCAGCACACCGTGCTCGTTCAGATCGAAAAAGCGTAAGGAGGGAAGATCATGAAGCAACTCGGTTTTTACATCGACGCCGCAAAGTGCACGGGATGCAAGACCTGCGTCGTCGCCTGCAAGGACGCGCACGATCTTCCCGTCGGGATGAATCTGCGCAAAGTGATCGAATATGCGGGCGGCGGCTGGCGTCAGGACCGCATGACGGGGGCCTGGCACCAAGACGTCTTTGCGTACTACCTCTCGATTGCGTGCAACCACTGCGAGGATCCCGCCTGCGTGAAGGTCTGTCCCACGAAGGCGCACTTCAAGCGCAAGGAAGACGGCCTCGTCGTGATCGACCGTGAAAAGTGCATCGGCTGCGGCGCCTGCGCGGCGGCCTGTCCCTACGGCGCGCCGCAGTTGGACGTCAATGCGAAGAAGATGCTGAAGTGCGACGGCTGTCTCGACCGCCTCGAAAAGGGGCTACAGCCCATCTGCGTCGAATCCTGCACGCAGCGGGCGATCGAATTCGGACCGATCGACGCTCTTCGCAAGAAGTACGGATCAACGGCCGTGGCGCCGCTTCCTCCCGTCACGCAGACGAAGCCCGCTCTCGCCGTCCACGCGCCGAAAAACGCCCGTCCCGTCGGCGACGATTCGGGCACGGTGTTCCTTCATTAAAAGCCCTGCGTCCGGCCCGGAACATGGCCGGACGCCGACCGCAGCGTCCGACAGCCCGCCTCTTCGGCGGGTTTCGTTTTTGACACGTGGAAAAGAGGGGAATCGGCTTCTGTCGGTACGCGGAGGACTACAAACTGTACATGAAGTCACGGCAAGCAGGCGAACACGCCCTGGAGAACACCGCGAAATTTATCGAGGAGACGCTCAAGTTACGGGAATCCTCCCCGGCCGTACGGAGAGAATCGAAGAGATTCTCTTCGCATTGGAGCCCGCAGGATCGCTCAGAGACGTGTTGCGCGTCAAAGACTTCCATTCGTTGCGAATCCGTGGGGACAAGAGGCCGACGCGCTACGCGATGTCGGTCTCAGGCACCTGACGCATTACGTTTACGGCTCTGGTTCGGGAGCCAAAAAAACCAAATCCTTCAACGCAAGGTATACGGCGTATCGGTCTTCCGCCGTCAGTCGACCGTAACAGATCTGGCCTTCAAAGGCACTTAGGCTGAACTGCGCGATTTTGGAGCATCGAACGACGGACGGCTTCTGCAAGCCGGCCTGCATCCAGTTTTTCAGCTGCACCTCGCCAGGGAAATCTGGACGTGGTGCATGGCTTGTGACTTTTGCACCCGCGATGAGAACCTGGCCTGTTTTGCTGTTGCAATTCAGCACTACAACCGGACGTTCTTTTACGACATCCGGCTTGTCCTCAAAGTAGAAAGCGAGCCGCCAGACGTCATAGGGCTGAGGAAGATGCGCATTATTCGTCATCGTCATCGTCCCGCCACGAGGGTGGCATCATCGTCTTGCCATCGCGCTGATAAGTGTGAATGATTCTTGGGTCGTTCCAGTTCAGGGAAGGCTTTGGAATTCGAACATCAAACGGAAAACCACCTTCCATTACAAAACGCATTGCCAGAACTTTGAGCGCGGTAGAAGCGGGCATGCCCAGTGCTTCTGCGGTTTTCGTAAATTCGGCTTTAAAGTCCGGAGACACTTTCAGGTTGAGGCTTGCGAGATCGGTCATAGAACCTCCGATATAAGCAAAATTCCATCAATACATACCTATTTGCTTACTATCTTACCTCTTTAGAGATTCAAAGGGGTAGAAAAACAACTGAGCCGCTGTTGCTTGGATAGGCTCGTCCCCTTGTGGCGCAGTACACGTTCGGTCCCTTCCTGGCTCAACGGCGAACTCCAGAAGGTTTTTACAAAACGATTGCAGGAGAAGGGATTAACTTTGTCAGCCGCCGAGATCGTTGAGGCATTGGAGTCTATGAAAATACAGCACGTGAGCGGCCTAAAGAAAGCCAACAGTCACGTCTACACCTGCGGCAACCTCGAGGTCGAAGCAGCGACTGCCAGGGACGAGAGTGGAGAAAAGAAAGCCTGTCTGAGCTCTGCGATGAAATCCTCGTCGTCTGCGGTATGGAACCACTCAATGCAGTGGAGACTGCTTCGACTATTCGCAAAAAACTTCGTCTCAAATTACCTATGAAGTAGCTACCTACAAAAATCGATAGTTCGATAATCGCATAAAGACCTTGTCTCTCTAGCGAGAAAACAAAGGAAGTCTATCAATTAGCTCTAAAGTCTGGGCCTCGACCTGCCCCTATGGAGCGCCGCAGTTCGACGTGAAGGCCAAGAAGATGCTCAAGTGCGACGGCTGTCTCGATCGTCTCGAAAAGGGACTCTCCCCCGTCTGCGTCGAATCCTGCACGCAGCGGGCGATCGAATTCGGACCGATCGACGCTCTTCGCAAGAAGTACGGATCAACGGCCGTGGCGCCGCTTCCTCCCGTCACGCAGACGAAGCCCGCTCTCGCCGTCCACGCGCCGAAAAACGCCCGTCCCGTCGGCGACGATTCGGGCACGGTGTTCCTTCATTGACCGCGCAGGCGTCCGGCCCCGCATACGGCCGGACGCCGACCGCCCCCTCCGAAAGCCCGCCTCTTCGGCGGGTTTCGTTTTGACCGCTCTCCCGCCGTCCCTCCGAATCCTCCCAACCGGCCGCATACGTTTCGTTACAGTTTCCCCGGTCAAATAAAGGGTAAACACGTACTCGCTTACCCTAGACTCATCTCGTTTTCAATATCTTCACGAAAAGAAATGATGCGCCCGTACCTTCTTTTGCCTGCGTCGCTCTGCGCGGCCTTTCTTGCCGGTTGCGCCACGTCGACCGACCTTCCCTCCTCCTCTCCGCAGGACGTCTCCCGTTATCTCCCGGAGCGCTCCTACGCCGCAAACGTCGGCGCGCGCTTCGGCATTCTGCGGTTCTCCGACGACATGACGGCGGCCGAACAACGCAAGGCCGCCGCCGCGGAAACGCACTGGATGCGAAACATCGGCACCACGATTCTCGCCAACAGTCCGCTTCAGGGGAAGACCCTGGCCGAAGCCTCCAAAGGCCCCTTCTCGACGAACCTCGGGCTCGACTTCATGAACTTGGGGTGGAAGCCCGACACCACCGCCTTTGAAGCGTTCGACCACTGGTTCGCCCTCGTAGCGAATTCGGACGCCGCGAACGCCTCGGAAGCCGTCGAACAGTCTCTGATCCTGACGGCCGAAGCCTTCGCCGACACGGCCCGCCGCGCGGGATTCGAAGCCTCGGTGCTTCGGGAAGAGCGAGAAACCTCGCAGCAGGACGAAACCCTCGAGCGCGCCGCGGTCGCGCTTGCGAACGACTCCCTCGGCTGCCCGAAGCCCTCCTCTCCGGAGAAGTCGACCTGCCGCATTCTTTTGCGCGCCGCTCTCACGGACCGGGCCGCGTCGACGGAACCCGACTGGCTCGTTCGGGGCGCGCAGGGAACCGCCTTCTACGACGTGCACCGCACGATCGTGCTTTGGCATCTCTCGGACGAGGCGGAAGCGCTCCTTCGATCGGACGAGGCAATGGCGGAAGTCAGCCGCCGAATGCCCGCGCCCTCCTGGCTTTATGCCGCGCCGCGCAAGACCGAGTCGGAGGATCGTGAAGCGCGGCTGTACGAATCCGGAGCGATTCACCGCTTCGCCTCGCGTTGAGTTGTTTTCTTCGGGCGGGCCTTCGCAGGAGAACCGTCCGAGAAAAAAAGAGGACCGACGCTCCGTCCCCGGAGCCGGTCCTCTTTTTCCATGGCGCACCCCGGCGCCGACTCGAGGATCCTGCGCTTTTTCAGCGGGCGTTCTCGAGAATCGTCTTCACGGCCGCTTCGTCGAGCGGCACGTACTTGCCGAGGAGTCCCTTTCTGACGGCGCCCTTCGCGAGCTTTTCAATCGGGGCCTCGGGAACCTTCAGTTCCGCAAGCGTCACGGGCATGCCGAGCGTGCGGTAGAAGGCCTTGAGGGCTTCAATCCCGCGTGCGACGGTTTCTTCCTGCGTTGCGCCCTTCTCGACGCGCATCACGCGAAGCGCAAAGTCTTCGACGCGGGCGGGACGGGTCTTGGCGACAAAGGCCATCCAGGAAGGAATGATGACGGCGAGCCCCGCACCGTGGGTCACTTCGCCGTTCCAGCCCGAGAGCTCGTGTTCGATCCCGTGACAGGCCCAGTCCTCTTCACGGCCGAGTCCGAAGTAGCCGTTGTGGGCGTACGTACCCACCATGGCGATCTGACACCAGGCGTCCCAGTCGGAGGGATTCGCCACGACCTTCGGTCCGAAGTCGACGGCCGTGCGCATGGCGGCTTCGGCCTGCGCGTCGACGTACTCGCAGTGTTCCGTATTCGTGAAGTAGCGCTCCATGATGTGGGAGATCATGTCGGTGACGCCCGCACCGATCTGCCAGCGGGGAAGCGTGAAGAAAAGTTCGGGATTCACGGCCGAGGCCTTCGGACGGATCGCTTCGACGCCGATCCCCGTCTTGATCCCCTCTTCGTTCGAGAGGACCGCGCGGATCGACTGCTCCGACCCCGCGGCGGGGAGCGTCAGGATCGTGTAGACGGGAAGCGCCGACTGCACGATCGCCTTTCCGGCAAAGAAGTCCCAGACGTCGCAGTCGGCTTCGAACCCGACGGCCGCGGCCTTGGCGCTGTCGATCACCGAGCCCCCGCCCACGGCGAGAATCGCGCGGGGCTTCTTTTCGGCGTACTTTTTGATCCAGGTGCGCACGAGCCCGATCTGCGGGTTCGGAACGACGCCGCCCTCTTCGTGCACGGTGAGGCCCGCATCCTTAAGGGCCGCCGTCACGCGGGGAAGCAGTCCCGAGCGGATGACCGAGCCTCCGCCGTAGACGACGAGGACGTCGCCCTCGTGACCGAGGTCGTCGGCGAGACGTCCGACGAGTCCCTTTTCCGCTTCACGGCCGAAAAAGAGGCGCGTGGCGTTCGCGTATTGAAATCCCAGCATGGTTCTCTCCTTTTGAATGACAGTGTTTTGGCCTCTGCGCGCGGTCAACGGCGGGCAAGGCGTCTGCGGCGCACGTCAAAGAGACACACGGCCGCGGCCGCCCCGACGTTGAGGCTTTCGCAGGCTTCTTCGATCGGAATATAAAAGCGGCGCTGCGTTTTGGCGAGGGCTTCCGACGACACGCCCGGGCCTTCCGCGCCGAGAATCCAGCAGACGGGCCCCGACGCATAGTCGTCCGCCGCGAAGAGGTCTTCGCCGCCGCGGGCGTCCGCGGCGAGAATCGTTCCTTCGTAGCGCTCGGCAAAGAGGTCGATCGGGCAGTTTTCGATGAGCTTTGCGCCGAAGTGCGCCCCCATCCCCGCGCGCATCACCTTGGGCGCATAAAAGCCCGCGGTCTTGGGCGAGGCTGCGATCGTGCGGAAACCCGCCGCCACGGCCGTTCGAATGAGGGTGCCTACGTTCCCGGCGTCCTGCACGCCGTCAAGATACAAAACGTCTTCGCGCGAGAAGTCGACGTCTTCGGTTTTCGGGACGGGGACTTCGAGCATGATCCCGACGCCGTGCTCGACGGGCGACAAAGTCTGCCAGAGACGGTCGGCGACGACGCGCGGGCGAAGACCCCGCTCGCGCTCATAAGTTTCTACCCAGTGCCGCGCCTCGGCGTTGGCGCTTTGCGCGACGAGCAGATTCGTGACGGGAAGGCCCGTTTGGAAGTAGCACTCGGCAAGATGCGCCCCTTCGAGAAGGGTCGCGCCGGCCTTCTTCACGAAGCGCGGATCGGTCGCAAGACGGCGCCAGCGCTTTACGTTGGGATTGGCGTCGCTCTCGAGAACTTCGGTTCGGTCGTTTCGGTAGTTCGTCATGATGTTGTCCTGGGATCACTCGTCGCCCGACCTTCCTTGGCGCGCAGAAGCGACTTCACGGGCTCGAAGGTTTTGCGGTGAATGGGCGTGGGACCGAACTTCTCGAGCGCCGCCACGTGCTCCTTCGTCCCGTAGCCCGCGTGACGCTCGAAGCCGTATTCGGGATACTGCTCCGCATATTCGCGCATCTTCGCGTCTCGGGCGGTCTTGGCGAGAATCGACGCGGCCGAGATCGCGGGGACCTTGGCGTCCCCCTTCACGATCGCTTCCGCGGGATACGGCAGGTCGGGGAGACGGTTGCCGTCCACCCAGACGCAGTCGGGCTCGACGCCGAGCCCCTCCACCGCCCTTCGCATCGCGTTCATCGTAGCGCGCAGAATGTTGACACGGTCGATTTCCTCGGGCTCGGCCCAAGCGACGGCCCAGGCGAGCGCGCGCTCGCGGATGAGCGGAGCGAGCGCCTCGCGCTTTTTCGCGGAGAGCTTCTTCGAGTCGGCGAGACCCTCGATCGGACGCTTCGGATCCAGAATCACCGCGGCCGCGCAGACGGGGCCCGCAAGCGGACCGCGTCCGGCTTCGTCGACACCCGCGAGCAGCCCCTCAAAGCGGAGCGCTTCGTAGTCTTCGTCGAAGAGCGAAGGTTCGGTTGTGGCGGGGGAATTTTTCATGCGGAAAAAAAAGAAAACGCCCGCCCGCCGAAAGAGGTCCTTCGGGAGCGAGCGAAGATTCGTGCAAAGAAAGGATGCTCAGCGACGGCGCTTCGCGGCGTCGCAGATCACTTCGGCCACGAGCGACGGCGTGTCGGCGAGGAGGCTTTCGTGCATCTTCGTGAAGCGCTCCTCGAGTTCACGGCGCTTGGCGTCGTTCGTAAGCGCATCTTCGAGGGCGTAGGAAATCCAGTCGGCCTCGCAGAAGTACTGCAGGAATTCCGGCACGACGTTGTCGCCCAAGAGAATGTTCGGGAGCGACACGTGGCGGATGAGGGCCTTCTTCTGCATGATCATGCCCGTGAGCGCGGGCATCTTGTAGCCGACGACCAAAGGCTTCTTGAAGAGCGCGCACTCAAGGGCTGCCGTGCCCGAAGCGCAGAGGACCGCGTCGGCCGCCTCGATCATGCGGTGGCTTTCGCCCACGACGATCTTGATGCGCGACGCCACGCGCGGGAAGAGCCCGGAATTGAAGATGATCTTCGCGCGGGCCTGATCGTTCGCGGCGGGGACGAGCACATGCATGTCGCCCACGCGGTGCATGATCTTTTCGACCGCGCCGAAGAAGGCGTCCGAGCACCCGTCGATTTCGTCGGGGCGCGACCCCGGCATCACCGTGACGACGGGGAGACCGTCGTCGATCCCGAGGGCCTTGCGGGCGCCCGCGGTATCGGGCTTCATCGGAATGATGCCCGCGAGCGGGTGACCCACGTAGGTCGTGCGTACGCCCGAATTCTTGTAGATCGCCTCCTCAAACGGGAAGACGAGGAGCATGCGGTCGACCGCCTCGCGGATCTTCTGAATGCGTTCGGGACGCCACGCCCAGATGGCCGGGCTCACGAAGTGGACCGTGGGAATGCCCTTGCGGCGCAGCTTGGCCTCGATTCCAAGGTTGAAGTCGGGCGCGTCCACCCCGACGAAGACGCGCGCGTCCGACGCGACGAAGCGTTCGACAAGTTCCGTGCGCAGGCGCAACAGGCGCGGCAGGTGCGCAAGAACCTCGACGTAGCCGCGGACGGAAAGTTCCCGAATGTCGTGCCAGGCGTGAAAGCCCGCGGCGCGCATCTTTTCGCCGCCCACACCGTACTGCGGGACGCCTTCCATGCGGCGCATCGTTTCGGGAAGAACCAGACTCGCGATGAAGTCGCCGCTTGCCTCGCCGGCAAGCCATACGGCGCCGTCACGCTCGGGGGTCGGGGTCGGATGATGGGTTCCCATAAATCGGTCCTTGGAAAAGGGGTTGTAGAAATGTTCTTAGCGGATCAGCCCGCGCGTGCTCGCGGCGACGAAGTCGCCGAAGTGTGTCAGGACTTCGGCCGCGTCGGGAAATTCGGTTTTGAGCGCATCGATTTTCTCGAGCGCCTCCTTCACCGTGAGATTTTCACGATAGAGCGCACCGTAGGCGCGGCGAAGGGCCCGCATCTGGGCGTCGTTGAAGCCCGAGCGGCGAAGTCCCACGAGATTGAGCCCGTGCGGCACGCAGGGGTTCCCAGCGCAGATGACGTAGGGCGGCACGTCGCGCGTCACCGCGGCGACGCCCCCGACCATCGCGTGGGCCCCCACGCGGCAGAACTGGTGCACGCCCGTCTGACCGCCCACGATGGCGTAGTCTTCGAGCGTCACGTGACCGGCGAGCGCCACGTTGTTGGCGAGAATCGTGCCGTTGCCGACGCGGCAGTCGTGGGCGACGTGGGCGTTGGCCATGAAGAGGTTGTCGCTTCCCACGCGGGTGATGCCTTCGTCCTGCACCGTCCCGATCGAGAGCGTGCAGTTTTCGCGGATGACGTTTCGGTCGCCCACGACGAGCACCGTGTCTTCGCCGGCGTACTTCTTGTCCTGGGGTTCGCAACCGATGGCGGCGCCGGGATAGACGACGTTGTCGGCGCCGAGCGTCGTGCGGCCTTCGACCGTCACGTGACTGCGCAGCACCGTGCGGTCTCCGATCTTGACGTCGGGGCCGACGTAGCAGAAGGGCCCGACGACGACGTCTTGGCCGATCGTCGCGCGTTCGTCGACAAGCGCGGTGGGATGAATGCGGGCAGTCGGATGAATGTTGACCATGAGTGTCTTTCGGTTGGGGCCGCGGAAGGTTTCCCCAAAGGAAAACAGCCCGCGGCGTTTTATCGGTAAAAGCGTACGGCGCTTCGCTTACGGGAAACTTTCGGGCGCGCAAAACTCAGCGTTTTCCCGCGCGCGACAAATCCCCTCGGGCGCCGCGACGTCAAGGTTCGTGGCAAAGTGTAGCAGGCTGGCGCCCAAGCCTCAATGTTCCAAAACGAGGAGGGCTTCGAGATTGCCCCGTGCGTCAAGGCGCACCGCAAAGCGACGGGGCTGCCCCTGGAGAATGAGGTGGCGGTCGATCGCCGTCTGCAGGCGCTCGACGTCCTTCTCGAGACGCGCGACGACTTCGTCGTGCGCGGCGGCGAGAAGATCGGCGTCCTTCTTGACGTCGCCGAGCGCCTTCAATTCCGCTTCGTTGAGGCCGCGGCTCTCGTTCGTAAGCGCGGTGAGCGCGAGGTTGCGCGCACGGTCGAGAAGCCGGTGCATGTCGGGGAAGTTCTTGACGTTGAGCGCGATGTGGTTCGAGCAGCGCATGCCGTGGCAGTAGTCGTCGCCCACGATCACGCGAAGAAGCGCGATGGCGCGCAGGAAAAGGACCGAGAGCTCCCGCTCGTATGCGAGCGGAATCGCCTTCGTGAGCGCTTCGTCCGCGTCTTTGGCCGTCTTCATGTTCCCGGCGAGTTCGTCGAGCGTCTTGTCGATCTCGACGTTTTTCGTGCGCATGAACTGCGCGAGCGCTTCGATGCGCGTCACGCGGTCGACGGCGCGGCCCTCTTCGGCGCCGAGACGGTTCGCATCGCGCGCGCAATCGAAGAGCTCGTCGCGGCGTTCCGTCCATTCGTGACCGCCCAGAGCGCTCGTCATGAGTTTCACCTTCGGGAGGCGGCGGTCGATCTCTTCGATTTCGGCCTTGAGTTCGCCCGCAAGCACGTGTTCGCTCTCGGCGGGATTCATGAGTTCCCAAAGCGTCTGAATGCGGCCCGCGTCGCCCCACTCGTGGTCGGCCACGCCCATGGGGGTGCCGAGCTGCACGCCCGCGTCGCCGAGCGCGACGATCTGCAGGTCCATGGCCGTGGCGTTGACGCGCGGCATGTGACCCGCCGCCCAGGCGGTCGTGACGACCGGAGAGAAGCTCACGGTGTAGACGTCGTGCGCCCAGTCGTCCTCGGGCGTCCACTCCAGCGTCGAACACCGGGAAAAGAGCGCCGAGACGCCCTTGAGGTCGTGGGGATCGACGTCAAGCTCGCGATAAAAGGGAAGGTCGCCCTCGTGAGCGCGCTGCAGGAATAGTTCCGCCGCCGTGACGTCGCCCGCCACGGGCGTGACCGCCAGCGTCGTCGGACGAAGAACGCCCGCTTCGGGGGCGCGGACGGGCTCGGGAGACGCGGGACGCTTTTCGGGGCTCGACGCACGGGCCGCCACGCGCTCCACGCGGCGCGGAGCCTTCGCGGGCTTTCTGCGAATCGTCTGCCAGACGGCGCCCGCACCGAAACCGAGCACCCCCGTTCCGAGGAGGGCCCACGTGAGAATGTCATTCTCCATTTGTCAAACTCCGCATCGGGCCTTACGGCCTCTTTCTTGAACGCGCTTGCGCTGCGCAGGTTTTGTCCTTCGCCTTCCTTTTCACGGGCGGCCCGACTCTCCGGGCAAAAGAATTTCCTTCCCGCGTCCGCGGTCCGTCAAGACCGATCGGTGGAAATTCGCCCCGAAAGGAAAGCGAAAAATTTCGGGGAAGTCGACATTATACGCGTAGCCTTACGCTGACAGAACGTTTGCAAAAACTTTTCCACCTTTGCGCTAACGCAAAGTTTTCGGCTTTGCTAACATTGCGCCAATAGAAAAACAAATGGAACTTCATCGTGCTCAATCATCCCCACAGCGGCATTGCGCTCAAGAACGGGACGGGGCTGCCAGGACTGAGTTTCGGCACCTGGCACCTCACGAATCCCGAAGAGGCGAACCGCATCCTCACGACCGCGATCGAAGCGGGGTACCGGTCTTTTGACTCGGCACAAATCTACAACAACGCATCCTTTCTCGGCGAAGCGATCGCTCACTGCGGCATTCCTCGGGAGGCATTCTTCCTCACTTCCAAGATCTGGGTGACGCACCACTCGTACGAAGACACGATCGAGGCGGTGAAGACCCTGCTCACGGAATTCCGCACGGGCTACCTCGACGCGCTTCTCATTCACTGGCCGTCGGCCCACGGCGACGCTCTTCTCTGGCAAAGCCGCAACGCCGGGACCTGGCGCGCCTTCGAAGACCTCTACGAATCGGGCGTCGTGCACGCGATCGGCGTCTCGAACTTTCTCCCGCACCACCTCGTGCCGCTCCTCTCTCGCGCCCGCATCGCGCCGATGATCAATCAGCTCGAGATTCACGCGGGCTACCCGCAGGCGCACGCCGTGAACTTCTGCCGCCGCGCCGGAATCGTCGTGCAGTCCTGGGGCCCCTTCGGGCGCGGACAACTCCTCGACAACCCGTTCGTTCGCGAAATCGCCGAACGCCACGGCGCGACCCCGGCGCAGGTTCTCATCCGCTGGTGCCTCGATCAGGGAATCCCCACGATTCCTCGCTCGCACCAGACGCTGCACTTCAAGGAAAACCTCAACGTCTTTCACTTCACGCTTGACGAAGAGGAAATCCGCACGCTCTCGAATCTTCCCGTCACGGGCTTCTCGGGGCTGCACCCCGACACGGTGAGTTTCTGAAGACGAAAGGTTTTCGAAGGCAACAAAAAACTCCGGAAGGGCCGAAACCCGCCGGAGTTTTTTGTGGGTGCCGGGCGTCCCGAAGAACGCCCGTCGGACGAATCCGAAATTACGCCTGCTTGGCGGCGGCGACCTGCGCGGCCACTTCGGCGGCGAAGTCGTCGTTGCGCTTTTCAAGGCCTTCGCCCACGACGTAGAGCGTGTAGGCGTTGGCGACGGCGTCGTTCTGCTTCAAGAGTTCGCCGACCGTCTTCTTGTCGTCCTTGACGAAGGGCTGGTTCAAGAGGGTGACTTCCTTCAAGAACTTCTTGACCGAACCTTCGGCGATGCGTTCGAGCATGGCTTCGGGCTTGCCGGCTTCGCGGGCCTTTTCGATGGCGACGCGGCGTTCCGTTTCGATGGCTTCGGCGGCGATGCCTTCTTCGTTCAGAGCCTTCGGCTTGGAAGCGGCGATGTGCATGGCGATGTCGTGAGCGACTTCGTCGGCACCGCCCGTGACGTCGACGATGACGCCGATCTTGCTGCCGTGGACGTAGGAGGAGAGCAGACCCTTGGCTTCAACGCGCGTGAAGCGGCGGAAGGTCATGTTTTCGCCGATCTTGCCGACGAGAGCCGTACGGACGGCTTCGAGCGTCTTGTCGCCGAGGGCGAGTTCGCCGAGGGCGGCGACGTCGGCCGGGTTCTGTTCGGCGACGAGGCGGACGGCGTCCTTGGCCATCTGAATGAATTCGGGGTTCTTCGCGACGAAGTCCGTTTCGGAGTTCACTTCGAGGATGGCACCGACCTTGCGGTCTTCCGAGATGTAGACGGCGACGACGCCTTCGGCGGTGATACGCGAAGCGGCCTTCGTGGCCTTGTTGCCGAGCTTGACGCGAAGGATTTCTTCAGCCTTGGCCATGTCGCCGTCGGCTTCCGTAAGGGCCTTCTTGCATTCCATCATCGGCGCGTCGGTCTTCAGACGCAATTCCTTGACCATCGCGGCGGAAATAGCAGCCATTCTTTACTCCTAGAGTAGGTGAAAAACGCGCCCGTCAGAAAAAGTCAACGGGCGTCGATAAAGTTCGAAGCCCTGCGTCCCGATAGGGGCGCAGGGACAGGGGACATTAGGCGGCGGGCGTTTCTTCGGCGGCCACTTCGACGAATTCTTCGTCCTTGGCGGCTTCAACGACTTCTTCGAGGCTGTCGTTGCGGCCGGCGATGACGGCGTCGGCGATGCCCTTGGCGTAGATGGCGACGGCCTTGCTGGCGTCGTCATTGCCCGGGATCACGTAGTCGATGCCGTCGGGCGAGTGGTTCGTGTCGACCACGCCGATGACGGGGATGCCGAGCTTGTTGGCTTCCTGAATGGCGATCTTGTGGTAGCCGACGTCCACGACGAAGAGAGCGTCGGGAAGACCCGTCATTTCCTTGATGCCGCCGATCGACTTGTTGAGCTTTTCGACGTTGCGGGAGAAGTCCAGAGCTTCCTTCTTCGTGAGCGTGGCGGCCGTGCCGTCAGCCAACTGCTGTTCCATGTCCTTCAGACGCTTGATCGTGCCCTTGACCGTCTTGAAGTTCGTGAGCGTGCCGCCGAGCCAGCGCTGGTCAACCCAGGCGCAACCGGCGCGCTGCGCTTCTTCGGCGATGATTTCACGACCACCGCGCTTGGCGTCCACGAAAAGGATCTTGCCGCCGCGGGCCGAAAGTTCGCGGGCGAACTTGCAGGCTTCTTCAAACTTGACGACCGTCTTTTCGAGGTTGATGATGTGAATCTTGTTGCGGGCGCCGAAGATGTACTGGGCCATCTTGGGGTTCCAGAAACGGGTCTGGTGGCCGAAGTGGCAACCGGCTTCGAGCATATCGCGCATGCTGATCATTTGAAATTTCTCCAAGGTTGTGTCTTACGCGTCCGCTGGCTAACGCCGTTCTTCTTAGAAGAGGCGCCACCTCGGGTGCGAGACGCGTGCGATTCGCGGCCGACGAACGCTCTGTCCGGCGTACCGCAGTGATGATTGAAAAGAAAAAAGTCTCGCGAAAGAAAGGACTCCGCGGGACGGCGCAATCATATCAGGGGCGAAGGCCGCACGCAAGTCGAACCCCTTGATTTTTTCGAACTTTCGCGCGGGCCTCTGCCGCAACCCCCGCGGCCCCTTCCGCTCTTCTCCGCCAAACGACCTAGACGGCTGAAAAAACGCAAAAAAGTCGCGGGTTTGCCCACGGATTTTTCCAATTTTTTGGCATTATGTTTGACATAGGTTACGGTTTGCATGCGTCTTTACAAAGAGGAACCGCACGCATACGGTTGGAAAAACTTACTGACTAGGAGAACGACTCATGCCACGTTCGCAACTCGACATTGAAGTCATGCCGAACAGCAAGAAAGCATGGGCCTTGATCGCGGGTCCCGTGTTGGCCTTTCTTACGTATTGGCTCATGCCCGACCAGTTCGTCAACGCCTCGGGCGAGACGGTCGCCTTCGCGCACGCCGGCAAGGCCTGCGCCGCCGTGACGGTCCTCATGGCCGTCTGGTGGTTTACCGAAGCCCTCCCGATCGCCGTGACGGCCATGCTGCCGCTCGTGCTCTATCCGATTTTGGAAATCGCGACGGCGGGCGCAACGATGAAGCACTACGCCTCGGGGACGATCTTCCTCTTCCTCGGGGGCTTCCTCCTTGCCGCGGCCATTCACCGCTGGCGCCTCGACCGACGGATCGCGCTCTACACGATTTCGCTCTTCGGCACGAAGCCCAATCAAATGGTTCTCGGCCTGATGCTCTCGACCGCCTTCATCTCGGCCTGGGTGTCGAACACCGCCACCGCCGCCATGATGGTTCCGATCGCCATCGCCGTGATCGGGGTCGTGCGCTCGACGCAGAATTCGGAAACGCCCTCGAAGGACGAAAACAACTTCGCGATCGCCGTGCTTCTCGCGATCGCCTACGCGGCCTCGATCGGCGGTCTCGCGACCCTCGTGGGTTCGCCCCCGAACGGCATCTTCGCGCGCTTCGTGGAAGACCGCTACGGCGAACCCGTCTCCTTCCTCGCCTGGATGCGCGTCTCGCTTCCCGTGACGCTCCTGCTCCTTCCGGCCACCTACTTTGTTCTCACGAAGCTCCTTTTCCGCACGAAGCTCACCGGCATTCCGGGCGGCAAGGAATGGGTGAAGAACGAAATCGCCAAGCTCGGTCCCATGTCGGCGGGCGAAAAGGTCGTCCTCGTGGTCTTCGCCCTTGCGGCCGTCCTCTGGATGTGCGGTCCCTTGGTGCGCGGCTTTGAAATCGACGGCGTCCGTCCCTTCAAGGCCCTCTCCGACGAAGCGATCGCCATGGGCGCGGGGCTCATCCTCTTCATGATCCCGATCGACGTCAAGCGCGGCGTGCACGCCCTCGACTGGGATTCGACGAAGGACGTCGTCGCCTGGGACGTGCTCCTGCTCTTCGGCGGAGGCCTCACGATGGCGGCGGCCATTCAGGCCACGGGTCTTGCCGACCTCATCGGCGCGCAGGCCTCGGTCTTCGCGGGCGCGAGCCGCTTCTCGATGATGCTCGGCGTCTCGGCGCTCACGACCTTCGCCTCGGAAGTCACCTCGAACACGGCGCTCGCCGCCACCATCATGCCGCTCATCGCGGCGGTGTGCGACACGCTCAAGATCAGTGCGGAAGGTCCTCTTTTCGCGACCGTGATCGGCGCGTCGGCCGCCTTCATGATGCCGGTGGGCACGCCTCCGAACGCCATCGTCTTCGGGACGGGGCGCCTCAAGATCTCGGACATGATCAAGGCGGGGTTCATCCTCAATATCTTCGCCATCTTCATCGGCGTGGGCTGCTCCTACTTCCTCGGAAACGGCATCCTCCCCGTCTGACCTTCGGCGAACTCCTCTTCCAGCGGGACGGCGTCTTCGGGCGCCGTCCCGTTTCTTCTCGGCGGCCCCGCTCTGCCGCTTGGCTCCGATGGGCTATCATTGAGACACTTTCTTAACCAGGCACCATTCCATGGCCAAGATCACGATCAAAACACCCGAAGACATCGAGGGACTCCGCCTCGCCGGACGCCTCGCTTCGGAACTTCTCGACTACATCACGCCCTTCGTGAAGCCCGGCGTCACGACGGGCGAGCTCGACGAACTCCTTCACGACTACACCGTAGACGTGCAGGACTGCATTCCGGCGTGCCTCGGCTATCAGCCGCCCGGCATGACGCCCTACCCGGCCACGAGCTGCATCTCGATCAACCACGTCGTCTGTCACGGCATTCCTTCGAAGACGAAGAAATTGAAGCAGGGCGACATCGTCAACATCGACGTCACGAGCATCAAGAACGGCTATCACGGCGACACCTCCCGCATGTTCGTGGTGGGCAAGCCCACGATTGCCGGCAAGCGTCTCGTCGACCTCGCCTTCGAGACGATGTGGGCCGGGATCGACGCCGTTCGTCCGGGCGGACATTTCAACGACATCGGCGTCGCCTGCGAAGAGTTCGTGCGCAAGAACGGCGTATCGGTCGTGCACGACTACGGCGGACACGGCATCGGCAAGAAATTCCACGAAGAGCCCTTCGTCTACCACTACGACACGCACAAACCCGGTCCCGAACTCCTTCCGGGCATGGTCTTCACGGTCGAACCCATGGTGAACGCCGGCCGCTACGGCGTCACGATGTTGGGCGACGGCTGGACCGTCGTGACGAAGGACCGCTCGCTCTCCGCTCAGTGGGAACACATGGTCGTCGTCACCGAAACGGGCTACGACGTCCTCACGGTGAGCGCGGGCACGCGCGAACCGCCCGCCTTTGTGAAGGGTTGGAAGAAGCCCGAAAACCTCTAACGGTCAATCCGGTCAGACAGTCCGCAGAGGGCTCCGATTCGTCGGGGCCCTTTTTCGTGAAGCATTCGCGTTTCACACTCGGAACGCCCCCAAACCTCTCGGAAAGATCAAGCACATGCATGCCGAACCTTCCTTTCACCTTCCTTCACTATCTGATCGTCGAAATTAGAAGACCCGCCTCCCCCGAAAAGGAAGCGGGTCTTGTGCGTGTGAATCGCTCTCAAACTCGACGTACCGACGGCCTGAGAGTTCCGGAATGGATCACGCTACTGCGGCAACGCGAGAATCAGAACTTCGCATTGAACTTCACGGCGAAGTAACGGCCCGGTTCGTAGAGCGAGCCGCTCTTCGTGTACTTCTTGTCGAAGATATTGTAGAAGCCGGCGTCGAGGGCATACGCGTCATCCTTGCCGAAGCTCACGCCGCCCGTCAGGTTGAAGGTCGTCGCGCCGCCGATGTGGGTGATTTCCTCGTCCGTCGGATCCAGATTGGAAGAATCCGAAGCGCTCATCACGTCGGCATAGGCGTCCGTGCGGATGTGAAGACCGTTCCACTCGGGCGTCCACTTGACACCGAGACGGGAAGTGATTTCCGGCGTGCCGCTGTCGTAGGTCGAGATGCCGTTCTGCTCAAACTTGCGGCGCATCAGCGTCAAATTCACGTAGGGTTCCAAATCGTACGGCAGCGCGTACGAGAGCGTCGTTTCCAACCCGTAAGTGGTGGCTTCGCCGACGTTCATGAAGCGCGTCCAGGAATTCAAATCCGGCAAGTCCGGATGTACACCAAGTGAAACGTTCGTGATGTAGTCATCCGCCATGTTGTAGAAGACCGCGGCATCCCAAGACAATCGATCCGTTTCCCAACGGACGCCGATTTCAAAGTTGTCCGACGTTTCAGGTTTCAAATCCGGATTGGCTTCGGCCATACCACCACCCATCTGAGTCGTAATGTAGAGCTCCTGCATAGTCGGATAACGGTAGCCCTGCGCCCAACTTGCTCGCAGTGCCACGTCGTCCAAAACGCGCCAAACAGCGCCGAGATTGAATACCGCATGACCGTCGCTCGCATCATTTTTGGTGGTATACGGACCACTGGCGTCCTTCACACCAAACTTCTGTCCGTCAATCGTCGCTTCCCCGCTCACCCAGGTGTAGCGAACGCCGTAATTGACGGTGAAATCGTCCGTTACAGGCGTTTCCATCGAAGCGTACACGGAGTGGCTTTCCTGCTTGGCATCGTACGATTCTCGAGTATCGTAGAGATTAGGCACAATCGGCATATCGACCGGCTTCATGGTGAACCTGGACCACGCATCCAAATCGTCGTGCGAATATTCATAACCCGCGATGAGGTAATGTTCGCCAAGTTGCCAGTCCGTCTGCAGAGAGAAACCAGTTTGCTGCAGATCGTTGTCCGCCCAGTTACGCATGGTCGGGCCGGGCTTGACAAGATTCTCCATCTGCTTCGTAGTTTTTTGATGGAAAACATCCATGCGCAGACGAACCAGATTGTCGGTGAGATTCTTCAAATCGACGAACAAGGCGCCCTTGGAACGCTTCCACTCGGGAATGTCTACGTAGAAGTCCTGCATCTCGCCCTTGAGGATGCCAATTTGATTGGCAGATTTGGATTCGAGATCGTAGGTGTCGAAGGTGCCGCCCACCTGGATGTTTTCGTTGATGTCGTATGCAAGGAAGAGCGAACCCGAGCGGCTCGTAAATTCCGTGTTTTCCACCACTCCGACGGGCGTATCGAGCTTTCCGAAATCTTCGACGGAGCCGTTGATGCGGTAGGACCATCCGTTGACATGGCCCGCAATGCCGCCCGCCAGGCTTTTACCCTCGCCCGACGTATCGAGGCCGCCCGTCACATAACCTTCGACGGGCTTGCGACCGCCCTTCTTCGTGATGATGTTGACCGCACCGCCGATGGCGTCGGAACCATAGAGCACGGAGGCCGGCCCCTTGATGACTTCAATGCGTTCGATCTGCGAAGGATCCACCAGAATCGGCGTCCCCGACATGGACTTGTGTTCGGAAACCTTCTGACCATCAATCATGACGAGCGTGCGGAACGTGCTTTCACCACGGATCTGAATACGCTTCAAACCCTGACTACCGTCGTTCTGAACTTCGACGCCAGGAATCGAATCAAGGTAGTCCGCAACGGTCTTCCCCGATTCGCGCTCAATGTCTTCCGACGTCAAGACCGATACGGACATGGGCACGTCAAGAAGTTCCTGTTCGACACGAGATGCCGTCACGTGAACGGTCTCAGTCTGCACGACGTCTTCCGCACTGACGACACCGGCGGAAAGAGCAAGGGCAATGGCTGCGGCAACGCCGCTGAGGGCATGAGTGTTTTTCATAGTCGAGATAGAGTGCTTCGTTGTTATTGCGAACGAGAATGGTTCGCATTAGCGATTACGCAACTTTATCAGAAAAATAAAAGAGATGCATCATGCCTCGTTGCCGATTTTCGTCTTTCGCTCGACCAAAACGAATCGTTCCGCATGCGTCGGATATTCGGGACCGAACGGATGGAGCCTTGTGCAAGGCTTCCCTATACTTGCGAAAGATTTCCCCCTTTTCTCTCCATCCACCGCCATGCGTCAGATCTTCACGTCGCTGCCTTATGTTTTGCCCGCCGATCCGCCCGAAATCGCCGCGCTCTACCGTGCGAGAGGGACGGAGCGACCTGTAAAGCGTGGAGAGACATTGAAGCGTGGGGGCGAAGACGCGAAACTCTTTTTCCTCACGGAAGGACTTGCCGCCTACTTCATCGCGGAAGAACTCACCGGGCGCCCCAAAGTGCTCGCCCTGCTTCCTCCTGGGCGTGCTGCGGGCGACCTCACGGCCGCGATCGAGAACCGTTGCAACGTGCACACAAAGATGATCACCGACGGAAAGGTGCTCGTTTTGCCCGCCTCGATCCTCACGGAAGCCATGCGTAGCGAAGGGGGTTTTGCGGAAGTGCTTGTGCGAAGCGTGATCGCCAAGGAGGAGTGCCACATCGAAGGCATGGTTGCGAACTTCACGCTCCCGCCCGAACAACGCCTCAAGGTCTTCTTCCAGTCGGCACTCACCCACGAGGGAGGATGCGTCGTGGGAGAGGAATGGTGGCGGTTTCCCTATCGTCTCTCCGCGGAACTCGTGGGCGAAATCGTGAACCTCAACCGCGTGAGCGTCGCGAAGATTCTGAGCGGCTGGTTTCACGAGGGACTCGCCAAGCGCGAGGGGACGGACCTCTTCGTGCGTCCCGCCCTCTTTGACGACGTCTACGACTGGCTCGCGAGAAACGACCGCGCGGCGAAGCCCGTCTGGCCGCAACCGCCGAGAAACGACGACTGAGAATGTGAAAAAGGGCCGGTTCTCAAGAGATAAAACCGACCCTTTCGACAATGTCGACCGGGTTGAAATCCCAGTCGACCGAGTGTCTCTTACTTCAGCGTCTTAATGTACTCTTCCGCCGAATCAACCGCGATGCGGCCCGAGTTCACCGCGAAGCCCACGGTGGAACCGGCCATCAGGAGGTCGTAGCTGTCGCCGTACATGCCGCCCACGTCGTTGCCGGCGGCGAAGAGACCCGGAATCGGTTCTTCGTCAGGCGTCACGACTTCAAAGCGTTCGTTCGCCTTGATGCCGCCGAGCGTGCCGAGCGTGCTCGCCACGGACTTGATCGCGTAGAAGGGCCCCGTCTTCACTTCGCGCAGATACTGCGGATCCTTCGCGAATTCTTCGTCGTGACGGATGGCGCAGAAGCCGTTGTAGGCTTCAACCGTCTTCTTGAGCTTGTCGGGATTCATGCCGGTCGCCTTGGCGAGACCGTCGAGCGTGTCGGCCTTGAAGGCCCAGCCGGCCTTGACGGCGGCGTCCCATTCCTTGTCGAAGTTCACGAGCTTCGTGCCGACCGGCACCATGACGCCGACGCCGAGGTCAATGCCCGCGTCCTTCACCATGTGGTCGAGCGTGGCCTGGTCATAGACGACGAACATCGTGCCGCCGATGCGTTCGAGGGCGTTGCCCGCAAACGGCCATTCGAGCATGATCTTTTCGTCGCAGAAGCGTTCGCCCTTCGGGGTGAGCCAGAGGTGCGGCTGCTTGGCGGTGGCGCTCACGTGGTTGGTCGTGCCCACGCCGCGCGGACCCGGACGATAGGAAGCCTGCACTTCCGTGCCTTCCTTGCCGGCGCCCACGGCCCAGGCCATGCGGATGCCGTCGCCCGTCTTGCCCGTCTGCGCGAGACCGTCGGCGTTCGGGAAGCGGAGGTATTCCTTGGCCATTTCCTTGTTGGCGAAGAACCCGCCCGTGGCGATGATCGTGGCCTTGGCGTGAATCGTGATCTTGTCGCCCGCCTTGTTCGTGGCTTCCACGCCCACGACGCGGCCGTTTTCCGTCAGAAGCTTTTCACCCCAGGTGTTGAGAAGAAGCTTCTGGCCCTTTTCCTTGTACTTCTGCTGGAAGAGGTTGATCCAGCCAGCGCCGCGGCCTTCATAGATGTGCCAGGTGTAGAGGCCGTTCGGATAGTTCGAGAAGAGCTTTTCGAACTTCACGCCGTTCTTCATCATCCAGTCGATCGTGTCGGCCGACTTGTTGACGAAGGCACGCACCATCTTGGCGTTGCCGCGCCAGTGACCGTAGTTCATGATCTTCTGGAAGGCTTCGTCCTTCGTGAGACCGTAGTTCCAGTCGCGCTGCATCTTGCTTTCGACCGCGAAGATGCCTTCGGAGAACTGGCCCGTGCCGCCCGGCATGGCGGCTTTTTCAAGCGTGATCACGTTGAAGTCCTTTTCGGCGGCGGCCCAGGCGGCGGCCGTGCCCGAAGCGCCGGCGCCGATCACGACGATGTCGGTCTTGTATTCCTGATCGGCGGCCCAGACGGGCGACATGGCGAGCGCCACGGCCGCGGCGGTCAGCGTGAGATGCATTTTGCTCATGGTTGACTCCTTTCAGCATTGAGAAGAGCGGTTTGGTTCGATCGTGAGTATCGATCCCGACGCCCTCCCTGTCTGTAGCCGCGACTACACTCGCGGGTTTGTCCCGATTTGTTGTAAAAACGGCACGGGAATTCTTTTACATTCAGCGCTATCCCTTGCGAATCCTTCCACTCCCCTACTCCCCGCACCCTATGCGTTTTCTTTTAGGGAAAAGTTCCGAAGCGCTTGAAGAAGGCGTTTTCTAGAATTTCTTCTGCACAAGGACACCCAGCACCATCCATCAAAGGAGAAAGAACATGCGCATGGGAACCAAACGACTCGCCGCCCTGGCGGTATCCGCCGCCCTCTGCGGCAGCGCCTTCGCCGCCATGACCGACGGCACCTACACGGGTGAAGGCAAGGGCCGCAACGGCACGATCACGGTGGAAGTCACCGTCAAGGCCGGCAAGCTCGACGCCGTCAAGGTGGTGAAGCACACCGAAACGGTCGGCATCTCCGACGCCGCCGTCGCCGACTTCCCGAAAGCAATCGTCGCGGCGCAGAGCACCGCGGTCGACGCCGTGGCGGGCGCCACGATGACGTCCGAAGGCATCCGCGCGGCCGTCGCCCAGGCGATTCAGAAGGCGGGCGGCGATCCCGCCCAGTTCGCCACCGCGGTCGTGAAGAAGAAGGCCGCCAAGAAGCTCGTCAAAGAAAAGGCCGACATCGTCGTGGTCGGCGCGGGCGGCTCCGGGATTTCCGCCGCCGTCAAGGCGGAAACCCTCGGCGCCAACGTGATCCTGATCGAAAAGATGCCGGTGATCGGCGGCGCTACGGCTCTGAACGCCGGCACCCTCATCGCCACGGGCTCGAAGTATCAGCGCGAAGTCATGAAGGAAACGAAGGACTCGCCCGAACTCGCCTACAAGGACATCTTCACGGTCGGCAAGAACCGCAACGACCCGACGCTCGTCAAGATGGTGACGGAACGCGTGGGCGGTGTCGTCGACTGGCTCATTTACGACATGAAGATCCCGTACGGCCCGGCCGCGACGCAATATCCCGACCACTCCGCCAACCGTCAGCTCGGCGTGACGGGCCGCTCCGTCAACTACCTCAACCTCATGCGCGAGAAGTTCCTCGGCATGGGCGGGAAGCTCATGCTGCAGACCCGCGCGCAGGAACTCATCCGTGACGACGCCGGCAAGGTCGTGGGCGTGCGCGCGACGGACAAGGACGGCAACACGGTCGAACTCACCTCGAAGGCCGTCATTCTCGCCTCGGGCGGCTACGGCGCCGTGAAGTCGATGCTCCCGAAGGAAATGAGCAACTACGTCTTCTACGGTCTCGACAGCGAAACGGGCGACGGCTACAAGATGGCCACCGCCATCGGCGCGGGCACGATCAACCTTGATCTCGTCAAGATGTATCCGCAGGGTGTCGAAACGGTTCCGGGCCACGGCCTCGCCGCCACGGCCTCCTCGACCGACACGATGAAGAAGTCGGGCGCCATCTACGTCAACAAGCTCGGCCAGCGCTACGTCGACGAAAACGCCGCGCTCGGCGTCTTGACGGACATGACGGTCGCTCAGCCCGACCACATCGCCTACATCGTGATGGACGCAAAGGCCTGGAAGGAATACGTACGGAAGTCGCTTGAAGACAAGCTCGTTCCGAACGAAGAAACGCTCATGACGTGGACGAAGATCGTCAACAACGGCCGTCCCGTGATGGCCGTCTCCGACAATCTCGCCGAAGCCGCGAAGACCATGGGCGTGGATGCCGAAGGTCTTGCGAAGACCGTCGCTCACTGGAACGACATGGTCAAGGCGGGCAAAGACACGGACTTCAACCGCAAGATCACGGGCGGTTTGGGTGAAGGTCCCTACTACATCGTCGAACAGAAGGTCCGTTATCAGACGACCCTGGGCGGCCTCAAGGCCGACGCCGACCTGCGCATTCTTGACAAGGCCGGCAAGCCCATCCCGGGTCTCTACGGTGCGGGCTGCGTCGTGGGCGGCGCCAACGGTGCCGACAGCTTGACCGCGATGATGAACTCCTGGGCCATCGTCTCGGGCGTCGTCTCCGCGGAAAGCGCCGTCAAGTCGATCAAGTAATCGCCTGACTTGCGGCAACCGCTGAAGAACCGCGTTCCCCTCTCCGGAGGGGGCGCGGTTTTTTCCTGCGTTGAGCCAAGACTTTCGCCGTGCGACAATGGACAACGCATTTCCACACCGGAGAGAATTTCCATGACCTCGCTTCTCGGCCTCGCGCTCACCGACCCGAACATTCCGACACCCTCCTTCGTAATCGAGGAGGCGCGCCTTGAAAAGAACCTTCGCCGCGCGCTCGACCAAGTCCGACGCCTCGGCGTGAAGTTGCGCCCGCACCTCAAGACCCACAAGTCGATCGGCATTGCGCTGCGCCAGATGGAGACGCCCAAAGGGCCCGCCTGCGTCTCGACGCTTCTCGAAGCCGAATACTTCTTTTCGCACGGCGTCACGGACCTTCTCTACGCCGTCGGGATCGCCCCGCAGAAACTTCCCCAGGTTGCCTCGTTCCGTGAGCGCGGGTGCGACCTCAAGATCATTCTCGACAACGCCGCCGCGGCCGACGCCGTTTCGGCCTTCTGTCGGGAACACGGCGTGTCGATTCCGGTCCTTCTCGAAGTCGACGTCGACGGCCACCGCTCGGGACTTGCCCCGGACTCTTCCGAATTGCTCACCGTGGCCGAACACCTGCAGACCGGCGCCCGCCTCGTCGGCGTGCTCACGCATGCGGGCGCGAGCTACGACGAACCCGACCTCGAACACGTCCGTAAAGCGGCCGAACGCGAGCGCGACGGGATCGTCCTCGCCGCCCGACGGCTGCGCGAAGCGGGTCACCAGATCGACATCGTGTCGGTGGGCTCCACGCCGACCGTTCTGATGGCCGAGGACGAAACGGGCGTCACCGAAGTGCGCTGCGGCGTCTATTCGCTCTTTGACCTCTTCATGACGAACGTCGGCGTCGCGACGGTCGACGACATCGCGGGCTCGGTCCTTGCGACCGTGATCGGACATCAGCCCGCCAAGGGCCAGGTGATCGTCGACGCCGGCTGGATGGCGATGTCGCGCGACCGCGGCACGGCGCGCCAGAAGCGCGACTACGGCTACGGGCTCGTCTGCGGCGTCGACGGAACGCCCCTTCGCGGCGGCACCGTCCTCATGAAGGGCGCGAATCAGGAGCACGGGATCATCGAGGCGACCGAAGGCCCCGCCCTTCGCCCCGAAGACTTCCCCGTCGGGACGCGGCTTCGGATCCTGCCGAACCACGCCTGCCCCACGGCGGCGCCCTACGAGAAACTTTTGCTCGTGCGCGACGGAAAGATCGTTGAAGAACTCCCGCACGTTCGCGGTTGGTAACAAGAAGAACTGCCGCTTCTCCTTTCTCCGAAGCGGCCGTTCACACTCGTATCCCGATTTTCGGTCTCAGTGACGGATCTTCCACCCGCGGGTCAAAAGCGTCACCGCGACCGCCGTGATGACCAAGGCCGTCAGGCCCGTCACCGCGAGACTCGCCCAGGGATCCGTGTCGCCGCGGCCGAAGAACCCCTGACGGAAGCCGTCGACGAGATAGAAGAAAGGGTTGAAGCGGCTGATTTCGCGCCAGGCGGGCGGCAGCGAATCGACCGAATAGAAGACCCCCGAGAGGAAGGTGAGCGGCATCACGACGAAATTCTGCACCGCCCCCATCTGGTCGTACTTTTCCGCCCAAAGGGCCGTGATGAGGCCGAGCGACGCCATGATCGCGGCGCCGAAGAAGGCGAAGGCGATGAGAAGGAAAGGTTCCCGCACGGGCGGCATCGCCCACCAGGCGCAGACGACGTAGAGTCCCGCTCCCACGAGGAAACTCCGCACGAAGCTCGCCCCGATGTAGGCGGCCGCCATCTGAGGCCCCGGGATCGCGGGCATCAGCACGAACACCAAATGCCCCGCGATCTTCGCTTGAATGAGGGACGAGGCCGTGTTCGCAAAGGCGTTCTGCAGAACCGACATCATGATGAGGCCCGGCACGATGAAGGCCGTGTAGCTCACGCCCTCATAGACAGGCAAATGTTTCGAGAGCGCCTCGCCGAAGACGACGAGATAGAGAAAGCCCGTCAGAACGGGCGCGAGAATCGTGTGAAGTCCCACCTTCCAGAATCGGTGCACTTCTTTCCAAAAAAGCGTACGAAAGGGAATCCACATCACTTCGCTCCCGCGGTCACGGCCAAAAATACGTCTTCCAAGTCGGGCTGTCCGAGCGTGAGGTTTTCCGCCCGAAGGCCCGCGTCGTGGAGGGCTCCGAGAAGTTGGCGGACGTCTTCGGCGTCGCCCGCGCGCAGCACGACGTCGTCGCCGTGCCGACGAAGCACGCGCTCGGCAAGCGGCGCGGGGAGTTCTCCGCCCTCGAGACGGCAACGGAGCACGCGCCCTTCAAAGCGGGAGAGAAGCGTTTCCGTCGAGTCGAGCGCCGCGATGCGGCCTTCCTTCAGGATCGCGACGCGACGGCACAAGGCCTGCGCTTCGGCGAGATAGTGGGTCGTCAGAACGATCGTGTGACCCTTCTTGTGAAGCCCGCCGATGAAGGTCCAGAGATTTTCACGAAGTTCCACGTCGACCCCGGCCGTCGGTTCGTCGAGGACGATCACGGGAGGTTTGTGGACGAGCGCCTGCGCAACGAGCACGCGGCGCTTCATGCCGCCCGAGAGCGCCCGAACGTTCGCCTCGGCCTTGTCGATGAGCCCGAGATTCTCGAGGATTTCGTCGATCCAGTCGTCGTTCTTGGCGATCCCCCAGTAGCCCGACTGATAGCGAAGGGTTTCCCGCACCGTAAGAAAGGGGTCGAAGGTGATTTCCTGCGGCACGATCCCGAGGTTGCGCGCGGCGCCCCGCGGGTCCGTGGCGCGGTCGATCCCGCGCACGAAGATGCGTCCGCCCGTCGGCTTCGTGAGCCCGGCAAGCGACGTGATGAGGGTGGTCTTGCCGGCGCCGTTGGGACCCAAAAGTCCGAAAAATTCGCCCTCCTCCACGTCGAACGTAACGCCTTTGAGGGCGCGCACGCCGTTGGGATAGGTTTTCTCGAGCGACTCAAAGCGCAGTGCGGGTTGCGTCATGAAGACAGTGAAAAGTTGGAAGGATGAAAAGGACGCGGGGACGGCGAAGCGCCCCCGCGCGAGAATCAATGCAGTTCAAAGCGAACGGGCACCACGATGGTAACCGCCTTCGAGAGTTTCGTGGGGCGTCCCTCGAGCGGTTCGGCCGCTTTGAGAGCCGCGCGGTTGAGAAGGGCCGAAGCGTGCTTCTTGCGAATCGATACGCTTGCGACCCGGCCGTCGGGGCCGATTTCGACCGCGAGCAGCACCTCGCCCTGCTGTCCCGTCTGTCGGGCGCGGCGCGGATAGGTCTTGTTCGCCTCAATCACAGCGAGGAGTTCCGCGAGCACCCGGTCGGTGCCGTCGGACGCGCCGGAACCTGTACCGCTCACGCCCGTTCCCACGCCGCCTTCGCGACCGTCGGCGAGACCCGCCTGCCCGGCCTGCGCGACGGGTCCCTCCACCGCTTCGAGCGAAGGCGCCGGCGTCGGCGCCGCGGCGGGCGCGGGTTTCTGCACGGGTTTCGGCTTTTCCACGCGCTTCGGAGCGGGTTTCGGTTGCGGCTTCGGCTTGACGGGTTCGGGTTTGGGCTCGGGCTTCGGTTCCGGCTTGGGTTCCGGTTCCGGAATCGGCTCGGACTCGGGAATCGGTTCCGGCTCCGGTTCAGGCTCGGGCTCCGGAATCGGTTCGGGCTCCGGTTCGGGTGCCGGCTCGGGTTCGGGTTCGGGTTTCGGTTCGGGATGCGCGGGGACCTCGAAGTCGCTCTCCTCGGTCAGGTGTTCGACGAGGGGCTTTTCGATCGGCGTCTCAGGGACTTCGCGACGCGTTTCCTGCGGAACGTCGACCAGACGGACGGCCGTTTCCTCGCGAAAGAGCGCGGCCGCGACGTTGGGAACCTGAATGACCTTCTGCGTCACCTCCCAGCCGCCCGCCAGAACGAGCGCGACGCCCGCAACCGTCACGACCGTGCGGGCGGCGCGGTCGGCGAATTGAGTCTCCCGCACCTCATTCATGAACCGTTCCCCGGGTGGTTTCGGAAGCCGAAGCGGTGTTCGCCGAAGCGGCGGGTTCCGGATCCGTGCTGATCACGAAGCGGCCTTCACGCTTCACCTTGGCGAGGTCCATCACCTCGACGAACTTCGCAAAGGGCGCCTCGCGGTCCATGTAGATGTTGAGCGTACGCTCGGGCGCGGCGTCAAGGGCCGCGGAAAGCCCTTCGAGCGTCGTCGATTCGGAGCCGAGCCAAAGCGAGCCGTCCTTCTTGACGGACAAGAGCAGATCGTTGCGCTCGCGCGAAACCTCTCCGTGCGCCGCCTGAGGGAGCATCACCTCGAGAACGGGCTTCGAAAAGCTCATCGTCAGAACGAAGAAGATGATGAGCATGAAGAGGCAGTCGATCAGAGGCGTCAAGTCGATCTGGGGCTCTTCGTCGAAATTGCCGAAAAAGTCGCTGTTCATCGCCCGACTCCTCAAAGACCGGGCGTCGCCGCGTCGTCTTCAAAGCGAGAGCCCTTCGCCGACTTCTTCAGACGGCGATAGACCTCGAGCGCGCGGTAGCTGTGCTCGACCGCCTCGATGTGAAAGCTCCGGAACTTGAGCATCAGATAGTAGTAGGCCATGAGCGTCGGAATGGCTACGCACAGGCCCATGATCGTCGTGATGAGGGCCGACCAGATGCCCGACGCGAGAACGCCCGCGTTCGCGTGCGTGACGTCGGCCATCGCCTGAAAGACCCAGACCATCCCCCAGACCGTGCCGAGAAGCCCCATCAGCGGCGCGACGACGGCGATGAGCTTGAGCCAGCAAAGGCCGTTCGAGACGCGCTTGAAGTTGCGGTAGAAGAGATAGCTCACTTCCGCGCGGATGTCGTCCGAGTGGTCGCCGTGGGTCGTCACGATGTCGTAGATGATGCGGATCAGGGGGTTGGCCTTCTTCGGATCGATGTGCCGAAGGCAACGGTCCTTCCCCTGTTCGAGGTCGAGAAAGTCACGCCGGAAATTGCGCCAGACGGCCGTCATGTAGCAGAGCTGCCAGACGATGAGATAGATCGCAAAGAGCGCGACGAACACAAGCGCCACCCCCGCGGGGCCGATCATGGCGTATACGGCTTCGAATTTCTCCCAGCTCATTGTTTCCCTCATTGCTCCTCAGGACGGCATTCCGGGAAAGCCGCCTTGAAATGTTCTTCCGCCTTCAAAAGGTCCATGCGGTCGGGGTGCGTTTCGGCCGCCTTGCGGCGCGCTTCGCGCTCGGGCGTGACGGCGCCCCCCATCATCTGCGTCATGCGCTCGAAAAGCGCCGGATCGATGCGCCCCTGCACGAGAAGCGACGTGACGGCGACGTTCCCGCACCCGAGCGCAAGGAGTCCCTCCGTCACCTTTTCCATCCAGGCGACGGCGCGCTCGGATTTGGGGTCGCCCCCCATCGTCGCGAAAAAGCCGATCCGCTTTTCGTGAAGCGTCTTCGCGACGGTCTGCATGTCTTCGGGGGCCATGCCGCGGTCGTTCCAAAAGCCGAGCACCACCGGATCGGCGTCGGCGTAGGCCGCGGGGTTTTCGAGATAGGCCTCCGCGCCGACATAGTCGGCTCCGAGGGCGTCCGCCACGGCGTGACCCACGATGCGGGTGTTCCCCGTGCGGGAACTCACGACAACCAAAGCTTTCGTCATGTGTCCTTCCTCTTCGTCGATCAGGCCGTAAGCGCGTCGCGGTCGGCGAAGAACTGCGCCTTGACGCTTTCGATGAGCTGATGGTTTTCTCGGCCCACGTAGACGGAGAAGGCGACGGCACCCGACTTGTTGAAGAACTGCACCGAAAGCGACTCGCGCTTCATGAAGGGAAGCGTCACGAAGGCGATCGCTCCGATTCCGTCGTAGCGAAGGTGACCGCCGATCGTCGCGTCCTTGCCGAGGATGTTGTAGTAGCCCTGGGCGCGCTTCCCCTTGGAGAGCTTTCCTTCGATTTCAAAGACGTGGCCGTCGTGAACGATGAAGAGCGTCACCTTTTCCCAGAGGGCGAGACGTTCCCAGACTTCGTCGAAGCGCTCCGAGGCGTCGCCCGTCACAAAGCGGGCCATCCCTTCGGGGAGAAGCTTCGCCGCTTCCTCCTCCGTCGTTTCGAGGGCCTTCGCAGCGGTGGCGAGCATCACGGGATAGGGCGCCGTGAGGAGTTCCTCGATCTTGGCCTTCTGGGCTTCGGTCGGCTGAATGTTCGTCATGATGGGTTGTCCTTATGAGTCAGTTGTTGAAAATCGGTCATGTCGAGCGCCCTATCGCAGGCGTCGAGCAGTTCGAGGTCGTGCGTGATCAAAAACACGGCGCGGCCCTTGTCGGCCTCTTCCCGGAGAATCCCGGCGATCGAGGCGAGGTTCGCCCCGTCGAGCCCGCTCGTAGGTTCGTCGAGAATCAAAATGCGCGGGTCCTTGGCGAGCGCGCAGGCGATGACGACGCGCTGCTTTTCGCCCCCCGAAAGAGACTGCGGGTGACGTCCCCGCAGAGGCGCGAGACGAAGCGAAGTGAGAAGAGCCTCGAGACGCGCCTTTTCCGCGTCGGTCGGCGCAAAGTGCCCGAGGTCGCCCGACCAGCCCGAGCGGCTTTCCTTGGCCCAGCGGCCCGCGAGCATCGCGGCGATGATTTCCTCTTCGACCGTGCGCATCGTGAGCTGATGGTCGGCGTTCTGAAGAACCAAACCGGCGGAAGGCATGAGCCCTTCCTTTCCGACCGCGTTGCCGTCGAGCGCGAAGCGCCCTTCTGCCTTGAGTAGTCCCGTCAGAATCCGTGCGAGCGTCGTTTTGCCCGTGCCGTTGTCGCCGATCAGCGCCGTGATGCCGGCGGGAACCGCGAAGGCCGCGTCCGCAAAGATCGCGCTGCGTCCGGGGTAGCCGAAGCTAAGCTTTTCGGCCGTGAAGACCGCCCCCGCCTTTTCTTCTTCGCAGAGCCCCTCTTCCACCTTCACGCGGGGAAGCGTCGCTCTGGGGTCCGACACGGTGTCGCGGCGCAGGCCCCAGCGGGCCCGCAACGCCGCGTCCTCGAGAATCGAGAAGGGACCGCGTTCGCGGATCTCACCCGCCTGCATTACGAAGACTTCGTCGGCGGTGTCGCGAAGCCAGTAAAGACGGTGGTCGACAACGAGGATGGCGGAACCCGCGCGCTTGAGTTCGTCGAGAATCTGCGCGAGCTGTTCCGTCGCCTCGGGGTCGAGGTTCGCGCTCGGTTCGTCGAGCACCAGGACCTTGGGGCCGAGCGCAAGAATGCCCGCGAGCCCCACCTTCTGCTTCTGTCCTTCGGAGAGCGAGTGAATGTCGGCGTCGAGAAGATGCGAGATCCCGAGCGTTTCGGCCGCGCGCTCGAGGCGCGCGTTCACATCGTCGGGCGTCATCCCGCGGCTCTTCAGGGCGAAGGTGATTTCGTCGCCCACGTTCAGGGCGAAGAACTGTTCTTCCGGGTCTTGGAAGAGCGTCCCCACCTTTTCGGCGAGGTCCGCCACGGGGGTTTCCGAGACGTCGCAGTCGTCGATCCTCACCGTCCCCGTCACGTCGCCCCCGAGAATTTGCGGGGCGATCCCGTTTGCGAGCCGCATGAGGGTCGTCTTGCCGCAGCCCGAGGCGCCCGTCACGACCTTGAGTTCGCCCGGCTCCACGCGGAAACTCAGGTTTCGAACGGCCGTCTCTTCGGTGTTCGGGTATCGGTAGGAAACTTCTTCAAAGGCAATCATCGCTTAGGGCATGTAGGTGTTCGTGATGAAAAGGTCGGCAAAGAGGATTTCCCCCGTCACCGCCGCCGCGGTCGTGAGAACGAGCGCGGAGAGGATGCGCGCGTCGAGCGTCGTCATCGTCCGAAGGTCGGGCATGAGCGTCCTTTCGGCCGTGCCGAGGCCCTTCAGTTCCGACGCCGTCCCGAGGGTTTCGGCGGACTTCAAGGCGCGAAAGAGAATGGGCGCAAGAAGAAGGCGCGAAGAGAGAATCGGGTGGCGCGTGAGCATCCCCACGCCCATGGGCCAGCCGCGGATCTTGAGCGTCTCCCAGACCTGACGGATGTCGTTCGTGAAGGTCGGGATGAAGCGCAGCATCACGGCCGCGGGCAAAAAGAGGCAGAAGGGAAGACGCATGCGCTCGAGCGTCGTGAGAAGGTCTTCGACGCGGGTCGTCATCGCAAGCACCATCACGACGTTCATCATCGAGAGACCGCGAAGGAAGGGAATGACGAGCGACTTCACGGATAGCCCCCCGAGCCCCGGCGCAAAGACCTCGATCACCGACGCGCACCCCGCCGCGATCGCCATCATGACGGCCATCGCGCCGTAAAGGACGGCAAGCAGTCCAGGGCGCTTCAGAAGCAGCACGTAGAAAAGCGTCGCGGCAAAGAGCACGCCCTGCGCCACCACGCCCGAGCACGCCACCGCCAGAATCGCCGTCGTGAGCGTTACGGCGAGCTTCGTGCGGGCGTCCAAGCGCCGCATCATGTTCGTGTCGTCCGTTTTAGCGAACAAAGCCCGCATGTTTGAGTTCTCCCACCGTTTTCCAACCGAACCAAAGACCCGCCAAGGAGCCCGCGTAGCCGAGGAGCACGATCGGCACCACCATCGTCATGAGGGCCGGGCTCTCGCGCATGAACAAAAACGAAACCCCGAGCGAGAGGGCCTTCGACGCGAAGTCATAGACGCCCGCGGCGACCCAGGGCGCCCACTTTTTGCTGGCGCCGCCCGTCAGAAAGACGGCGGCTTCGCCCGCAATCGCCCCGACGAGCGCGGCGGGAAGAAGCGTGAGGCTTCCGCCCAACAGAAGAACGCTGATCATCATGCTCACGGCCGTGAAGAGAAGGAGCGTCCAGCGCTTCGGGATCTTCGTGAGAAGCACGATCAAAAGCGTCGTGAAGACGAGGTTCTTGGCGACGAGCGAAATGGGGTTCATGCCGCCGCCCGCGAGCGCGATGAGAAGGCTCGAGAGTTTGGCGGCCGCGGCGAAGACGCCGATCAGCACCAGTTCTCGTGCGGGCCAGTGTCGGGGAAGACGTTCTTTCATGAATTTCCGTGAGGAGAGTGATGCGAATCCGCGGGTTGCGCCCTTTCGGACGCGGCCCGCGGATTCGGCCGGAGGATTTCGTGCCGGGTTTGCGCGATCCGTGGCAAACCTCAGGCCGCGTGCGAATGCGCGGCGTGCATCTTTCGGGCGATTTCCGCGGGATCCGCGCCTTCCATGGCGGGATGAGCGGCCTTGGGATGTCCCATCCCGCGGGCGGCCATCATCGCATGCGGATGCATGGGATGTCCCGCACGGGCCTCGGCGGGCATGAGCTGCTGTGTAAGCCAGTTGACGAGAAGCTGCGCGAGCGTAACGTGCCAGTACTGACCCGCGACCGTCTGAACGAAGCCGTTTCCGACCGGGACGAGCAGTCCCGCCTCCACCCACTGGTTGATGACCGGGGCGGCGAGCTTGTCGACGGGGACGTTGAACTTGCGGGCGATCGCCGTGAGGTCGATCGAACCCGATTCCATTTCGGAAGAAATCGTGCGCAGAAGATGCCAGTGGGGCGTCGGGCACATGAGCATGCCGACGGGCTTTTTGCCGGCCTCAAGCTGCGCGTACCAGGCGTCGAGCTTGCGTTCCATCATGAAGCTGTGGCCGTGGAGACGCCCGCCCGCGCCGCACCCGAATGCGAGGCAGTCGGAAGCGCCCTTTCCGAGGGCGTTGTAAATGTTTCGTTCGCGCGTGCCGTTCCCCCAGTGGTTGTTCGAGAGACGGCGCCAGTGGGCGTTCGTCAGGAGTTCCACGCTCATCGCGAACATGTCGGCCTTCTGCGCCGTGTCCGCGGCGGGCGGAAGCTTTCCGTTCGCGACGTACTTCGCGAGGGGCGAGCGCTCAAAGACGTTCAGCTGATAGCAGTCGATCCCGTCGAGGGGTAGCGACGCGGCCGTCTTCACGTCGTCCTCCCAGACGTCCATCGTCTGGCCGGGGAAGCCGTAGATGAGGTCCATCACGACGGACGAATTGTCGTAGGAGCAGAGCTTGTCGAGACGCGCAAGAATCGTGTCCCGATCGTCGACGCGCATCATCGAGCGGCGCACGTCCGTGTTGAAGGTCTGCACGCCGAGCGAGAAGCGGTTCGCGCCCGCTTCGAGCGCCGCTTCGATCTTCTCGTCGGTAAAGCCGTGAATGCGGCCCTCTACCGTGATTTCGCAGTCGTTCGCAAGCGGCAGATACTTCTTCACGGCGCCGATCACGAGCTTCAGATCGTCGGGCGAGAAGGCCGTGGGCGTGCCGCCCCCGAAGTAGACCGCGTGCACCGGGTGCGAGGTCACGGCCGCGCGGTCGCTCCAGAGCTGAATTTCCTTGACGAGCGCCTCGGCGTAGCGCGAGACGGCCTCCTCCTTGTAGGGATTCTGATAGAAGAGACAGTAGAGGCAGCGCGTTTCGCAGAAGGGAACGTGCAGATAGGCAAGGGTCTTGCCCTTGCGGGGCGTATCAAGTAGTCCGTCGAGCGTGCGTTCCGCGTCGGGCCCCATCAGGGGCATGCCGCCCGGTCCCGAATGAACGACCGCCTTCGCGGTAAAAGCCGCGTGAAGGGGATCCTCGGCATTCGCCCGGCAAGCGTCGAGCGTGTTGGCCTTGAGGGCTTCTGCCATGCGGCGGGAGTTTTCTTCAAACGTGCCCTCTTTCTGACGTTCGGGCGCCTGCGACATTTCTTTCACGAGCCTCTCCGTTTCTGAGGAAGAGAGGCCTTTCGGCACCTCTTCTTTGAGAACGATTTTCATTAAAAGTGACTCCCAACTCTATCCGCAGACCGCCGAAAACGCAAGGGCAAGATGAGAAAATTCTTGCCTGTCGAGGCTCCAAAACTCGTTGATGATAATGATTCGCTGTTAAGGAAAAACTAGAAGTCATCCAATAAATCTCTTTACTGTCAATGGAGAGACAGAGTCATGTCGAACAAGACCGTCTTTTTTACCCTCTTCGGTCACAATAGCTTTCAATTGTTATTGATTCTCATTTTGTTTGTTTTGATTGTTCTTGCCTATCGGACTCGCCCGAGTCTTTCTTTTCTCTTTGCGATCGAAGTCAAACCCCAAGGGACTTCATTGAAAATCGCGTCTCTTCAGCAGATGAAATCGAGACCGTACTCTCTATAAAATCGAGAGTACGGTTCTGTGGCGATGCCACGTTGCCGACTGATGCATCCCGTCCCGAACGTCGATCCCTCCCTTTTCGGAGTCCTTCGATGAGTTCCCTCCATTCATTGAACCCCAACGATTTTCCGAGAACCTTGGAGAAGGTCCTCAACCAAATCAACGCCTGTCACCAGAGCCTTCTGATCACCGGCATGCGAAGGGTAGGAAAGAAAATGCTCCTTCAGCGCCTTGCGGGCGAACGCCGGCACGTCAGCCTCGATCACTTTCAAGCGCTCGACCTCGCGCAGGACGACCCCGACACGTTTTTCCGGCAATACGCTCCACCCGTTTGGATCGACGAATTTGAGCGGGCACCGAAGCTGGGACCGGCACTCCGTGCCCTCCTTGACGGAACCGACGAACGCGGACTCGTTTGGCTCACCGCATCGCAGACCCGCATGCTGCGGCAGCCCCTTGCCGAAGCCCTCCCGGCAAATGTGACCGCATTGGAGCTCTTTCCCCTGAGTCTCTATGAACGACAAGGGAAAGGGCGGGAGCAAAAGCCTTTTCTCCCGACGGGATCCCTGGAAAGGGGACCCCTGAATCCCGTCACGCAAGACGAACTCTGGCGGATCATCTGGCAGGGCGCCTGGCCGGAGGTCGTTCAAAGCGACGCAAAGGGACGAGACGGCTTCTTCGAGCGTTTCCTACAAATCCTCCTCGACCGGGACGTCTTCGCCGCGGGCGTTCGCCGACTTCCGGAATTCGCGAAGTTTCTTTCGATACTTGCCGGCCGCATCGGCCGGGAATTCGTCGTCGGCGAAGTGCAAGCGGAAGCGGGCATCGCCCGGGAAACCGCCCGCGACTGGCTCGACATCGCGGTGGCGACGGGCGTCGTGTACCTTCTTCCCGCCTTCTGCGAAGACGTCGGGAAGACGCTCATCAAAAAGCCCAAGCTCTACTTCACGGACACCGGCTTTGCCGCCTGGCTTTGCCGATCCCCGAGTCCTGCAGCGCTCCGAAGCGCTCACAACGCCGAGGCTTTTTTCGAAAACTTCGTCGTCATGGAAATTCTGAAGAGCTGGCGCCACAACGGAAGGACGGCGCACTTCTCGTTTTATCGCGACACGCAGCGGCGCGAGATCGATTTGCTCATCCGCGAGGGCGACGTCTACCATCCGATCGCAATAGAATCGTCTGACACACCAAACCGAAGCGTGCTCAAAGCCTTCGACCTTCTCCAGGGACACGTTCGAAGAGGCCCGGGTGCCCTCGTCTGCACGGCACCGCAGGCGCGTTACCTCACGAGCGACGTCATCGCGCTCCCCGTGTGGGACCTGTAGTCGGCTTTGTTACCAGAAATCTCAAAGAGCGTCGCCACAACCGAACCGCAACGAATTCATCCAAACCTTCAACATGTCCACCAACTTTCACGACCTCATCCAAGGTTTCCACAACTTCAAGGCGAACACCCTTCTTCAGGAAGCCGAGTTCTTTGACCGACTCGCCCACGGCCAGAATCCCAAGACCCTCGTCATCGCGTGCTGCGACTCGCGCGCCGATCCGGCGATCCTGATGGGCTGCAAGCCGGGCGACCTCTTCGTCGTGCGAAACGTCGCCGCGCTCGTTCCTTCGGAAGAGGAAGCCGGGAGCCCCGACGCCGTGCTCGCCGCCGTCGAATACGCCGTCAAGCACCTCGACATCCACCACGTGATCGTGATGGGCCACTCCAACTGCGGCGGCATTCAGGGCCTCCTTCACAAAGAGAAGATTGCAAACGAGCGCCACACCTCGGGCTGGGTGTCGCTTGCGCAGCCCGTTCTCGACGAGCTTGAAGCGGAAAATCCCTACGAGCCCCTCGCGCTTCGCTGCCGGCGCTGCGAAGAGGGCGCCGTGCTCCTTTCCATTGAAAACCTTCTCTCCTACGGGTGGATCCGCGAGCGCGTCGACGAAGGCTCTCTTTCGCTTCACGCCCTTTACTACGACATGGCGGCGAAAAATCTCTGTCTGTGGGACGCCGAAAAGGAAGACTTCGTCGCGACCGTCGCACACTGACCGGACATCCTCTAGAAAATTTCAGCCCGCGGCGGCGGACTCGCCGCCGCGCAATCGTTCCGGGCGATCTTCCCGCCCAAGCCGACGTTTTCCGTCAAAGGGCGCCGCGATTCCCGCCCTCTTTTCCTCTCGGTATTTGCGAGCGATTGTGCAAAAAGGCGAATGATTCTTCCGTACGACGGCAGGAAAGTCTGCTACCTTTCTTCCTGCCGCACATCCCGGTCGGATGTTTTTTCCTTTGACTCCCATGGATTTTCTTTTTGATCCCTCCCTCTGGGCGGGACTGATCACTCTCATCGTTCTGGAGATCGTCCTCGGCATTGACAATCTCGTATTCGTCGCCATCCTTGCCAAAAAGCTCCCCGCCGCGCAACAGGACCGTGCGCTCTACACCGGACTCGGGCTCGCGCTCGTGATGCGGCTCGGACTCCTTTCCATCATGTCCTGGCTCGTGTCGCTCACGACGCCGGTCTTTACGGTCTTCGGACATCCGTTTTCCTGGCGTGACCTCATTTTGCTCGCCGGCGGCGTCTTTCTTCTCTTCAAAGCGACGTCGGAGCTGCACGAACGTCTCGAAGCGCTCCCCCACACCGAGTCGAAGAACCGGGGCACGGCGGGCTTCTGGACGGTCATCGCGCAGATTCTCCTTCTGGACGCCGTCTTCTCCGTCGACTCGATCATCACCGCGGTGGGCATGGTCGACAACCTCGGCATCATGTGCACGGCCGTCGTAGTGGCGATGATCGTCATGGTGGCGGCGAGCCGTCCCCTCACGGCATTCGTGAACGATCACCCGACCGTGGTCGTCCTGTGTCTCTCCTTCCTTCTGATGATCGGCCTCTCCCTCCTGGCCGAAGGCCTCGGTTTTCACATCCCGAAGGGCTACCTCTATGCCGCGATCGCGTTCTCGATCCTCATCGAAACCTTCAACCAGATCGCCACGCGCAACCGCGTCAAACACGAGCTGCGCCTCCCCTTCCGAGAACGGACCACCCGAGCCGTCCTGCGGCTTTTGGAAAAGAAGACCGAAGAGCCCGTCACCGAAACCGAAGCCATGCTCCCCGCCACCGCGAAGCCCTTTGCCGCGGACGAACGCGAGATGGTGGAAGGCGTGCTGAGTCTGGCCGACCGGTCGGTGCGCATGATCATGACGCCGCGCGCCGAAATCGGCTGGCTCGACTTGGAAAAAGACTTCGAAACGCTTTGCGCGGACGTCAAAGATCTGCACCACAGCCTCTTTCCCGTAGGGGAAGGATCACTCGACAATCTCGTGGGCTTCGTCAAGGCGAAAGACTTGATCGACTGCCGCGACACTCCTTCTCTCAGAGCGCTCGCGCTAAAACGTCGGCCCTTCCTCGTGCCCGAAACCATCAGCCTCATCCGCCTCGTGCGGGATCTGCGCAAGAACCGTGCGACGCTCGTGCTCGTTACCGATGAATTCGGAGTCCTGCAGGGCCTCGTGACGATGCACGACATTCTCGAAGCCATTGCCGGCGAGTTCCCCGACGAAGGAGAAACGCCGCTTCTGCAAAAGGACGAAGCCGACGGCTCATGGTTGGCGGACGGCTCCGTCGACCTCGTGTCGATGAGTCACGCCTTGGGCGCGCCCGGACTCTTTGAGAAGTCGAGCGACTTCGTGACTTTGGCGGGCCTGCTGCTGCAGCGCTTCGGCCGCCTGCCGCAGGAAGGCGAGACGGTGGAAATCGAGAACCGCAGCTTCGAAGTCGTCAAGCTTGAGAAAAACCGCATCGCGCTTGTCCGCATCCGCGACAAAACGACGACGGACCGAATGGTCGCCTCGTAAGCTTCTGCGACCTTGAGGGCGGTTTGCCGCGGGCGAACCGCCCTCCCGTCTCTTCGTCGAAACCGAAGAAACCGGGCATGGAGAGCATTCTTCGCAAGCACCTTGCTTTTTTCGGACTTTTCCAGTAAAATTTTTAACTCCTCGGATGCGGGTGTCGTATAACGGCTATTACCCTAGCCTTCCAAGCTAGAGACGAGGGTTCGACTCCCTTCACCCGCTCCATCTTTCGAAAAGTTCCCGCCGGGAACTTTTTTCGTATCCGCCACCGCATTTTCCTCCCTCCCCTCTTCCCGCCGCCTATACTTCTTCGAACAAGGCAGAGCTTCGCCCGCCGGGACGTTTTGCTCTCGTACGCAAGGAGAATCTCATGGATCTGCATTTTCGTCCGATGCGCCTTCATTCGCGCATTCAGGAGACGCCCGACACCTTCACCCAGAATTTCGTTCCGCTCGACGGCAAACCTTTCGTGAACCGTCCCGGGCAGTTCACGGTCGTCAAAGTGGGCGATACCGGCGTCTGTCGCCCCTATACGGTCTCGAGCACCCACGGCATTTCCGAATTCGTGACGACCACCGTCTGCCGCGTACCCGGCGGCTGCGCCTCGAACTGGATCACGACGGTTCCCGTGGGAAGCACGGTGCATCTCGCCGAGCCCATGGGGGACTTCACTTGCGACGACGATCCGATGGAAAAATTCCTTCTCATGGCGAGCGGCTCCGGGATCACGCCGATTCTCTCGATGACGCGGTGGCTGCTCGTTCACAAGCCCCGCGTCGACATCGAAGTCGTCTACACGACGAAGTCGCCCGCGCACATCGTTCAGCGGGACTGGTGGCGGGTCATGACGGAGTGCCGCCCGGAACTGAAGACCCGCATCTTCACGAAGGAAAACGCCTGCACCCCCTATCTCACGGGACGTCTTACGGCCGAGCGCCTTGCCGAACTCGTCCCCGACTACGCCGAGCGGCGGCTTTACGCCTGTGCTTCTCCCGGATTCATGAAGCACCTCGACGCCTGGCGCCGAACCCTCGGGATTGACGACGAGCACTTCCGCACCGAAGCCTTCGGCTGCTGACGAAGACGCGAAAGGCCGGAAAAATCCGGCCTTTCTCACGTTTGACGACAGCGCTTCAGTCTTCCTTCCCGCCGAAGAAGATTCCCGCCCGGGCGAGGGTCTGCTTGAGAAGCACCAGATCCTCCCAGGCCTTCGCCTTTTCCTCGGGACGGCGAAGGAGATAGGACGGATGATAGGTCGTGACGGCGGGCACCATCTTTGCGCCCACGCGCACTTCATAGATCGTGCCGCGCGTGCGGCCGATGCTCGATTCGGGCGGCAGGTTCAGCAACGACGTCACGGCAAAACGCCCCATGAGAAAGAGGACGTCGGGCTGCAGAATCTCGAGCTGACGGCGCAGGAACACCGAACAGGCCGCGACTTCGTCGGGCTTGGGATTGCGGTTTCCGGGCGGACGGCACTTCAAAACGTTCAGAATCGTCACGTCCTTGCGGCGTTCGATCCCGAGGACGTTGAGCATCGCGGTGAGGAGCTGTCCGCTCTTTCCCACAAAAGGAATCCCCTGAAAGTCTTCTTCGCCGCCCGGCGCTTCGCCGACGATCACGAAGCGCGCTTCTCGCCCTTCTTCGGCAAAGACCATGTGCTGTCGGGTGGCCCCCATGGGACAGACGCGGCAGGCGTCGGCAAGGCCCCGCAACGCTTCCCAGTCGGCCGTCCTGGCGGCGAGCGCCGTCTCTTCGGGCATCGAAACGATCGGAACGACGGTTTCCCCGGCGCGGGCTACGTTCCGCCCCGCGGCGCCCTGCGGCGCCGCCCCCGCGCGGGATGCACGGTGCGTGACGGGAGCTCTCGTCGGCGCGACGCGGGCTGCGGGGACTTCCGTCGAAATCGGAGGAGCGTCGGGACGAACGGCCGCACCGCGCACGGGAGCGGGCGCGAGACGCTTTTTCGTCATCTCGTCCAAGAGCGGATCTTCGGTGTCGCGCAGCAACCACTGCGGACCGATCCGCATCGCCTCCCAAATCCTGCTTCGCGCGGTGTCGAGCATCAGTCTTCCTTCCAGCGATTGGTCATGAGGAGCGCGTCCTCACGGCGCCCGTCGTAGAAATAGTAGCCTTTTCGCAGGCCCACGATGGCAAAGCCCGACGTTTCGTAGAGCTTCGCGGCCGGATCGTTTCCGGCGCGCACTTCCAAATGCATCGCGACGATCCCGCGGCCTTCGGCCTCGGCCAAGGCGTCTTGGAGAAGGGTGCGTGCATGGCCCTTTCGCTGGGCGTTTTTCGCCGTGCCGATCAAAAGGAGTTCGGATTCGTCGAGAACCGCGCGCCAGACGATCCACGAGAGGATGTGTCCCTCGACGTCGGTGAGCACGCGCGCGACGTAGTCGGGACCGAGCGCGTCTTCAAGCGCGCGCTCGCTCCAGGGCGTCACTTCGACCTCGGCTTCGAGCGCCGCCACGAGCGGCACGTCTTCCCGGGTCATCGGGCGAATCGTCGTCACAACTTCTCTCCGCGGCGGCGTTCTTCGGACGTGAGCGCCACGCGGTCGCGCACGTAAAGCGGCGCGGCCAAAGCGGGCGGCACGGTCTTGCCGTTTTGGTACGCGGCAAAGGCGATCTCCAACATGTCGACCGCATCGGCCGTCTCGGAGTAAACCTGCACGTCGTCCGGGAGTTTCAATTCTTCGGGATAGGCCGCCGCGGCGCTGCCCGCCGCGACCGTCGCCCCCGTCTCGCGCACCCAGGCGGGCGCGTCGGCGGGCTTCACGAGCTTCGCCTCTTCGATCGTAACGGGGAGTCCCTCGGGATCGGCTTCATAGAGCGCCGCATAGCATTCGTTCATGCGCGCGTCGTTCAGAACCGCGATGCGGGCGCCCTTGGGAAGCGCCAGCGCCTTTTGCGCACGGAAGGCGAGCGCTTCGAGGTTGCTCACCGGCACCGTGTCGATCTGAAGCGCCCAGGCGACGCCCTGCGCCGTACCGCAGGCGACGCGCAGGCCCGTGAAGGACCCCGGACCCGCCCCGAAGGCGACAAGACCGATTTCGCGGCGCGAACACCCGGCCTCCTTGAGAAGCGCCGCCACCTGGTCGAGCAAACGCTCGGCGTGACGGTTTCCGACCCGTTCGACGGTTTCAAAAACGCGGCCGTCGGGCAAACGGAGCGCGGCGGAAGAGCGTTCGCCCGCCGTATCGAGAGCAAGCAAAAGGGGTGCGTTGCGGTTCATTTTGGGTTCTTGATGATGGGAAGCGTCTCATTATAGCGGTCCCCGTGCGCAACACCCAGAAAAAGGAAAGGGACGCCGAAGCGTCCCTCGAGGAAAGAAAGTATGTCGCGTTAGGGTGCCGAAGCTTCCGCCGCGGGTCGGTCGCCCCGACGGGAGCGGCGAAACTGCATGTGCACTTCCATCACCTGGCGGCGAAGTTCCGAGCGCTTTTCATCGCACATGCCGCCCAAACGACGGCCCGCGCGGCGCTCTCCTTCGTGCTTCACGCTGTAGCGGTTTCGCAGCTGCTCGCGCTCGGCGCTCGAGAGGTGCTTGCGCAACTCGCGCCGGTCATCGCCCGACATCTGACGCCAATAAGAAGTCTTGGCGACTTCGTCGAGGAAGGGCCACAGGCGCGCACGCTCCGCGGCGCTCATTTGCTCCCACAGCCGAACGCAGGGGACCTTTTCGGTCACGCACTCGGCCATGCGGCTGCCTTCCACGCCTTCCGCCACGGGGCCTTCCCAGGCGGCGTAGACGGCTCCGCAACCGCAGAGCAAAACGACGAGACATACATTCTTTCGCATAGGCAAACTTGAAACTTCCCAGCGCCCCCTCCCTGGGGACACTTTGACTATAGCAGTGCGCACGGCACCAAGAAGTTCGAATAGGTAACAGGCTGTCACGCGTTCGTCACGGCGACCGGCTGGCCGCCCGACGGTACGATGCGATATTAGCGGGGGATTTCCCGATCAAGGCGTAAGGAAGTCCCGAAGAGTTTCAAATTTCGCGTAAGTTTGTAACACGGTGTTGACGTGCTCCGACACGAAACGCCCGAAAAGGCGACAATGTTACAAATTCTCGGCCGCCCGAAAAACGGCCCATTCACCCTTTCCGAAGGAGAACTTCCGTGGAACGCACTCCCAAGATTCTCGTCGTGGACGACGATCCGAGACTTCGCGACTTGCTGCGCCGCTATCTCGGTGAAAACGGCTTTCAGGTGTTCGTGAGCGAAAACGGCGCCGCCATGAACCGCATCTGGATGCGCGAACATTTCGACGCCCTGATTCTCGACCTCATGATGCCCGGTGAAGACGGTCTGCAGATCCTACGCCGTCTTCGCGCCGCCAAGGACATGACGCCGATCATCATGCTCACGGCCCGCGGCGAAGACGTCGACCGAATCGTGGGGCTGGAACTCGGCGCCGACGACTACATCGCCAAGCCCTTCAATCCGCGCGAACTGCTCGCCCGCATTCATGCGGTGCTTCGCCGCCGTCCGGCCGCGGACGCCCCGGGCGCTCCCTCGCGCGAAAACGAAGTCGTCTCCTTCGGCGCCTTCACGCTCGACCTCGGCACCCGCGTTCTGAAGAAAAACGGCGAACCCGTGCCCCTCACGACGGGCGAATTTGCGGTTCTCAAGGCCTTCGCGCGTCACCCGCGCACCCCGCTCTCGCGCGACAAGCTCATGGAAATGGCCCGCGGCCGCGAATACGAAGCCTTCGACCGCTCGCTTGACGTCCAGGTCTCGCGCCTTCGCAAGCTAATCGAACCCGATCCCTCGAAGCCGCGCTACCTCCAGACCGTCTGGGGCCTCGGCTACGTCTTCATTCCGGACGATCCCGCGCCCGAAGAAGGCGAAAAGAAGGACGAGACGAAGTAATGCCGTTCTCGCCGGTCGGCCGCTCCGTTGCCGCCGACCGGATTGAAACCTCCTCTTTCGGGGCCCGTCCGTGCGGGCCCCTTTTCTTCCGATGATTGCCATTCCTCCGAATCACCGCCCGAGTCTTTTCTGGCGCACCTTTCTGCTTTTGTGCAGCCTCATCTTCTTCAGCGTGGTGGGGTGGCTGCAGAGCTTTCGCGTCCTGAGCGAACTCCCCTATTCCCAAGGGGTGGCGCAGCACATCGTCTCGACCGCGAACCTCACGCGCTACGCCCTTGTGACGGCCGACCCCCTCTACCGCAAGGATCTCCTGACGGTGCTCGCCGCCCGAGAAGAGCTTCTCATCAGTCCGCGCGAACACACGGACCGCGTGAAGCCCCTTCCGAACGACGGGTTCAATTCGCTCATCGAACAGCTCGTCAAGGCGAACCTCGGGCAGTCCACCGTGCTCGCGGCGGAAGTGAACGGCGTCAAGGGCCTCTGGGTCTCGGTCGACATCGACGGCGACGCCTATTGGCTGCAGACTTCCGACGAGCTTCTCGATCCGCCCTATGGCACAAGCTGGGTCTGGTGGGCCGTAGCCGCGTGTCTTGCGTCGCTCTTTGGCGCAACGCTCCTGGCGCGCCACGTGATCAAACCCCTTGAGGCCCTTTCGAACTGCGCCAAGCAACTCGGCCAGGGGCAGGTTCCCGATCCCCTGCCGGAAAATTCCGGCACGGCGGAAATTCAGGCGGTGAACATCAGCTTCAACCGCATGGTGCAGGACCTGCGCCGCATGGACGCGGACCGCGAACTTCTCCTTGCGGGCGTTTCGCACGACCTTCGCACGCCGATTACTCGTCTGCGTCTCGAAGTGGAACTCGCGAACCTCTCGGAGGAATCGCGCAACGCCATGGTGAGCGACCTCGAACAGATGGAAAACATCGTCACGCAGTTCCTCGCCTATGCGCGCCGCAGCAAGTCCGAACAGGTCGAAGTCGACCTCGGCGAAGCCGTCAAGGCCGCGATGGACAATGCGCGCCTCAAGAGCGATTCGACGATTGAAACCGAAGTGTCGCTCGAAACCGGGCACCTCGTCATGGCGCACCCGATCGAACTCTCGCGCGCGATCCAGAACCTCTTTACGAACGCTTCGCGCTACGGACGAAGTGAAGACGGGAACCTCCGCCTCAAGGTCTTCGTGAAGAAAGTCGGCAAAAACGCCGAACTCGTTGTGGAGGATCAGGGGGCGGGCCTACCCGAAGATCAGCGCGAACGCGTGATGCGGCCTTTCGAGCGCGGCGAAAGCGCACGAAGCGGCGTTACGGGTACGGGCCTGGGGCTCGCCATCGTCGACCGCATCGTCCGCCGCTCGGGCGGAAGCGTCAAGCTCGAGTCGGCCGAACCCCACGGTCTGCGCGTGCGGCTCACCTTCCCCGCCGTCACGCCCAAAAAGAAGAAGGCAAAGGAGAAGGAAGCTCCGGAAAAGGCCGAAAAGTCGGCCTGACGGTCCTTCTTCCTTCGTTCTTGGCAAAACGCCCTCGGTTCCGTCCGAGGGCGTTGCGTTTCAAGGGGATTCGTCAGAAGCCGTCGTTCCGGGCGAGGAGAATGACCGCCTGCGCGACCATCCCCTCTTCACGCCCGACGGCGTCCATCTTTTCGTTCGTCTTCGCCTTGATGCTCACGGCGTCGACGGAGACTTCCAAAAGCTTCGCGACGTTTTCGCGGATCGTCGCCTTGTAGTTGCCGAGCTTCGGGCGCCCGCACACGACCGTCGCGTCGAGATTCACGACGCGCCAGCCCTTTTCCTTGGCGAGCGCCACGACGGCCGCCAGGAGCTTTCCGGAGTCCGCGCCCTTCCACTTTGGGTCGCTCGGCGGGAAATGCGTTCCGATGTCGCCGAGGGACGCAGCGCCGAGCACGGCGTCGGTGACGGCGTGAAGGAGCACGTCCGCGTCGCTGTGGCCGTCGAGTCCCTTTTCAAAGGGAATGGTGATGCCGCCCAGAATGAGGGGACGTCCCTCCACCAGACGGTGCGAATCGTAGCCCTGTCCCACGCGGATCGGCAGCATGTTCTTTTCTCCCAAAATGAGGCCGGCCAACGCGCGGTCGGCGGGTTCGGTGACTTTGAAGTTCGTGGCGCGCGAAGGAACGAGCGCGATTTTCGCTCCGCGGCGCTCCATGGCGCTCGCTTCGTCGGTGATTCCAGTAAGGTCTCCCGAGAGCGCTTCGCGCAAGGGGCGCAGGCGAAAGAGCTGCGGCGTCGCCGCGCGCCAGAGCCCCGTGCGGGGCACCGTTTCGAGAATGTTGCCGTCCGCGTCGGCGCGCTTCATCGTGTCGGCCGCGGGCTGCGCGAGAATGCCGCCGTCGAGCGTTTCGTCTCCGAGCACCTTGTCAAGAAGCGCTCCCACCTCCCCCGGACGCACGCAGGGACGCGCCGCGTCATGGACGAGGACCCAGACGTCGTCGTGCCAACCCGACGCCACGAGCCCGTTTCGAACGGACTCGGCCCGCTCGGCGCCGCCCGCGCGCAGGACGCGAACGTGCGGCGGAAAATCTTTCTTCACTTCATCGATGTAGGGATCTTCGGGACTCACCACCACGACGATTTCGTCGATCCGTTCCACGGCGGCAAGCGCCAGAACGGTCGACGTCAGCATGGGACGTCCCGCAATCGGGAGGTACTGCTTCGGGCGATCGGCGCGCATGCGGCTTCCGACCCCCGCCGCACAGACGAGCGCGGCAATTTTGGGTTCCATAACCTGTTTCTCAGAAGGTTGCGACGAAGACATTCTAGGGGAGGCGACAAAAAGGCGGGGCGCCTTCTTTGGGAGAAAGCGCCCCGCCGATGTTCATTCACTCAGGATTGGCCGAAGATTACGGCACCTTGTAGTGAATGTTGTGGCACGACGAGCACATGTTGACGCTCTGCTTGTGGCCCCGGTGGCATTCCAGGCACCCGACGTCGATCAGGTGGTTGTAATGCGGATTCGGGTCCACCTTCTTCGTGCGTTCGGCGAGCTTATCGGCCGGACCGTGGCAGCTGAGGCACGTTTCGCTCTTCACGGTCGCGCCCGGAGCGGGCGTCGTCTTGCCGTCATGGCAGGCGGCGC
>OGHP01000002.1_pt1 | contig 147755 bp, 128 predicted proteins | sample 1571591 | NCBI WGS metagenome assembly OGHP01 (sample SAMEA2582069, study PRJEB24529) | metagenome | biome: Human gut stool | place: China | collected 2011 | reverse complement strand
GAAAAGACCGCATAACGACAGGCACTTGTAAGCCATCAATGAATCCACCAAAAGCAAGTGCAGGGCAGAAAACTTCCGCGCCCTTGCGCCTGATGTGAAATGGAATCCTGATTTTCCCGCCCGCCTTCGCTGCAGTGGGACGATCAGAGGAGTGTGCGTTTGAACAAGAAGAAAAAATCCACAAATCTTTCCCCTTACCCCGATGAAGCCATCGAACGTCTGGCACGGGCATTCTACCCGGCGATTCTTGCCTGCTGGAACAGCGAGGAAGGTCATCGGGAGTTTGCTGCGTGGCAGGCAGAACAGGCTCATCTCTCCGGCAAAGAAAAACAGGAAGTTCCCGATGGGGAATTCCCTGCCTTACTTATCGTGTGTGGATTTTCAGGGTGCGTCCGGCAGGGCGCACCCTGTTTTTGCGTTCAGTCCTCTAGTCCGTGACTCCCAGCCACGTTCTTCAAATATTCCTCCGGTTCGCCGTTCAGAATCAGTTCAGCATACGCCAGCGGGTCGTTGTAGATGAGGTAATCCAATTCTGCCCTCTGCGCCATAGTGACATCCAGCGCATCCTCGACCCCGGTGCAATCAATGGAAATTTTGCGCCCATCCCGGAGTAGCAACTCCACGCACCCGGTGTCCATATTGAATTTGCAAGCTCTTACATCGTACCTCATAATCGCGTCCTCCTGAAATCATGTTGTGGCTTATGTCGGTCAATCTATGATTTCGGATTTCATCTTCTGCCGGGAACCTCTATTGAGATTTCCGAAGAAAATAAATAATCCGAACCCATCTCCTATTGGAAATAAGTTCGGATTATTTTTGTCTGGTCGGAGTGGCGAGACTCGAACTCGCGGCCTCCTGCTCCCAAAGCAGGCGCGCTACCAGACTGCGCTACACCCCGAAAGGGTGCATTATAGGCATGGTACCCAAGTCGCTCGCGAGAGGTTGCATTTTGAAACGTTTTGCAAACATTCGGTTTGGACGAGAAGCCCCCCGTGCGGAATTTCTTCGCTCCGACGCAGGCGTTCCGATACAATAACGCGCGACTCAAGTCATCCCCTTTCCCCCAAACAAAAGGAACCGCTATGAGCTTTGAAGAAGATTTCTCGAACGACCCGTTGCACGCCAAGAAGAAGGCCTGGTCCGGCCGCTTCTCGGAACCTGTCGACGCCTTCGTTCTCCGCTACACCGCCAGCGTGGATTTTGACAAGCGCATGGCCTTGGCCGACATTCAGGGTTCGCTCGCCCACGCCGCGATGCTCCAGAAGATCGGCGTGATTTCCGAAAAGGATCTCGAAGACATCCGCCGCGGCATGGCTCAGATCAAGGAAGAAATCGAAAAGGGCGTCTTTGAGTGGCAGCTCGAACTCGAAGACGTGCACCTCAACATCGAAGCCCGCCTTACCGCTTTGATCGGCGACGCCGGCAAGCGCCTCCATACGGGCCGCTCGCGCAACGACCAGGTTGCGACCGACATTCGCCTCTATCTGCGCGGCGAAATCGACACGATCGTCGCCCGCATCGAGCACCTCCAGGAAGTGCTCGTCGAACAGGCCAAGCGCGGTAGCGACATCATCATGCCGGGCTTCACCCACATGCAGGTCGCCCAGCCCGTGACTTTTGGTCACCACATGCTCGCCTACGTCGAAATGTTCGAGCGTGACCGCGAACGCTTCCTCGACGTGCGCCGCCGCGTCAACCGAAGCCCCCTCGGCGCCGCTGCCCTCGCCGGCACCACCTACCCGATCGACCGCGAATACACGGCCGAACTCCTCGGTTTTGAAGCCGTCGCCCAGAATTCGCTCGACGCCGTCTCCGACCGCGACTTCGCGATCGAATTCTGCGCCGCTTCGTCGCTTCTGATGATGCACATCTCGCGTCTTTCGGAAGAGCTCGTCACCTGGATGAGCCAGCGCTTCTCCTTCATCAAGTTGCCGGACCGCTTCACGACGGGCAGCTCCATCATGCCGCAGAAGAAGAACCCGGACGTTCCGGAAACCGCCCGCGGCAAGTCGGGTCGCGTCTACGGCAACCTCATCGCGATGCTCACGCTCATGAAGGGCACGCCCCTTGCCTACAACAAGGACTTCCAGGAAGACAAGGAACCGGTCTTCGACACGATCGATACGGTCAAGGACACGCTTCGCGCCTTCTGCGACATGATGGCCGGCGTCGAACCGCGCGCCGACATGATGCTCCAGGCCTGCCAGGCGGGCTTCCCCACCGCGACCGACCTCGCCGACTACCTCGTTCGTCACGGCGTTCCCTTCCGCACGGCCCACGACATCGTCGGTCAGACCGTCCGCGAAGCCGCCAACCGCAACTGCGGTCTTGAGGAACTTCCGCTCGACGTTCTGCAGAGCTTCTCGAAGGAAATCGGTGAAGACGTCTACGAAGTCCTCAAACTTGAAGGCTCCGTCAAGGCCCGCAACCACCTCGGTGGCACGGCTCCCGAACAGGTCCGCAAGCAGGTGGCTCGTTGGGAAGGCATCATTGCTGAACGCAACGCCAAGTAATATGAATCAATCTTTCTAAATTGAAAGATTGCTGTTCGTGAAACCAACCGCTCTGGAGATTCCTACTTCAGAGCGGTCTTTCTTTTTGTAATTGTTCATCATCCTTCAGGTGGTGCCCGACAAGATTTTCATTGTCGTGTACCCTGAAAGTTCAAAGCGAAAACAAAAGGATTGAAGAGAGCCTGGAGACGATCTCCAAACCTAAACCCGTCTAAAGTTTGATAGCATTGTTATCAACCGAATCTCAACCGTTTCATACTCACAACAGACGGTTATGTCTCTCTCGATTTCTCAGTTCAACATTAATTCAGAACCTACTATGGAACAACATCAGAAAAAAGTAGCCATTGTTGTGCCCGTTTACAATATGGAAGAGTTCCTTTCTGAGTGCATGGATTCCATACTCTCACAAACGTATGTCAACTTCGATGTTTTCGCTGTCGATGACGCCTCCACGGACAGTTCCCTAGAAATCCTCCACCGTTACCAGGAAAAAGATTCCCGAGTGGTAGTTCTGAAACGCGAAAAGAATGGCGGCCTTTCCGCCGCCCGCAATACTGCTCTTGACGAAATTGAGAGAAGACAATCTTACGACTACATTTCATTTTGTGACAGCGACGATGTAATTTCCCCCAGCATGATTGAGGAACTTGTGTTTGCCGCCATGTCCGAGCATGCCGATGTCGCAGGCTGTTGTTTTCAACGAATCAATTTCAACCAAACAAGTCACGAAAAGTACGCAAACTATTGTTCCTTTACCTCTGAATCTTTCGTTGAACAAATCTTCTCCTTAGGAAACTGGAAAAAAGTGCACGGAAGCGGAGGGTATTCTTGCTTGAGGCTCTTTAACGCCGAAACCATACGAGGTCTGCGCTTCTATAAAGAAAAAACTCTCTCTGAAGACGAGGTTTTCTGCATGGAAGTTGCAACCAAGGCCTCTAAAATCACCTATATCCCCAAAGCTCTATATCTATACCGTTACAGACCCAACAGCCTCTCTAGAGCAAAAGCTTTTTCCCGAAAACTGGTCACTTCCAGAATCAACACTCTAAGATTCTCAGAACAAATCTCCCACTACGCATTAATCCTTAACGCGTGTGCACTTAAGAATAATAGCGACCTTCTAAGCAAAGAACTCGTCAGAAAACTATCCCCTCTCTTAAAGGAAGGCTATGTCCTCAACCTCATTTCCCAAAAAGAGTATCTTCGCTTCCGCATCTACTCTCTTATCGCCAACCTGAAAGGGAAATAACTTTACGATTTCAGCAATCTCAGTAGACAAATCGGGGGTGGTATCCTGCAATTCGTAGTGCATCCACCCATTCGTTCGAAACCTTCATGGTGGCGTAGAGCGCCCCTTCCGACTTGCCGTCGGAGGTGATCTTGAAGCGAACGGGTACGCGCTGATAGATGCGAAGGTCGTCCGACACAGCCTTGAGGTCTTCCAATGCAGGAAGGTTATCTTTGGTGACCTCCACCTCCAGATACTGCGCCACACGACGGCGCAATTCCATGAGGTTCCAGACCTCATCTGCCGTGACGCCGAGGCGCTTTGAGAATTCATCGTAGCGCACGCGTCCCGTCACACAGATGAGGTCGTCCACGTCGAAGGAGCCGCGAATGCGGTCCCAGATTTCGCTGTAGACCACCACATCCATCACCGCCGTCTTGTCGGTGATGGTGATGGCGGCCATTCGACCGCGCTTTCCTTGAATCGCACGCAGGCCCGTTACGACCCCGCAGAGGCGCACCTTTTCCCGACCGGCTTTAAATTGGTTGAGCGTGGTGGTCGTGAAGTGTCGAGCTTCGCGCTCATAGACGTCAAAGAGGTGTCCTGTAAAGCAGAAGCCGAGCATCTTCTTTTCGTTCACCAGACGTTCGCGATCGCTCCAAGAAGGAGCGTCCACCCACTGAACCTGGCGTTCGACCTCTTCTTCCATGTCACCGAAGAGACTGTCCTGCGTGTCGTTTTCTTGCTCGGCACGCCCAAGATTCAACGCGTGCTGAATGTTTCCGAAGAGTTTGCCTCGGTCTTCATCGAGCGAATCGAAACTTCCCGCCTTGATGAGGTTTTCGAGCACACGGGCGGACATACCTTTCACGCGGGCCGTGAAGTCAAAGAGATCCTTGAAGGGACCCTTTTCCTTGCGGACCCGCATGATTTCTTCCACCACCTGCTCACCCACACCCTTCACGGCGCCTAACCCGTAGCGGATGTGACCTTCGTCCGGCACCGTAAAGAACCAGTCGCTTTCGTTCACGTCCGGCGCCAGGAAGGCGACGCCGTTTTCCTTGGCGTCTTCAATCAGGGCACAGACCTTGTCGTTCTGGTCCATCACCATGCAAAGGTTGGCCGCCATGAAGGCCGCCGTGTGATGGACCTTCAGATAGGCCGTCTGATAGGCCACGTAGGAGTACGCTGCGGCGTGCGACTTGTTGAAGCCGTAGCCCGCGAACTTTTCCATCAAGTCGAAGATTTCGGTTGCGGTCTCAGGCGTGACGCCTCGTTCACCCGCCCCCTTGATGAAGACGTCGCGCTGACGCTTCATTTCTTCAACGTTCTTCTTACCCATGGCTCGGCGAAGCAGGTCGGCGCCGCCCAGCGTATAGCCGCCGATCACCTGCGCCACACGCATGACCTGTTCCTGATAGACCATGATGCCGTAGGTTTCTTCGAGCACCTCCTCCATGCGCTTGTCGGGATAGTTCACCTTTTCCCGACCGAACTTACGGTTGATGAAGGAAGGAATCAGGTCCATCGGGCCCGGACGGTACAAGGCATTCAAGGCCACCAGGTCTTCCAGACGATCCGGACGCGCCTGCTTCAAAAGCGTACGCATCCCTTCCGATTCAAACTGGAAGACGGCCGCCGTGTTCGCGTCCTGGAAGAGCTGATAGGTTTCTTCGTCCTTGATCGGAATACGAGCGAGCTCAAAGGGCAGATCCGGATGAAGTTTCTTGATGTACTCCACCGCCTTCTTCAAAATCGAGAGCGTCGTGAGTCCCAGGAAGTCGAACTTCACGAGGCCGACGTTTTCGACGTCCTTCTTGTCGTACTGGCTGACTGTGTTTTCAGGCTTGCCGTCCGAGTTGTAGAGAGGGCAGAAATCCGTAAGTTTCCCAGGGGCGATCAGCACGCCGCCCGCGTGCATGCCGAGGTTTCTCGTCATGCCTTCCAAAGGCATGGCGAGACGAATGAGTTCCTGATAGTCCTCTTCCTTCTCGACGGCTTCCTTGAACTCGGGAATCGTTTCGAGCGCCTCTTTGAGCGTAATGCTTTTGCCGGGCTGTTGCGGAATGAGTTTTGCAAGATTGTCCGCCTTCCCGTAAGGAATGGAGAGAGCGCGAGCAACGTCACGAACGACCGCTTTGGCGCCGAGGGTACCGAAGGTTGCAATCTGGCTCACGGCATCAACGCCGTAGGTCGCCTTCACGTATTCGATCACGCGGTCGCGGTTGTACTGACAGAAGTCGACGTCAAAGTCAGGCATCGACACGCGTTCCGGATTCAGGAAACGTTCGAAAAGGAGATCGAACTCCAGGGGATCCAGGTCGGTAATCCCGAGCGCGTAGGCAACGAGCGAACCGGCACCGGAACCGCGCCCCGGTCCCACGGGAATGTCGTTTCGCTTCGACCAGTTGATGAAGTCCTGAACGATCAAGAAGTAGCCCGGGAACTCCATCTTCTTGATGATGCCGAGTTCGTACTCCAGACGTTCGTCATATTCCTTGCGAACTTCCGCCTGTTCGTACTTGTCGGGATAGAGGAAATCGAGACGCTTCTGCAGACCTTGTTTCGCGAGATAGTCGATGTAGTCGTCCAAGGACATGCCGTCGGGCGTCGGAAAGAGCGGCAACTGCGGCTTTGAGAGAACGCCGTCCAAATTGCATCGCAGGGCGATCTGCACCGAGTTTTCCAAGGCCGAAGGAATGTCGGCAAACAGCTGACACATCTGCTCCTCGGTCTTGAGGTACATCTCTTCCGTGAACGTTTGATTGCGGCGGGGATCGTTGAGCGTATACCCTTCCGAAATGCAGCAACGGATGGCGTGCGACTCGTAGTCTTCCGGCATCAAGAACTGAACTGGATGCGTCGCAACTACAGGCACGTCCACCTCAATCGCGAGATTGACGAGTTCATGAACAAGCGCCTCGTCACCGGGGCGCCCCGCACGCTGCAATTCCACGTACAAACGATCCCCAAAGATCTCTTTGTAGCGTCGCAGTTCCGTCACGGCAAGAGACGGCAGTTCATGCGCGTAGTGACGGGCAAGCGCCCCTTCGGGGCCACCCGTCAACGCAATAAGGCCTTCCCCCTGTTTTCCTTTGAACCACTCGAGCTTAATCTGCCCGCGCAGGCGGTCTTCCTTCGTGAGATACGCACGCGTGAGAAGTTCGCACAGATGGCGATACCCTTCTCGGTGCATGCAATACACCGTCAGACGATCCGGTTCGTCCGGCATGGCGGGATTGTGAAGACGAATGTCGCAACCGATGATAGGTTTGAGACCAGCCTTCATGGCGTGTGTATAAAAGCGCACGCCGCCGAAGAGATTCATGATGTCGGCAATCCCGAGCGCCACACCGCCGTGCTCGAGCACTTTTTCAATGATCGGATCGATGCGTACCATCCCGTCGATAATGGAGTACTCGGAATGGAAACGAAGATGGACAAAACGGGGATTAGCCATGACAACAAGTATGGGGAAATGGAGACGAAATCAACGGTAGATGACGGAGAGCGTTTCATCCGTCACAGTCAGAATGGGGCGAAGCGCTTCACTCGCAAACACCCGCTTCAAGTCCGAATGCATCAATACGGCATGAAGGTCCTTGTGAGCCGACAGATACGCTGTCGCGGTCTCCCAGCCCATGGCAAAAAGAGCCGTGCACCAAGCATCAGCCTTCGCGCCGTTGGCGTCGACAATGGAAACGGAAGCGATGTCGGTCAAAACGGGGCGGCCCGTCTTGGCACTCAAAATGTGACCGTAGCGCTTACCGTCCTTTTCAAAAAAGCGTTCATACGCGCCCGACGTGATCACGCTCACGTCCTTGGCATTGACGACAGCAAAATAGGTGTTTCGCGCCTGATCCGGTCGTTGCAGTCCCACTCGCCACGGACGATCCTCGGACTTCCCGCCGAGTGTAACGACGTTTCCGCCCAAATCCAATAGTGCATGTTCTGCACCCCGGTTACGCAGGAGCTCGGCAAGTTTCTGCCCAATGTACCCCTTGGCAATTCCGCCCATATCGAGGTTCTGCCCGGGGGCCACGCGAATTTGCCAAGCGCCCTGCTTTTCGCGAACTTCCACCTTTCGATAGTCCACCGCCTGAACAGCTTTTTGGATGGCTTCATCGGACGGCACCGAATCTCCACCAAACCCGATCTTCCACAAATTGACGACCGGACCGATCGTGGGTTCGAAGGCCTGATTCGAATCCTTGGCCACCTCCAACGCCTCACGCGTCATCTCCGCGACTTCTTGAGGAACCGATACCCATTCTCCGGAGCGATCGTTCACTTCGTTCAGAGCGGTCTTCTTGTGCACGGACATCATGTCTTCGTAGCGAACGATTTCGTCCTCGACCATCTGGCGAAGTTTTAGAACCTCTTCTTCACTGGAACCGTATACCTTGCCGGAAATGATGGTCCCCATGTGAAGGCTCATCCAGGGCAATTCGTATTCTTCCGTTTGAAACTGAGTTGTTTGCGCCTCAGTTGCCTGAACGGAGCTCATCAACCCACCGCAGGCAAGAAAGAAAGCCATCGCGGCAACAGCCAGATATCCTTTTCTCTTCATATTCTCTGTAACTCCTCTTTTCTTACGTATGGCGTTCATACGTAAGAAAAGAGGGACGGCACCAAACGTGTCAATCCCTCTTTCTCTCATTCGTCAGCGGATGCCCGTTACGAGCGTCCGAACGAAATCATTACTGGGCCTTGGACAGGGCGTCCTTGACGGCGGCCTTGATGCCATCGCTCGAGAGCGTGGCGCCGGCGACGCTTTCAACACCGTCCACACCGTTCTTGGCAACGATGGCGGGGCAGAGCGTTTCGGCAGCGGCGGCGAAGATCATTTCGGTTTCACCGTGCTTCAGAACCTTGACAGCGGCAACCTTGCCGCCCTTGACGTCCACCTGGACCTGAATCTGGGATTCGCGGCCCTTGCCTTCACCGGTGTAGGAACCGTCCTTGTAGGCAGCCTGAGCGCCGGCGGCCATGAGAGCGGCGGCGGCGAGAACGATCAACTTCTTCATGATGATTTCTTCCTTGACGTAGGGAACTTCATTTTTGTGTGAGAGGCGGTCTCATTCCAAACGTTTCCATCCCTTTGAAACGAGACCACGCCCATCCGGCTTCCGTGCACCATCAACCGAACTCAAATTCTCATTGAGGCGCAAAGAACGGATTCTTTTCAACGGGTTGTCACTAGAGACCTCCCGCCTTGGAAAGGATCATACCACAGGAAATCCTTCATTCCTCTCGGAGCGACTCCGTCAAAGGTGGTACATCCTCTCGCGAGAAGAAAGGCGACCTTCTTGAATGGCCGCCTCTCTCCTTGAGTAGGGTTTACTTACCCCACGAATCCTTCAAACCGACCGCCAGATTGAAGACAGGCTTGCCGGGTTCGTGATCGACGCGGTCGGCAACGAAGTAACCGTTTCGTTCAAACTGGAACTTGGCGTCCTTTTCGACGGTCGCCAACGAAGGCTCGACGAAGCTCTGCAACACCTGCTTGGAATTGGGCGTGAGGTTATCCAGGAAGCTACCTTCACCCGAATCCGGGTTCGGCACGCGGAACAGACGATCGTACACGCGGATTTCGGCAGGAACAGCCGTCTTAGCGTCCAACCAGTGAATCGCAGCCTTCGTCTTCACCGTCATGGAACCTTCCGTGCCGGACTTGGTTTCAGGCAGATAATTCGCATGCACAGCCACGATCTCGCCCGCTTCGTTCTTTTCGACGGAAGTCGGAACGATCACATAGCCGTAGCGCAGACGAACGGGCTTGGCAGGCGTACCGTCGGCAGGAATCGTCAGACGGCGATAGCCCTTGGGCGGCACTTCAGCAAAGTCTTCCCGCTCGATCCAAAGTTCACGCGAGAAGGGAATCTCGCGGGTACCCATTTCAGGCTTCTGCGGATGATTGTTGGCGACCAACATTTCAGAAGCGTCTTCCGGATAGTTGTCGATGATGAGCTTAAGCGGATGAAGGACGGCGATACGGCGTTCGGCACGGTCTTCCAGGTCTTCACGAAGCGAAGCTTCCAAAACCGAATAGTCAATCCAACCGCCCGCCACGCGGGAGACACCGCAACGTTCGGCGAAATGCTGCAGGCTTTCCGGCGTGAAGCCGCGGCGACGCAGACCGACGATGGTCGGCATGCGGGGATCGTCCCAACCGTCCACATAACCTTCCGTCACGAGCTGAATGAGCTTGCGCTTGCTCACCACCACGTACGTGAGGTTCAAGCGGTTGAACTCGTACTGGTGCGAGAGCAGGAAGAAGTTCGGACGAACCACTTCGAGAGCCGCCTGAAGGAGCGGCGTGAAGTTTTCCGGATATTCCTTCAAAAGGGCGAAGAAGGTAGTCACCTCATGGTCTTCGATGGAATCGGGAATCGAGTCCCACTTCGCAAAAATTTCGCGGACGCGTTCTTCCGGAATGGAGTGTCCGAGCTTCTGCTCCGCCGCCTTGGCCGCACAAACAAATGCCATGGCACGGTTGTCGCCGCCGCTCGCCATGGAGGCAATAATCTGCTTGGCTTCCTCGAACTGCGGGGTACGCAGAACCGGAACAATGCGCTCCAACGCCCAATCGTAGAAAGCTCGTTGATCTTCAAATTCGAGCGTGCAGATCGAGTGAGTGATGTTCTCCAACGAGTCTTCAATCGGATGCGCAAAGGTGTACATCGGGTAGATGCACCACTTGTTGCCCGTCGCGTGGTGTTCGGCGAAGCGGATGCGGTAGATGGCCGGGTCACGAAGATTGATGTTGGGACTTGCCATGTCGATCTTGGCGCGAAGCACCATACTGCCTTCGGGGTGCTTGCCGTCACGCATTTCGCGGAAGAGACGAAGGTTTTCCTCGACGGAACGATCGCGATAAGGCGAGTTGCGGCCGGGTTCGTGCAGAGTGCCGCGATTGGCCTTCATTTCTTCGGCCGTCTGCTCATCCACATAGGCGTAGCCGGTCTTCACCAGATGTTCGGCAAACTCGTACATGTATTCGAAGTACGAGCTCGCGAAGTAGAGGTTCGATTCCTTTTCGTGTACCCAGTCAAAACCCAGCCAACGCACGCTGTCGAGAATGCCGTCGACGTACTCCTGGTCTTCCTTCACCGGATTGGTGTCGTCAAAGCGCATGTGGCAATAGCCGCCGTAGTCGCGGGCAAGACCAAAGTTCAGGCAAATGCTCTTGGCGTGACCGATGTGCAGATAGCCGTTCGGCTCCGGCGGGAAGCGAGTGCGGATCTTGACGTGATCTGGCTCTCCCTTTTCCAACTGTTCAGAATACGGAGCGGGATGGCCGCACCAGTAACGGGGAAGATTGGCTCCCTTGGCCAAGTCCTCCTCAATGATGTTTCGAATGAAATTCGTTGCAGGGGTTTTGAGGTCTTCTTTGTTGTTCATGGTCGAGTTTCCTTGGTGGAAGGGTGGCGTCTTGTGAGACGCCCGCTACCCTGCAACCAAATCTTGTGCCGCAAGGGCGGATCGAAAAGGACGTCAGTGGGGGCTTATTTTAACAAACGGAGAATGAGACTTGAGGTATCCAAGCGCCCGCCGCCCATTTCTTGAACTTCTTTGTAGAAGCCGTCAACCGTTTTCGTCACGGGAAGTTCCGCGCCATTCCTGTTCGCTTCGTCAAGAACGATCCCGAGATCCTTGCGCATCCAATCCACGGCAAATCCAAAGTCAAACTTGCCTTCCAACATCGTCATGCCACGGTTATTCATCTGCCACGAGGAAGCAGCCCCCGATCCGATGGCGGCAAGGACTTTCTCCATGTTGATGCCGGAACGCTGTCCAAATACCAAGGCTTCAGCAAGACCTTGAACACAACCAGCAATACAGATTTGGTTAACCATTTTGGCCAACTGACCGTGTCCAACAGGGCCGATTCTTGTAATAGCGGAAGCATAAGCAGAAACAATCGGTCGAATAAGGCTGACCGTTAAATCTTCCCCTCCACAGAGAACGGACAACGTACCCTGTTGTGCGCCGGATTCACCTCCGGTGACCGGCGCATCCACAAACGACACCCTCTTTTCTGCACACTTCTCCGCGATCTCACGCGCCAACACAGCACTCGTAGTCGTATGGTCGATCAGGACACTACCCGGGGACATACCGGCCAACACACCGTTCTCTCCGTACACAACGGAACGAACATCGTCATCATTGCCCACACACAAAAAGACGAACCGCGCTCCTGATGCCGCATCCTTCGGCGTGTCAGCCGTTTTCCCTTGGAACTCCTTTTGCCAGGCTTCTGCTTTCGCTTTCGTGCGATTGAACACGCATACTTCGTGCCCCGCCCTTTGGAGGTGTCCTGCCATGGGATATCCCATGGTTCCCAGACCAATGAAGGCAACAGGAGCCGAAACAGTAGACGGATAGGATTTTTTCAACATACTTTCTTCGGCTCCTGGTTAGAACCGCACAAAAGAGATTTCTTAGCAAATGCCGCGCTGACGGTTCGTTTCCAACGCCACGGCCACAACCTTACGAGCCAACACCGCAGTCGGATCCACCACACAGACGGTCTTACCGGCAACGGGGAAATGATCGTCTTCATCAAGGATCAAGGGCAACTCCGTGCAACCGAGAATGAGGCAGTTGCAGTCGTAGGTCTTAACCAGATATTCCGCCGCGGAAACGAGGTCTTCGCGGCAAACGCCGTCCGTGAAGCCAGCCTTCGCGCCTTGCGGACCGTAAATGGCCGCCATCACGCGGGCCTGATGTTCTTCGTCCGGCGTAAAGATGGGCATGCCCATGGCCTTGGCTTTTTCGGCGTAAATACCCGTCTGAATGGTCCCGCTCGTGGCGAGCAGACCGATTCGGGCATCCTTGCCGAGCTTGCGCTGAATTTCCTCCATCGTCACGCGCTGCATGTTGATGAAGGGAACCTTGATGTGGCGTTCCAAAAACGGAACAAAGGCGTGAGCCGTATTGCAAGGAACGATCAGCGCGTCGCAACCGTCCTTTTCCAGGCGCTTCGCACAGTCGTAAAGCGCCAGCGTCGGATCGTCACCACCATGCAACAGACAGGCGGTGCGGTCCGCCGTCTGCGGGTTCTGTTCCACCACCACCTTGATGTGTTCCTGGTCCGTCTTGGCGGGCGTGAAACGCGTGATCTTGTCATAGAGGTCCACGGTGGCAGCCGGCCCCAAACCGCCGATCATGCCGACCTTGAAGGGTTTGGCCAGACGCTTCCATTCGTGTTCGACAACGTAGTTTCCCGCCAAAACGTAGGGATTGCAAACAGGGAAGCCCTTTCCTTCGAGCATGGCCAGAGCCTCGACGGCATGTTCGCACCACGGCACCAGCAACTCAGCCCCCTGCGCCTTCAGATCTTCCGCCACGCGCACGACATGTGTTGCACGAACAGCAGGATCACTGCAGCAACCGATTTCATCAGACGGGATAACGAGTTCAAGATCAGAGAATACGGCAACAAGGCCCTTCTTTTCTGTCTCGTCACAACCACCGAGCACGCCGATCTTGGTGATACCTTGCTTTTGTGCGTACTCAATCACTGCATTCCAAAGGGACAGAACCGGAACTTGCGTCTCGGTCTGCACTTCCGGAAGGAAGTTTTGCGCCTTCAACCCCGCCACCAACACGGCGGCAACGCCGTCTTCGGCCAAAGCCGACACCGCGTCCATCACCGTAATCTTTTGGTCGGCCAATGCCGTACGGGCATCGGGAGCATCCACGGGTGGAATACGGTCGTCCATCACCACTTCCACCTGAAGGCCCTTATTCGCAGCAGCGGAAAGAAGAGCCGATTTCATGGTCACGGCTCCCTTGGGGGCGAGGCCGGAAACAATACCGTAGGTCTTGAGCATAAATGCCTCACATTCGGTTCTGAGAGAATTCTGTGGTTCTAAGTCTAGCGCCGGCGCGGTGCAATTACGACGAGAAGTTTTCGCCTAGGCGTTCTCCCCACTCGTAGAGGAGCTCCAACTTTTCGCATGCTGCTTCATCGTCGAGATGCTCTTCCTGCAACCGGTCGATCTCGTCAAAGTACTCGGAAATGGTTCGAGCTCCGCCCTTTCCGTCCCGAAGAGTCTCGGCACAGTGTTTGCGCCAACTCCTTCGTTCTTCATCACTGAGACTGTCTGGGGCGCTACGACCTCGACTGCGGAAAAGGAGTTCGTTGAAATCCGCATCATCAAAGGCGGCATTTCCTTCACCGAGAGCCGAGGCCGCGAGGGAAGCAATCCGCTTCTTCAGGTCCCAGTCATGTCTCGTGCAATCAAATCCTTTTTGATACAGCCCCACGTCCACATCCGTCGGTTGACTTTCCTTGCGCTCCCACTGTGCGGTCACCGCACCGCCCAACTTAGGAATCACCTCAGACAGGATCTCGGAGTGCCTCAGGCAACGGACCTTATCAATCCCGTACTTTGCCGCCCGTTCATTCGAGAGAACTCTCAAGTCGGAACAGACAAAGGGACAGGAGCTGACGTTGATGCGGTAAATCGGCAGACGCTTTTCGCCCTCCTGCAAAGTACCCTTCTTGGCAAAAAGAAGACGCTGCCACTCCTCCTGCGTCAGGTTGGGCAGATTCGAAGGATCCTCCGAGAGATCCCAAGCCCACACTTCATTCGGACTTTGCGGGTTGACCGCCAACTTCTTGACGATGGCCGTATAACCTCTTTGCTGACCGAAAATCGTCTTGACGCAGACAACCGGTCCTTGGCCCAAGGCTTCGATCACCTTTGCTTTGGTGCGGTTTTCCAAAGCCCAGCGCCAAAACTTCGGTGCTTTTTCCTTCAGGAGCCGCGCCAAACCCACGGTCGCCAACACATCGCTCAAAGCATCATGTGCATGGTCGTGCAGGATGCCGTTGGCCTTGGCGAGTTCCTCCAGGCGAAAGCAAACGCCATTGCGTTCATCGTCCGGTCGTCGAGCGGTTACGTCTTTCCAGTCCGGCCAAACGACCCCGTCACCACGGAGCGCCCAATACGCGACTATCACCGGATATAGATCCCAGACGCCGCAACCGTTCATCCACTGGTGCGCATAAGGATCTTGGAAATTTCTCCAGAAGAGGAAACGACAAACCTCGTTGTCGAACCCAAGCGTGTTGTAGCCGATGCTGATCGTTCCCGGAGCATTGAAGCGGTTCCACACCTCTCGGGCGAAGTCATGCTCGGGGAGTCCTCGTTCCTGGCATTCCTGAGGCGTAATCCCCGTCAGCAAGACACTTTCGGGAGAAGGAAGATAGTCTTCGCTCGGCCGCATGTACAACGTTTCGCCCGAGCCGCCCTCCAAGAAATTTAGATCCGCATCGGTGCGGCATCCGGCAAATTGCGCCGGACGGTCGCGTCTTCGGTCCAGCCCGAAGGTTTCCAAGTCGTACCAATAAAATGTCTGCTTCGCCTCTTCCATGAGTTCTTTTCCTTTTACGCCAGAACGACGTCGTAGTCTTCCTGGTGATAACTCGATTCCACTTCCAACAGCACGGGCTTTTGTACGCAATTTTGAAGAAGTTCCAAGGCGGCGGACTCTTCTTCCAGCAACATGTCAATCACCACTTCGCTCGCCACAATACGGAATTCCTTGGTTTCCTGATACTGACGGGAAAGGCGCACGATTTCCCGCATGATTTCGTAGCAGACCGTACGGGCCGTCTTGAGTTCTCCACGGCCGCCGCAGACAGGGCACGGTTCACAGAGAACATGCGCGAGAGATTCACGGGTGCGCTTTCGCGTCATTTCGACAAGCCCAAGCTCGGTGAAGTCACTCACCGTCATGCGGGTGCGGTCCGAGGCAATGGAACGACGAAGTTCCGCCAACACTGCCTCACGATGCTCGTCGCAAGCCATGTCGATGAAGTCGATGATGATGATGCCACCGAGATTGCGCAGACGGAGTTGCCGTGCGATGACCTGCGCCGCCTCCAGATTGGTCTTGAAGACCGTATCACTGAAATCACGCTTGCCGACGAATCGCCCCGTATTGACATCGATGGTCGTCATGGCTTCCGTCTGGTCGAAGACGAGATAGCCTCCGCTCTTCAGATTTACGCGACGTTCCAGAGCCCGTGCAATTTCTTCTTCAATACCGTGCAACTCAAAAAGAGGACGTTCTCCTCTGTAGAGTTTCAAATGCCCGCGCACATCCGGCACAAAACGATCAGCGAACTCGACAAGTTCCGCATAGCTCTTTTCGTCGTCAATCTCGATCGCTTCGGTCGTTTGATGAACCATGTCGCGAAGCACTCGCTGCGCCAGAGACAAGTCTTGATACAGCAACGAAGGAGCCGGCTTCGTGTCTCGGCTCGCGCGAATTTCCTTCCAGAGTCGGCCGAGGTAGGCCATGTCCTGCTCAAATTCTTCAGCGGTAGCGCCTTCTTCCGCACTGGTACGGATGATGTAGCCGCCTTTTTCCGTTTCCGGACGAATGCTCGTGAGCAACTCTTTGAGATGCTCTCGCATCGCTTCGTCTTCGATTCGCTGCGAAACGCCGATGTGAGGATCACGCGGCAAATAGACGAGCTTGCGACCGGCCAACGAGATCGTGGTGGTGAGGCGAGCCCCTTTGGTTCCGATCGGATCCTTGGCAACCTGAACCATCAGGGCCTGGCCTTCATGCAGAACATGTTCGATGGGCTTGGTTTCACCATCCTCGGAATGTGCCTCAAACAGGTCCGCCACATGCAAAAAACCGGTTCGTTCGAGACCAATGTCCACGAAGGCGCTCTGCATACCAGGCAGGACCCGCACCACGCGTCCGAGGTAAACATTCCCCACCAATCCCTTGGCACAAAGGCGTTCGACAAACAGATCCTGAAGAACACCGTCTCCAACCACGGCCACTCGGGTTTCGCGAGGAGTGAGATTGATTAGTATTTGTTCCACGAAAAGTCTTTCCTTTTAGCGGTTCTCGATGATGAAATGAACTTCAGCACTCAACGATACAAACGGCCAGGCCGCCCTGACTCGTTTCCTTGTATTTGCTCTGCATGTCCTTGCCCGTTTCATACATCGTTCGGATCACCTGATCCAAGCTGATGTAGTGCGAGCCATTTCCGCGAAGCGCCATGCGGGCGGCACTGATCGCCTTCACCGCGGCGATCGCATTACGTTCGATGCAGGGGATCTGCACCTGCCCTGCAACAGGATCGCAGGTAAGGCCCAGATTGTGTTCCATGGCAATTTCGGCGGCGTTTTCCACCTGTTCCACCGTGCCCCCCATAACAGCCGTCAGTCCAGCGGCGGCCATGGAGCAGGCAACGCCCACCTCTCCCTGACAACCGACTTCTGCGCCGGAAATGGAAGCGTTTTCCTTGTAGAGAATGCCGACGGCACCGGCAGTCAACAAGAACTCCCGCACCTTGAGCGGATCGGCATCAGGCAAATGATTCAGGTAGTACTGGATGACTGCGGGAATGACTCCAGCCGCCCCGTTCGTGGGAGCCGTCACCACACGTCCGCCGGCGGCATTTTCTTCGCTCACCGCCATCGCATACGCAGTCACCCAATCCAAAACGGCCAAAGGATCGTTGTCGGTCGCACGGCGCAGCTCATCCGCCAAACGCTTGGCGCGACGGGCCACCTGAAGGGGGCCGGGAAGCGGAGCCGTCTGCTGCAGACCTCGTTCGAGCGAAGCATGCATCACCCCCCAGGTCGCATCCAATTTTTCGTTAACGAGCTCCTTGGTTTGGAAAACGGATTCATTGGCCATCACGACATCGGCAATGGACTGTCGAGTTGTTAGGGCATAACCGATCAAATCACGTGCCGTTTTGTATGGATAGGGCACCTCTACCTGAGGAGACTTCGAGTCCTTTTCCACGACCTCCGGCAATTCAGGCTGTTGCTCCTGGCCTGCGATCACAAAGCCCCCGCCGATGGAATAAAAGCGTCTCTTGTAGAGAAGCTCATCACCGGCATACGCAGAAAAGTCCACGGCATTGGTGTGGAAGGAAGCAACCTCGTCGGCAGCAAAGGAAATGTCCCGATCCGGATCGAAGGCGATCGAAAGCTCTCCATTCAGAGCCAGTTTCAAGTCTTCTTTTACTTGCTTCAAGGACGCTTCCGCCTGATCCGGACTCGTCGTTTCCGGAGGTAAGCCCATCAACCCAAGCTGACACGCAGAATCCGTACCGTGCCCCTTTCCTGTTGCCGCAAGACTCCCCATCAGATGGACCGAAACACGGGTTACACGACGAAGCAAACCTTTCTTTGCGAGTTGCTTCACGAAATCCAAACCGGCGCGCATGGGACCGACGGTATGGGACGAAGAAGGTCCCAGTCCCACTCGAAAGATCGAAAGTACGCTGATCACTTTTCACCTTCACGTAGAATGTCCATCAACATCAACAAAACGAGGCTGATGCCATGGTTAGCTCTAGAGACTTCAAAATCCTTTGGGCCACGAACCAAGACGAGAAACTTGACGCGCTGTATCGCGACAACAAGCTTGCTCTCCTCTATTTCAAACTTTTTCAGAAAAAATCATACTGGAAGATCCTTGGCATTCGTCTCGATTCTCAGCTGAGAAAACACGGTTTCCTCACCCAAGACGAGCAGTCCGAACTCAAAACTTTATACAAAAGCGATCTTTTGTATAAATTCTTGCGGCTCAACGACTACGTTTGCTCCAACGAACTCTTCCCCGTGACGGATGCCATGAGAAAGAGCCGAGAGGCCTATCACATCATCACGTCTCGTCAGAAGGATTTCCCCGCCTCGAAACTGTTTGAAGAGAACGCCGGCGCCGCCATCGCCGTAGTGGGTAACGCCCCCATCGAAGAAGGCAACCGCAACCTCCGACAAAAAGTGAACATCGATGCTTCCGACATCGTCGTTCGCTTCAATAAGTTTCAAATCAATTCGTACGAAGAGCACATCGGTACCAAATGCTCTTGGCTCGCGATGATTTGCAACAACTACACCAGAGCTGAGTTTCCGACCATTCTGACGGATAATCCGCTCTTTGACTACGTCGGCTCAGACTTCATCGAACAAGTGCTGAAAACCCAACTGCGCAACGTGTACTTTATCCCTCAGCAGGACGTCGTCGAACTTGCCGATCAGTTGCAAGCCCTTCCCTCGAGCGGGGTGCGTCTGATTTACGCCTTGCACAAACATCGTGCATCCTTCAAACTTTTCGGCTTCTCCTTTTTCAACGAAGAAAACAACTCGGACAGCTTCGAACACTACTTCGAGAAGAAAAAGCATTCGGAGCAATACCACTCGGCCCAGAAAGAGAAAACGTTCCTGCTTCAACTCCTCTCTGAGAAGTAACGTCTCAGAGAAAGCCCCGTTTTTCCTTCAGGCTCTTGTTGTGCCGTTTGATCTTGTCCACCTTTTTAGCAATCGACGGCATGAGATCCTTCAATGTCTCTTCTCCGTAGAGGCGTGAAAAGCGCAACAAGTACGTGGACGGGACATCTTGCGACAAGGCTGAAAAATACAGGGAAGCAATGTCCTTCAAAAGCCACCGATGCGGAACGCGCGTCCGAATTTGAGAGCGATGCAGGTCGATGATGTAGAGTCTGTTCTCTTCGCGGTTCCAGAGGAAGTGACAGAGGTAACAGTCTCGGTGATTCACCCCGGCCTCGTGCATCCTTTTCACCGTTTCGGAGAGCAGTTGCACAAGGTCTCTGCGCTCGCCTACGGTTAGTGTCTCCCAGACGCCCTTCAGGAACACGTCTTCGAGGCTGATGCAGTTCTTGAGTTCTTCGGTGATCAAAAACGATTCTGTCCACAAAGGCGCCACGCCGCGGTACCCGTAGGCAGCGGCCGTCATGGTGTCCACGCCGTGACGGTGAAGATGCTCGATCGCTTCCCACTCGTTTTTGGCGCTGAACACAGGCATTCGAAGACTCAGAAGATTCTTGAGCAACTCTCCGACGCTTCCGCCTTTGTGGTATTTGGCGTAATACGCGCCCCCCTCCATTTCGAAGCGAAGGGTCTTTCTCGTCTCCAGGGAACGCGCAACGGTTCCCTGCAGGTAGCGCACTTTTTCAAATGCCTGTTGTCCCCATTGGTCAAACGGTTTTTTCAAAATCAATTTCATGCGAGAGACCCCTGCAACAACGTTTGCGCAATGTGGCAGTGAGAGCTAAAGAAATCCCGGGTATGCACATACGAGAGTGCATTCGTACCTTTTTGTGTCAGCATGACGGTAGACGACAGGATTTCCTGAAGCACTTTCAGCAAAGACTCTTCGACCGAAGCTTCGGAGAGAACCCAACCAGCGTTTGCATCACGGACGAAGCGGGCATAACCGCACACATCCGTAGCAATGACGGGAAGTCCCTGCGACATGGCTTCGAGCAACACCAAACCGCCCGGTTCCGATCGGGCCGGATGAATCAAAACACTGCTTGTCGTATAAAACGGACGGACGTCCAGCTGAGGTCCCACAGCACAAACCTTCCAGCCGGATTTTTCGCAACGTTGGCGAAGTTCCGGTGGAACCTCACCCTTGCCCACGATGATGATTTCGGGTTGAATGTCGCATTGACGGACATCGACCGAGGCGCAAGCCGTCAAAAGGCGATCCAACCCTTTTCTCCGGAAATCGGACCCGACGAAAAGAACTCTTATTCCGGGATTCCGTTTTGAAGATCCGTTTTGCAGTGACGGATGCAGGTTGGGAAGCAACACTTCAAAACGTTGTCGGTCAATTCCATAACACTTCGCATAAGCCTCCACCTGCTCGTCGGCCAATGCAAAATAACGGGTCGTTCCATCACGCTGAAAGGTCGATGCTTCCAACTGAAGATAGGTGTAATAACGAGGAAGACGGGCCTTCCAAGACGAGACCTTGGCCTTGAGGCAAGGATCCGCGCAGAAGTAATAGTCGAGTCCCTGCATCTTCACGAAACCCAACCGAACATTCACTCCCAATCGATCGGCCAAAGACGACGCCTTTTGGGAGAACTCCTTCGCTTGTCCGGCGTTGGTCCAGGCATGGCAACGAATGCGATGGACCGGAACATCGGAAGACAAAGGAATCGGATCGCTCTTCTCCATCACAAAGATTTCGGGAAAATGACCGCAGTCGATCAGCGCCTGCGCCACCCCCAGGAAATCCCTCTGTTGGCCGCCGAACGGGAAATATCGATGCAAAAACAAACCGATCTTCATTGTGTTCTGCCGAATGATGCGTCGTCTCCGATGTCTGGCACTCAGGAATGCGTCAAACGTTGCAGGTGACACAGGTGCGCATATTCACCATCCTGAGCCAACAGTTCCTCGTGCGTCCCCGTTTCCGTAACTTTCCCCTGATTCATCACGATGATGCGGTCGGCATCCCGAATCGTAGAAAGGCGGTGCGCCACGACAAAGGAGGTACGTCCTTGCATCAGAGATTTAAGGGACTCCTGAATGTAGCGTTCGCTCTCCGCATCCAGGGCACTCGTCGCCTCGTCAAGGAGCAGAATCTTGGCATCCTTGAGGAAGGCCCGAGCGATGGAAATGCGTTGACGCTGTCCACCGCTCAAGCGGTTGCCGGCATTTCCGACCTGCGTGTCCAAGCCGTCGGGCAACGTGGCGAGCCAATCGGTCAGAGCCGCAGCTTCCGCCGCACGTTCGATCTGTTCACGCGTCACCTTGTCTTTGCAACCGTAGGCGATGTTCCCGGCAATCGTGTCGTCGAAGATGATGACCTCCTGGCTTACGAGCGCAATCTGAGAACGAAGGGACGCCAACGTGAGTTCACTCTGAGGCACCCCGTCGAAATAGATCTCGCCCTGCGTGGGAGCCCAGAAGCGCGGAATCATGTTGATGAGCGTGGACTTCCCTGAGCCGGAACTCCCCACGAACGCAATCATTTCCCCGGGCTTCACGTCAAGCGTGAAGTTCTCCACGGCCGGTTTTTCCTGTCCCGGATACGTAAAGCCCACGTTTTCAAATCGAACCGCGCCCTGATAGTTCACCAATTCGCACGTACCGGGATCTTTTTCCGGTTCCGCGTCAATCGTTTGGAAAAGGCTCTCTGCCGCAGCCGTCATCGCCGCGGTTGACCCGTTCAAAGTGGAAAGATGACGAATCGGCGGCATGAGAAGCAACATGGCCGAGAGGAAGGTCGTGAACTCTCCCATCGTCAAAGAACCCGACTGCGCCTGCAAAAGCGCCACGACGACCACGACCGACACGGCGGACATCGAGATGAGCTGCGTGAGAGGGGTCGCCGCCGCTTTAACGCGCTGTGTGCGCAACGAGAGATCCTTCAAGGTGTTGTTTACCTTGAAAAAGCGCTTCGTTTCGTATTCGTACCCGTCGTAGATCTTCACGACGCGCTGTCCCTCATAGGACTCCTGAAGCGTTCCAATGAGCTGCCCGAAGATGTTCTGCGTCTGCGTGGTAAAACGCTTGACGCGCTTATTCACCCAGCGCAGGAGAATGGCCAAAAGAGGCGCCACCACAAAGGTGAGGAGCGTCAAACGCCAGTTGTGGTAGATGAGCACGCAAACCAAACAGACGATCTGCAGACTGTCGCGAACGATCGTCGTCATGATGGAGGCGGCACCTGTTAGAGCGGTCGAGGCTTCGTTGATGAACTTCGCCTGAATGCGCGCACATTTGTTTTCTTGGATGAGTCGGTTGTCCCAGTGCAGAACCCGATCGAACATCAACGTTCGAACCTGGACCAATACGCTCTGCGAAACCCGGACGAGCAAAAACTGGCTCAAATACTGAGAGCCGCCGTGAATGATGGAAATACCGATGAGCGCAATGGGCGCCCAGTAAATCACCGAAGGATCCTTGTCGTAAAAGCCCATGTCGGTGAGTTTTCCCAACACCAGAGCAATCAACGAGGAGGCGCCGCCTCCCACCACCATGGCGGCCGCCGCTCCGATGATGAGCCACTTGTAGGGCGGCAGGTAGCGGAACAACCGCATCATGTAGGGATTGCTGAGAATCGGAATGTGCTTCATCAGTTGTGTCTTTTCCGTCTGTCAAAAGGCTACTCATCATAGCGGCTTACCCGCTACAATGCCAAGGCTCCGCGTGAAATTCACAGTTGGTAAAAAGGACTCTCATGCCCAACATTCTCTGTCGACTTCCCAATCACATCGGCGACTGCTGCATGGCGTTGCCCGGTCTTCAGTTGCTCGAGCAAAGCGGCTTCATGCCCGTCCTCGTCGGAAAACGTTGGGCCGGAGACTTGTTTGCCGGCATGGGGTGGCGCTTTGATCCGATCGAAGGCCACGTAACGGAAGACATGGGCCGCATCCGCAGGCTCGCCGCGGTCCTCGGGGAGAAACCCCGCGGTCTTCTCTTTCCCAATTCCTTCAGTTCCGCTCTGCTCTTTTCGATCGGCCGCGTAGCAAGTGCGGGTTTCGGCACGGACGGCCGCGGTTTTCTTCTCGATAAGAAACTCCCTGAACCCGGCAAGATGCACGAGGTGGAGCGTTTCTTCACGCTAGCTCATTCGGCTTTGCTTGCCTGGGGCGCGAAGCCAGCATGGGATACAGTGCCGCCGCAATTGGAACTGAAGCTCCTGACGCGTCACGAAGCGGGAGCCCGAAACCTCATTGAAAAACATGACATTCCCGAGCGTTTTGCTCTGCTTGCGCCCGTGGCACGGGGCGTGCATCACGGCAAAAAGAAGTCCTGGCCGCACTTCAATGCGCTTTGTGCACCGCTTCGTGAAATGGAGATCGAACCGATCGTTTTTCCCTCGCCCGACGAAGCGGCTGAGGCAAAAGAAGCCTGTCCTGACGCCCGCATTCTTCCGCCCACGACGCTCGGCACGTTTGCCGCACTCGCCAAGAAGGCGACGGTCGTCGTCGCCAACGATTCAGGCGTGAGCCACATCGCGGCCGCCGTTTCGGCGCCGCAGATCACTTTGATCGGAGTCACCGACATCACCCGCACGAGTCCCTGGAATCCCAAGGCCGTAGTTCTCGGCAATGAAAAAGACGGGTGGCCCTCCGTCGATGCCGTGCTCGGAGAACTCACCCGCCTTTGCGCTACTTGAGGCCGTTAGACAGTCGGTTGCGCGAGCATTTCCCGCGCGACCGACTTGGTGCTGTCCGTAATGGAAATACCGGCCAACATGCGCGCCACTTCCTCCACGCGATCGTCGGGAGACAAAACGCGAAGATTGCTCTGCGTCTTCCCGTCCCTCTGCGTCTTCTCCACGCGCCAATGATGATGTCCGCAGGCCGCCACCTGAGGAAGGTGCGTCACACACAAGACCTGGCGGTCGCTTCCCAACTGTCGAAGGAGTCGCCCCACCACTTCGGCCGTGGCGCCGCCGATGCCGCTGTCCACTTCGTCAAAAATCAAGGTGGGAACTGGCGTGATCTTAGCCGTAATGACGGCGATCGCCAAACTGATGCGGGCGAGTTCGCCGCCTGAAGCCACCTTCTGTAGAGAACGCGTTTGTACACCCGCGTGACCTGCAATCAGAAATTCGCAATGTTCCGATCCATTGGCGGAAGGTTGGTTCGGGATCAAGGCCGTCTCCATCCGAGCCCCCTTCATGGCCAGCGTTTGCATTTCTTCCGTCACGGCGTTGGCGAGGCGCTTGCCGGCCTCTTCGCGCCGCTTAGTGAGTTCCGCGGCCCGTGCGTGATAGTTTTCCAATGCCTTCTTTTCAGCACGTTCCAAGGCCTTCACATCTTTCACGGACGTGAGGTTCTTGAGTTCGTTTCGAGCGTTTTCCAGTCGTTCAAAGAGTGTTTCTGGTTCACAGCGGAACTTTCTCGCCAGTTCATAGTAGGCGGACACGCGACGGTCTACCTTTTCGAAACGATCTTCGTCCAGATCATTGCGATCGACATATCGCATCACGTCCTGGGCGGCTTCCTCCACCAAGTCCATGCCCGTGGAAAGCGTTTCTGCAATGGCGGCGAGTCGATCGTCGTAGCGCGCCAATCCCATCAATTTTCCGTGAACGGAGGCCAAAAGTTCGGTAGCGTTCACTTCGCCGTCGTGAAGCGTCTCCAGAGCCGAATCCAACCCCTCTCGAATGGCCACACCATGAGCCAAACGGGAGTGTTCCTGATTGAGCGCCTCCCACTCGTTTTTCTTGGGATTGAGCGACTCCAAATCCTCAATCATCCACTGCAGGCGCTCCGTCTTTTCCGCCAATGCATCGGCATTGGCCGTCGCTTCTTCCAAAGTCTTTCGCGCCTTGGTCCAAGCTTCAAACGCTTCCCGAACCTTTCTGAGAACGTCGCCGTTTTCCGCAAAATCGTCGAGGAGCTTCAACTGATAGGAAGACTTGAGAAGCGATTGATGCGCATGTTGTCCGTGCACGTCCACGAGCGTTTCACCAAGCTCGCGCAACTGCGCGGCCGTAACGGCAATCCCGTTCACCCAGGCTCGCGATCGTCCCTTCACGTCAACCGTTCTCCGAATGAGGAGAGTGTCTTCCCCCGTATCCAATTCATTGGCATTAAGCCAGGTCTTGGTGCGCTCTGCAAGCGTGAATTCCGCAACGATCTGCGTACGCTCCGCTCCTTCCCGCACCACACCCGCATCGCCTCTCGCTCCCAGAATGAGTTGCAAAGCATCGATGAGAATGGATTTGCCGGCACCAGTCTCCCCTGTCAGAACAGTAAATCCTGACAAAGGTTCAAGATGAAGAGACGGGACAATAACAAAATCTCTTAGATCCAGAGAACAAAGCATTTTTTATCGTACGAAAGGATTGGACTTTCATCATAAGGGCTTGAGGAGTCACCCTCGTGCCCTCATCTTACTTAAAGTCAAACTCATGCTCGACATATCTTCCCGTCATCACTCCAAGTTTCTTACGTATGGATTTTTCCATACGTTCCTTAAAGCGCTGCAATTCCATCAGGAAATTTGTTTTGGTTCTCTTCTTATTCTTCCTGATTTCAGAAGGCACATCGGCATCCATCACTACGGCATGATTCAATCGATAGCAAGGGAAACGATTTGAAATATCCGATCGAACAAACAAAAATTCATCCACAGGAATATTAAACCGACCTGACTTTTCCAGAGCGATCTCGGCTGCCCGTCGAGAAATAATGTATGTCTGTGTTCCAACAGGTGCGGGAAACACTGGAATCCACAATTTATCCTCGTCCCCCAGATCGAATTCTTTCCTCTCACACAAATACTTCTTCTGTTTTCGAAATACGAACAGCTGGATCAAATCACACTCAGCAGGGATCCAATCGTCCGATTGCATAAACTTTAAAGAACGATTCGAAAACAGAAGATCATCCTCCATTACAAGAGCATATTTTTCATCACTGTCAACCAACTCTTGCCAACACTTTCTATGACTCAGGAAACAACCGATCTCCCCTCTCTCCAGTTCTCGTCCCATTGAATAATGAACCGAAGAGGTCAATTGCTTTACTTCTTCGTCTGGAAGCAATTTCCCGTCCACAGCATCAATACGTTTCACGGAAATTTGCAATTGATCCAACTGTTCTTTTATCGCCTTCCAACGATCGGAAGAACGCTTCATATTAACAACCAGTCTCAACATATTCTCAATCCAAGGTGAAAGATCCGCAATTCTTCACTTGCCCGTCGGCATATAGTTCCACTTTAACTTCCGTCTCAAAACTTCGAAGTAGTCGTACCCAATCGGATGCAGCAACGTAAAGGATTCTTTCGCCTGACGGATCCGAAGGACATCGCCCGGCAACACGTCACAGAATTCTTGCATGTCGAAGTAGGCTACCGCATCACGACTTTCCGTGATCTCGATGTCGATCGACGACTCTCCCGGTAACACGATCGGACGGTTGGAAAGCGTGTGAGGCGCCACGGGCACCAAGGTCACCCCGTCAAGCATGGGGCCGAGCAAGGGGCCGCCCGCCGCCAAAGAATACGCTGTCGAACCGGTGGGCGTGGAACAAATGATGCCGTCGGCAGACTGACTCGCCATCTGAATGCCGTTCACATAGACGATGAACTCCACCATGCCGCCCGCACGGCCATGGCTTACGCCGATATCGTTGACAGCCAAGCCGGAGAAGATGCTCTCACCGTTTCGAACGAGTTCCGCGCTCAGCATTCTCCGTACGTCGCGCGTGCACTGTCCCTGAAGAAGTGCCGGCAGAAGGCGCTCCATGTCTTCAAGCACGATGTCGGTGATGAACCCCAGACGACCGGCATTAACGCCCACAATGGGCGTACCGAAAGGAGCCAGAGAACGGGCCACGCCCAACATGGTGCCGTCGCCACCCAACACAACGGCCAAATCACAAAGTTCCCCGAGCTCTGCGCGGGTGTACCCCCTGCTTCCGGCGCGATCTCCCAATGTCTGGGCACTGCGTTCGTCCAGAAAGACTTCCGCACCGGCATTACGGATCACAGAGATCAGAGCGGTCAAAGGACCCGCCAAACTCTCGGTGGGTTTTACGAAAATGGCGACTTTTGAAAACATGAGGTGATTCCTTTGGGCGTTTCGCTCTTAATTTGACCTCGATCCTTACACAAAAAGAGGAGAGACACCCCGCCTCTCCTCCTTTCACGCGTTAATGGACGCGTCCGTTACTCCGTGACGGCGACCGCCACGCTGTGGAAGCCGGCATCCACGTAAATCACGTCGCCCGTGATCCCGCTCGAAAGATCCGACAAGAGGAAGGCGGCCGTGTTGCCGACTTCATCGATCGTGACCGTACGGCCAAGAGGAGCCGAATTCTCCATGATGCGCAAAAGCTTCGAGAAGTCCTTGATGCCTGAAGCGGCGAGCGTCTTGATGGGACCCGCCGAAATGGCGTTCGCACGGATGCCGCGGGGACCGAGGCTCGAGGCGAGATAGCGCGTGCTCGCTTCCAGAGCGGCCTTGGCAAGACCCATCGTGTTGTAGTTGGGCACCACGCGTTCGCTGCCGAGGTAGCTGAGCGTCAAGACGGAACCGTTGCGGCCTTCCATCAGAGGGAGGCAGGCCTTCGCGAGCGCGGGGAAGGAATAGGCGGAAATGTCCATCGCGATCTTGAAGGCTTCGCGGGAAAGGCCTTCGAGGAAATCCCCGGCGATCGCTTCGCGTGGGGCAAAGCCGATCGAGTGCACGACGCCGTCGAGCGCCCCCCAGGCGTTGCCGATGCCATCGACGGCGGACTGAATTTCTTCGTCGCTGCTCACGTCCATCTTGAAGACGAGATTGCTGCCGAACTCTTCGGCAAAGGCGTGAACTCGGTCGCAGGAACGGTCTCCCGCATAGGTGAAGGCGAGCTCGGCCCCTTCACGATGGCAAGCCTTGGCGATGCCGTAGGCAATGGAACGGTTGGAAAGCAGCCCCGTAATCAGAACCTTCTTACCAGCAAGAAAACCCATGGTCAGTACTCTTTATGAAATTGGTTGCGGAGAGACTCTCTCCCGAAAGGGAGTATTGTACCCATTCGAGCCTCTTTCGCCAATTCTCGCCTACCATGGGAACGGGAATCCGTTTACGGGATCTTGAGTTCCTGACCGATGCGAAGACGATTGGAGGTGAGACCGTTGGCGGAACGCAACTTCGACACCGTCGTCCCGTAGCGCCGCGCGATTTCGGAGAGCGTGTCGCCGCTTCGAACATGATAGACCTTGCCTTCGGACACCGCTTTTTGATTCGACACGCTGGGGATCACCAACTCCTGTCCCACGCGGATCGTATTGCGGCGAAGGCCGTTGGCGGCCTTAAGCCGATCGACCGACACGTCGTAGCGCTTCCCGATCGTGTAGAGCGACTCGCCCGGGCGCACGCGGTGCGTGCGGCTCTTCGCCACGCGCTTTGGCGCTTCGGAGACCGTCACCTGCGTAGGAATTTCCAGACGATCGCCGATCCGCAGGGAGTCACCCGACAGACGGTTGGCACGCTTCAGACGCACCACGGACACGCCGTAGCGCGAAGCGATCGTCGAGAGCGTATCGCCCGCCTTGACCGTATAGATCTTGGTATCGGGCACCGCATCGGCCGCGCCCGACGGAATGCGAAGGCGCTGTCCCGGACGAATGAGATTCGTGCGGATTCGATTCGTCATCTTGAGCTGCGCAATGCTCACACCGTAACGTTCGGCAATCTGCGAGAGCGTTTCGCCCGCACGAACGCGGTGAATGACGTGCTGCGAGGGTTCCGAGCGCTGCGTCGAAGCGATGGCCTGACGCGGTACGTTCGGCACCGTCAGGACGAGACGCTGTCCCACGCGCAGACGGTCCGAGCGCAGGCGATTGGCGGTCACGATCGATTTCATCGTGATACGCCAGCGCCGCGCAATGCCCGAGAGCGTGTCGCCGCTTCGCACGCGATAGGTCACGCGACGCCAGGTCGTGGTGGGAGAGAGCTGCAGCTTGGCATTGGCGAGTTCAGCCGCAATGTCCTGCTGATCCTCCGTCCCGGTCGAACGCACCAAAAGGGTGGAATTCGCCAACACGCGGCGTCCCTTGGGAATGCCGTTCACTTTGCGCAGTTCGTCCTCCGTCATGCCGCTTCGACCCGCCACCTGCGCGAGCGTTTCCCCCTGCTGCAGACGATAGGTCGTCCACTGCGAAAGGGGTTGGCCGCTGTCCATCCAGCTTGCGAGGTTGTCGACAAAGAAGTCGACCTTGTCGGCGGGCAAAAGCATGACGTTGTTGTGAGAGGCCACGATGACAGGGAGCTTGTAGCTCGGGTTGAGTCGCCGGAATTCCTCAAGCGGCATGCCGGCGAGTTCCGCCGCCGTTTCAATGTCGATGTCGCGGGGCTTCGTGATCGTCACGAAGAAGGGTTCGTTCCCCACGTCGGGCAACGTAATGCCGTATTTAGAGGGATTCGAGATGATGCGCTTCACCGCCTCGAGTTTCGGCACGTAGTTGGCCGTCTCCCGCGGCATTCTCAGATGGAGGTAGTCGGTCGGCTGCTTGCGGCGCTTCGCGCGCTGAATCGCACGCTGAACGCTCCCTTCACCCCAGTTGTAGGCGGCAAGGGCCAGATGCCAATCCCCGAACATACCGTGCAGATACTCAAAATAGTCGAGTGCCGCACGAGTGCTCTCCAGAATGTCGCGGCGATCATCGCGCCAGAGATTCTGTGCGAGGTCGTAAGCCTTCCCCGTTGCCGGCATGAACTGCCACAATCCCGCCGCCTTGGCTCGCGAGAGAGCCTCCGCCTGGAAAGCGCTTTCCACGAAGGGGAGCAACGCCAATTCCGTCGGCATGCCTCGGTTTTCGATTTCCTCCACGATGTGGTAGAGATACTGTCCAGCCCGTTCACTCATGCGGCGAAGATAGGCCGGATCCTTCGTGTAGAAGTCCACCCAACGGTCCACCAACTTCGACTGCAACACCGGCATGGCGTATCCTCGTCGAATGCGCTCCCACACGTCGGACGGCACGCCGAGCTCCTCCACCGAACTCGCGTCGTCCGCAGGAAGGGCTTCGGCATTGGCGACGCTCGCCGGAATGTCGTCGTCTTCCGAAGCGGCCTGCACACCGGGAGCGACAACGAAAAAGGAAAGGCTCAGGGCAAGCGCCAGGAGCGAACGGGGAAAGTAGTGCAGCATGAAGGACGTGAGGGAAAAGAAAAGTCGGTTTCTGGGAGAATGCACTATTCTACGGAAGAGTCGGGGCGCAACGTGCGCTTCACGCGGATTGCGAAACAATCTGTTAAGGGGTCGAAGCGCCGAACGTATTGACCTTATGATGGCCGGGACCCTTTCTTTTTCACGCGACATGCAGACCGAAGAAACGCTCTCCTTTTTCCTCTCGCCTCCCGGACAAATTGTCCGACAGTGGGAATCCCGTCTTTTGGACGGGATGGTCGAGCACGTTCTGGGCGACCGAGCCCTACAGATCGGACTGCCGTTGCTCGACACTTTGCGCGCCAACGGCATGCGGGAGCACTGGCTGCTCCTCGAAAAAGAACCTTCCGAGAGAGAGGAGCCGCTTCGCGAAGACTGGCACCGCGTCCTGGCTCTACCGGAAGCGCTCCCCTTTGCGAACGAAACCTTCGATTTGGTCGTTCTGCCACACAGTCTCGACTTCTCGCCCGCACCGCAGCAACTCCTCTCTGAAGCGGTCCGAGTGTTGGCGCCGGAAGGACGACTCATTCTCGCCGGATTCAATCCGCTCGGACTCTGGTGGTGGCGCCAGCAATTCGTTCGGTTCGGGTGCCGTCCGTATCTTCCGCCTCACACCACCCCGATCGGCGTTCCGCGCCTCAAGGACTGGTTCGCGCTCCTGGGGCTCACGACGCAGGAAGGACACTTCGGCATCTACCGTCCCGCCAGACAGCGCCTTACTACGCTCAATCGCTGGCAGTGGCTCGACAAGGCGGGAGACCGATGGTTCCCGCAGTGCGGAAATCTGTATCTCCTCTCAGCCGTGAAAAAAATCCCCGGCCGCATTCCGCCCGTCGCCGCTTCGTTTGCGGATACACTCAGCGCTCTTGCCGGCAAAGCGGGGCAAAAGACCGTTCCGCGCCCCATGTCTTCAAAAATCGACACGCAACCATGACAACGGACAACACGGAAAAGAAACTGGAAATTTGGACCGACGGCGCCTCCAAAGGCAACCCCGGCATCGGAGGGTGGGGCGCCTATCTCGTCTGGGGCGCCCACACAAAGGAAATTTTCGGCGGCGCGCCGAACGTCACCAACAACCAAATGGAACTCACGGCCGTCATCGAAGCCCTGAAGCTCATCCGACGCCCCTGCCCCGTCATCATTCATACCGACAGCAGTTACGTCAAAGACGGCATCACCAAGTGGATCCACGGCTGGAAGAAAAAGAACTGGGTGACCGCCTCGAAAACCCCCGTCAAGAACCGCGAGCTCTGGCAGGAACTCGACCGCCTCTGCGGACAGTTCGACATCGAGTGGCGCTGGGTAAAGGGACACGCCGGAGAACCCGGCAACGAGAAGGCCGACGAGCTCGCGAACAAGGGTTGCGACAGCATCGGCGGACGCAGGGGCTGACCTTCTGAACTTTTTTTCTCCGGACCCTTGCATTTTTCCTTGAAGTCTGTATAATACGTCTTCTCAGTTGGCGCGGTTAGCTCAGTGGTAGAGCACTGCCTTCACACGGCAGGGGTCACTGGTTCGAAACCAGTATCGCGCACCAGAATTCCGAGGCGCAGAAGAGGCATCTTCTGCGCCTTTTTGCTTGTTGGATCCGCCATGCAACTTGAACTCACCGATGATGAGCGTCAACGCTATCACGAGAAGCTAAAGGATCTTCTTTTCGAATTCGACGACTTCTGCGAAGCCCACGGAATCGAATACATGCTCTCCTTCGGCACCCTGCTCGGCGCCGTGCGTCATCACGGATTCATTCCCTGGGACGACGACGTCGACCTCATGATGACGCGTCCCCATTTCGAAAAGCTCTGCGCACTGCAGTCAGAACTGCCTGCTCACCTGAAAGTCGACCGGAGCGAGCGCATCATCAAGTTCCGCGACGACCGCTACCACTTCGTCCGCGGTCAGGACATGACGAAGTGGCAGCCCATTTTTCTGGATCTGTTTGTCCTGCGCGAGACGGGGCCCGAAGCGGAGACGCTGTTGCGGCTCAAAAAATGGATCGACAGCCGCCACCGCTATCCCGCCTGGCACCCCTACAAGATTCTTTTGAGTCTCCTGAAATATCCCTGCCGCTCCATCCGAAACTATCTCCGCAACAAAGCTGACCGTGCCGCACATTTCACGCGGCTGCGATACGAGTCCAAGTACTATCAGGACAACAGCTTTCCGATTGACGAAATGCTGCCGGTCACGAGAGCACTCGACTTTTGCGGACGAAAAATGCCGGGCCCCCGCGTTCCCGACGTCTACCTCAAGGTAGAATACGGCAACGACTACATGACTCCCCTGCCGCCCGAAGACCGCCGTTTTCGCGTGCAGTACATCGACTTCTGAAAGGGTCTCACTATGGACAAGCCTTTGCGCGTCATGGTCGACATGTCGGCCACGCTCATCCACCACGGTCACATCCGCCTTTTGAAGAAGGCCCACGAGATCGGGCACGTCGTCGTGGCGCTCACCACCGACGAAGAAATTGAAAAGAAGAAGGGCTACGTTCCCGAACTCAATTTTGAAGAGCGCAAGGAAATCCTCGAGGCGATCCGCTACGTCGACGAAGTCGTTCCCTGCCCGTGGCTCATCGACGACGCCTTCGTCGTGGCGCACAACTGCGATCTGCTCGTGCACGGCAACGACAATTCGAACCATATTCCGGAAGAAAAACTCGTCATCTTTCCGCGCACCGAGGGAATCAGCTCGTCCATCCTCCGCGAACGGGTGCTCGACTGCCTCATTTCGCTCAACCTCAAAAACAAGTCGACGAGCACGTCCGACAAAATTGCGCGTCTTCTCATCGAAACGATCAAGAAAGAGTTCAAGCTCGAGTAATGCGCCGTATCCCCTTTTTCCGCCGAGCGGCTTTGGCGGCGGTGCTCGCAACGACCTTTCTGGCCGGACCTCTCGGAGCCGAAACGCTGCGGGTCTACACGGCCTCGCAGCCCGAGCTTTTGACGCTCTACAAGAAAGCCTTCGAAGCCCGCCACCCCGACGTGGAAATCACGTTTCTGCGCGATTCCGCATCTCCCATCGTCGCTCGTCTTCTTGCGGAGCGGAACGCTCCGCAGGCGGACGTCGTGCACGCGATCTCCGTCATCGGACTCGAGACCCTGGCCGCGGCCGGCGTTTTAACGCCCTACCGTCCGCAGGACGAAAAGGCGCTCGACCCCCGTTTTCTCTCCAAGGAATCGCTTTGGGTCGGCATCAATGCCTGGGGGAGCGCCATTTGTCTGAACGAAGAACTGCTCGAACGTCAGAATCTTCCCGTTCCGAAACATTGGACTGATCTGACCGATCCCGTCTATCGAGGGAAAATCGCCATGCCGCACCCCGTCTCGTCGAGTACGGGCTACATGATTCTTTTGGGCTGGCTCGAACTTTTCGGCGAAGAGAAGACCTGGGCGTTCGTCAAGGCGCTTCACGAGAACATGCTCTTTTACACGTTCTCGGGATCTCGCCCCGTCTCCATGGCGGCCCAAGGGGAAATTGCCGTCGGGCTCAGCTCCAACGCTTTTACGAAACCCTACCGCAACCCGAAAATCCCGCTTCGCGTCGTTGAGCCCGAAGAGGGCATCGGTTGGGACGCCGAAGGGAGCGCCGTCGTCGCGGGAACGAAGCATCCCGAAGCCGCCAAGGCCTTCCTTGACTTCTGCGCCGGCGAAGAAGTCGCCCGCATTGCGGCCGACTTCAGCGGCATCGCCGCCCGCGAAGATTTTTCCACGCAGGAGGGACGAAAGACGCTCGAGCGCATGATTCCGATGAACTTCCAAAACGCCGCCCTGCGCAAGAACGAAATTCTCCAAAAGTGGCAGGAAGTGGTGGGCGAACGATAAGGACACGATCATGAGTCACACGCTTCACCTTCGAGACCTCACGAAGCGCTTCGGTTCGACCGTAGCGATCTCCCCGCTCACGCTTTCCTTTCCGGGCGGGCGCTTCACGAGTCTTCTCGGGCCTTCCGGCTGTGGAAAATCCACGCTGCTTCGCCTCATCACGGGGCTCGAGCGTCCGAGCGGCGGACGAATTTTCGTCGACGACACGGAAATCACCGATGTTCCGCCCGTTCACCGCAAGATCGGGATGGTGTTTCAGCAGTACGCCCTCTTTCCGAATCTCACGGTAGCGGAAAACGTTCTCTACGGTCTCCATGGGAAGGATGCGTCGGGGGCGCCCCTTTGGCCGACCGAGGCCCGACGGGAGCGCATGCGAGAAATGCTCACGCTCGTGGGACTCGAATCCTTTGCCGAGCGCCGCCCGCACGAACTCTCGGGTGGTCAGCAGCAGCGCGTCGCCATCGCCCGCGCCTTGGCGCCGAATCCGAGCATTCTGCTCCTCGACGAGCCGCTCTCGGCGCTCGACGCCTGGAGCCGCACGGCGATCGGCGAAGAACTGCGGGAAATTCAGAGAAAAAGCGGCGTCACCACCCTAATGGTCACGCACGACCGCACGGAGGCCTTGACGCTCTCCGACTACGTGGCGGTGCTGCACGACGGCAAACTTGAAGACTTCGGCACACCCGACGAACTCTACGAACATCCGAAGAGCGCCTTCTCCGCCACGTTCGTGGGCGACATGAATCTGCTCACGCTCCCGACCTCAAACGGTACCGTCGGCATCCGCTACGCGGACGTGAAGCTCTCCGAACCTACGGAACAGACGATTTCCGCCCCCGAGAGTTTCGTCGGCAAAGTGCAGCGACTCGAATTCCGAGGCGACATGCTTCGCGCCCACGTGCTTTTGAACGACTTCAAGACCACCGTCACGGCGGACGTCGTGCGGGTGGAGCATCCGTGGCTCAGTGAAGGAGCGCTCCTCGTCGTGCGTCTTCCGGAAGCAAGGTGGTGCCGATGGTGATGCGCGGCCTCCTTCTGCTTCTCACGATTCCGCTTGCCGTCGGGATTCTTTTTCCCTTGGGCGCTCTCGTGGGAGAGGCGTTTTCCGGAACAACGCCGGCGGGCGACGTTCTCGGCATGCTTATTTCCCGTCCGATGCTTCGCGCGGTCGGCAACACCCTCTGGGTGGGCGGTCTCACGGCGCTTTTGAGCACGATTTTGGGCGGCATTCTCGCCTACACCATGACGATGACGAAGGCGCCGGGCCGCAAGGCGCTGGGCTTGCTTTTCATGGTCCCGCTTCTGGCGCCCTCCTTCATGCCGGCCATGGGACTCGTCTATCTCTTCGGCAACTACGGACTGCTCTTTCCGACGTCACTCTACGGCGTGCCGGGACTGCTGGCCGGAGGCGTTCTCTTTACGCTTCCGCATACGACTCTGCAGCTCTCTCTCGCTTTCCGGACGCTCGACCAACGTCTGCTTGACGCCGCGCTTCTTTTGGGAAGCGGGGCCGCCCGACGTTTTCGAACCGTTCTCCTGCCGCATCTTCGGGATGCCCTCGTCAACGCCCTTCTGATTGCCTTCGTTCTCACCGTCACGGACTTCGGCGTGCCGAAACTCTTGGGCGGCAACGTACCGATGCTCGCGACCGAAATCTACAAGTACGCGATCGGTCTCGCCGACTTTCAGCGCGCGGCCCTCCTGAGCTTCTGGCTCATGGTGCCGTCTCTTCTCGCCTTCGGCGCCTATACCCTTCTCTCGCGCCGCAAAGAGGAACGGGCAACCCCGCAAGCCTTGAGAATCGAACGAAACCGAGGGCGAGACGTCTTTTTCGGAGGGCTTTCCTGGTTCATCGTGGCGGGCATGCTCGCTTCGATCGGCGCCGTCGTGCTTGCGTCCTTCGTCAAGGCCTGGCCTTATGATCGCGCCTGGACGCTCGAGGCCTATTCGCTTACTTCGCTCTCCTACGGCTTCGCGCCGGTTCTCAACAGTCTCGGACTCGCCTTCTCGACGGCCGTCTCGGGCGTCCTTCTCGCCTGGGTGACGAGCGTTCTCATGACGCGCCACGGTCCGTCGGTGCGGCCCGTGGGCGTCCTCTTTCATGCGGCGGCACTCCTTCCCATGGCCGTTCCGGGCACGATTCTGGGCCTGGGATTTGCCATGAGTCTCAGCGGTTGGGAGATTTTTTCGGGCGTATGGGGGAACCGCCTGCTCGTTCTCTTCAACACGCTCGTGCACCTCTTTACGGTGGGATACCTGACGCTCAGCACAAGTCTCAAGGCGCTTCCCGCCACCTATGAAGCGGCGGGACTTCTTTTGGGGCGCGGTTACGCCTACACGACGATGAGAGTCCTCACGCCGCTTTGCGGACGACCGCTCAGGGAAACGTTCGCGTATTTCTTCTCGAACGCGCTCACCACGATTTCGGCCCTGGTGTTTCTCTACAGTCCCGAAACCATCACGGGCGCCGTCGCGGCCCTTCAGAGTCTCGATGCGGGGTATCTCGCGAGCGGCGCCGCCATGGCGACGATCATCTTTGCGCTGAACGTCGCCTTCCGGGGGCTCCTCATTCGAAACTGATGGTTCGCCCCGTTGCGCGTTGATAGCGTCGGGCGAACTTCGCCCACTGCCGATTGATCTTGAGGTTGCGAAACCACGGGATGTACTTCGCGGTCGGAATGTGCTCGGGAATGTAATAGCCGTCGAAAATCACGGGGCGCAGTCTCCCCGCTTCCTCGATGATGAACATGTTGGAGGTCCCGATGTCGCTCACCACGACGCCCTTTTCATGCATTTCGCGTTTCGTCGCGCGCAGGGCGTCTTCGAGGCGTTTCCACGACGATTCGTCCGCCCCTTTCATTTCCCGGAGATAGTCGCCGAGGAGCCAAATCTTCCGATCCTCGGTCGGGAGAAAGGCCTCCACCGCAAGCCCCACGTAGGAAGGAGACGAGAGAGAACCGAGGAACTTCGGCATGAAACTTGCCGTCACGCCCTTTTTTCGGAGGTAATTGAGGTAGTCGACCTCGCGCACGGTCTGCGGACAGCAAAACCGCGCACTGAGTTTTACGCAGCCCTCGGGAAAGAGAGGCGAAAAGCACGTAAGACGCTCGCCCCCTTTGCCGATCAGCTGCCAATCGTCGACGTCGGCGTCCTCAAAATGAACGGAGCGACCGTCCAGGTCGCCCCGATAGACCGGATGAATTTTGGGAAATTCCGCGAGAATTTCACTGTTTTTCATTCTTCTGCTCTTCTTCCTTGCGGCACGCTTCGCAGATGCCGTAGAGAATCAGGGAGTGGTCGCACAGTTCGTAGCCGTACTTTCTCGCCACGCTCTTTTGCATGCGTTCGATGTCGACGTCCACGAACTCTTCGACGCGCCCGCAACGCAGACACACGATGTGGTCGTGATGCTGGCCTTCGGCAAGTTCATACGTGGCGCGGCCCGAATCGAAGTGGTGGCGCACCAGAATGCCCGCCGTTTCAAACTGCGTCAGAACGCGGTAGACCGTCGCCAATCCGATGTCGCTCTTTTCCTCCACCAACATGCGGTAGACGTCTTCGGCGGAGAGATGCCGAACCACGCCTTCCCCCTGTTCGGAGATTCGCTGAAAGAGCTCCAAAATCTTCATGCGGGGACCCGTCGCCTTCAGACCGAGCGTTTTGAGTTCCGTGGATTGGTTTCGAGACGTTTCGTTCACCTTTTGCTCCCTCTTTGGACCTTATGATGCGTATCATAAGGGGGCTTATGCCAATTTGCATTGAACCTTTTCAAAATAACACCCTTTCACCATGCAGTTCCAACGTTTCCTCGCACCCGCCGCCCTGCTTCTCCTGACCACAAATCTCACGGGGTGTTCGAGCATGGCGGACGCCTGGGAAAACCCCACCGACTACATTCCCTACTTCCTGCAGCCCTATCGTGCGGACGTTCACCAAGGCAATCTCGTCACCAGCGAAATGGTCAATCAGCTCGAAGAGGGCATGACCGCCGCCCAGGTGCAGTTCCTTCTCGGCGTTCCGCTCATCCGCGACCAGTTCCACCGTTATCAGTGGGACTACGTCTACTATCTGCGCCGCGGCAACGGGGAAGAGCAGCTTCGCCGCCTCACCGTCTACTTCAACGATGAAGACCGCGTCAAGAGCTGGACGTCGGACGCCATGCCCGATGAAGAACAGGCCGACCAACTGATTCTCGGAAACATTCGAAACTTCGCTCCGAAGGAAGATCTTCCTAAGGATGAAGCGAAGAAGGAGACCTCTGAATGAAGGAAAAACTCGAGCGGCTTCGCCGCCTCATCGAGCAGCTCACGCTCGTACTGAGGGAAGAACGCCAGGAAAACCTTCGTCTTCGCAGTCGTTTGGCTTCCGCGCAGGCGGAATTGGATCAGGCGCAGCAGCGACTCAAGAAACTCAACGCCCAGATCCAGCAGCTCAATCGTCTGACGAATCCCGCCGAATTCGAATCGTAAGGAGCGACGATGCCCGAACTCAATTTGCGCATTTTCAGCCGCAACTATCGCCTCGCCGTGACGCCGGGCGAAGAACCCGTGCTCGAGCAGTGCGCTCAGCGCGTGGATCAGCACATGGAAGCGATCCGCAGCGGCGGCCGCGTCGTGGCGCTTGATCAGATCGCCGTCCTCGCCGCGCTCGAGATCGCGTACGACGACTCCAAGACGCAGAGCACGCTCGAGGCCCGCGTGGCGGAACTCGAAGAAAAGGTTGCGCAACCCAAGGCTCCGCCGCCGGAACCTGAACTGCCGCTCGAGCTCCCCGAAGAGGAAGTCTCTGAGCCCGTGGTTGCGGAAGAACCGACTTCGTCCGAAGAGCCTCAGGGAACGTTACCGATGAATCAAGCGGTTGAAGAACCCGCGGTTTCTCAGGCACTCTCCGCCGCAACTACGACCGCCGATACGGCCGTGTGGGAGAAGGAGATCGACGACCTTTGCCGACTCTGTGAGGAAGCGATCTACGCCGCACCCGCCCGTGCTTCGGGATTCTTCTGATTTTCTCGAATCTTTCCGCTACAATGATCTCAATCCTGCGGTGAGAGCGTTCGGGCTCCAAGGTACCTAGAACCAATGCTTTGACAAATAGGTTGGTGTACTCGAGGACCGATGGAGTGCGGAACACGCGTTGTACCGCCCAGTCCGTCCCGGAGCCGACCGCCCTGAACTCCCGGTTCAGGATACGTAGCCCGATTCCACTGCAGGAGCACTTTTCTTGAAGGGCAACCACGGTTGCCCTTTTTTCTTTTGAGGCGCACTCATGTCTCTCTCGCCCGACCTTCTTGAGCGTCTTCTGAACGCACGCCGTTTTTGGCTGATGAAGTCCGAACCCGGAGAATGCTCCATCGACGACGCGCTCTCGGCTCCGAACCAAACAGTTTCGTGGTTCGGCATCCGCAACTATCAGGCGAGAAACTTCATCCGAGACGACATGGAAGTGGGCGACGCCGTGCTCTTTTATCACTCGAGTTGCGCCGAACCCGGCATCGTAGGCGCGGCGGAAATTGCTTCCGCTCCGTATCCCGACGAGCTGCAGTTCGATCCCCAAAGCGACTACTTCGATCCGAAGAGCCCCAAAGAGAATCCCCGGTGGCTCACGATCGACGTGAAGGCCCTCGCCAAATGCTCCGTCATCCCGATCAAGGCGCTTCGCAACGACCCGGCACTCGCCAATCTTCGCATTCTGCAGCGGGGCAACCGCCTCTCCATCACGCCGGTTGAGCGGGACGACTTCGCGCATATTCTCAAAACCCTCTTTCACTAATTGATTCATCCCTTGGGAGTCCGCACATCATGGAGCTCTGGATTGTTTTCTCCCTGGCCGCACTCGGCTGCTGCACGGGTTTTCTCGCCGGTCTTCTCGGCATCGGCGGCGGCATGGTTCTGACGCCCTTCTTGACGCTTCTTCTCTCCTACGCGGACATTCCGACCGAACACATCGTGCATGTGGCGATCGCGACCTCCATGGGGACGATCCTCTTCACGTCGCTCTCCTCCGTCCGGGCTCATGCTTCCCGCGGCGCAGTCCTCTGGAAGGTGGTCGCCGCCATCGCCCCCGGCATTCTCCTGGGCGGCATTCTCGGCGCACAAATCACGGGCTATCTCTCGACCTTCTGGGCGGCGCTCATCTTTGCGGGATTCGTCGGCTATTCCGCAACGAAGATGTTCTTTGCAAAGAAGGTGGCCGCATCGCGCGGTCTTCCCGGCACGGCCGGCATGGTCGGCGCAGGTACCGCGATCGGTACCATTTCAGCCTTGGTCGGTGCGGGCGGCGGTTTCATTTCGGTGCCCTTTCTCACCTACTGCAACGTTCCGATGCACAAGGCCATCGGCACCTCTTCCGCGCTCGGCTTTCCGATCGCCTTTGCGGGCACGATCGGCTACATCGTGAGCGGCTGGGCCGAACCCACGCTCCCCGGATTCCCGTACACGCTCGGCTACATTCACCTCCCCGCCCTCTTTTCGGTCGCCGTCATGAGCATCTTCACCGCTCCGATCGGCGCGAAGGTGGCGCACTCCATCGACACGAAGCCCTTGAAGCGCATCTTCGCCTCGCTTCTCTACGTGCTCGCCTCCTACATGCTCTATCGGGCGATCATGGCGGCCTGATCGGGAGTGAATTTATTAGGAAGAAAAGGCGCGGCATTGCCGCGCCTTTTCTCATTCGAATGTTCCGTCCTTCATCCGATAGGGGGTGCCGTTTCTCTTCTCGTACGAAATGCAGATCTGACGCCACCACCGAAGAGGATTCAACTGATGCCGCCAGGGACGGCTGAAGCGTTTCGATTTTCTGAGACCGATGTCCGAAGGCGCTCCCACCGTTCGCACAAGCTGCGGATCAAGCCGATAGACCTTGTGCGTATGCACGAAGTCGAACCACGGCGAAAAGAGCATGTAATCGACAGGACAATTAAAGCGCGTCGTCATGGCGAGCAAATCCCGTGCGGCGGACGCGGAGAGGACGTAGCAAGCCGTATTGAAGGGCGTCGGGCGAACCTGTCGGAAAATCGTACCGATGCCGGCAATCTTGCGGATGTCCCGAACCTTCACCGACAGGCCGCTACTTCCCACCTTCAGACAGTCCACATCCTCGGGAATCCAGTCTTCTTTGGCGAAAATTTCGGGAAATTCCTTGGCGAGGCGTGCGTCGTCCTCGAGTACCATACCCCATTTTTCCCCCGACGCCAGGAAGGTCTCCCAGGCCTTGCGGTGACTCAGAAAACATCCGATTTCAGATGGTTGCAGAGGGTAGACGTAGCCGAATTCAACGGGTTTCAGGACCGCCGCCGTTTCTTCCGGCGTCAAGGCCTTTCCCAACACCCCCGAAATGCGCTCGACTTCGAGCCCAAAAGCGTCGAACTGCGACTTGATGCTGTGCCAGCGCTCAATGGAGGAATCCAGATTGATGACGCAACGAAACATTCAGCGTGCTCTCCAAACCAAAAACGCGCCCAACAAAATGACGGGAATCGTGAGCCACTGTCCCTGCGAGAGGGAAAGCGCCTGAAGCCCCAAAAAGGCGTCGGGTTCGCGGAAAAATTCGACGATGAAACGCGCTGCGCCATACCCCAGACAGAAGAGTCCCGATACGAAGCCGGGCTTCGTCGGCTTGCGGGAGACGACGTAGAGCATAAGAAAGAGAATAAGGCCTTCGCCCAGGGCTTCATAGAGCTGCGAAGGGTGACGGGCGATGCCGTCGGCCGCCTGAGGAAAGACCATCGCCCAGGGGAGATCGGGGGAAGCGGGACGCCCCCAAAGCTCTCCGTTGATGAAATTTCCGATGCGGCCCGCCATGAGACCGAGCGGCACGAGGGGCGCCACGAAGTCCGAGACTGTGAAGAGCGACTTTTTCTTTCGCCAGGCAAAAAGAATCATCACGAGGATGACGCCGAGAAGGCCGCCGTGCGCGCTCATCCCGCCGTGCCAGAGCGCAAAGATTTCGCCCGGATGCGAGAGATAGTAGCCCGGCTGATAAAAGAGGCAGTAGCCGAGCCGTCCGCCCAACACCACGCCAAAGACCCCGTAAAAGAGCAGATCTTCCACGTCCTCGGGCGTGATCCCGCGCCAGGCTTCCTTGGCGCGCAGGCGACCCAGGCACCAGAAAGCGGCGAAGCCCAAAAGATACATTACGCCGTACCAACGCACGGAAAGAGGACCGAGCGTAAAAACGACGGGGTCGAACTGCGGATGAACAAGCATGTCGGTCTGGCGGTAACGAATCGAAGGAAACATTCTAGCCAAAGGAAGCGCCCGTCGCTTTTCGGGACTGCTACTATCTCCTTCTCTTCATACGAATCGCCCCCGGAGACCCCGAGGGGCCTCTTTGCGCCATGATCGACTTTCCCGAATCCGAATTCTCCGAACTTTTGGAAAAACTCCGTGCGAACCGCCCGCTCGTGCATGTCCTCACGAACGACGTCGTGCAGGAAATCACGGCGGACGTCTTGCTCGCGGCCGGCGCCTCCCCCGCCATGGTCGTGGCGCCGGAGGAATCGGGCACCTTCGCCGGAATCGCCGACGGTCTTTTGATCAACATCGGCACGCCTACGGCCGAACGTATCCGAGCCATGAACCTCGCCGCGGACGCCGCCAACGAAAAACGCACGCCCTGGGTGCTCGATCCCGTAGCGGCGGGCGGCATTCCCTGGCGCGACGAGGTCATCCGATCGTTCGTCGCAAAGCGCCCGACCGTCATCCGAGGGAATGCCAGCGAAATCCGTGCGCTCGCGGGCTTTTCCTCGTCCGGAAAAGGAGTCGACAGCTGCGACTCATCCGACTCGGCGCTCGAAGCCGCGCAACTTCTCGCGCGCACCGTTCCGACCGTCGTGCACGTCACGGGCGAAACGGACTACGTGACGGACGGCGAACGCACGGTTTCGATCTCGGGCGGCCATGAAATGGCGACGCTCGTCGTCGGCACCGGGTGTTCGCTCTCGGCCTTGGTCGCGGCCTTCGCCGCGGTGACGCCAGACCGGGTTGCAGCGGCCGCCGCCGCGTCCACGCTCGCCAAACGTGCGGCGGAGTACGCCGCCAAACACGCCGAGGCGCCGGGAAGTTTTCACGTTCACTACATCGACGGTCTCTATCTCACGGGAAGGAAGGCATGAGAGCGCTCGACCTGACCCTCTACCTGGTGCTCGACCCCGATCTCTGCGGCGGGGCCGAAGGAATGATCGAGACGACGCTCGCCGCCCTCCACGGTGGCGTCACCGTCGTGCAGCTGCGCGCCCCCAACTGGAAAAAACGCGCGATTGCCGAGTGTGCGAGGGAGCTCCTTCGCGTCATGCCCGCATCCGTCCCGCTCATCATCAACGACCACGCGGACGTCGCCCGCGCGGTCGGCGCCGCGGGCGTACACGTCGGACAAAAGGATCTGTCACCCGAAGATTGCCGGCTCATCGTCGGTCCCGACGCATTCGTGGGACAATCGATCTCGAATATAGATGAACTGTCGAGCCTTTCGCCCGCGGCGGATCACATCGGCATCGGCCCCGTCTTTCCGACGGGCACCAAAAAGGACGCGGCCCCCGTCGTGGGACTCGACGGACTTCGTTCGCTTCTTCAGCACGCCCCAGTCCCCGCGGTCGCGATCGGCGGCATCCACGAAGGGAACGCCCGCTCCGTTTATGAAACGGGCGTCGCCGGAATCGCCGTCGTGTCCGCCGTTTGCGGCCAATCCGATCCGGAAGCGGCCGCCCGCACCCTGCTGTCCCGGCGTCCGATTTTCTGAGGTGGACCATTCATGTTCCGGTTCTTCACGACCGACCGCAATGTCTACCGCACGGCGGCGGTCATCCTCTTCGCAACGCTTCTTCTCGCGCTCGACGCATTTTCCTGGCGGCGCGCCCTGCAGGTCTGGGGACTCACCTTTCCCTTCGTTCTTCTGTTGCTCCTTCGGATTCCCGACGGAAAACCCCGTTTCGTCGCAAAGGCGCTCGCTTGGATCGGACTAACGGTCTCCTTTCTCGACATCGGCGTGCGGGGCTACCTTCTTCACACCTACGAGACCGACCCGGGCTCGTCCTACGTCTTGGAATCGGTCGCGAACACCACGTCTTCGGAAGGCCTCGAATTTCTCCAAAACGACTGGGGCGGCATTCTTCTCTGGACCGTCCCCGTCCTCTTTCTGATTCTCTTGTCGCTGCGCCTTATCGCGAAACTGCGCGAAGGCGACCGATCCGTCTCGCGCTGGGCCGCCGGAGTTCTGGTCGGCTTTCTCGTCATCGTGTCGGCCGCCGCATACGGCGTGCGGCCCTGGCGTCGTTTCTCGCCGTTTCTCTATTGGCCGGGCTGGGTCGCGGACGTCGAAGAGGTGAAGGCGAACTGGGCGAAGACCCTCGCTTCGCGCGACGCGCTTTTAGCTCGCGGCAAGGCGCTTCTCACGAAGGCCGACGCGGGTCCCCGCACCATCGTCTGGGTGATCGGCGAGAGCATCAATCCGAAGGCCTGGTCGCTCTACGGCTATGAGCTCGACACGACGCCGGAGCTTCGCGACCTCTCCCAAACGCTCACGCCGCCCCTGGAAGTCTTCGAGAACGCCTGGTCCGTGTCGTCGAGCACCGTCGCGTCGTTTGAGGACATGTTCACCTTCGCCGCAACGGAAAAAAGCCCGAAGGAAAATCTTCTCCTGCCGCTCTTTCGCGCCGCGGGCTACCGCATCACCTGGATCAGCAATCAGGAAGACGTGGCGATTCGTCAGCAGTTCGCGTCGCTCGCCGACCGAAGCCTCTTTCTCAACAAATTGGGCGGCCGCTCCTCGGTGTCGCTCGACGAAAAGGTGATCGGGCCGCTTCGCGAAGCGCTCGCCGATCCCGCGCCCAAGCACCTCGTCATCGTGCATCTCATCGGCGCGCATCCGCACTATCGTCTTCGCGCGCCCGAAGACTATCCGGAAGTCTGGACGCCCGACAATCCAGTTGAACAACGTCTCGAAGAAAAGGGACGGTCTTTCCTTACGATCGAAACGCGCGAGGACTACGATCGAACCATGCGCTACCACGACCACATTCTCGCGGAAACCCTCAAGCTGACGGCGGCCAGACCCGGTCCCGTCACGTGGTTCTATCTTTCGGACCACGGACAGGAAATCGGCGACTTGGCCGACCGCACGGGTCATGCGGCCAACCTTCCGAGCGGCTACCGCATTCCGGTCTTGCTCTGGGAGCGTCCTGCGGCCGACCGCAAGGCCGCGTCGGAAAACTTCCGCACAGACTGGACGGCGCCCCTTTTGCTCGACCTCGCAGGAATTGAATGGAAGGGCGAAGATCCGACGGACTCGATCGTGGATCCTTCTTACCACTGGGAGACGCCTGAGAATCCCGTCATCCGCAAAGCTCTGGGAGGCGCGTCGTGAAGGAAACCGTTCGTTTTGCCGTAACGCCGGAAGAAGCGGGCTTGCTTGTCGCCGCGAGGGCTTCGGAAGCCGCCGACGGCCCCGAAGCCTCCGCCGCGGCCGACGCCCGCCTCATCGCCGGGAAGGATCCGAAGGAAAAGGCTCTCGCCCGGGCAAAGCTCGTCTTGAGCCGCCGCTCGCTCAAGCCCTCGCGCGTGCCGACGCTCCCGACGGGACTCTTCACGGGCGCACTCATGCTCTGCGCCTATTTTCTCGGCGTCATGACCGACCGCTTCTCGTCGGAGGGCGCCGTCGTGAACCTATTGTCGCCCGCGCTTCTTTTGATCCTCTTTTGGCAAATCGCGCTCTACGCTCTGCTTTTGGTCGGAACGATCGCAGCTCCTCTGGGCTGGAAGCCGAAGTGGCCGGGGCGAGAACTTTTTGCGGCTCTCCTTTCGCGCCTTCGCATCCTCACCGTGAGCAAACAAACGCTTCGCGAGCGGCCGCTCTGGCTTTCGCTTCTCGCGCCCGCGCTACGCTCGGAAGCGGCCCGCGCCTTTCACCTCGCGGCGGCGGCCCTCGGAGCGGGTCTTCTCACGGGGCTTGCCTTCCGCGGGATCGGCACGGCCTACACGGTCGGATGGACGAGCACCTGGCTTGCGGGACACGAAGCGTGGCTCGCCGCTCTTTTTTCCGCCACCTACGGACTCGTTCCGCTTGAACTCTTCGGCATTCCCTTCCCAGACGCCGCGGCGATCGCCGAGATGAACCTGCGCGTAAACGCTCAGGGAAGTCCCGACGCGGCGGCCTGGCTGCTTCGCCTCATGGGGCTTGTCGCGATCGTCGTGATTCTCCCTCGGTTGCTCCTTGCCTTCTTTGCGGGCCGCCGCGCCAAGGCCGCCCGAACGCGCTTCGTCTGGATCGAGAAACAGGAAGAGCCTGTCCCCGTTTCCACGCAGCGTTCCCTCCCGTCACTTTCGGAAGGCGCGACGGTCCTCACGACCGTCCCTGCCGACGAAGCGCTTCGCCGCCGCACGGCCGTGGTCTTGACGCAACCCGATCTTCATTGGCGAACGATCGACGTCTGGAAGGACGAGCCCGAAACAGTTCTCGCCTCGGTCGACACCGAGGCCGCGGTGCTCCTCTTCGACGCCGTCACCACCCCCGAAGACGAAGTACACGGCAAGTGGCTCGACGCGGTCGCAAAACGCCGGGATGGTAACTTGCTGCTCCTTGTCGATCTCTCGAAGCTCGAGGAGCAGTTCGGATCCGGCTCCGAGCGTCACACCGCGCGAAAGGCCCTCTGGGAAAGCTTCGCCGCGGAGCGTCATGCGACGCTACGCTTCCTGCGCCTACATTGACGTCCTCCTCGCCCTGAAGGACGGGGATTCCTTTGAAAGCCTCCGAGGAGGCGAACAAAGGACGGTTCCTGCTGATGGGCCTGAAGCTCCGTGCAAGGGCACGGCTACCTCAAGACTCACTGCACAGGCGATGCGCTCTTTTTGACGTGCGCGCTCGGGCCAGTCCGGCCCTTCCTCAACACGTTCAGTGCACCGACCGTATCGGCGTTCTGATGATGACCGCAGACGATGCAGTGAAACACCGCCTGCTTCGGGCGGTTGCGCTTGTCGCAACAACCGCAGGTCGGACACAGACAGGAGGTGTGGGCGGGATTGACCTTTTCGAGGATCCCTCCCGTCTTCACCAATTGCCAGGCGACCGCCTGAGTAAGCCCATAGAACCCCGTCCGCAGAATGGCCCTGTTGAGACCGGACTTCTGCTTGACCTTCGTCCCAGGGTTCTCGACCGTACCCTTTGCGCTTTTCGTCATGTTCTTCGTCTTCAGATCTTCCGCATACACGCAGCCGTACTCCTGAGCGAGCGCATGTGCGGTTTTCCGTTGAAAATCCTGACGAATGCAACGCATCCGGCGATGGAGTTTTTGAATCCGCTCCTTGAGACGCCTTCTCTTGCGTCCCGGCTTGTATTTGTCGAAGGGCTTGGCAAGCCCATTCTCGGCAAGTTTCTTCCTCGCGGACAGATTGAGCGAGAGCTTTCGCTGCAACACGGCAATGCGTTCTTCGATCTTCTTGAGCTTGTCGGTGTCAAGGTCGAAAAACCGCCCGTCGCTCAAGGCCACCGCGTGAACCACACCAATGTCGATGCCGATCTCCGCCGACTTCATCTGCGGAGGCTCGATCTCGAACTCGGTCGTGAAAACGACAAACCAGTGCCCACAGTCTTTGCTCACGTGGATCTGTTTGACGATCCCTCTCGTCAGGGTACCGTCCGCATTGCGGAAGGCAATGGGCCGTGTCCTGCGGTAGCGGACCCAGCCAATCTTCGGGAGCTTCACCCGGCCGTTGGCGTCATCAATGTCCGAAGGTTTGAACTGCGGGATGCGAAAGCCGTCCCCTGCATCCCTGGCCTTGAACTTCGGCCACTTCTTTTGGGCGGGATCGTCCTTGGGGCGAAAGCTGTCCTGGATGGCCCGATCCAGATCGAGAAGCGTCTGTTGAAGCGGTTGGGACATCGCCTCCTTGAGGAAGGAGGTTGCCTCATCCTTCTTCCAGAGCACCAGTTTCGCGGCCAGTTCGTTGTAAGTCAGGAGCTTTTGTCCAGACTGCCGACGTTCGTTCTGCAACGCCAATGCCTTGTTGAACACGAAACGACGACACCCCGCGTTTCGGCTCAGAGCCGCACGCAGGGGCTTGTCGACGTAGAGTTCAAACTTGAAGCTGCAGAGGAGTTTCATAACTCTTTATCATACTCTCTCTGACTATAATGGGCCTTATATCCCCGCCTGAAGGCGAGAGTTTTACGGCCCTTTTGATACGGCCCTTACAGATGTTTTCCTCCGATCCATTACGCGTACACCTGAGCCTCGTGAGTCACACCAACATCGGGAAGACCACGCTGGCGCGCACGCTTCTCTCCCGAGACGTGGGAGAAGTGGCCGACCGCCCGCACGTCACCGAGACGACGGACGACTACGTGCTCGCGCGCGATCCCGCGGGCTGCGAGCTCGTTCTCTGGGACACCCCGGGCTTCGGCAATTCCGTGCGTCTCGCGGAACGTCTTCGCGGCCGTTCGAATCCGATCGGATGGTTTCTGAGTGAAATCTGGGACCGTTTCACCGACAAGGCCTTCTTCCTCGATCAGCGCGTCGTGCGTCACATCCGCGACACCTCGAGCGTGGTGCTCTATCTCGTCAACGTGACGGAGCGCCCCGACCGCGCAGGCTACATCCCCGCGGAAATGGAGATTCTCTCCTGGATCGGGAAGCCCGTCATCGTGCTCCTGAACCAGATGGGCGACCCGAGCCGCGCGAAAGAAAAGGAAGAGATCGAAGCCTGGCAGAAGGCGCTCGCCCCCTATCCCTTCGTACGAAAGATCCTCCCGATGGACGCCTTCGCGCGCTGCTGGGTGCAGGAGGTGGCGCTCTTTGACGCGATCGGCGAAGCATTGCCTGAGTCGCTCTCCGCCGCCTACGCGTCGCTTCGCGAGGTCTGGGTGCGGGGCCGCCGCGCCGTCTACGCGAGTTCGGTCGAGGCGATCGCGCATCACTTGACGCACCTTCTCACGATGACGGAACTCGTCCCGACGCCTTCGCTCAAGGATCAGGCGATTTCGATGGCGCAGCGCTTCGGCTTTCTCAAGGACAAGACGGACGTCGTGAAGGACGCGCAGGCGTCGCTCTCGGCCGACGCCGCCGACAGCTTCTGCGCGCTCACGACGCGCCTCTTGTCGGTAAATGGCCTCCACGGCACGGGCGTGAACCGCGAGATCATCCGCCGCATGAAAAGCGACTGGCACCTCGCCGTCTACACGGTCGACAAAAGTCAGGCCGCCGTGATCGGCGCCGCGTCCGGCGCCGCCTCGGGTGCGATCGCCGACACCGCCGCGGCGGGGCTGACCCTGGGCTTTGGGTTGCTTGTGGGCGCCGTCGTAGGGGCCCTCTCGGGGCTTGGCGCCGCCACCGTCTACAATGCGCGCCACCGCAAGGAAGGGATGGAGCTCACCTGGAGCGACAAGGCGCTCGAAGGGTTTGCGCTCGAAGCGTTGCTTCTCTACCTTGCGATCGCTCACTTCGGCCGCGGACGCGGCGCCTGGTGCGCCGCGGAAAGCCCGCCCGAATGGAAGGATCAGCTTCAGAAACTTTTGTCGGAAAACGACTTCGGGTTTGAGCTCCTTCGCGACAATCCGACTTCGGCCCAGCCGTCGCTCGTTCATCACGTCGACGGGATCCTTCGGAAGATCTTCGAGTCGCTCTACGGACACGGCGCCTGACGGGCGCCCGACGCCCCTCTTTTCTCGGGACGAGGCTTAGGGCCCCGTCCCGTCGGACTCTTTTGCATGTTTGAGAAAACCCTTCTCGTCACGGGCGGCGCCGGCTTCATCGGCGCCAACTTCATCGACTACTTCACCAAAGCGCACCCCGAATACCGTCTCGTCAATCTCGACCTTCTCACCTACGCAGCCCGCAGGGAAGTCTTCGAGCGGCAGGGGAAAATGGAAAACGTCGTGACCGTTCACGGCGACATCCGCGATACGGCGCTTCTTCACGAGACCCTGCGTAAATTCGACGTGGAGGGTGTACTTCACTTCGCGGCCGAAAGCCACGTCGACAATTCCATCCCCGATCCTCTTCGCTTCATCGAAACGAACGTGGTAGGAACGGCGACGCTTCTGAACGAATGTCTTCTCTACTGGCGTGAATGCGGCACTTTGGAAACCTCCCGCTTTCACCACGTCTCGACCGACGAGGTCTACGGAAGCCTCGGTTCCGAGGGCTTCTTCACGGAAGAGACGCCCTATGCGCCAAGCAGTCCCTATTCGTCGAGCAAGGCTTCGTCCGACCTGTTGGTCAAGGCCTATGCCCGCACCTACGGGATGAACGTCACGATCTCGAACTGCTCGAACAACTACGGTCCCTGGCAGCACGACGAGAAGCTCATCCCCACGGTGATCCGCAAGTGTCTCGCGCACGAGGCCATTCCCGTCTACGGAACGGGCAAAAACGTACGCGACTGGCTCTGGGTGGGCGACCACTGCCGCGCGATCGACCTCATCTTTCACGAGGGCCGATCGGGCGAGCGCTACAACGTGGGCGGGCACAACGAAAAGACGAATCTCGAGATCGTCGGAGCGATCTGCGCGCTCCTTGACGAACTGCGTCCCTGGGCGGGGCATCGTTACGAGGAGCTCGTCACCTTCGTCGAAGACCGTCCCGGACACGACTTCCGCTACGCGATCGCGCCCGACAAGATTCAGAGGGAGCTCGGCTGGCGGCCCCTCACACCTTTTGAAGAGGGACTGCGCCACACCGTCAATTGGTACCTGAACACGCCGTGCTCAGCCTAGTTTTTCATCTCGTAGAAACGGTGACCATTGTCCAAGAACCGTGGTAAAGGGTCGGTCCTGGCGGGCGACGCGACGGGACCGAAAGTGGAGTTGCCAGTCGCCCGCACCTTCTTACAAATTCATACCTTGGATAAAGGTCCTAATTTTGGCATACACCTCATCATTTAGGTCGGGAAATTTCTCTAGCACAGAGTTTGACCACTCAGGCCCATGACCGCCGACTTCTTTGATGAAGCATTCCAATTCTCCTTCGGGCACAACATATATTCCTACTGCTCTTAGAGCGTTATCCAACCGCTTGAATGCATTTGTGGCATCTCCCGCTGGCAGAGCGGCTACCCCACCTGTTTTTATGCTCTTCCATTTAGAGACAACCTTAACCTCATTTTGAATGGATTTTACTTCTTTTTCAGATAAGTATCGATCTCGTCTCCCATCTAAAATTCTATCAATATTAGCCTTCGCAGTACTGCGGTCTATTTTTTCTTTGTCACTATGGAGATTAGAGATCACAATGTTATAGTCGTTTTTTACGTCATCCCAAACACACCCAAATGCCTCAATAATTTCACGGAACACCTTCTCATCATTAAGCACATCAATATCCGGAATGAGTTTCACATTTATCTTCAAAGCACGCAAGGCCGAAGATATTTTTGCCATGCGATGCTTTCCTCCACAATGAATAAACAATGTTTCAGAATAACTTCCTTGCTGCTGTTTAATGTGACCTTCAATAATTGAATACATCTTACAATCTGAATCACTCTCACACAGCACAACACTCTTATGAAACAAGCTAGACATTATATTCGAGTATTTCAGAAGCGGATCATTCCACACCCCGGCAAAATCCCTATTATTCAGTATCGAAAATTGATTCTCGTTTCCTTGTCGGGTGATGCGAATAATTTTAACTCGCTCGGGGCACACCTCTAGCAACCCCTTTATTATTTCCTCACTGTGTGTAGAAATAAATGCTTGTTGTTGATCAGACAAAGTTTCTCCTATAACCTGCCCCATGATCTTTGCCTGCGGTGGATGCAAAAAAGCTTCTGGTTCATCAATCAAAAAGATGCATCGGTAATCCAACATCAAATGAAGTAATATCCCAGTAAAACTCTTTACACCATCACCTTGCTGATGGACTTGCTTGTATGTTTCCAAGACTTTTGCATACGCCTCTTGGCGCGATTGTTCATCTTCAAAAACATCTTCAAATTTAACCGGCTTTCCCATGCAAAGCGGGATCTTTGCTCCATACTGTGTATTCGGAGTCAATTCTACATTAAACGCCTTTTTAAAATTATCAGACAACCATTTTCGATACTTAGGATCGAAGGCGGCATAATGAATTGGGTGTCGTTTGCGATCCGATCTGGTTATATTTTCGGCCGCATCACATATCTTCAGTCGAGCCGGCGTATCCAACTGAGTAATAAAAACTGGAGCCCAATGATCAAATTTCTTACTAGCCTTAAACTCACGTTCAGTATGACTAAATATCCATATTTGATAGTTAAGCACACTGTAAAGATTTCCTGATCTATCTTTTTGCGGAGGAGCGATAGAACTCAATAATGGCTCTAGAGGAGCATCATATTTTGCAACGGCAAGATCATAGACAACAACACCATCTCGCTTTCCTTCCGCCAAACTATATATATCTCTTAAGCATTGACTTTTACCGGCATTATTAGGACCAACAAATACAACAATATCATTTTGTAGAAGATCAATAGTCTCTCCATTTTTAAATTGAACTTTCGAGATATATCCTCCAGCTTTTAAGTCAGACATTATTTCACCTCTCCTGCGTCAACATCCCTGCCAACATAAACGACATTCCAAATTTCATTAACTAACAAAAATCTCACTCCTCAACAACCCAAAAATTAACTTCATCCTTGACAGCAACGCAACTCAGATAATACAAAATTACTCGCACAGTTCGCCCCACCCATTAATAAAATTCTCAATCGCTCTGTACTTTTAGCCCTAGCAACTACATATTTCGTAATTTCTCGCCCCTTTTGAGTCGCATCCATTTATTTATCTACATTGCAGATTTGACTGAGTAAAATGTTATTTTTACAGATTCTTAAAACGTAATCATGCATTATCGACTGATTCCGCCCAATTCTTGAAGTTTTACCCAGGCGGAGCCTTCGTACAGGCAAAGTCCTAGAAGCTCAACAAGAGTTTGGAGGACTTTCTCCCGTACCAGTCGCTCCGTTCATATACCTTCATATACCTTTCCGTCTCCTTGCAGGACCCTTGCGGTTCTTAGAGCGATCATTTCCCATCGTTTGCTAATCCGCCCAGAAATTGTTCCACATCACCGAAATACGGGATGGCTCCGTATCGACCGAGCAAATAGTCTTTCCCATAGGAGGCGTCATTCCTTACGGCTCTCGCCTGATCAATTCGGTACTCCACCAGAGAGTAAAGATCGGTAACGCCCCGATCCTTCTTTTCGGCAAACCAAATTTGGTCTCGACGTAGCAGGTCACGGCGCAACAGATTCGTATCATGTGTGGCGACGATCAACTGCGCGTTCGTGTTCGTTACCCTTTGAAAAATCTTCACCAAATCTAGGGAAAGCTTTGTATGTAAATACGACCCGAACTCATCCACCACGAGCGTTCCCCCACTTCGCAGCACCTCAAACCATGGCCCGGCCAAGGCGAACGCTTTCTGCGTGCCTGTTGACTCTACGTCAAAGGGCATCTCAATCGATGAGACACTACCGTCTTTCTCCAGACAATCATGTCGAGAGCGGATTTCATACTTCTCTAATCCGTTTTCCGTTACGTTCCACTGCAAAGATGCCCTTTGTGAAGGAGGTACGGCTGAAAGATCTTCGATCTGTTCGGCCTTGATTTTGATATCACGTATGCCGCTATCAATCTGGCGCAAAAAACCGACAATGTCGTTTTTCATTCGCTGGTCATTTCGGAATAACTGAATTGTCTGGGCAAGATAATGTTCCGCCTGTGTTCCAGAGAGAATCACCAACTTTTTTGCGAACCAATCCTTAACCGTGATGGCGTCCTGGACGTTGAACTGCGCACAAGTCGTCAAGTAAAGTGCTGTCTTGCGGGTCTGTTCGGCCACGCCCTTGGCGCCGGCCCACGTACGCGGATTAACCTTGATGGTGTTCCTATCGCGTTCAAAGCAGTAACTCTCACGGGCAGTACCCTTTTTCTTCCGGAACAACCATTCTGCGGATACTTCCCCTCTCTCTACCTCAAAACCATAGCGGTAACAGACTCCCGTTTCGACAAAAACTATTTCCCACGCCGACGGACGAGTAGCACACTCTCTGTCCAAGCAAAAGTGTTGTGAACAAAGTGCAGAGAGCAACCCATCAACCACCAGTGAGTAACAAACGACATTCTTCATCGTGAGAAGACTGCGAATAAGGTTGCTTTTGCCCGAGCCGTTCGCACCGTATAGCGCAGCAAACTTCAGAACGCGATCCCGTCCGAAAGGTTCCAAAAGAAGATTTGAACGCGAGGGATCGTCCGAACCATCATGCTCCCGTACGGAAGGAGCCGCCAACATGCTGAAGGTTGCCTCATCGCGAAAAGAAAGGAAATTCTGAACTCGAAATTCGATCAACATGAGCGTGCTCCTATGCAAACGACGTCAGTATAGAACGCAAACTCTCGTTTTTCGAGAATTTTTCACAAATATAAGACGTTCGCGCACAGAAAATCGGCACATGCAATAAAAAAACCCCGCCCTCCGACAGCGGAAAGCGGGGTTGGATGCGGTATACGCAGAAAGGGCTTACGGCACCATTTCGTCGAGCTCTTCCTTCTTCACGACCTTCACGAGGTCCTCACGCTTGACGTTGAGGTAGAACGCGATGGCCGCCGCCACGAAGACGGAGGAATAGACGCCGAGCAGAATGCCGATCGTGAGCGCCAGGGCGAAGTAGTGCAGGGCCGGCCCCCCGAAGAAGAACATCGAGAGCGTCATGCACAAGGTCGACGAGTGCGTGATCACCGTACGGGAGATCGTCGCCGTAATGGCCGAGTCGATGATTTCCATCGTGTCGGCCTTGCGCATCTTGCGGAAGTGTTCGCGGACACGGTCGAAAATAATCACCGATTCGTTCACGGAGTACCCGAGCACCGCGAGGACGGCGGCGAGCACCGGCAGTGAAAATTCCCACTGCATCACCGAGAAGATCCCCACCACGATCACGATGTCGTGGAGGTTGGCGATGATGGCCGCAATCGAGAACTTCCACTCGAATCGGAAGGCAAGGTAGATCACGATGCCGAGCACCACGAGCGCGAGCGCCGTGCCGCCGTCGCGGGCGAGTTCGTCGCCCACCTGCGGACCCACGAATTCGGTGCGGCGAAGTTCCACGCCCGGGTTCTTCGCTTCGAGCACCTTCATGACGTTCGCGGCGACTTCACCCGACGTGACGCCTTCCTTGTTCGGAACGCGGATCACCACGTCGCGGGCCGTACCGAAGTTCTGCACGAGCACTTCGTTCGAGATTTCCTTCAGGTCCGTTCGGATCTGTTCGGTGTTCGCGGCCTGCGGGAAGTTCACTTCCATCTGGGTGCCGCCCGTGAACTCGATCGAGAAGGCGAGACCGTGGGTGAAGATCCAGTAGACGGCGATCAGGAAGCTGACAAGCGAGATGCCGTTCAGAATGTGACGATACTTCAGAAACGGGATCGTCTTATGAATGCGGAAAAACTCCATTCTTCAGCTCCTCACTTCGCTTCTTTGTTGGGGCGCCAGATCATGCCCACGTGCAGACGCGTGAGCTTCTTCTGACGGCCGTAAATGAGGTTGATCATCGAACGCGAGACAACGACCGAGGTAAAGATCGAGGTCAGAATGCCGAGGCAGTGCACCACGGCGAAGCCGCGCACCGGGCCCGAACCGAAGATGAGAAGCGCGATACCGGCGATCAAGCTCGTGATGTTCGAGTCAAGAATCGTCGCGAAGGCGCGTTCGTAACCTTCGGAAATGGCCACCTGCGGCGTCCGTCCTTCGCGCAGTTCTTCACGCACGCGTTCGTTGATGAGCACGTTCGAGTCGACGGCCATGCCGAGCGTCAGAGCGATAGCCGCGATGCCCGGCAGCGTCAGCGTCGCCTGCAGCATCGAAAGGAGGGCGACGAGCATCATCACGTTGCAAAGGAGCGAAATGCCCGACACGATCCCGAAGACTTGGTAGTAGAGCGCCATGAAGATCGCGATGATGACGAAGCCGTAGAGGGTAGAACGGAAGCCCGCCTCGATGTTGGCCTCGCCGAGACTCGGCCCGATCAGGCGTTCTTCGACGATTTCCATCGGCGCGGCCAGGGAGCCGGCACGAAGCACGAGAGCCGTGTCGGTGGCTTCGACGGTCGTCATCTGACCGGAGATCTGCACGCGGCCGCCGCCGATTTCCTGACGGATCACCGGCGCCGTCACGACTTCACCCTTGCCCTTTTCAAAGAGGATGATGGCCATGCGCTTGCCGACGTTTTCACGCGTGACGTCCTGGAAGATGCGGGCGCCCCGGTTGTCGAGCTCGAGGTTCACGGTCGGTTCCTGCGTCTGACCGTCAAAGCCCGGCTGGGCGTCGTTGAGGTTTTCACCCGTCAGAATGACGCGGCGCTTCACGAGGATCGGACGGCCGTCGCGTTCCTTGAAGAGTTCGTCGCCAAAGGGCACGTTCCCCTGGGCGAGCTGCGCAAGGGCTTCGGGGCTGTCGTCGACGAGACGCACTTCGAGGGTCGCCGTACGGCCGAGAATGTCCTTGGCCTTGGCGGTGTCCTGCACGCCCGGCAACTGCACGACGATGCGGTCGGCACCCTGCTGGGCGATCACGGGTTCGGCAACGCCGAGTTCGTTGATTCGGTTGTGCAGCGTCGAGATGTTCTGCTTGAGGGCGTATTCCTGAATGTTCTGGAGCGCCTTCTGCGTGAGCGACGCGCGGATCACGTAGGGCTTCGTCGAGGTTTCGGGAAGCGTGAGCGTCAGATCGGGCTGCGTGTTGCGAAGAAGGTCGTTCGCGCGGGCGCGTTCTTCTTCGGAAGCGAAGTTGATCGTGATGTCGTTGCCGCTGCGGGAAATGCCCGTGTGACGGATGCGCTTGTCGCGAAGCTGCGTGCGAAGGTCGGTCGCGATCGCTTCGCCGCGCTTTTCAATCGCCGCGTGCATGTCGACCTGCAGGAGGAAGTGCACGCCGCCGCGCAAGTCCAGACCCAGATACATCGGGAGGGCGTTGATCGAAAGGAGCCACTCCGGCGTGTTCGGCACGAGGTTGAGCGCCACGATGTAGGAGGGATCCGAAGGATTCGGATTGAGCGCCTTTTCAATCACTTCGCGCGCCTGCAGCTGCTTTTCGGCTTCCGTCGGCTCGAAGCGCACGCGGATGGAATTCTGCTGAGCGCCCTGTTCGTAGAAGACGCCGTTGGGCTGGATCTTCGCCTCGGCGAGCAACGTTTCGACGCGCTTGAGCGTGTCTTCCGTCACCTTGACCGTGGCCTTGCCCGAGGAAACCTGCACCGCGGGGGACTCTCCGTAGAAGTTCGGCAGCGTATAGACGAGACCGATGAGGAGAGCGACGACGATGACCAGGTATTTCCAAAGAGGATATCGGTTCATGCTTGTCTCCGTCACGCGAAGCGATGCGCCCCGGACGTGACCTAACGGGTAAAAATCGAACGCGAAGTCCGACCGTTTGAATCGCCGAAAGGCGCCGAAGGTCGATTCTCGACCTTCAACGCCTTTCTCGAATCGCTTTCGCGGGGCTTAGAACTTGAGCGTGCCCTTCGGAAGGACCGACTGCACCGCGGCGCGCTGCATGCGAACGCTCACGGACTTGCCGTCGACCGTCGCGATCGTGAGCGTCACGGTCTGCTCCTGAACGGCTTCGATGCGGCCGGCGAGACCGCCGATCGTCATGACTTCGTCACCCTTCGTGAGCGCTTCGCACATCTGCATGTGTTCCTTCTGACGTTTCTGCTGCGGACGAATCAGGAAGAACCAGAAGAGCGCGAAGATGAGAAGAAGGGGAACGACCTGAACCAGGAAACCTTCCATCCCGCCCGGAGCGGCTTCGGCCGCGTAGGCGTTGTCAATAAACCACATGGGAGAACTCCACTTATAAAAAATCAAGATTTCTCCCGCCGCTACGGAGCGGCGGGGAAAAGACGTGCGCTCCATTATACGAGCGAACGTCTTCACGCAAACTTAAAACGAAGCGCGTTATTCGATGCCGCGGGCCCGATCGGCCGCAAACTGCGCCTTCCACTCCTCAAACGTCCCCGCTTCGAGGGCGTCGCGCATCTCCTGCATCAGGTTCAGATAGTAGGAGAGGTTGTGAATCGTGTTGAGCCGCGCGCCGAGGATCTCGCCCACCTTGTGGAGGTGATGCAGATACGCGCGCGTGAAGTTGCGGCAGGTGTAGCAGTTGCAGGTCGGATCCAGGGGACGCAGATCGTTCTTGTAGCGGCTGTTCTTGATCTTCACGTCGCCGAAGCGCGTGAAGAGCCAGCCGTTTCGCGCATTGCGCGTCGGCATCACGCAGTCGAACATGTCGATCCCGTTCGAGACGCCCGCCACGAGGTCTTCGGGCGTGCCCACGCCCATCAGATAGCGGGGACGGTCGTCGGGAAGCTTGTGCACGATCGCGTCCATGATGCGGAGCATCTCTTCCTTCGGTTCCCCGACGGAGAGGCCGCCCACGGCGTAGCCGTGAAAGCCGATTTCCTTGAGGCCCGCGAGCGACTCTTCGCGCAGGTGCTCGAACATGCCGCCCTGCACGATCCCGAAGAGCGTGTTGGGATTTTCCAGGCGTTCGAATTCGTCCTTCGAGCGCTTCGCCCAGCGAAGGCTCATGCGCATCGACGCGGCCGCTTCGGCTTCGGTCGCCGGACGGTCGCCGATCTTGTAGGGCGTGCATTCGTCCAAGACCATCGTCACGTCGGAATTGAGGACGCGCTGAATCTGCATCGAGATTTCCGGGGTGAGGAAGAGCTTCGCCCCGTTGATGGGGTTGCTGAACTTCACGCCTTCTTCGGTGATCTTGCGCAGTTCCCCGAGACTGAAGACCTGAAAGCCGCCCGAGTCGGTGAGGATGGGCTTATGCCACTGCATGAAGTCGTGCAGGCCCCCGTGCGCGCCGATCACGTCGAGGCCCGGGCGCAGCCACAGGTGGAAGGTGTTGCCGAGAATAATCTGCGAGCCAATCTCGGTAAGTTCGTTCGGAGCCATCGCCTTCACGGACCCGTAGGTGCCGACCGGCATGAAGATCGGCGTTTCGATCGTGCCGTGATTGAGCGTCAGCGTCCCTCGGCGGGCGCGCCCGCAGGTCGTTTTGACGGAAAAAGAAAAGGACATGGTCGAATCCTTGCGTTAGTCGATGGAGTGAGCGGCCTCGGGGTCGCGCTCGAGGAAACAGGCGTCGCCGTAGCTGAAGAAGCGGTAGCGGCTTTCCACGGCGTGACGGTAGGCTTCGAGGATGCGCTGGCGGCCGACAAGAGCCGAGACGAGCATGAGAAGCGTCGACTTCGGAAGGTGAAAGTTCGTCACGAGCGCGTCGACGATCTTGAATTCGTAGCCGGGCGTAATGAAGAGCGCCGTGTCGCGGGCGCCGGCTTCCACATGGCCCGGACGATCCGCCGCGCTCTCGAGCGTGCGAAGCGAGGTCGTGCCGACCGCGACGACGCGGCGGCCTTCGGCCTTCGCGCGGTTGATCGCTTCGGCCACGTCTTCGGGCATGCGGTACCACTCGGAGTGCATATGGTGTTCAGAAAGCTTTTCGACGCGCACGGGCTGGAAGGTCCCCGCCCCGACGTGAAGCGTCACGTAGGCGATTTCAACGCCCTTGGCCTTCAGGCGCGCAAGGAGCTCTTCCGTGAAGTGAAGCCCCGCCGTCGGGGCCGCCACGGCGCCCGGATACTGGGCGTACACCGTCTGATAGCGGGTTTCGTCGTTCTTGCTGTCTTCGTGCTCAATGTAGGGCGGAAGCGGCACGTGGCCCTCTTCGTCGAGGACGTCGAGGACGGGACGCTCAAAGGCGAGTTCGAAGAACTGTCCTTCGCGCCCCATCACCGTCACGACGGCGTTGCCGAAAAAGAGCTTGGTGCCCGGCTTCGGAGACTTGCTCGCGCGAAGCATCGAGATCGCGTGCGTTTCGTCGGTGACGCGTTCAATGAGGGCTTCGACGGCGCCGCCCGTTTCCTTCTTCCCGAGAAGGCGCGCCTTGATGACGCGCGTGTTGTTGGCGATGAGAAGATCGCCCGGGTGCAGGTATTTTTCGATGTCGGTGAAGGTGCCGTCCTCCATCACGTCGCGGGTGACGTGCAGAAGACGCGAAGCCGTCCGGTTTTCCAGAGGATATTGAGCGATGAGCTCCTGCGGGAGCTCGAAATCAAAGTCGGATAGGTATTGTTCTCGCATGGCTTGACCGGCCAGGATGAAAAGAAAAGGACGTATTGTACTCAATCCGTACGGAGGGCTCTCAGGATTCGCCCGACAATTGCACGGGCCCGAGCAAAACCGAACCCGAGCGTCGGGCTCCGTTGTCGTAGACGTCCGCGCCCACGGCTTCGACGCTCAAAAACATGTCGAGAAGGTTCCCCGCCAAGGTCATCCCGCCCACGGGATGAACGATGACGCCGCGCTCGACCCAGAAGCCCGATACGCCGCGGGAATAGTCCCCCGTCACGGGGTTCAACCCGCGCCCGATCGTGTCGGTGACGTAGAGTCCCGTCCCGAGGCGCTCGAGCATCGCCTTTTCCGTCATGTCGGGAGTCGTCTCGGAGCTCGTCAAAATCAGGTTGTAGGCGCCGCCCGCGTTCCCGGTCGTGCGGCAACCGAGCTTGCGCGCGGTGTAGCTCGAAAGGAATTTTCCCCGCAGGACGCCCTCTTCGACGATCGCGCGGCGCTGTCCCGCGCAGCCTTCGTCGTCGAAGACGCCCGAGCCGATCGCACCGGGAATGTAGGGATCCTCAAGAACCGACACGTGGGCGGGAAGAATGGCCGTGCCCTCCCGTCCGAGGAGGCACGAGGTCTTGCGGTAGAGCGCCCGCCCCGAAAGAAGGTCTTCGAGCATGTCCAGGAATTCGGTCGCGACGTAGGGTGCAAAGAGTACCCGCACCGATCCGCCCGGAATGGGTTTGCGCCCGAGCTTTGCCGCGGCCCGTTCGGCCGCACGCCGTCCGAGCGTCTCGGGATCGGGGAGTTCCGTTGCGCTTCGGCCCTGTCCCCACCAGGCGTCCTGTTCGAAGTCGTCGCCCTTGGCCGCCACCGCCACGCAGTCGACGTCGTGACGGGAATAGTCGTAGCCCGCGGAAAAGCCAAGCGAATTGACGAGCGTGAAGCGCCCCGACGAAGTCGTAAAGACCGCGCCGTCCGTATTCTCGACGGACGGGTCGACCTTCAGGGCCGCTTCTTCGGCCTTCGCGAGATAAGCGATCGCGTCCTCGGGCGTTCCCTCGTAGGGATGGCAAAGAGAGAGATTTCGAAATTCCGTCTGCAGATCGCGCTCGTCCGGAAGCCCCGTCGCCTCGTCTTCTTCGGCGACGCTCGCGATCGCGACCGCCGCGCGCACCGCGCGCTCGACGGATCGCTCGGAGAAGTCCGAGGTCGTGGCGCTTCCCCGGCGCTTCCCCTTCCAGACGGCGATCGAGAGCACCTTTTCCGACGTGTATTCGAGGGCTTCGACCTCGCCCATTCGGTAGGTCACGCTGAAGCCTCGGTCGGCGCTCACTTCGGCCGCGCATTCGTCGGCTCCGAGCTTCAAAGCGCGCTCGAGCGCGGCCTTCGCCACGGCTTCGGTTTCGTTCGTTTTCGAGCTCTTCGCCTCTTCGCGTTCCATGAGCATCTCCCGCCACTGAAAGCCGTTATCATACGGTTTTCTTTTAGGATTTCAAGGTTATGCGTCAGGACTTCATTGAGGACGACGAAGAGATCGAGCGCGGTCCCTCCAAATCGCAGCTCAAGCGCGAACAGCTCGAATTGCAGGAGCTCGGACGCGAAATGACGAAGTTGGGCGACGACCAACTCAAGCGCATTCACCTCCCCGAAGACGTGCTTGCGGAAATCATCGAATTTCGCCGCATGCGCTCCTTCGGAGCCCAGCGCCGTCAGCTGCAGCTGATCGGCAAGAAAATGCGCAACATGGATCCCAAGGCCGTGCGCGAGGCGATCGACCGCGCGACCGGCGAATCCCGCGCCGCCGTTGCTCTCCTTCACCGCTGCGAGACGCTGCGCGACAAAATGATTGAAGGGGACGACGCCGTGAAGAAGTTCATCGACGAACACCCCGAAACGGACATTCAGGCCCTTCGCACGCTCGTTCGCGGCGCCCGCAAGGAGCGCGAACTCCAGAAGCCGCCGAAGAACGCGCGCGAACTCTACCGCTTCCTCCACGCGACGCTCGAGGAACCGCTCGAACTCTTCCGTGAAGACGAAGAAGAGAGCGACGAAAACGCCTGATCATAGACAAGGACATGGCCATGAAACCGCCCCGCAAAACGGAAAACGAACTGATTCTCGGGCTCGTCTCGGTCTCCGACCGCGCGAGCCGAGGCGTCTATCGCGACGAAGGCATTCCCGCGCTCGAAGCCTGGATGCGAAAGGCCGTGAAGAATCCCCTCACGATTCACAAGCGCCTCATCCCCGACGAACGATTCGACATCGAGAAGACGCTTCGCGAGCTCGTCGACATCATCGGCTGCGACCTCATTCTCACGACGGGCGGCACGGGTCCGTCGCGACGCGACGTGACCCCCGAGGCGACGCTCGCCGTCGCGACGCGCGAAATGCCGGGCTTCGGCGAACAGATGCGCGCGATTTCGGGGCACTTCGTTCCGACCGCCATTCTTTCGCGCCAGGTGGGCGTCCTTCGTGAAACGCCCGACCATGCGGCCCTCATCATCAATCTTCCCGGTCGACCCAAGGCGATCGCCGAAACGCTCGAAGGGCTCAAGGACGAAGACGGCCGCTCGATCGTAAACGGCATCTTCGCGGCCGTCCCCTACTGCATCGATCTGATCGGCGGCCCCTACATCGAAACGAACGACGAGGTCGTCAAGGCCTTCCGTCCGAAGAGCGCTCAGAAGCCCCAAAAGCCCGCGGAGAAGCCGGAAGAAAAGCCCGAGGCCCCGAAGGGCATCAAGATCGAAGGTTCGGACCAGCCCCGTTCCGAGGAAGCGGTGAAGGTCGAAGTCAAGGCCGCGGAACCCGTTCGCGCGCCCGAAGCGCCCAAGGCTCCGGTCGAGCCGAAGTTCGAACCCAAGTCCGAACCGAAACCGGAACCGAAGCCCGAGCCGAAACCGCAGCCCCAGCCTGAGCCCAAGCCCGAACCGGTCGAACCCTTCCGCGCGAACGACCTGCTGATGGTTTCGCCCCGCATGAGCGTTCGCCCGCCGGAACTCACGCTCCTGTGGCTCCACGGGATGGGCGTCGACAACCGCGACTTCGTAAGCTTTGCCGACGAGATTCTCGATTTCGGCGGCCCCGCCTGCCGCATGATTCTCCCGAACGCCCCGGTCTGCGAAGTGAGCATTCACCCGGGTCACGCGCTTCGCGCCTGGTACGACATCCGTCATCCGGACCTCGAGAAGAACGTCGACCTCTACGGGATCAAGACGAGCGCCCGACGCATCGAAGCGCTGCTTCACGAACTCGAAGGCAAGGGTCTTCGCCGCGACCGCATCGTCCTCGGCGGCTTCTCGCAGGGCGCGGCCATTGCGCTTTATGCGGGTCTGCGGTCCGAAACGCCGCTTGCCGGCATCGCCGCGCTTTCAGGCTACCTCCCCGACGCCGGGCGTCTTTATAACGAAGCGACCCCCGCGGGTCGCCGCACGCCCGTCTTCATGGGCCACGGCGAATTCGACTCGGTCGTCTCGCCCCTCATCGCGGAGCGAAGCGCCCGGGTGATTCACGAGGTGAATCCGAACTTCGAATACCACGCCTACGACATGGACCACGAACTCTGTCAGGAGGAAATGCTGCAGTTGGCGGCCTTCCTTCGCAACGTAGTCGGAAGCTGAAAAATTCGAAAAAAAGCGCTTCTCTGTAAGGCCTTCGCACGCACGTGCGGGGGCCTTTTCTCCATCTCCACCATACGAGATGATTTACCTGACTCTTCCGCCATCGACCATCTCACAACAGCATCCACAACATCTGTGGAAGAGGTGCTATACTGCGATGAAAGAGAAATTTTTGCCTCTCTAGTTTTCTAAATTCGAAATTTTTTAAATATGAGCGGACTTCCATTTCTAAGCGAATTCATCAGAGAGCAACTTCGACAAAGAGGTTGGTCTGGCATCGACTTTGGAGTGATGATTGGCTGTAACAATCCGTCCGCTGTCAGCAAAATCATAAACGGTAAACAGCCCCCCTCTCTTCATCAGCTTCCTCGTATCGCCGCAATGTTCGATGTACCCGTCGACGACGTGTTGAAGATGCGCCTTACCGAAGAGTTGGCTGAACTCCCAAAAACCGACGTAGGCGATGCTGATTATTTCAAGCTTATCGAAACCTACAAGGTTGTACCAATCGCAGAATTAATAAAAAGAGGATGGGTATCAGTACGAGATAAAAAGGATCCGGCAGAGATCCTAACAATCTTTGAACCCATGGTGCCAGAATTAAAAAAAATGAATGGGCTAGCTCATAAAACTGGAGAGGGAACCCCCTATACTGACGTACAAAAAGCTTGGATTTTTCACGTCAGTCAGTTGGCAAAAAGAATTCTAGTTCCGCCGTACTGCAGATCACTAGCGCTTCAAGCTATCGAAAAACTGCACCGAGTCATGGTTAGCAGAGCAGATGTCTGTCAGATTTTTGACATTCTTCGCCTCGCTGGAATCCGCCTAGTTTTTGTGGAATGCCCACGCAGTAAGATCGATGGTGTTTGTACTTGGATAGACAAGGAGTCCCCTGTCATAGGTATGACTCTTCGCTTTGACCGTGAAGACAACTTTTGGTTCGTACTGAGACATGAACTCGAACACGTCCTTCAGGGATACGAAGAACGAGCTCAGTTGGACGACGACATCCTAGCTAATGTTACGAAGAATCCCCTTGAGATCAGAGCAAACGAAGCGGCACAGGAATTTTGTGCCCCGAGTGCACTGACAGATCAATTCATTCTTAAGTCAAACGGTCGTTTTGTAGACGAAGAAGCCATCGAGTTTGCAAAGCAAAACAACCTGCTTCCGAGTGCTCTTGCGGGACAAATCAGACACAAACTTGCTCGTTACAACATTCTCAACAAGTTGTTGTTGCCCATCCGGAAACAACTTATTGAAGTTGCTCCTGTGGTGGATGGATGGGGGAGGATTCCTGTGTAAAACGAAAATAAAGGCCTCCAGTAGTACCAGTACCAGAGGCCTTTCACTCGAGGTTGCGATCGAGTCCATTGGGCAGACGTAGCAAAACCGACGCCCGTTAACTCGGAGTGTAATAGGCAAAACCCTACTCGCAACTGGACTAGTTTAGAACTGTTGCCTTAAGGTTTGATTAAGGAACAATGGTTCTTTCCTATCGCCAGGGGTTCTTGCCTAGAACACTCCTCTTCTATAGAGGAAAAATATGGTTAAAAAACATTCTTCTACTGATGCCATTTTCTACGGCGTTGACCTGATTGAACTGGTCAAGAGAGTCTTGAACGACCGAGCCACGCCCGAGGATCACAGACTCTTTGCCAGCTTTTGTGGTAGAGGCCTCAGAAATTGGCAGGATCTCCTGGCGATTTACAGGAAGGGATCCTTAATGAAGAAGTAATCTTCATCTCGCGCTCTGCCCGCGTAAGTGGGTAGAGTTTTCTTTTTCGAGTTCAAAAGAAAATCCCGCACTGCACACAACAGTACGGGATTGGAAACTGGTCCCCGGGGTGAGACTCGAACTCACACGGTTTTACCCGGCGGATTTTGAATCCGCTGCGTCTACCATTCCGCCACCTGGGGAGACTTCTCGTAAAGAAGAAGTCGAAGTTTATCAGCTCTTTGCCAAAAAAGCAATGGACTGCGAAGGATCTTTGCAGCGGACCGCCGCAATCCATTCGCCGAGCGTCCGGCCTTCGAGAACGAAGTCTTCGCCCGTCAGGTCGGCAAGCGGCACGAGGACGAAAAGCCGCCCCGTCATTCTCGGGTGCGGAATAAGGAGTTCGGGATCGTCGCTCGTGAGGTCGTCGTAGAGGAGGACGTCTAGGTCGAGCGTTCTCGGAGCGTTCACGACGCCTGCGGGCCGCACGCGCCCGTAGCGGTTCTCGAGCGCCTGCAGACGATGAAGGACTTCCTTGGGTTCGAGGTCCGTTCTAGCTTGTAGCACGGCGTTCACGTAGTCGGGGCCCGAAGATTCGACGGGAGACGTGTCGTAGAAGGCGCTCACCCGAATGTCCGAGAATTCGGGCGAGCTCTTGAGGTCGGAAACGACCTTCCGGAGCGTCGCGAGGGGCTCGCCCAAATTGGCCCCGAGGGCAATCGTGACGAGCGCCATCAAGCTTCTTCCTTCTTCGCGTTGCGGCGGCGATGCGGACGATGGCGACGCGGGCGCCGGCGGGGTTCCGCGGCGGGGGCGGCACCCTCCTTCGCGCTCGGACGCGGCGGCTGATTCCTCGCCTCCTGCTGCGTCACGGCGAGCATTTCCCTTTGTTCCTCTTCGTCGGCCGCGGCAAAGCGCTCCCACCAGTCGACGAGATTCTTGTCGGCCATGTCGACGAGCGAGCGAAGAAGCAGGAAGTCCCAGCCCGCGCGGTAGCGCGGATGGCGAAGCACCGCGTAGGCGGCCTTCCCCGTGCGGCGCTCGAGGCGCCCCTGGAGCATCCAGAGGTCGTAGATGTCGTTTTGGATGCGGCGCTGCACGGCGAACTGTCCCGACTGGCCTTCGAGCACTTCGACGGCCGCCGAATGAAGTGCCGGCAGGCGCTTCATGCCGAGCTTCGTTTCGTTGTATTCCCAACGCCTCGCGGCCTGCGGCCAGAGAAGCGTGCCGAGAAGGAAGAAGGGAGAGAGTTTCTTGCCGATCGCGATGCGCTCGTCCGAGCGCTTCAGCGCCACCATGAGGAAGCGCTCCCACTCGGGATCCGTCACGATGCGCTCGAGCATCGGAAGGAGCTCCTGATCGAGCTTTTCGTCGCGAAGCTTCTTCACGCAGTCGAGCGCGTGCCCGCAGGTGAGGATCTTGAGGAGTTCGTCCATGAGGCGGGGCTTCGGAACGTTGCGAAGCAGCACGCCCATCTTTCCGATCGGCCGCTCCGTCGCGGGATCGATCTTAAAGCCCAACTTCGCGGCGATGCGCACCGCGCGGATCATGCGCACGGGGTCTTCGCGGTAGCGCTCTTCCGGAGCGCCGATCATGCGGAGGCGCTTCGCCTTGATGTCGTCGTACCCGCGGTGGTAGTCGAAGAGCTCTTCCGTCTTCGGGTCGTAGTAGAGTGAATTGCAGGTGAAGTCGCGGCGCGCCGCATCCTCCCACATTTCGCCGAATTCGTTGTCGGAGACGACGCGGCCCGTCGCGTCCTTCGCGACGCCCGCGCCCGCGAGCGCGCGGAAGGTTGAGCATTCGATCACTTCGTTTCCGAACATCACGTGCACGAGCCGGAAGCGCCGCCCGATGATGACGCCGCGGCGCACCGAGCGCTTCACTTCTTCGGGACGCGCGTCGGTGACGACGTCGAAGTCCTTGGGCGTGACGCCCAAAAGCAGATCGCGCACGGCCCCGCCCACGATGTAGGCGCGGTAGCCGCGGGCCTGAAGCTGTTCGCAGGTCTTTCTCGCCTGCCAGGCGACGAGCTCGGGATCGATCCCGTGTTCGTCGGGGCCGATTACGCGGGGCTCCTTGACGATGCCTTCGTTCGGCTGGAAAAAGGAGCGGACCCGGTCAATGAAGGTTTCGATCACTGGGAACTCCTTTCCGGAAAGAGTCGAAGGACGTGCCAGCCGCGCTCGAGGGCGACCGCACGCAACGCTTCGTCGGGGTGCACGGCATAGGCTTCGCCCCCCGCCTTTTCGGCGAATTCGAGAAGCGGCAGATCGTTGATCGAGTCCGAGAAGGCGGCTTCAATCGCGACGTCTTCGCCGCTCTTCTGCGCGAGCTCCTTCATCTTTTCTTGGAGAAGAATCACCTTCCCCGCTTGATAGCTGTGCGATCCCGCGACGCGGCCGGTGAATTCGCCCGCGGCGTCGGTTTCGGGCGTCGCCGCAACGAGATGTTCGATCCCAAAGAGCTTCGCGACGGGCTCCGTGACGAAGCGGTGCGTCCCCGTCGCGAGGACGAGCGTGCAGCCGCGTTCGCGCCACTGATCGAGGTAGTGAAGCACCACGGGATCGACGTGGGGCGCCACTTTTTCACGCACGAATTCGTCGCGCCAGGCTTCGAGCGTCCTTCGCGGATAGCGCGCGAGAAGCCCCATGGCGAAGCTCATCATTTCGTCAAGCGAGAAGGTGCCCGCGTGATATTCGCGGTTGAGACGTCGGCTCGTCTCGAGAAATTCCTCGCCCAGGCCCGCCTTTTCGATCAGAAAGACGGTCCAGCCGTCTCCCGTGTCGATCGGCAGAAGTGTGTGGTCGAGGTCAAATACGGCCAGTTTCATGTTGTGCTGTCTCCGTTGCGCAGAGCTTCGGCACCCCTCAGGGCTGCGACGAAGACTGCGCCGGGTTTGAGAAGTGCGGATCTCGCTGCAGCACCTGCACGGCCTCGCGCAGAAGCGGGAAGGTGACCGGGCGCTGCGTCATGAGGCTCAGCCGGTCCACCGCCGCCAACACGCGGGAAAGCGTTCTCATATCCCGAGGCAGGGTGCGTTCGATCCAGTTCGTCATTTCATAGGTGAGGGTGAAGCCCCTCTGATGGGCCAGCCGCATGAGTTCGGCCGTGCGGTCCGCTTCATTGAGCGGCGCGATGCCGAACGACACGCCGGCGTGCAGCCGACTCTTGATGTCGTCCCCCAGGGGCAGTGCGTCGATGGGGCATCGCCCCGCGCAGACGAGTCGGGCGTCGGGCACCCGCATCACTTCGTTCTGCAGATTTCGCAGCTGACGGGAAAAGCCCGGGTCGAGCTCGTCGATGTCGTCCACCGTATAGAGCTTGACGGCGGGATCGAAGGGTTCGACGCGAAAGCGGCTCGCAGGGCGCAGGGCCGTGAGAAGGTGCGTGAGGCCCGCCCCTTTGGGGCCGTAGAGATACACGAATTTCGGGCCCGCTCCGCGGGCCACTTCCCGCAATACCATGACGGCCTGTCCGTTGGCCCCGACCACGAAGTTGTCGAGCGTGGGCGTGTCTTCCGCGGGCATAGCCAGCAAGTATTGTTCCGAGTCGTGCATGAGGCGTGGAAGAGATTCTGAGGGAATTCCACCGGATCGGGCCCGGAAGCCCGGCGGCAACATCTAGAAAGGAAGAGTTTACCGCGAATGCGAAAATCATGCGGCGCCGAGAGGGACCCGACCGAAGAAAAGAAAAGGCGGGAGAAGACGCTTCCCCCGTCTTCGCGTATACTCTCTGCCAATTCTTCATTGAGCCCTCCGACGGGCTCCATCCTCTGAGCGGCAAGGGTTTTCTTCACGGAAAGACAAATCCTGCACCGCCCCTCTTTTCCTGATTGGTAAGGCAATGACCCAACTCTCCTACGCAGCTGCCGGCGTGTCGATCGACGCCGGAGACGAACTCGTCGAACGCATCAAACCCGCCGCCAAGCGCACCCTCGTTCCGGGCGTTCTCGGCTCCATCGGCGGCTTCGGCGCTCTCTTCGAAGTGAGCAAGGAATACAAGAACCCCGTTCTCGTCACGGGCACCGACGGCGTGGGAACGAAGCTCATGCTCGCCTTCCGCCTCGGCCGCCACGACACCGTGGGCCAGGACCTCGTCGCCATGAGCGTGAACGACATTCTCGTGCAGGGCGCCAAGAGCCTCTTCTTCCTCGACTACTACGCCTGCGGCAAGCTCGACGTGGACGTCGCCGCCCGCGTCGTCTCGGGCGTCGCCAAGGGCTGCGAACTCGCGGGCTGCGCCCTCATCGGCGGTGAAACCGCCGAAATGCCGGGCATGTACCCCGAAGGGGAATACGACCTCGCGGGCTTCGCGGTGGGTGTCGTTGAAAAGGATCAGATCATCGACGGCTCGACGATCGACGAAGGCGACGTGATTCTGGGGCTCGCCTCGAGCGGTCCGCACTCGAACGGCTTCTCGCTCATCCGCAAGGTGGTGGAAGTCGCCGGCGCCGACTGGGAAATGCCCTTTGACGGCGCGACCCTGGCCGACCGCGTCATGGAACCGACCCGCATCTACGTGAAGCCCGTCCTGGAAGTCCTCAAGTCGGTGCGCATCAAGGGCATGGCCCACATCACCGGCGGCGGCCTCGTCGAAAACGTGCCCCGCGTCCTCCCCGAAGGCGTGCAGGCCGTGATCGACGGCTCTTCCTGGACGCGTCCGGCGATCTTCGACTGGCTCGAAGAAAAGGGCAACATCGACCGCCACGAAATGCACCGCGTCTTCAACCACGGCATCGGCCTCGTCGTGATCGTCTCGGCCCAGGACGCCGAACGCGCCAAAGCCCTCTTTGAAGAACAAGGCGAAAAGGTCTTCACGATCGGCCGCATCGAAAAGCTCCCCGAAGGGGAAGCCCCCTGCGTCGTCCGCTGATCCGCGCCGACCGCTCTTTTGATTCTGAAGGGACTGCCGCCCGCCGGGCGGCGGTCCCTTTTACTTTTCCTGGGTTCCGAGCCAAAAGTCCTCGGGGAAGTCTTCCGCCCGGACGGATGAGAGCAATGGTGCGGCCGCATCCTTTGCGGAGAGAATCGGATTCACCACGTCCCAACGGACGGAAAGCGAGGGATCGTCCCAGCGCACCGAGCGTTCGCTCTCCGGGGCGTAGTAGCGGTCGACCTTGTAGGCGACGAGCGTGTCGGGCGTTCTCGTGACGTAGCCGTGGGCATAACCCGCCGGGATGTAGAGCGACGCGCGCGAGCGCGCGTCAAGCGTCACGCCCACCCATTTTCCATAGTTGGGACTTGTCGGGCACACGTCCGCCACCACGTCCCAAATCACGCCCGAGAGCACCCGTACGAGCTTTGCCTGCGCGTGGGGCGGGGCCTGCCAGTGAAGCCCCCGAATCGTCCCGGCCTTGACGGTGAAGGCTTCGTTTTCCTGTACGAAGGGACGGCGAATGCCGAGCCTGGCGAATTCCTCCGCACGAAAGCTTTCGAGAAAATACCCCCGCGCGTCTTCGTGCACGGCGGGCGTCAGAAGAAGAACGCCCGGGAGGTCAAGCTCTTGGACAATCATTTCCCGAGTCCCATCTCCAGCGTTTCGACCATGCCGTCGAGCGTCGGAAGCGTCGCCGGATCGTCGGGATCGAGCAGCGTGAGGTCCGGCATCGAGCGCATCCAGGTCATCTGGCGCTTGGCGAGCTGCCGCGTCGCGGCGACGCCCGCCAGACGGAATTCGTCGAAACCGCGCTCGCCCGAGAGATAGTCGATCGCCTGACGATAGCCCACGGCCCGCATGGCGGGGCTCTCCCGATCAAAGCGCGGACTCTTCATGAGGTCGCGCACTTCGGCGAGGAACCCGGCGTCCAACATCGCGTCGAAGCGCTCCTCGATGCGGCGGTGGAGAAGCTTGCGGTCGGGCGGCAAAAGCCCCACCGAGAGCATCGGGAAAAGCGGCTCCGCTTCTTTGGCGTGAAAGCTCGAAAGGGTCTTACCCGTCATGCGCCAGACTTCGATCGCGCGTCCGATGCGCTGACGGTCGGCGGGCTGAAGCCGCGCCGCCGTTTCGGGATCGATCTCCCGGAGCTTTTCCCACATGGCGGGCCAGCCGAGGCGCTCTCCTTCTTCGAGCACTTCGCTTCGCACTTCCGGCGGCGTCGTGGGGAGGTCGTTCAGTCCTTCCCGCAGGGCCTTCGCGTAGAGCATCGTGCCCCCTACGATGAGGGGTACGCGCCCGCGCGCGCGGATTTCGGGGACGAGCTTTGCCGTGTCCGTCAAAAAGTCGGCCGCGCTGTAGGGTTCGTCGATCTCGCGCACGTCGATCAGGTGGTGCGGGCAGACCGAGCGCTCTTCTGGCGTCGGCTTGGCGCTTCCGATGTCCATGCCCCGATAGACGAGGGCGGAGTCGATGCTGATGATTTCGACGGGATGACGCCGCGCGAGCGCGAGCGACAACGCCGACTTTCCCGAAGCCGTGGGCCCGAGAAGGAGGAGAGCGAGGGGCGCCGTCATCACTGTCCCCGCAGGAAAAGTTTGTCGAGTTCGTCCGTCGTGAGAAGCTTCCACGTGGGCCGGCCGTGATTGCACTGATCGATCCGTTCGGTCTTCTCCATCGAGCGCAGGAGCGCGTCGATTTCGGGGAGCGTAAGCTTGCGGTTCGCTCGCACCGAGCCGTGACAGGCGACGGTGGCGAGGACCTTGTTGCGCATCACTTCGGTAAGATCCGAAGTGCCGAAACTCTCGAGCTCGTCGAGAATTTCATGGACGAGCGTCTCGAGACTGTCTGCGGGCGCTTCGGCGATGATCGCAGGCACGGCGCGAAGCGCCGCGGCGTTTTCGCCCGTCACGCTCACGTCGATCCCGAAGGCGAGGAGCTCCTCCTTGTGCGCTTCGATCGTGGCGATCTCGGCGGGCGTCACGCGGAAGACCTGCGCGATGAGGAAGGGCTGCACGGGAAGGTCCTTGGCGTCAAGCGACTTCTTGAGCCGCTCGTAGGTGACGCGCTCGGCCGCCGCATGCATGTCGACCACCACGATCCCGTCCTCTCTTTCGGCGAGAACGTAGACGCCCGCCACCTGCCCCAGGGCCCGTCCGAAATAAGGACGGTCGGCTTCGAAATTCTCGAGTGTGGGTTCGAATCCCCCCTTCTCCCCCGAACCTTCGGCGGGGAAGGTTTCGGGGATCGGTTCGGGTTCGACCGCAACCGTTTCGGGCATCTCGACACCGGATGTCACCGCATCGCCGAATCGCTCGGTAAGCGTCTGCGAAGCCGACGAGGCGAAGCGGTTCGACTCGGAGGCCGGAAGAAGGTTTTCGGTCTTTTCTTCGTGGGAGAGCGTGTCGTTGAGGTACGGCGCGGGGGCTTTAAGCGCCTCTCCCGACTCGGCGGCAAGCGCCGTGTCGAGGTCCGCCCCGAAAAGCCGCATGGCGTTTGCGACGGGCGGGCGGTCTTCGCGCACCGGCTTGCGGGCCTCAAAATCCCGCTTCGCGCCGCTGCCCGTCGCAAAAACGCGTTCGGGCTCGGGGAGCCCGCCTTCGGGCACCGCCGCTTCCGAGAACGAAAGCGCCGCCCGAACGGACGAAGAGACGGCCGTATGGATGCGCTGGCCTTCGGCGAAGCGCACTTCGCTCTTCGTCGGGTGCACGTTCACGTCGACCGCCGTCGGGTCGATTTCAAGGTAAAGGCAGTAAAGCGGTTGCGTCTGACCGTGCATCACGTCCTGATAGGCGGAGCGCACGGCGTGCGAGAGAAGCTTGTCGCGCACGAAACGGCCGTTCACGAAAAAGTACTGGTCCTGCGTGCGGGCCTTGCCGATCACGGGAAGACCCACGAGCCCCGTCAGACGGATGCCGTCGCGAAGCGCGTTCACCGGCCGGCAGTTCTCGCGAAATTCCTTCGGAAGCACGGCCGCGATGCGGGCTTCGGGCGTCTGCGGAGGGAGCGTCAGCACGTCGCGGCCGTTTGCCACGACGCGGAACCCCGCCTCGGGGTGCGCGAGCGCCAGGCGCTCGACCTGCGTGAGGATATGCGCCGTTTCGGTCGCGTCCGACTTCATGAACTTGCGTCGGGCGGGGGTCTTGTAGAAGAGGTCGCAGACTTCGATGCGGGTTCCGGGACTTCCGGCCGCGGGCGTCACGCGCCCTTCCTTCCACTCCCAGGCGTGCGAATCTTCCGGCGTGCGGCTCCGGATCGTCATGGCGGAAACGGAGTCAATGCTCGCCAGGGCCTCGCCTCGGAAGCCGAGCGTCATCACCTCTTCGAGTTCGAGAAGGTTGCGGATCTTGCTCGTCGCGTGCCGCATGACGGCGAGCGGAAGGTCGTCCTTCGCGATCCCCGAGCCGTTGTCGGTCACGACGAGGCGCTTGAGACCGCCCCCGTCCACGCGGACTTCGATGTCGGTGGCGCCCGCGTCGAGCGAATTTTCCACGAGCTCCTTCACCACCGAAGCGGGCCGTTCGATCACTTCGCCGGCCGCGATCTGGCTCACCAATTCGTTGGGAAGCGCCGCAATCGGGCGGCGCGCCTTCTTTTCGGGGGTTTGACTGTCCTGCATGCCCTCGTTGACTTCCGTTACGGTTTTGATTTTTTTCTACACCCCATGCGGGGAAAGCATTCAGTATGATAGAGGGCAATTTGCGATTTTGCATCCCGAAGCCCTGCCGTTCACCCGAGGGAGACGAGGGCCCTTTTTCAACCGACACACCATGGACATCTTCGGTCTTATCGTCGATCTCTTCACCAACGCGGATCACTTTCTCGTCTCGCTCGCCACGGACTACGGCACGCTCATCTACGTCGCGATGTTCCTGATCTTCTTCCTCGAAACGGGCTTCGTGATCATGTCCTTCCTCCCGGGCGACTCGCTCCTCTTCGTCGCGGGCACCGTGGCGGCGTCGGGCACCGCGAGTCCCTGGATCATCATGCTCGCCGTGGCGCTCGGCGCCATCTTCGGGAATTCGGTGGGCTACGCCACCGGGAAGTGGCTCGGCAACAAGATCTACGACGGGAGCGTCTCCTGGATCAATCCGAAGAAGCTCTCCACGGCCCACGACTTCTACGTGAAGCACGGCGGCAAGACCATCCTTCTCGCCCGTTTCGTCCCGATCGTGCGCGCCTTCGCGCCCCTCATCGCGGGCGCGGCCCGCATGAACGGCCTTCGCTTCGAACTCTTCAGCGGCGCGGGCGCCGTCCTCTGGGCCGTCTCGATCGTCGGGGCGGGCTACCTCTTCGGCAACATCCCCTTCATCAAGAACAACCTCTCCCTCATTCTTCTTCTCGGCATCTTCGCCGCCATTCTCGGCCCCGTCCTCGTGGGCCTCGCCTGGAAGGCCCTGCAAAAGCATCAGGCCGCCAAGAAGGCGGCCCTCGAAAACAAGTGATTCCTGCGGGGAATCCGGGAACGAGCTCCTTACGCGCCGCGCGTGAGGAGCTTTTTTGTGACCTCCGCCAGAAGCTCCGCGTCGAGAAGCGCCCCGTGCTTCACGCGCCGGGAGTCGTCGATGCCGAAGTATCGGCAAAGGTCCGTGAGGGAATGGCGGATGCCCGGATAGAGCATTCGGGAAAGCGTGAGCGTGCAGAGCGCCGTGCAGCCGTTTTCTTCGAGCGACGGAAAGCCCGCGATCGAAAGCTCGTTGTTGACGAAACCCACGTCGAAGACCGCGTTGTGGGCGATGAGTTCCGCTCCTTGCGTAAAGGCGAGAAAATCCGCCGCGATGTCGGTGAAGACGGGTGCTTCGGCGAGGAAGGCGTCCGAGAGCCCGTGCACCCGATAGGCGCCCTCGCTCATCGGACGCTGCGGATTCACGTAGCTGTGAAAACGGGCGACGGGGCGGAAGTCTTCGTCGAGACGCACCGCCCCGATTTCACACACCCGGTCGCCCGATCGCCAGTAGAGACCCGTCGTTTCCGTGTCGAAACAGATGCGGGGGCGTCGGGCGAAGCGTTGATCGGTCATGCCGTAGGTTTCCTTTCGAATTCTTCGAAAGGAAAGTGTAGCCCTCAGACCGCGTTTTTCGCCATCGCGTCCAGCCGCGGTTTCATGCGGAGCATGCGCATGCCGTTGGCGACGACGATGAGGCAGGTGCCGACGTCGGCGAAGACCGCCATCCACATCGAGGCCATCCCGAAGAGCGCGAGGGCTGCAAAAAGGAACTTGATGCCGAGCGCGATCGTGATGTTTTCGACGAGCACCGCATGCGTGATGCGCGAGAGCCGCACAAGCGTCGCGATCGAGCCGATCTTGTCGTCCATCACCGCGACGTGGGCCGCTTCGATCGCGCTGTCCGTGCCGCGCACGCCCATGGCGATGCCGATGTCGGAGCGCGCAAGGGCCGGGGCGTCGTTGATGCCGTCGCCCACCATGGCGGTGAGGCCTTCCTTCTGCATGGCTTCAATTTCACGAAGCTTGTCGTCAGGCAAGAGTCCCGCACGGACGTCTTCGAGACCGAGTTCCTTGGCGAGCGCCTTCGCGGCGGCCGGCGTGTCGCCCGTCAGAAGCCGCGGCGTGAGGCCCACGGCGCGCAACTGACGAAGACCTTCGGCGGCGTCATCCTTCACCGTGTCGGCGAGTCCGAAGACCGCCCGCACGCCGAACCGGTCGGCAAGCGCCACGGTCGACATGCCGGCTTCGGCATAGCGCACGAAGGCTTCGTGCACGTCGGGCGTCAGAACGCCCATTTTGTCGAGCGTGCGCTCGTTCACGAGCCAGAGCGTGCCGCTTCCGACGCGGCCCGTCACGCCGCTCCCCGGCAGGGCCGAGAAGCCTTCGACCGCCTGCGGTTCGATTCCCTTCTTGTCGGCCCAGCGCACGATCGCTTGAGAGAGCGGGTGCTTGTTCATGGCGGAGAGGCTCGCCGCCATGCGGTCGGCCGACGCGTGATCAAAGTCGTCCGGATAGAAGACGTCCGCGACCGCGGGCTCGCCCTTCGTGAGCGTGCCCGTCTTGTCGAGCCCGACGAAGCGCAGTTTCCGGGCTTCTTCAAGGTACAAGCCGCCCTTCACGAGAAGGCCGCAGCGCGTGGCCGTCGCAAGGCCCGAGACCACCGTGACCGGGGTGGAGATCACGAGTGCGCAGGGGCAGGCGATGACGAGGAGGCAAAGCGCCTTGTAGAACCAACCGCCCCAGTCGCCGAAGAAAAGCGGCGGAACGATCGCGACGACCAGGGCCACGACGAAGACGAGCGGCGTATAAATCGTCGCGAAGCGGTCGACGAAGCGCTGCACCGGAGACTTCGCGGACTGCGCGTTTTCGACGGCGTCGATGATGCGCGCCGTAAGACTGTCGGTCGCGGCCGCCGTGACGAGCACTTCGATCGTGGCCGTGAGGTTCACGGTTCCCGCCCAGACGGTCGCGTTTTCTCCCTTTTCGGCGGGGAGTCCCTCGCCCGTCACCATGGATTCGTCCAGCGACGTCGCGCCCTTCAAAATCTTGCCGTCCAAAGGCACGCGGTCGCCCGGCGACACGCGCACGACGGCGCCCGGCAGCACCTCGGCCACGGCTTCTTCGACGTAGCGGCCGTCGGCTTGGCGCACCATGGCCTTTTCGGGCGCAACGCTCATCAGATCGCGGATCGAATTGCGCGCGCGGTTCATGGCGAGCTGTTCGATCGATTCGGAAATCTGAAAGAGCGTCATCACCATGGCGGCTTCGGGCCAGGCGCCGATCAGCACGCCCCCCACCACCGCGACGCTCATGAGCGCGTTCATGTTGAGGTTGCCGTGCCGAAGCGCGGTGAGACCGCTTCGGAAGGTGGCGAGACCGGCCAAGGCGATGGCGATCAAGGCGAAGACGATCGACGCCCACGACGCGGTTTCGACGCTTACGGGGAGGCTCTCGGCCGCATAGTGCGACCAAAGCTCGACCGCTTCCGAAAGAAGCCCGATGACGAGCGCCGTGATGTAGCGCCCCCAGGGAATGGGATCAGCTTCGGGAGCGGCCGCCTTGCGCTTCACCTCCACGCGGGTCGCTTCATAGCCGCAGGATTCGATCGCGGCCTTGACGGCCTCGGCCGTCGCTTCGTCGCCCGCAATCGTCACCGTACGGCTTTCGGTGTTGCATTCCGCACCTTCGATCCCGCACTTCTTGAGCGCCTTCTGGATTTCGGCCACCTCGACGGGGCAGTCCATGTCGGGCACCTTGAAGACGATTCGTCCCGACGACGTCCGGATGCGTTCGGCCTCGTACCCGCAGGATTCGATCGCTTCCTTCACGGTCTTCGCCGTCGCTTCGTCGCCCGAAAGCGTCACGGTGCGGGCTTCGGTATCGCATTCGGCCCCTTCGATGCCGCGCTTTTTGATCGCCGCCTTCGCGGCTTCAAAGGAGGCCGCCACGCGCACGACGCGCCTTTCGGTGTCAAAGGTCGCCTTGGGCAATCCCGCGGCCGCGAAGGCCTTTTCAATCTGCGCCGCTTCGACGGGGCAGTCCATTTCCGGGACGCGGATCGAAATCGCCGGGGCTTCGCTCTTGGCCGCCTCCGAAACACACGCGGTCATGCCGAGCTTTTCCACTTCGCGCACGAGCGCTTCGACGGCGACGGTCCCGTGCGTCACGCGCACGGTGCGCGCCGCATAGTCAAAGAGAATCTCCTCGACGCCCTCCATCGCGCGCAGAGCCTTCTCCACGGCCCGTCCTTCGACGGGACAACACATTTCCTTAACGGACAAAACGGTGATCATCAAAACTCTCCGAGTCGTTTCCTTCGAAACGATTTTTCACTGTTGAGGGCATTACACACCTTCAAGAAACTTGAAGGTCAAGCCGCCCGAGACAAAAATTCGACACGTTTCGTCACGTTTGGAGGGAGAAAGATTTTTCGTTTGCCGCGTCCCCGTCCCTCGGGGCGATAATAATGAGAACAAACGTTCCATCTTTTCTTCGGCTTCTTTTCGGGCCCCTCGACAACATGTCCAAATTTCTGAAAGTTTCCGGCATCACCCTCGCCGTGGGCGCCGCGCTCTACGCGGGCCTCGGCTACTTCGGCGTCCCCTACGTCGCGAGAACCGTGCTCGAGCGTTTCGGCAGCACCGAACTCGGCCGCACCGTCGCGGTGAAGGACATCCGCTTCAATCCCTGGACCTGGCGCTTTGAATTGGAGGGGCTCTCCATCAAGAGTCAGGAGGGCGCGGGGTACTTTCTCACGCTCGACGAACTCGCGGTGGACGCAAGCGGCTCCACGATCACCAACATGGCGCCCGTCATCGAGGAGGTGACCGTCAAGGGCCTGCACGGCACGCTCACCTGGTCGGACGAAAACCTCAAGGAAGCCGAAAAGTACGAGTCCAAGGACGCACCCGCCGAAACGGCGGCCGACTCCGCGCTTCCCGCCTTCGCGGTCTACAACGTGAACGTTTCGGACACGTCGCTGCGCTTTGTCGACAAGACGCGCGGGATCGACCAGAGAATCGAAGACCTGACGCTTGCTTTGCCATTCGTGAGCACGCTTCCCGCCGAACGCGAAAGCATCGTGACGCCGAAGCTTTCGCTCAAACTCAACGGCACGCCGATCGTCGCGACGGGTTCGACCCGCCCCTTCGGGCAGTCACTCGAGGCGCAGCTTCGCCTCAACGTCTCGAAACTCGACGTCGTGCCGCTCCTGCAGCTTGTGCCGGCTTTGCGCACGGCGCCCGCCCACCTGCAAAAGGGGCTTCTCACGAGCGACCTTTCGCTTGTCTTCCGCAATCCCACGGGGGGCAACCCCGCGCAGCTGCTCGTCTCGGGGAAGGTGGGGCTTGACGACGTGCTCGTCGAGCAGCGCGTCGCGGGGAAGGACGCTCTCCTTCTGAGCGCCAAGTCGCTCACGGTCGACGCCAAGGAAATCGACCCGATCGGACAGAGAATCGACATCAACACCGTCGCGATCGAAAGCCCGAAGGCCAACCTCACGATGGGTGACGGCGTCCTCGCGGCGACCGCCGCCTCGTCGAACGAAGTGGCTCCGAAGGAAGCCGCTTCGCAGAGCGCCGGCGCTTCTTCCGCGCCCTGGGCCTGGTCGCTCGGCACCCTCTCGGTGCGAAACGGCACGATCACCTGGCACGACGGCAAGGTCCGTCCGGCCGTCAACATGACGGTCTCGAACCTCAAGGCCGATCTCACGAAACTTACGTCGGCCGAAGGGGCCGCCCCCGCGGGCTTCGCGCTCTCTGCGCGCGTCCTCGACGGTACGACCAACCTCAAGGGCACGGTGTCGCTTTCGCCCCTCAAGGTGGCGGCGAGCCTCTCGGGCGACAAGATCAATTTCCGTCAGGCGGCGGGCTACGTGCAGAACGCCACGGGCCTTGACGTCGCGGGGCTTGCGAACTTCACGCTCAACGCCCGTCACGACGAGGCGAACACGACCGCGAGCGGCAACCTGACGCTCACGCGCATCACCGTGAAGAACCGTCTCGACACGCTCTTGTCGCTCAAGAACGCCAACGTCGCCGTGAGCGCCTTCGACCTTGCGAAGAAGAACGTCGCCGTCGACACGGTGCTCTTGGACACCGTCATGGTGAATCTCCGGAACACGAAGTCGGGCCTCAACCTGCCCTTCGTCGGCGGCGACGCCGACACGAAGGAAGTCGCCCCCAAGGCCGAAAAGACCGCGGCTGCCGACGCAACGGCTCCTTGGAACTGGTCGCTCGGCAAGGCGACGCTTCGCAACGCCACGGTCAACTACAAGGATCAGACGACGTCGCCCCAGACGGCGATTTCGGTCTCGAAGCTTCAGGTCTCCGCCCAGAAGTTCTCGTCCGCAAAGGACAATCAAGGCGACCTCTCGGTGTCCGCCAACGTCGCGGGCGGGTCGCTCTCCGTCAAGGGAAAGGCGGGGGCGAACCCCGTCGCCGCGAACCTTGCGGTGACGACGAAGAATCTGCAGCTCTCGCCCTTCTCGCCGCTAGCGAGAAAGTTCGCGGGCTACGGCGCGAAGTCGGGCACCCTGAATGTCGCCGGGGATCTCTCGCTCGCCATGGCGAAGGAGACGCCGGTCGTTCAGTGGAAGGGTGACGCGTCGCTCACGAAGTTCGACCTCGTCGACGCGGGCAACAAGTCGCTTGCAACCCTGAATGGGCTGCGTCTCACGGGAATGGACGTCGACACGAAGGAACCGCTTCGCGCTTTCGTGAAGACGCTCGTCATCGAAAAGCCCGGCACCAAGGAAACGAAGCAGATTGAAAAGGTCGCTGAGATCGCTTCGATCTTCGGAGCGCTCACGGGCAAGAGGGGACTTGAAAAGCAGGCGGGGAAGGTCCACAAGGTCCTGAACGCCCGCATCACCTTGAACGACCTCAAGTACGAAAACGGCCGCATCTCGGCGGCGGGGCTCGACCGCGACGCCCTCGCCAAGGGGATCGTCGACGCGCTCAACGACGCGATCGCCAAGAAGACCGCGGACGACAAGACCGTCGACGCGGACAAGGCGGCTGCGGACAAGACGCCCGCCCGCTGACGACAGGCCTGATGACGAAACGCCCGGCCGGTTTTCTCGGTCGGGCGTGCTCTTTCGAACGGCGGAAAGGTTTTCCGGCGCCTGAATGCGAAAAAGGCCTAAAACAAGAAAACTTGTTTTAGGCCTCTCAGTTTGATGGTGCCGGAGAAGAGATTTGAACTCCCGACCTTCGCATTACGAATGCGCTGCTCTACCAGCTGAGCTACTCCGGCTTCCCATTTTGTTCTCCGTCGAGCAGTGCTCATCGGAGAATTGGAATTATGCAGGAACCGTCATAAAAAGGCAAGAGTCGTTTACAACTTGTTACATCTGCCTCTTGCATTGCTTCGTTTCACGTCGTTGCATTCGATTGCGGGCGGCGGATCCTCCGCGTCGCTTACAATGATTCTTCTTTCTCTTTTCACACAGGTGCGCCGTGTCCGAATCCCTTTTGACCCTTGCCCTTCCGACGCCGGAAGACACCGACCGTCTCGGCGCCCGGCTCTCCGACGCCTTCGGCCGCAACGCCGAACTGCTCCGGGAAAAGGGCTTTGCACTGCGTCTTGAAGGCAACCTCGGCGCGGGCAAGACTTCGCTCGTGCGCGCCATGCTGCGCGCCGCGGGGTTTGCGGGTCCGGTCAAGAGCCCCACGTTTTCGCTCGTCGAAACCTATCCCGTCTGGGGCGTCACGCTCGCGCACTTTGACTTCTACCGTTTCGAAGATCCGATCGAATTCGAAGACGCGGGCTTTCGCGACGACTTCGCGCCGGGCACCCTCGCCGTCACCGAGTGGAGCGAAAAGGCGCTTCCCTATCTCCCCGACGCCGACGCCGTGATCGAACTCGAGCACGACGGGCTCGGCCGACGTGCGCGTCTTCGCGCCCTCACCCCCGCCGGCAGGCATCTCTTCGAGGCCCTCGCATGCAACGCCGCGAACTGATCGCCGGCGCCGCCGGGACGCTCCTCTTTTCCTTTCTGCCCGCGGACTTCGCGCGCGGCGCCCAGATGGTCGCCGTGCGCATGTGGCCTGCGCAGGAATACACGCGCGTCACGCTCGAGCACGACGGCCCGCTCAAGTTCAAATACTTCTTCGTGCGCTCCTCGCGCCCGCTACGGCTCGTGGTCGACATCGAAGGCCTCGACTTCACGGCCTCGCTCAAAAAGCAGATCGAAGCCGTCAAGGCGGACGACCCCTACATTCAGGCGATGCGCATCGGGCAGTATCAGCCCGGGATCGTGCGCCTCGTCATGGACCTCAAAACGGATGTGAAGCCCGAGGTCTTTCAGTTGAAGCCCTTCGCGAACTACAAGTACCGTCTGGTCTTCGACCTGTACCCCGCCGTTCCCGTCGACCCCATCAGCAAGATTCTCGCGGGCGTCGCCGAGGGCGAGGACGACGACGATGTCGCGGCCGAGGACGATCCCCTCGCCGCACTGCTTGCGGACCTTGAGAACGGGAAGAAGCCCGAGCCCGCCAAGGAAACGGAACCCGCAAAGCCCGCGAAGAAACCGCCCGTGGCGACGGCGAAGGACGACAAGCAACCAGCCAAGAAGCCCGTCAAACAGCCGTCCAAGAAAAAGCACCGTCTCATCATCGTGGTCGACCCCGGCCACGGGGGCGAAGACCCCGGTGCGATCGGCCGCAACAAGACGCGCGAGAAGGACGTCGTCCTCTCGATCGGGAAGCTTCTCGCCGCCGAAATCAACAAGGAACCCGACATGCGCGCGATTCTCACGCGCTCGTCGGACCACTTCGTGAGTCTCGGCGGCCGCGTCGCGATCGCGAGAAAGGCCCGCGCCCACCTTCTCATCAGCATTCACGCCGACGCGTGGGTGAAGAGTTCCGCGCGGGGCTCCTCCGTCTTTGCGCTTTCGCAGCGGGGCGCGACGAGCGCGTCGGCCCGTTGGCTCGCCCAGCGCCAGAACGAATCCGACTTGATCGGCGGCGTCAACATCGCCAACGTCGACAAGACCGTCGCGAGCGTCCTGATCGACATGACGAGTTCCTGGACCATTTCCTACAGTCTCGGCCTCGGCGCCGCGGTGCTGCGCGAAATGAAGAAGATCAACCGTCTTCACAAGGAAAAGGTCGAGCAGGCGGGCTTTGCCGTGCTGAAGGGCCAGGGGATTCCGTCGATTCTCGTTGAAACCGCCTTCATATCGAACCCGCAGGAAGAGCGCCTTCTCAAAAACCGCGCTCACCAGCGGAAAATCGCCCGTGCAATTCTCACGGGCATCAAAAAGCAGCTCGCGGCCAACCCGAGCGTGCTCACCTCGTCATGACGAACACTCTTCTTTTCTCCCCCGAAGCGCTTCACAACGCCGATGCCGTCCTCGTCGACGTGCGTCCCGCGCCCGCCGCCTTTCTTCCGGGGGCGCTCCACGCGCCCCTTTGTCCCTCCTTCGTCGACCCGGGCGAGCCCGGCCGCGGACGAAATCCCTGGAAGGACGTCCGCGACGTTCGCAACTTCCTCGCGTCGATCGGCGTGACGCCCGACGACACCGTCGTCTTCTACGACGACGGCGGCATGGGTTCGGCCGCCCGCGCCTGGTACGCTTCGCTTCTCGCGGGCTTTCCGAAGGCGGCGCTTTTGGACGGAGGCTTCGCCCTCTGGACCCGCCTGGGTTTCGAAACCGTGAGCGCGCCTTCGACGCGCCCCGCCGAGACCCTCGCACCCCTCGAAGAAAAGCCTTCCGGCGTCTTCACTTTTGAGGAAACGCTCGAAATCTTCCGCTCGGGCTCACACGTTTTGCTCGACGCCCGTCCGCACGACCGCTGGGTGGGACTCGTCGAACCCGTCGACGCCCGCCCCGGACGCATTCCGGGGTCGGTGAGCCTGCCCGCCTCGCGTCTTCTGAAGGACGGACGTCTGCGCACGCCCGAAGAAATCCGCGCGATTTTCGCCGAGACGCTCAAGGGAGACGACCGTCCGGTTCTGCACTACTGCGGCTCTGGCATCGCCGCCTCGCTCACGATCTTCGCCGCGCGTCTCGCAGGTCTATCCTATGCGGGGCTTTATCCCGGCTCCTGGTCCGAATGGTGCGCGAGGACGACGATCGGCGAGAGCGGCGAGAACACGTCTCGTTGACGCAAGCCCTTCTTTTTCCCTATACAATTCGAACTAACAACAGGACGGCGTCCCGCCGTCCCTTTTCTCTTTTCTCTAGATCGGAGTTTCCCGCCATGGCCCTCGTTTCCATGCGTCAATTGCTCGATCACGCCGCCGAAAACGGCTACGGCGTGCCCGCCTTCAACGTCAACAACCTCGAACAGGTTCAGGCCATCATGGCCGCCGCGAGCGAAGTCGGCGCCCCCGTCATCATGCAGGCCTCCGCCGGGGCCCGCAAGTATGCCGGCGAACAGTTCCTGCGCCACCTCATCTCCGCCGCCGTCGAAGCCTATCCCGACGTTCCCGTCTGCATGCACCAGGACCACGGTCAGAGCCCGGCCGTCTGCCAGGGCGCCATGCGCTCGGGCTTCACGTCCGTCATGATGGACGGCTCGCTCATGTCCGACGGCAAGACGATCTCCACCTATGAATACAACGTCGACGTGACGCGCCGCGTCGTGGAAATGGCCCACTGCATCGGCGTTTCCGTCGAAGGCGAACTCGGCTGCCTGGGCTCCCTTGAAACGATGCGCGGCGACAAGGAAGACGGTCACGGCACCGACAGCAAGATGACGCGCGAACAGCTCCTCACGGACCCCGATCAGGCCGCCGACTTCGTGAAGGCCACCCAGATCGACGCGCTCGCGATCGCCATCGGCACCTCGCACGGCGCCTACAAGTTCACGCGCAAGCCCACGGGCGAAATCCTCTCGATCGACCGCGTGCGTGAAATTCACGAACGCCTCCCGAACACTCACCTCGTCATGCACGGCTCCTCCTCGGTTCCGCAGGAATACCTCGCCGAAATCCGCGAATTCGGCGGCGACATGCGCGAAACCTACGGCGTGCCCGTCGAAGAAATTCAGAAGGCCATTCAGCACGGCGTGCGCAAGGTCAACATCGACACGGACATCCGTCTCGCCATGACCGCGGCCGTCCGCCGCTTCCTCGTCGAAAATCCCTCGAAGTTCGACCCGCGCGAATTCCTCAAGGTCGCCCGCAAGGCCGCCACGGAACTCTGCAAGCGCCGCTACCTCGAGTTCGGCTGCGAAGGTCAGGGCGCCAAGATCAAGCCCGTCTCGCTCGACCGCATGGCCGTGCTCTACGCCGACGGCACGCTCAAGGCGAACGTGATTTAATCGACGTGATTTGATCGAGTGACAACTCCGAGACGCGCGCTTGACGCCACAAGCGCGCGTTTTCGTTTAGTCTTTTGCTCCATGACGAACGAAAAACCCCAAGACGCCAACGCGCTCAAAGGAAAAACGGGCCTTCGCCGCCTCCTGAACGCCTTCGGCTATTCCCTTCAGGGCTTCCGCGCCGCCTGGCAGAACGAGGCCGCCTTCCGCGAGGAGGCGATGCTCACGATCGTGCTCACGCCCGTGGCCCTTCTTCTCCCCGTCACGGGACTCGAGAAGCTTCTTCTCATCCTCTCGCTTCTGCTCCTCGTTCTGGTGGAACTGCTCAACTCCGCCGTCGAGGCCGTCGTCGACCGCATCGGGCCGGAAATCCACCCGTTGAGCGGCCGCGCCAAGGACCTCGGGAGCGCCGCCGTCCTCATCGCCTGCCTCATTCTCGGGCTCACTTGGCTTTTCATCGCGGTTCCCGCAGTTTTAGGCCTCATCCTCTGAGAGCGGATCGTCAAAGCGGTACAATCACTCCGTCCGATTTGACTATCTCTCTGGGAGAGCAACACATGACCGGTCTTTCCAAGACGACCATCACGTCCCTGCCCCGCGTCTACAGCGGCAAGGTGCGCGAAAGCTATGCCGTCGGCGACGACAAACTCCTCATCATCGCCACGGACCGCATTTCCGCCTTCGACGTCATCCTTGACGACCCGATCCCCGGCAAGGGCAAGGTTCTCACCGCCATCACCGACTTCTGGTTCAAGAAGCTCGACGGCGTTCTGCCCAATCACCTCACCGGTATCGATCCGGAAAGCGTCGTCGCGCCCGAGGAACGCGATCAGGTCCGCGGCCGCGCCGTCGTCGCCATGCGCCTGAAGCCCATCCTCGTCGAATGCGTCGCCCGCGGCTACTTGATCGGCGGCGGCTGGAAGGAATACTGCCAGACGGGCGCCGTCTGCGGCATCAAGCTCCCCGAAGGCCTGCGCATGGGCGAAAAGCTCCCCGAACCGATCTTCACGCCGGCCGGCAAGGCCGCCGTCGGCACGCACGACGAAAACATCACGTTTGAACGCGTCGTCGAACTCTACGGTGAAGACGTCGCCAACAAGATCCGCAGCGCCACGCTCGAACTCTATCGCCGCGCCTCCGAATACGCCGCGACGAAGGGCATCATCATCGCCGACACGAAGTTCGAATTCGGTCTCGACGCCGAAGGCAACGTCCGCCTCATGGACGAAGTCCTCACGCCGGACTCGAGCCGCTTCTGGCCGGCCGAAAGCTACGAAGTCGGCATGTCGCCGCCGAGCTTCGACAAGCAGTTCATCCGCGACTGGCTCGAAGCGCAGCCCTGGGACAAGACCCCGCCTGCGCCGCGCGCCCCGGCCGAAATCATTGAAAAGACGGCCGACAAGTATCGCGAAGCGCTGCGCCGCTTGACCGACACGGACATCGAATAAGGTCCGATTCCACGAAACGGGGCGCCGTGCGCCCCGTTTCCGTCTTAACGTGCGGAAGAACCTTCGAAAGGCGTCCCGACGGACGCCTTCCGAAAATTTTTCCCTTTTCATTGATTTCATTTTCTCTAAGAGGTTTCGCCATGGAACACTCCGCTCCGCTCGTCGGCATCGTTATGGGCAGCAACTCCGACTGGGAGGTGATGAAAAACGCCGCCGACATGCTCGACCTGATGGGGATTCCCTTTGAAGCGCGCGTCGTGAGCGCCCACCGCATGCCCGACGAAATGTTCGAATACGCCGAAACGGCCCGCGACCGCGGCCTCAAGGTGATCATCGCCGGCGCGGGCGGCGCCGCCCATCTTCCGGGCATGATCGCCGCCAAGTGCACGCTCCCCGTCTGCGGCGTTCCGGTTCCCTCCAAGTACCTGCGCGGCGTCGACAGCCTCCATTCGATCGTGCAGATGCCCAAGGGCGTTCCCGTCGCGACCTTCGCGATCGGCGAGGCGGGCGCTGCGAACGCCGCCCTCTACGCGGCGCAGATTCTCTCCGTCACGGACGCGGCCGTCGCCGAAAAGCTCGCGCAGTTCCGCCGCGATCAGAACGCCAAGGCCCGCGCCATGACGCTTCCCCGCTGAGGTGCCGACCATGTCCCGCATTCTTCTCCCCGGTGAAACCCTCGGCCTCATGGGCGGCGGCCAGTTGGGCCGCATGTTCGCCCAGGCGGCCGTGACGATGGGCTACCACGTGACCGTCCTCGAACCTGGCAAAAGCGCGCCCGCCGCGGAAGTGTCGCTCGAAGCGATCGTCGCTCCCTACGACGACGAAGCGGCGCTCGAAAAGCTCGCCCGCCGCGTGAAGGCCGTCACGACCGAATTTGAAAACGTTCCCGCGCCGGCGCTTCAGCGCTTGGCCGAGCTCGGCGTGCGCACGGCGCCTCCGGCTTCGGCCGTCGCCGTCACGCAGGACCGCAACCGCGAAAAGACCTTCGTGGGCGACGTCGCGGGCGTGCCCGTCGCGCCCCACGCGGCCGTGCGCAATGAACGCGACGCCGAAACCGTTTCGAAGGATTTGCTCCCCGGCATCCTCAAGACGGCCCGCCTCGGTTACGACGGCAAGGGCCAGGCCCGCGTCACGACGCGCGAGGAAGTCCTTGCGGCCTTCCGCACCTTCGGCGGCGTCGACTGCGTGCTCGAAAAGCGCCTTGATCTCGCGCTCGAAATTTCCGTCATCGTCTGCCGCGGCGCCACGGGCGAAGTCGTCGTCTTCCCCGTCTCGGAAAACCATCACCGCAACGGCATTCTCGCCGTCTCGGTCCTGCCCGCGCGCGTCAGCGACGAAACGGCCGAAAAAGCGAAGCGCTACGCCGAAAAGATTGCGCTCGCCCTCAACTACGTGGGTGTTCTCTGCGTTGAATTCTTCGTTCTGAAGGACGGCACGCTCGTCGTGAACGAACTCGCGCCCCGTCCCCACAATTCGGGCCACGCCACGATCGAAGCCTGCACGACGAGCCAGTACGAGGCGCAGGTGCGCGCGATGACGGGGTTGCCCTTGGGCGACACCTCGCTTCGCACGCCCGCCGTCATGCTGAACCTCTTGGGCGATCTCTGGTTTGACGAAGAAGGGAAGCTTCGCTCCCCCGACTGGGCTTCGGTCCTCGCCGTCCCGGGCGCGAAGCTTCATCTCTACGGCAAGGCCGAACCGCGCCGAGCCCGCAAGATGGGGCACGTCACGGTCCTCGGCGCCACGCGCGACGAAGCGCTCGAGCGCGCCCGCGCGGTCGCCCGCATTCTGAACCTTCCCGAACCGGTTTGACTTTCCATGACGCAATCTGTGGATTTTGAAGCCGTCGAAAAGGCCGCCCGCATTCTCTCCGAGGGCGGCCTCGTCGCCATTCCGACCGAAACCGTCTACGGGCTCGCCGCCGACGCGGACAACCGCGAAGCGGTGCTCGCCACGTACGCCGCCAAGGGGCGGCCCGCGGATCACCCGCTCATCGTGCACGTCGCGGGTCCCGACGCGATTCCCTTCTGGGCCGTCGACGTTCCGCCCGAAGCCTGGCTACTCGTCAAGACCTATTGGCCCGGCCCCCTCACGATCGTTCTCAAAAAGAGCGAACGCTGCGGCACCTTCGTGACGGGCGGTCAGGACACGGTGGCGCTTCGCTGCCCCTCGCACCCAGTCGCGCACGCGTTGCTTGAACGCTTCGCGGGCGAGACGCATAAGGGCCTCACGGCGCCTTCGGCGAACACCTTCGGACGCATCAGTCCGTCGACGGCGGCGCACGTCGCCGAAGACCTCGGCCTCAAGCCCGAAGGAAAACTCGACATGATTCTCGACGGCGGTCCCTGCGAATTCGGGATCGAGTCGACGATGGTGAACCTCTCGGACGGCATGCCCTCGATCCTGCGCCACGGCGTCGTGACGCGCGAAATGCTCGAGGAAACCTTGGGCTTTGCGGTCCCCGACGCGGGGAAGAACGCGCCGCGCGCTTCGGGACGTCTGAAGAGCCACTACGCTCCCCGCACGAAGCTTGAACTTCACGACGAGGCGTCGCTCCTCACACGTGCTTCCGAGCTCGCCGACCAACGCATCGCCGTCATGGCCCCCGCGGAACTTCTCGCGCGTTTGCCTGTGCGTCCGGTCTTTGCGATCGCCGCCGAATCGGATCCGCTCGCCTACGGTCGGGCGCTCTACGAAAACCTGCACGAACTCGACCGCGCAGGTGCGGACCGCATCCTCGCCCTTCGCACGCCCTCGACGGGCCCCTGGGCCGCGGTCGCCGACCGACTCGGCCGCGCCGCCGCGTAATTCGCGCTTTTCGGAGAAGAAAGCATGCTCAAGGTCTACGGCATTCCCAATTGTCAGAGCGTCAAAAAGGCGCTTGCCCATCTCGAGACTGCGGGGATCGAACACGAATTCGTGAATTTCCGCAAGACGCCGCTCACGGCGGACAAAATCGACGCCTGGCTCGCGGCCGTGGGCGCGGAGACGCTCGTCAACCGACGCGGCACCTCCTGGCGTACGCTCACGCCCGAAGAAAAACTCGCGGCCGAGAAGGCCGACACGCTTCGCGTCCTGCTTTTTGAAAAGCCCACGCTCATCAAGCGTCCCATCGTCGAGTGGCCCGACGGCCGCATCACGACTGGGCTCGACGCGGTGCTGGTCGCGGAGGCCCGCTCGTGAACCGAGCCCCCGTCGGGATTTTGGATTCGGGCTTCGGGGGACTCTCCGTCTACGCGGCGGTGAAGAAACTTCTTCCGGGCGAATCCACGGTCTTTGCCGCCGACTGCGAGGGCGCGCCCTGGGGCGACCGCTCGGACGAATACATTCTCGAGCGGCTCGAGGGCCTCGTCGGATTTCTTCTCTCCCGAAACGTCAAGGCGATCGTCCTTGCCTGCAACACGGCGACCGCCGTCGGCGCGGCGGTGCTTCGCGCACGGCTTTCGATTCCGGTGATCGGGATCGAACCCGCGGTGCTGCCGGGTTGCCGTGAAACGAAGACGAAGGTGATCGGGGTGCTCGCCACCACCAAGACCATCCGAAGCGCCAAGTACCAGCATCTGAAGACGCTTGCGCCCGCCGACGTGAAGGTGTTGGATCAGCCCTGTCCCGGGCTTATGGACTGCGTCGAAAAGGGCGCCTTTCACGCGCCCGAAACGGTGGAACTTGCGAGACGCTACGTCGCGCCCCTCGTCAAGGAGCATGCCGACCGGCTCGTGCTCGGCTGCACGCACTATCCCTTCTTATCGGACGTATTGCACGAGGTCGCCGGCCCCGGGGTCGAACTCATCGACCCCGCGCCCGCCGTGGTTCGACAGTTGGAGCGCCGCCTCGCGGCGAACGACGCGCTCTCGGACGGCTTCTCGCCCGAGCACCGCTTTTTCGTCACGGGCGCAAACGAGCGCCGGGAGACGGTCCTTCGGCTTCTTGCCGGAGAGAACGCGCGTCTCGAGGCGCTCGGCGGCGATTTTCAGGCGCGCACCGTGAGTTTGGAATCGATGAAATAAGGCAGAAGCTTCGCGCGGGTTTCTTCCGAAAAGGGGAGACTTTCCAATCCGTCGCCCGAGGCCGAGGGCTTCACGCACACCACGGTTTCGGTGCCCTGCAGACGAAGCGTTCCGTCGACGCCTTCGATCGTCATCGCAAAGCGGATCGACGAGGTGCCGAGATGCTCGATCCAGCACTTCATCACGCATTCGTCGCCCACGCGGCTCGGATAACAGAAGTCCACGTGGACGCCCACCACCGGAAAGCCCATGCGGCGCTCGGTCATGCCTTCGTAGCCGTAGCCCAGAACCTCCCGCCAGAAGTCCTCCATGAGGTTGTTGAGGATCGTGAAGTAGTGCGGGTGATAGACGATCCCCGCGGGATCGCAGTGACTGAAGCGGATGCGAAGGGGCTGAACGTATTTCTGAGACATTATCGACCTACGGTGAGAGAACGAAGCACGGCGCGCACGGGGCTCGCTTCCGCCCCCGAAAGGCGAAGCGGAAGAGCGATCAACTCGTAGTCGCCCGCGGGGACTTCCGACAAATCGAGGTTTTCCATCAGCACGCGGTTGTGCGCGAGCGCAATGCGGTGCGAGGGGAGGACGGTGCTCTCCGCAGGATCGACGCTCGGCATGTCGACGCCCAGGAGCACGACGCCCGCGTCGATAATCCGCCGCATGAGCGCGGGTGAAATCGGGCGGTAGTCGGTGGACCAGCCGTCGACGCGCTTGGCGCGCGTTTTGACGAGCACCCGCGTCGGGAGGTTTCGAAGCGGAAACTCGTCGGGACCGATTTCTCCCGTCCGTTCGTTTTGCGAGAGATCCACCACGCGGCATCGCCCGATGAAGGTCTCGAGCTTCAGTCCCGCCACGTCGGGCGCGGCGGAATCCAAATGCATGGGACTGTCGACGTGCGCCCCGATGTGGGGCGAAAACCGCAGAATCGACACGTTGGCGAAGTCTCCCTCGGAGACGCGGGCCGACCAATCGATCGTGAAGGGGGCGTCCCCCGGAAAGACGGGACTCGAGACGCCGACCGCGGGTGAAATATCCCAGATGCGCTTCATGGTGAACAGCAGGAAAAATGGAGAATCGGGCAAGGCCCGTGCGAATGACGTATTGTAGACATTCGGACGCCTCCGCCGCGGGGCGTCGAAACACCATTTGAGGAGAAAACCCATGCCCGAAGACTCTGCACTTCTGACGCGCGCCTCGATCGGCCCCAAATACCTGACGGACCCCGCTCCCGATCGGGAGGAATGGCAGGCGATCCTTCGCTTCCTCGAGAACGCCCCCTGCCACGACGACGCCTATCCCTTCCGCGTCGTGATCTGCGAAGACCGAGAGATGCTAGGCGAAATCTTCCTCGCGGAACTCCCCGAGGACGCCGACGAGGCGGCGCGGGAAAAGGCCGTGAAAAAGGCGAAGAAGGGCCCGGGGTGCCTCGCACTCATCCTGCGTGAAACGAAGGACGCGCCGCGCCGCGACCGCGACGAACGCCTTCTTTCGGCGGGCGCCGCCCTCATGCGGCTCCTCGACACCCTGCATCTTGCGGGCTACGCCGCTAAGACCGTGTCCGGGAAGGATTTTCGCCGTCCCGACGGACTCTATGACCCCGAAACAGAAACGCTTCTTTGCTTCGTGCTCTGCGGACGACCCGTCGCGGACGCGAAGAAAAACGAACGGAAGACTGTCGAGTCGACTTATTTCTGACTCGGTTGAAGAGGCGGCAGATCGGGCGGAGCGTTCCGCTTTTCGCGCTCCGCCTCTTCGCGCATTTTGCGAAGGCGCTCCGCCACGGATTCGGCAAACCGCGTCACCGTCCCCGGCGCATTCCCTTCGGCCTTTTCGTCGGCGAGAAAGAGAACCCTGCGCCCGGCATGCAGAGCCGATGCCGCGGCGTACGCGAGACGCGTCGTCGTGACGGGATCGAGCCCCGCGCGCTCGCCCCGGAAGTGCGTCGGCACCTGCGGCGCGAGCCAGCGAAGAATCAGCGGCGTACGGAGGGCGGCCTCGCCCGCCGCTTCGTCGTACCAGGCGAGCGAGCGCAACTGCGCCGAAAGGCTTGCGCCCCCCGACGTGAGCGTGAGGGTGGGATACGCGCTGCTTTTCAAAAGAAGCTTCATGAGGGCGGGCGTCTGAAGAAGAGGCGTGCGGACGTTCACGTAAAGCGGCACCTCGGTTTCCCCGCGCCAACGCGCAAGAAAGACCTCGAGCCGTTCATAGAAGGCCTTGCGCTCCGCCGGACGATAGGCGCCCCGCCTCGGATCGGCAAGAAGATCAAGAAGCACGCCCGGAGGATTCGCGCCGAAATGCTTGGCGATCGGCTCCGTCACGGTCTCGCGAACGAGATCGATCGAGAGAAACTCGGGATTTTCGCCCGCCGCCTCGCCGCGGCGCTGCCTGAGTACCGGATCCGTCACGCGCCCCGAAAGGCGAATGAGCGGGGAAAAGTCAGAGGGCGTCAGAAGGGCGATTCGCTGCCAGTCCCGCTCGTCGGTTCGGCGTCGGCGGGAAAGAACCCACTCCGTCGTGCGAAAGAGCGGATGCGCCGCATAGGCCGCGTAAGTTTGAAACCAGTCGGGGCGCTCCCCCGTGAAGCGGTCGTACACCGTTCCCCGCCAGGAAGGGTGGTACCACCCCACCGTCCCGAGCGACAGCGTCTTGGGGAGTTTTCGCGCAAGCGCCGCCGCGGCCGGCGTCCCCTCCACGGGATGCACCGTCCGGTCCGTTCTCGGCGAATTGTCGTAGGCGGCGAAATCTTTCATGTGTCAGGCGAGATATCGGGTATGAGGCCGGAAATCTCCGGTGCTTCCTCTCATTATCTCAGCAATTTCCCCAAGGTTGCCCGTATAATGCAAGACTTCGGTCTCCTCTCCGTAACCGTCTCTTTTTCCCGCACCGTTGAGCGCCATGGAAGAAAAACGAAGCAGAATTTCCGCCCCCGTCTGGGTGGTCGACAACGACGACGTGCGCCAAACCATCCGTTTTGCCCTGGCGACACACGGCATGAACGTGCGCACCTTTCCGTCGGGCGAAGCCTTTTTGGAAGAAGTGGATCTCGATCGTCCGGGCGTGCTCGTGCTCGATTTGCACATGAAGGGAATCGGAGGGCTCGAGGTGCAGGAAAAACTGCGGAGCGCCCAAAGCCCCATCGCCGTCATCTTCCTTTCGGGCTCGGCCGACATGCGCTCCGTCGTGCGCGCCATGGAAAACGGCGCCGTGAGCTTCTTTGAGAAGCCTGTCGACCCCGAAGTTCTCTACTTCACGATCGGCAAGGCCCTCGACATCTGCGAGGCCCTGCAGGAAAAGCGGACGTTGAAGCTCCTTCTCGACAATCTTTCTCGCCGCGAACGCGAAGTCCTCGAGTTGCTCTATCAAGGAAAGCGCAACCAGGAAGTGGCGGAACTCCTGAACCTTTCGACTCGCACGGTCGAAGTGCACCGCGCCCACATTTCCCGAAAGCTCGGCTCCATCACGCCCATTCAGCTTCTCTCGCGCCTCAACGCCGCGAACGAACGCCTCGCGAAGCGCTTCGGCTGGGATTGAGTTTTCCCTTCTGCAATACGACAAACGCGCCCTTTCTGGCGCGTTTCGTTTTGGAAGGAGTCAGTCAGCGCATCAACGCCACGGGCAGTCGAAACCCGGACCGTAGGGATGATGCGGCATCATGCGGTGATGCGGCGGCAGGGGACGATCGTCGAGGTCACGCAGATGAGGCGGCAACGGACGGTCGTCTCGGTCACGCAGATGGGGCGGCAGCGGACGGTCGTCACGATCGCGGCGGAAGTCGGGGCCGTCCTTCGCGAAACCTCGGTGACGGTATTCGTACGATTCGAGCACGTACTTCTGTTCGACCGAGAGGGACTTCAGAAGTTCGGCGCGCGTGTCGGCGATTTTCTTCACGCGGTCGGCGCGGGCGGCGAGACGTTCGGCACGGCGCTCAAGCCGATCCTGCACGTCGACCGCAGGCTTGACGTCGCGGGGAGCTTCGGCAAAGCGGGCCATGCGCGCGTCGACATAGGCCTTCCAGAGGGGCTTTTGCGCATCGGTGAGCGTGAGCATTTCGCCGAGGCTTTCATAGCGGGCGGCCGCCCAGTCCGATGCCGAAAAGCTGCGTTCCACGCAGGGCGGAACGTCCGAACCGCGGCGAGGACCGTCGGCCGGCGCCGCAAGGGCGAAACCTCCCACCGTCATCGCGCCGAGGGCGGCAACCGTAGCCAAAATCTTCTTCGTCTTCGTCATCTTGGTTCCTTGTATGGTAGTGAGGGAACTGCGTCGTTCCCGATGGCTTCACTATACGGAATGCCCGCGGCGAAATGTCTCTCCGATTTTGTGCGGACGTAACGAAAAACGGAGGGAGACGGACGCCTCGAAATAGTGAACAATCGTTCAGTTCGCTTGTTGCAGGCGCTTTCCGGGAAAAGCCGCCCGTTGCGACGCTTCCGGATTTCCTCACGAAAAGCAATATTTCCTCACGAGTTCCCGGACTTCCTTTACCTTCGGGCGCAGGTCCTCCCCTTTTGATAGAATGAGGCACCTCTTGCGGCGCCCTCCCTTCTGCGGGCGCCCGACGTCCCGCTTCTCCTTTTCTTTATCTATCCGAGGATTCCTCTCAAATGGAACTCAACGCTCTTACAGCTCTTTCCCCGATCGACGGCCGCTATGCCCGTCAGACGGACGCTCTGCGCGGCATCTTCTCCGAATACGCCTTCATGAACGCCCGCGTGCGCGTCGAAGTCGAATGGCTCATCGCCCTCTCCGAAGCGGGCTTTGAAGAACTGCCCCGCATCAGCGAATCGGGTCAGGCCTTCCTTCGCGGTCTCTATGAAAACTTCTCGCTCGAAGACTGCGAAGCCGTCAAGACGATCGAAAAGACGACGAACCACGACGTCAAGGCCGTCGAATACTGGATCAAGGACCGCGTCGCCCACGACGACGAACTGAAGAGCGCAGCCGAATTCGTGCACTTCGCCTGCACGAGCGAAGACATCAACAACACGAGCCACGCGCTCATGCTCACGGAAGGCCGCAAGGCGCTCGTCGAATACCTCGAAAAGATCCACGCGACGATCGCGGGCTTCGCCAAGGAATGGGCCGAAATCCCGATGCTCTCGCGCACCCACGGTCAGACGGCCTCGCCCACGACCGTCGGCAAGGAATTCGCGAACGTGGCCGTTCGTCTCGGCCGCGTGATCGAAGCCATCCGCAGCGTCAAGATCCTCGCCAAGATGAACGGCGCCGTCGGCAACTTCAACGCCCACCTCATCGCCTACCCCGACTTCGACTGGGAAGCCTTCTCGAAGCGCGTCGTCGAAGAACGCCTCGGCGCCACCTTCAACACCCACACGATCCAGATCGAGCCGCACGACTACATGGCCGAGCTCTTCCATGAAATCGAACGCGCCAACACGATCCTCCTTGACTTCGACCGCGACGTCTGGGGCTACATCTCGATGGGCTTCTTCAAGCAGAAGTTGAAGGAAGGCGAAGTCGGCTCCTCGACGATGCCGCACAAGGTGAACCCGATCGACTTCGAAAACTCCGAAGGCAACCTCGGCATCGCCAACGCCCTCCTCGGCCATCTCGCCGGGAAGCTTCCCGTCTCGCGCTGGCAGCGCGACCTCACCGACTCCACGGTGCTTCGCAACCTCGGCGTCGCCTTCGGCTACTGCTTCATCGGCTACAACGCCTTGACGCGCGGCCTCGGCAAGCTTCAGGTGAACGAACACCGCATCGCCGAAGACCTCGATCACGCCTGGGAAGTCCTCGCCGAAGCCGTTCAGACCGTCATGCGCCGCTACGGCGTGCCGCACCCCTATGAACAGCTCAAGGCGCTCACCCGCGGCAAGGAAGGCATCACGAAGGAAACGATGCGCGAATTCATCGCCGGCCTCGACATCCCCGCGGACGCCAAGGATCGACTCCTTGCGCTCACGCCCGCCACCTACATCGGCAAGGCCGTCGAACTCGCCCGCCGCTGCTGATCGGCGCGTCTGCGACGTTCATAAATAAGTCGGGCCCGTCTTCGGACGGGCCCGTTTTCGTTTCGGCGGGAAGAAATCAGAGCGCAACGGCGACGGACTTCACCTGCAGCCACACCGAGAGACCGGGACGCAACTGCAGACGCTCCACGCTTTCGTCCGTGACGAGTGAAAGCACCGTCTCCTCGCCCGAGCGAAGCGTCACGAGCGTGCGGCCTTCCGAGGGATCGGCCTCAAGCGAAACGATCTCGGCGGGGAGCACGTTTCGGATCGACTGATCGTCGTGCCGATCGAGCGCAATGCTCACGTCGCGGGCCGCGACGACGAGACGCGCGGCGTCGCCCAATTGAAGATGCTTTTTGGGAAGTTCGAACGTAAGCGACTTCGTGCGCACCTCCGCCACGGACCAACGCTCGTTGATCGACTCGACCGTGCCGTCGAGGACCACGACGGGTCCTTCGGCGCGGCGCACCGGCGTTTCGATCGCGCCGAGCACTTCGTTGAGCGTCCCCGAAGAGACGATCTTTCCGTCCTTCATCGCAATCACGCGGTCGGCCAAGCGCATCATTTCCTCGGCCGAGTGCGTCACGTAGAGGATCGGCATCGAGAGTTCGTCGCGAAGACGCTCGAGCCAGGGAAGAATCTCTTCTTTGCGCTTCCAGTCGAGGGCCGCGAGCGGTTCGTCCATCAGGAGGACCTTGGGCGTCATCGCGATCGCGCGCGCAATGGCGCAGCGCTGCCGCTCGCCGCCGGAGAGTTCCGAGACGCGGCGCTTCAGAAGATGACCGATCCCGAGAAGTTCCACGGCTTCGGCGAGCTTTTCGCTCCCGCGCGGATCTTTCGTGCGCTTGAGGCCGAAGCGGAGATTGTCCTCGACGTTCAAATGCGGGAAAAGGCTCGCCTCCTGAAAAACGTAGCCGAGCGCGCGGCTGTGGGTGGGAAGGAAGATTCCCTTTTCGTCGTCCTGCCACGTTTCGTCGGCGATGACGACCCGGCCCTCGGGGTGTTCCAACCCCGCGACGCAGCGAAGAAGCGTGGTCTTTCCGCAGCCCGACGGTCCGAAGAGCACGGTGATGCCCTTTTCCGGGAAAGAGGCCTCGGCCTCGAGAGCAAAGCCCGTCGAACGGGCGAGGCGAACCGATACGCCGTATTTCATCGCCCGCTCCTTCCGGCGCCGTGCCGTTCAAAATAGGTGAGGGAAAGGAGGACGAAGAAGCTGAAGACGAGCATGCCGCCCGCAAGCCAGTGGGCCTTGTCGTATTCCATCCCTTCCACGTAGGTGAAGATTTCGGTCGACACCACCTGGGTTTCGCCCGGAATGTTGCCGCCGATCATCAACACGACCCCGAATTCCCCGATCGTGTGGGCGAACGTCATGAGTACGCCCGTAAGAATGCCGTGACGCGCCATGGGAAGGATGACGGAAAAGAAGGCGTCCAGAGGACCAGCCCTCAGCGTCGCGGCGACTTCCATGGGCTTGGTGCCCACGGCTTCGAATGCGTTCTGCAGGGGCTGCACCATGAAGGGAAGCGAATAGATCACGCTCCCCACCACGAGCCCCGTAAAGGTGAAGTTGAGCGTCTCGATTCCGAAGAGCTGCGTAAAGGCGCCGATCGGCCCCGAAGGGCCGAGGGCGACCAGGACGTAAAAGCCCAGAACCGAAGGCGGCAGGACGAGCGGAAGCGTCACGATCGCGCTGATCGGAGCACAGAGGACGCTTTTTCGCTGCGCAAGCCACCACGCGAGTGGCATGCCGAGGATGAGCAGAAAAACCGTCGTGACAAACGCGAGTCTCAGACTCAGCCACACGGGACCGAGGTCGGCCGGCGTAAGCGGCATGCCGTTCTCCTCTCTCTGTGATTACTTGGCGGTATCGTAGCCGTAGACGAAGCGGATGCGGTCGGCTTCCTTGTTCGTCTTGAGGTATTCGAGGAAGCGCTTGGCCCCTTCGTTCTTTTCTCCGGCCTTCAGGAGCACGGCGTCCTGCGTGATGGGCTTGTAGAGTTCCTGCGGAACAACCCAGCCCGAACCCGACGTGAACTTGCCGTCCTTGGTGCACTGGCTCATGGCGACGAAGCCGGCCTGAGCGTTGCCCGTAGCGACGAACTGATAGGTCTTGCCGATGTTGTCGCCTTCGACGATCTTGGGCGTGAGCGCGGCCTTCATGCCGAGGGCTTCCATCGCCTGGTGGGCGGCTTCGCCGTAGGGAGCGAGCTTCGGATTCGCGACGGCGAGCTTCTGGAGCTTGTCGCTCTTGAGGGAGTTCTGATCCTTGATGAAGCCGGCGTCGGAGCTCCAGAGAACGAGCTTGCCGATGGCGTAGGTGTAGTTCGTGCCTTCCACGCCGAAACCTTCCTTCACGGCCTTGGCCGGGGTCTTCGAGTCGGCGGCGAGCAGCACGTCGAAGGGAGCGCCGTTCTTGATCTGGGCGTAGAAAGCGCCCGTAGCGCCGAACGAGAGCACGAGCTTATCGCCCGTGGCCTTTTCGTAGATCGGAGCGAGTTCCTTGATCGGCGCCGTGAAGTTGGCGGCGACGGCCACGCGGACGGTTTCGGCATAGAGCGAACCCGAGGCCACGGCGACCCCAAGGAGGGCAAGACAGGTCTTCTTCATTTGGAATTCTCCTTGACGATGGTGCGCAAACGGTACCGTCCTGAAATTTGGTAGAGTGAGAAAACAGCTGCGCGGGCGAAAGCGCCCGCGCCATCGCTATTCCTAAAAAGGATAGCGAGATTTCCGCTTCGCCGCAAGAAAACCACTCGGGAGACATGCATGCCGCAGGAAAATGTTCAGGCCGATCCGGTGTTGCTCACGCACCTCTTGAACGAGACCATTGACAAGCGGCTCGACATCCTTCGCCGCGTGGCGGACGTGGGGTCGATTTCGGAAGCCGCCCGCGGCGCGGGCGTGAGTTACAAGGCGGCCTGGCAGGCGATTGAGACCCTCTCGAATCTTGCGGGCGGCCCGCTCGTCGAGAAGGTCGTGGGCGGCCGCTCGGGCGGCGGAACCCGCATCACGCCCCGCGGGGAGGACGTCCTGCGCCTCAACGAGGCGCTCGTGCGCGCCCGGCGCCGCGTGCTGGAGGAATTCGGCCGAAACGGCGCCGAAGGGCTTTCCGCGGCGGGAGGACAGTTTTTGATCTCGATGCGCAACCAGTTGCCTGCCACGATCCACACGCTCAAGATCGGATCGGCCCTCGTGCGACTCCTCCTTGCGATCGACGACGACCATCTCATCCGCGCCTCCGTCACCAAAGAGAGCGCGCAGCTCCTCGGTCTTCGCGAAGGGATGCGCGTCATTGCGCTCTGCAAGGCGACGGGGGTCGAAATCTTCTCCGAGCCGCCCTCGACCGCCGACAATCTCCTTGAAGGCACGGTCGTGCACTGCGACCGCGACGATCACGGCGGCGAATGTACCGTTCGCCTCCCCTCGGGACTTACGCTCGTAGGCTTTGCCCGCGCACACCACGGCCTGCGCCGTCAGGGCCCCGCCTGGGTGCTCATGCCCTGCGACAACATCGCCGTAGCGCTTGCGCAGTAAGGTCTTTCAGAGAGCAAGAGAAATTCCCTAAGGATTCGCACGTAGTTCGTTGTGCGGAATCGGAAAAGTATTCATCTTTTTGCAGGAATTTCCTTTCTCTTTGACTGTAGTCAACCGATGAAAAACATTTCTTACATTTTTCTGAATAACATTACAGCCTGCTTAGTGTCGGCGAAGACCCCCTTTCCGTTTGCCGCCGACGAAAAGACAATGCTCCCGCCCTCCCACTCCCTCCGGGATCGGCGGTGAACTTCAACAAAAGGCTCCAAGATGGAAAAGAACAGCGTTTGGTATCTTGCCGGCATCGGCCTCATCGGCGTCGTGGTCGGCATCATTTTCGTCGGTATTCTCACGAGCGTCGTGCATTGGGCTGGTACGCCGAAGTTCTGCGGTGAATTCTGCCACTCTATGGATGCGACCTACATCGCCTATCAGAAGGGCGACCACTTCCGCACCGCTTCCGGCGCCACCGCCGGCTGCTCGGACTGCCACCTGAAGAACCACTCGAACGAACACGTCGGCCCGATCGACTACGTCGAAATGCTCATGTACAAGGCCAAGGCCGGTTCGATCTCGCTCTTCGGCCAGATCCAGGGTTCGCTCAGCACCCCCGAAAAGCAGATTGAAAAGCGTCCGGAAATGGCCGCCGCCGTCCTCGAATCGATGCGCGCCGACAATTTCGAAGCCTGCCGCGGTTGCCATGACGTTCAGCGCATGTACAACCCGGGCAAGCCGCTCGTCGCCGCCATCCACAAGGGCATGGGGCCGGAAACCAAGGTGGACTGCATCAGCTGCCACCCGACGGCCGGTCACAACTACACGGGTGAAATCCTCCCCGTCGCCCAGGCCAAGTAATTTCGGTTCTGCGAAATCTCAGAGAAAGGCTCCGACTTCCGGTCGGGGCCTTTTTCGTTTTTGCCACGAACAGCAATAGTTTGTCTACAATCAACCGATGCACGCCCGCCGCAAACGGCGGGCCCGACACCATTTCGACAGAGGCCGGCATAAGAATGGGCACGACTTTCCGAAAAGACTACAAGGTTCCCTCGCATCTCATCGATTCGGTTCACCTCGAATTCGATCTCGACCCCGACAGCAGCTCGGTGACGTCCACGATGGACGTGCGTCCCAATCCCGAGACGAACGACAAGGTGCTCGACCTCGTCCTCAACGGCGAGGCCGTCACGCTCGTGAGCGTGAACGTCAACGGCCGGGCGCTCGCGGAGAGCGAATACACTCTCACCGACACCACGCTCACGATTTCGGCGCTGCGCGAAGCGGCGAAGGTCGTCATCGTCAACCGCTTCAGCCCCTCGAAGAACACCGCGCTCTCCGGGATCTACGCCTCCGGCAAGAACCTCATGAGCCAATGCGAGGCAACGGGCTTTCGACGCATCACCTACTGGCCCGACCGCCCGGACGTGCTCGCGAAGTTCACGGTCACGATCCGCGCCCCCAAGGCGCTCTATCCAGTCCTTCTCTCGAACGGCAACCGGGTCGAATCGCGCGACCTCCTCGACGGGCGCCACGAAGTCCGCTGGGTCGACCCCTATCCGAAACCCTGCTACCTCTTCGCGCTCGTCGCGGGCACGCTCGAGTGCCGCCGCGAGAAGTACCGTCTCGGCAACGGCCGCGAAGTGACGCTTGAAGTCTGGGTGGAGCCGCAGGACATCGACAAGACCGAACACACGATGGAAAGCCTCAAGCGCGCCATCGCCTGGGACGAAAAGCGCTTCGGCCTCTATCTGGACTTCGACCTCTTCATGATCGTCGCGACGAACGACTTCAACTTCGGCGCGATGGAAAACAAGGGGCTCAACATCTTCAACGCCCGCTACGCCCTCGCCAATCCGGCGATCGCGACCGACCGCGACTACTTCAACATCGAGTCCGTGGTCGCGCACGAGTACTTCCACAACTGGACGGGCGACCGCGTGACGCTTCGCGACTGGTTCCAGCTCACGCTCAAGGAAGGCCTCACCGTTTTCCGCGACCAGGAATTCTCCGCCGACATGTTGGGCGACCCGACGGCCCGCGCCGTGCAGCGCATCGAAGACGTCAAGGCCCTGCGCGCCGCGCAGTTCCCCGAGGACGCCGGCCCCATGGCGCACCCGATCCGTCCGGAGAGCTACAAGGAAATCAACAATTTCTACACGATGACCGTCTACGAAAAGGGCGCCGAAGTCATCCGCATGCTTCACACGCTCCTCGGCGAGACGGTCTTCCGCAAGGGCTTTGACGAATACATCCGCACGAACGACGGCTCGGCCGTCACGTGCGAGGCCTTCCTCACGGCCATGGCGAACGCTTCGGGACGCGACCTCTCGCAGTTCGCCCGCTGGTTCGAACAGGCGGGCACGCCCGTCGTCGCCGTCGAAGGAGTATGGGACGCCGCTGCGGGCAAGTTCCACCTCGTCGTCGAACAGGCGACGCCGCCCACGCCGGGCCAGCCCCACAAGGCTCCGCTTCTGATGCCCTTCCCCGTCGCCTTCTTTGACCGCGACGGCAAGGAGTGCCCGCTTCGTCTCGAAACGCCCGAGGGTGTCGTGGAACTCGAGTCGCCCCTTGAACTCACCGAAGCGCGTCACGAATGGGTCTTCACGGGCTTCACGTCCGCGCCCGTGCCGAGCCTCAACCGGGGCTTCGCCGCGCCCGTTCGCCTTCGCTACGACTATTCGCTCGACGATCTCGCGCTCCTCGCCTCCTGCGACACCGATCCCTTCAACCGCTGGGAGGCGATGCAAGAACTGATGCTGCGCACGACGCGCGAACTGATTCGCGACCGCTTCGCCGGACGCGAGGACAACGTCCCCGCCGTCTTCTTCGACGCCTTCAAGCGTACGCTCACCGACGAAACGCTCTCGCCCGCCTACGCGGCCGTCACGCTCGAGCTTCCCTCCGAGCGCACGATCGGCGAATCGCTTCCCTTCATCGATCCCGAAGTCGCCTTCCGGGCGCGCGAGGCGCTTCGCGTTCAGATCGCCAAGCGCCTGCAGCTCGAACTCACGGCCGCGGTCGACCGTTCGGTCACGCCCGGGCCCTATTCGCCCGACCCCGAGAGCGCGGGCAAGCGCGCCCTCAAGAATCTCGCGCTCTACTACCTCATGGGCGCCTCGAGCCACCACACGGTCATCCGCGTGCGCGATCAGCTCATCAAGCGCGAGAACCTCACGGACGAACTCGCCGCGCTCAAGCTCATCGTCGACTCGAACGTGCCGAGCAAGAACAATTTCGAGGTCGAAACGCTGCAGACCTATCTTCCCGAGCCGCTCCTCGTCAACAAGTGGCTCACGGTTCAGGCGACGACGAAGACGCACGCGGGCGAACTCCCCGTGCTCGAGCGCGTTCGCGAACTCATGAAGTGCGAGTTCTTCTCGCTTTCGAACCCGAACAACGTCTACGCGCTCCTTCTTGCGTTCTTCACGCAGAATCCCTCGGAATTCCACACGAAGGACGGCGAAGGGTACAAATTCTGGACCGAGGTCGTCCTCGAACTCGACCGCATCAACCCGCACGTGGCGGCCCGCGTCGCCCGTACGCTCGAAAACTGGCGGCGCTACACGCCGCAGCTCTCGCGCCTTCAGTTCGAAGCGCTCGAGAACGTCTATCTGCACAAGGACCGACTCTCCGAGAGCGTCTTGGAAGTCGTCGAAAAGGCTCTCAACAATCCCACCTGAGGAAATCGCATCGTGGCAACCACTCTTTCTCAATATCTGGCCCGTGAAGAATCGCTCCATGAGCTCGACCCCGTACTCGCCCGTCTGATCACGAGCGTCTCCGAAGCCTGCAAGACGATCAGCCACAAGGTTCGTCAGGGTGCGCTCGCGGGCGTCCTCGGCCTTGCCGGCACCGAAAACGTTCAGGGTGAAGACCAGAAGAAGCTCGACATCATCAGCAACGACATCTTCGTCGACGCCGTCGTCCGTTCGGGCGCCGTCTGCGGCATGGTGAGCGAAGAAATCCCCGAAGTCATGTCGGTCCCCGACGAATTCCCCGTCGGTCCCTACCTCATCGCCTTCGACCCGCTCGACGGCTCGAGCAACATCGACATCAACGTTTCGATCGGCTCGATCTTCTCGGTGACGCCCGCCGTCCGTCCGAAGCGCACTGCCGTCGACGCGGACTTCCTGCAGCCCGGCCGCAACCAGGTCGCCGCGGGCTACTGCATGTACGGTCCGCAGACGCAGCTCTGCCTCACCTTCGGCCGCGGCGTCGTCTTCTTCACACTCGATCCTTCGACGGGCACCTTCGTGCTCACGCAGGAAGACGTCCGCGTCGCGCCCGCCGCGAAGGAATTTGCCATCAACTGCTCGAACATGCGCCACTGGGAAGCGCCGGTGCGCCGCTACATCGACGAACTCCTCGCCGGGAAGGCCGGCCCCCGCGGCAAGGACTTCAACATGCGCTGGGTCGCCGCGATGGTCGCGGAAGTCCACCGCATCCTGCAGCGCGGCGGCATCTTCCTCTATCCGCGCGACAACCGCGATCCCGCCAAGCCCGGCAAGCTTCGTCTCCTCTATGAAGCCAACCCCATGTCGATGATCATGGAAAACGCGGGCGGCGCCTCGACGAACGGCCACACCCCGATTCTCGACATCGTGCCCGAGAAGATTCACCAGCGCGTCGCCGTCATGCTCGGCGCCCGTGAGGAAGTGGATCTTGTGACGAGCTACCACAAGGCCTGATTCGGGACGTTTCCGTAACGCCCACTCTGCTATGCTGAAGGAGCGCCCTCACGGGCGCTCCGAACGCCATTCATTCACTTGCGGCCGTTTCCGATCGAAGCGGCACGGAGTTGCACCATGAAATTGCGAACGCTGGGAATCATCCTGGTTCTCATCCTCCTCGCCGTTTTCCTCATCATCAACTGGACGGCCCTCTCGACCGTGATGACCGTCAACCTCGTCTACCGCGAGATTCAGGCTCCGCTCGGCGTCATCGTCGTGGCGGCCTTCGCCGTGGTCGTTCTCTGCATGTTCATCTACACCGTCTGGCAGCAGGCGAGCGTCTCGCTTGAAATCCGTTCGGCCTACAAGGAAGCCCGCACGGCGCGCCACCTCGCCGACGAAGCCGACAAGAGCCGCGTGACGGCGCTCCATACCGAAATGAACGAGCGCTTGACCAAGATCGAGACGATGCTCTCGGAACGCACCGAGGAAATGCTCTCGCTCGTTCGCACGCGCTCGGGCGAAGTCGACGCCAAGCTCGCCGAACTCGCTTCCATGCAGGCTGACTATCAGGCGAAGAACCTGCAGGCGATCCGCGCTTCGCTCTCGGAAATCGAAGCGAAGATGCTACCGCCTCTCCCTCCCGCCGACGAGGAATCCTCCAAGGCCGAGAAGGACGCCAAGGACACGGCCGAGAAAAAAGAGCTCTTCAAGGATCTCTTCTGACCACTCTTTCCTGCGAGCGGGCCCTGCCCGCTCTTTTTTCGATTCAACCGGAGTAATGCCATCATGCGTAAAGATCCGCGCTTTCCCAAGCTTCACATCGTTGACCATCCGCTCGTGCAGCACAAACTCACGCTCATGCGCGAAAAGGAAACGAGCACGCGCGACTTTCGCGAGCTCTTGAAGGAAATCGCGATGCTGATGGGCTATGAACTCACGCGCGACTATCCGCTCACGACCCGCCGCATCGAAACGCCGCTCGCCGAATTCGACGCGCCCGTCATGGAAGGGAAGAAGCCCGTCATCGTTCCGGTCCTTCGCGCCGGTCTCGGCATGACGGACGGTCTCTTGACGCTCATGCCCGGCGCCCGCGTCGGTCACATCGGTCTCTACCGCGACGAAAACAAGCGCCCCGTCGAATACTTCGTGCGTCTTCCTGACACCGAAGGCCGCAACTTCATCGTCGTCGACCCGATGCTCGCCACGGGGTATTCCGGCGCCTACGCCGTCGACACCCTCAAGAAGCGCGGCATTCCCGGCTCGCAGATCCAGTTCATGGCGCTCGTCGCCGCGCCCGAAGGCGTGAAGACCTTCACGGAACTGCACCCCGACGTGGAGGTCTACGTCGCGGCGCTTGACGATCACCTCGACGAAAACGCCTACATCGTCCCGGGTCTCGGCGACGCGGGCGATCGCATCTTCGGCACGAAGTAAGCCCCGTTCCCGGTCCATTTCCTGAAGCGGACGCCGAGCCCGGTCTCGACGTCCGCTTTTTTACGTACATTCGCGTATATTGATTTTGCAGATTTATGTGATGTTTCAACGCTCGAATTTCAGGGTTTCTATGTAATTCTCCGAAGAAATAGGCTCTTTCAGACGGTTTTCCCGCCTGCTTTAGGTTACATCGGACGAATTTCGTAAAATTTCATGACATTCATCAAAGACAAACCCTGAAAAAACAGGCATCATTGCGACCGTACAAACGGCAGTCGCACTACGTAGATTGCACGGACCAACCACGCGGGCGGCGCTCTCCTGTATCGGGCGCCGCGCGTTGTTTTCAACGATTTCCAAACTCCCCGAAGGACAAGTCATCATGACGACCCCTGAATCCATCAAGTACGCCAACACCCCGACGGCCACCGAAAACGTCTGGGGCGTCGGTCTCAAGGACGCCAAGCGTCAGAGCCGCTTCACGGCCATCTGCGACGTCACGCAGTCCGTCACCGGCCTCATCCTCGGCCTCTTCCTTTTCTGCCACATGGCCTTCACGAGCTCGGTGCAGTTCGGCAAGGACGTCTTCTGGAACCTCATCGCCTTCTCGGGCGGTCACTTCCTTGACGGCCAGGATCATCCGTCCTTCCACTTCATCTTCGTGCTCTTCATCACGATCTGCGTGACGCTGCACGCCCTCTGCGCTCTGCGTCGCTTCCCGACCTCGTACCATCAGTGCCGCGACATCAAGGCCCACTATCGCCTGCTCCGTCACCCCGACACCACGCTCTGGATGATCCAGCTCGTCACGGCCTTCCTGCTCTTCCTCTTCGTGTTCCCCCATGTCATGGGCATGCTCACGAACCCGAGCGGCTTTGACCCCAACCTCATCGGCGTGCACACCTATCACTCCGGCATGCTCTACACGTTCATCTTCCTCGTGATCACGGAACTCCACGGCATGATCGGTCTCTATCGCCTCGCCGTTAAGTGGGACATCTTCGCGAAGAACCCCGAACGCGACATCATCGACCAGCGCATCGGCGACCGTGCCGGCCTTCGCAAGACGATGCTCGTCATCGCCTTCCTGATGATCGTCTGCGGTACGCTCACGGCCTGGACCAACTACTCGATCGGCGCCGAACAGGTTGAAGCCGGTCAGGAAGCCACCCGTTACGTCATCCCCGACGAACTGAACTGGTGGAAGTAATTCGGGAGATTCTCTCCCCATAAGGCAACCCGCTCATCTCCCGATGGGCGGGTTCTTTTTTGGAAGTTCCGCATGCGCACGCCCCTCTGGGAAAAAATCTACCGCTCGCTCGTCGAGGACATTCAACGCGGCCGCTACCCCGTGGGTTCCGTTCTCCCCACGGAAAGCGAAATCATCGACACCTTCGGCGTGAGCCGCCACACGGCGCGGCGCGCCTACGCCGAACTCGTGCGTCTGGGCTACGTGCGCCGCACGCCGCACGTGGGCTCGCAGGTGATCAACACCGGACACCTGCCGAACTTCTACTACGAAGTCGAGTCCTTCTCGAACCTCGACCCCTACCACAACCTGCAGCCGCGCGAAATTCTCGCGCAGTCGCACTTTGTCTACGCGCCCGGAGAGGAAGAGGATCTTCCCTTTGCGGAAAACGAACCCGTCTGGCGCATCGACTTCGCGCGCTTCGGCCGACAGCCCTACGAAGTTCTCGGCCTCACGACGGCGTGGATGCCCTCCGAAAACGAACGCTTTCTCGACACCATCCGCGCCGAGCCCACGGTGCCCCTCATCAATCTTCTCTGCCGGCTTCGCAACGACGCCTGCCAGACGATCGATCAGTCGGTGCGCGCAAAAATCTTGACGTCCGAGCTCGCGAAGACGCTTCGCACGCGACCGGGGAGTCCCATCCTCGAAATTCTGCGCACCTTCCGCAATCCCCGCGGCGAGGTGCTCCTTTGCTCGAGAAACTACTTCAAGGGCAACAACTTCTCGCTCGACATCCGGCTCACCCGGAAGCCTTTTGCGTAAGAACCGTCCGCTCTCCCTTCGAAATGCAAAGATGCGCAGTCTTTTTTCTTCTGTGTCAACACTCGTGATTCTCTGCATTGCGAAGCTCTAAAGGAGGGCGGATAATGCATCGTTGACTTTTTTCAGGCCCCCTTTTTGCGGGGGTTCTGAAGAATCCACGAGACCCAACCGCGGCGCCCGACGAGCGCCGCATCGATAACAAGTCCGCGCTGCGTCGCGCGGACCTTTTTCCCAGCAAAAAAAGGAAGAAGCATGGCTCAAAATCCCGCCTTCAAGTACGCTCCGATGTTCCAGCACGGAAAGGATGAAACCGAATACGTCCTCGTTTCGAAGGACCACGTCTCGGTTTCCGAATTCGAAGGACATCCCATCCTCAAGGTTGAAGCCGAAGGCCTCACCAAGCTCATCCACCGCGCCTTCACCGACGTGAACTTCATGCTCCGCCGTTCGCACAACGAACAGGTCGCGAAGATCCTTCACGACCCCGAAGCGAGCGACAACGACAAGTACGTCGCCCTCACGTTCCTGCGCAACGCCGAAACGGCCGCCAAGGGCGTGCTCCCCTTCTGCCAGGACACGGGCACGGCCATCATCCACGGTGAAAAGGGCCAGAACGTCTGGACGGGCTTCTGCGACGAAGAAGCCATCTCCAAGGGCGTTTACGACACGTACACCCAGGAAGCCCTGCGTTATTCGCAGAACGCTCCGCTCTCGATGTACGAAGAAGTCAACACCAAGTGCAACCTTCCCGCCCAGATCGACATCGAAGCGACGGAAGGCATGGAATACAAGTTCCTCTGCGTCGTCAAGGGCGGCGGCTCGGCCAACAAGTCCTACCTCTATCAGGAAACCAAGGCTGTCCTCAATCCGCAGAAGCTCGTCCCCTACCTCATCGACAAGATGAAGAGCCTCGGCACGGCCGCCTGCCCGCCGTACCACATCGCCTTCGTGATCGGCGGCACCTCGGCCGAACGCACGATGCTCACGGTCAAGCTCGCTTCCTGCCACTACTACGACGATCTGCCGACGACGGGCGACGAAACGGGCCGCGCCTTCCGCGACCTCGAGCTCGAACAGAAGCTCTTTGAAGAAGCCTGCAAGATCGGCCTCGGCGCCCAGTTCGGCGGCAAGTACATGGCCCACGACGTCCGCGTCATCCGTCTGCCGCGCCACGGCGCGAGCTGCCCGATCGGCATGGGCGTCTCCTGCTCGGCCGACCGCAACGTCAAGTGCAAGATCGACCGCGACGGTCTGTGGATTGAAAAGCTCGACGACAATCCCGCGAGCCTCATCCCCGAAGAACTCCGCAAGCCCGGCGATGCGGGCGGCATCTCGATCAATCTCGATCAGCCGATGAAGGACGTTCTCGCCGAACTCTCGAAGCACCCCGTCTCCACGCGCGTCTCGCTCACGGGCACGATCATCGTCGCCCGCGACATCGCCCACGCCAAGTGGAAGGAACGCTTTGAACGCGGCGAAGGCCTCCCCGACTACCTCCTCAAGCACCCGGTCCTCTACGCGGGCCCGGCCAAGACCCCCGAAGGCTACGCCTGCGGCTCCATGGGTCCGACGACCGCCAACCGCATGGACCCCTATGTGGACCTCTTCCAGTCCCAGGGCGGCTCGATGGTCATGATCGCCAAGGGCAACCGCACCCAGGCCGTGACGGACGCCTGCCAGAAGCACGGCGGCTTCTACCTCGGCACGATCGGCGGCGTGGCGGCCGTTCTCTCGAGCGACGCCATCAAGAGCATCGAATGCATCGAGTATCCGGAACTCGGCATGGAAGCCGTCTATCAGATCCGCGTCGAAAACTTCCCGGCCTTCATCCTGGTCGACGACAAGGGCAACGACTTCTTCAAGCAGTTGAAGCCCTGGAAGGTTGAAGTGAAGCCCTGCTGCCAGGCCAAATAACCTGACGCACCTTCGCTGAAAGGCAAGGCCGCCTCCGTCGAGGGGCGGCCTATTTCTTTCCGAGAAACAAATTTTCACATTCTCGGGACCTGTGGTTCTCTAGGCGTTCGGGCTACTACCTAGGAGATTGATCGTATTTGAATGTAAACGATCGTCACCATCGCGTGAACTTTCCGTTTTTCGTCAAACAACGTTCAAATTTTCGGGAAAAGCGCCGGCGAAACGTAGAGAATTAGCTGTCCTTGTGTTTTTGACACCTCAAACCTTAACCAACCAAACTCTAGAGAAGAACCAAAATGGCACTCGGTTTAGACTTTTGGATCCAACTCTTGGTCGTGCTTGCGGCGCTCTTTTACGGCGCCCGTAAAGGCGGCATGGGCCTCGGCCTCATCGGCGGTATCGGCCTGATCGTCCTCATCTTCGGCTTCGGCCTCAAGCCGGGCAAGCCCCCGGTCGACGTGATTCTCACGATTCTCGCCGTGGTGTGCGCTTCGGCCACCCTGCAGGCCGCTGGCGGTCTCGACTGCCTGCTCCAGATCGCGGAAAAGATGCTCCGTCGTCATCCGCGCTTCGTCTGCTACCTCGCTCCCTACATCTGCTGGTTCCTGACGGTCCTCTGCGGTACGGGTCACGTCGTGTACACGATGCTCCCGATTATCTATGACGTGGCCATCAAGAACGGCGTCCGTCCGGAACGTCCGCTTGCCGCTTCCACCATTTCCGCTCAGATGGGCGTGATCTGCTCGCCGGCCGCCGTGGCCGCCGTCTCGATGATCGCCCTCTTGGACGGCTATGAAGTCGGCGGTCAGCCCTTCGGCTTCACGCAGCTCTTCGCCATCGTGATCCCGTCGGCCATCGTCGGCATCTTCGCTCTCGCCACGTTCTCGCTCTTCCGCGGCAAGGACCTCGACAAGGACGAAGCCTTCCAGGAACTCATCAAGGATCCGGAACAGCGCAAGTACGTCTACGGCGAAACGACGACCCTCATCGGCATCAAGTTCCGTCCCGAACAGTGGGCCTCGCTCTACATCTTCCTCGCCACCGTGGCCGTGGTTGCTCTGCTCGGCATGTTCCCGTCGCTGCGCCCCGCCTCCGGCGGCAAGGCCCTTTCGATGACGCTCGCCATTCAGATGTTCATGCTGACGGCCGGCGCCCTCATGGTCATGTTCTGCAAGACGAAGGCTTCCGCCGTCGCCAAGACCGCCGTCTTTAACGCCGGTATGGTCGCCATCGTGGCCGTGTACGGTGTGGCTTGGATGGCCGACACGATGTTCGCCGCCCACTTGGCCAACCTCAAGGAAATCCTTACCGAATGGGTTCGTGAAGCGCCGTGGACCTACGCCATCGTGCTGCTCCTCGTCTCGAAGCTCGTGAACTCCCAGGCCGCCGCCGTCGCGACGATCGTTCCGGTCGCCCTCGCCATCGGCACGCCTCCGGGCCTCGTGGTTGCCTTCTCGTCGGCCTGCTACGGCTACTACATCCTGCCGACCTACCCGTCCGACCTGGCCGCCATTCAGTTTGACCGTTCCGGCACGACCCACATCGGCCGCTTCGTGATCAACCACTCCTTCATCGCTCCGGGCTTGATCGGCGTCATCACCGCCTCGCTCGTGGGCTACATCCTCGGCATGGTCTACGGTTACATCTGATTCTCATATCAACCGGCGGCTCCGGTCGCCGGCGTAACCCAGATCTCATAAGGACCTCCTGCCGCACGTCGAACCTTCGAAGTGCGGCAGTTTCATATTCGCTCACTCATCATGTCGATCCGCACCTTTGACTTTGCCTACGGCCGCGGCCGCAAGACCTTCGAACTCGACGACGAACTCATCCTCAAGGAAGTCCGCACCGAGACCTTCCCCGTCATGGAAAACGTCGCCGAAGGCGTTCTCGAAGCCATCCACCACCCGATCGGTCTTCCCTCGATCGCGGAAATCGTCAAGCCCGGCGACACCGTCGCCTTCATCTGCAACGATCCGACGCGCGTCGCGAACAGCTTTGACTTCATGCCCGTGCTCGTGAACGAAATGAACCGCCTCGGCGTCCCCGACGAAAACATGAAGATCGTCTTCGCGCTCGGCACGCACCGCGAAATGTCGCACGAAGAGATGGTCGAGCAGGTGGGCGAGGAAGTCGCCTCGCGCCTTCGCATGTTCAATTCCATCGCCACGAAGTCGGAAGACTTCGAATACTTCGGCGACACTTCCCGCGGCACGCCCGTCTGGATTCACAAGGAACTCTGCAACGTCGACCACGTGATCCTCACCGGGACGATCGTGCACCACTACTTCTCGGGCTACGGCGGCGGCCGCAAGGCCGTTCTTCCGGGCTGCGCCGCCATGGAGACCGTGCGCGTCAACCACAGCTTCATGCTCGACGAAAAAGCGGGCCTCGGCATCACGAAGGGGAACCCCTGCTACGAAGACCAGATGGAAGGGGTCGCGCTTTTTGCGAAGGGCCGCTCCCTCTTCCTCTTCAACGCCATTCTCAACGCCAAGCACGAGTTCCTTCGCATGTTCGCGGGCGACTACGTCGCCGCCCACAACGAAGCCTGCCGCTTCGTCGACCGGGTCTACGGCTGCGAAATCCCGCACGAAGCCGATCTCGTCGTCGCCTCCTGCGGCGGCTACCCGAAGGACATCAACGTCTATCAGATGCAAAAGACGATGGACAACGCGGCCTGCGCCGTGAAGAAGGGCGGCGTCGTGATCCTCTTTGCCGACTGCGAGGAAGGTTCGGGCTCGGCCGTCCTCGAAGAGACCTTCCGCCGTCTCAAGACCCCGGAAGCGATCAAGAAGGAATTGGAAGAGAACTTCCGCATCGGCGCGAACAAAGCCTTCGCCATCACGCGTCCGCTCTCGAAGGCGCGCTTCATTCTCGTCTCGCGCCTTGACCGCGAACTCGCGCGCGACATGCTCTTCACCGCGGCGGTCGACACCCCCGAAGAAGCCTTTGCGCTCGCGAAGACCTATGTCGGCGAACGTCCCTCGGTCATCCTGATGCCCGAAGGCAGTCTCACGGTTCCGCGCGTCGCCGCGTAATCGCACCGTCTCTCACCAGACGAAAACTCCCCGTCGGGTTTCGGCCCTTCGGGGAGTCGTCGTTTATGGGATGTGCAACGCGATCAGCGAAGCGCCGGGAGGCGTCCCCCCGTCTTCTCGGCAAGCCTCAGCTCTTCGATGGCCTCAATCACCGATTCGCGCGTGAAGCCCGCGCGAAGAAGGGTTTTCTTCGCCTCGCTTCGCGCGTCGCGCACGCTTCGCACGACGCGCGAGAGACGCTCCGCCGTCTCGGCGTCGGAGTCGCCCGCCAGCGGTCCCACGAGCGCGGCGTAGGCCGTGTCGGAGAGCCCCTCGAGGAGCCCGAGAAGCGACGCGTGCTTCGCGCGGACCGCTTCGTACTCGGCGAGCGCACGGCAAACGGCCCCTCCTTCCTCGACGCGCCCCTCGAGAAGGACGCGCTCAAGGAGTTCCGGAAGCTTGGCCGCGTCGCTCGTACGCTCGACGTAGCCGCAGGCGCCTCTTTTGAGAAGAGGCCTCACGAAGGCGGGATTCTCGTCGGGATCGAGCGCCAGGAGCACCTTGACGCCCGCGCGCTCGCGCGCAAGCGCGAGCCAGGCGTACGGATCGAACGCCTCCCGATCGACGGGGAGCACGAGAACGGACGGCCGCAGACTCCACTCGAGTCTCGCTTCGGCCGCGTTTCGGGCCCGCCCCACCGAGAAGCGTCCGTCCGCCTCGAGCACCGACACGGCGCCCGCGCGCAGGATCTCGTCGCTCTCGAGAAAGAGTACGGCGGTCTTGGGCTTACGCATAGCGGAGCACGGTTTCCGTCAGCAGCGCCGCACCCGTCATGAAGTCGTCGAGTTCCATCGCTTCGTCGGGGTTGTGCGAGCCGTGCTGATTGGCGATGAAGATCATCGCCGCGGGAATGCCGGCGTTTGCGAAGACGGCCGAGTCGTGACCCGCGCCCGAGGCAATCGGCATCACGGGGATGCCCGCTTCGCGGGCCGCCGCGTGGAGACGTTCGGAAACGTCGTCGGAAAGCACGGCGGGCGCCGTGTAGAGGGCGTCGTCAAAGACGAAGCGCACGCCGCGCGCGGCTTCGAGCTTCTTGGCTTCCGCTTCGAGGCGGGCATGGAATTCGTCGAGCGTTTCCTTCTTGAGGCTTCGCATGTCGATCGTGAAGCGCACTTCGCCCGGAATCACGGAGATCGCGGCCGTTTCGCCCGTCTTCAGAACGCCCACGGTAAAGACGAGGTCCTTCCCGGCGGCCAGGAATTCGTCCCAGGCGGCGTCCATTTCGGCAAAGAGATGCGCGGCGGCCATCACCGCGTCGTGGCGGTATTCCTTGTTGACGGCGCCCGAGTGCGCGGTTTCGCCGAGACACACGACGTTCTTGTGGCGGATGTTCCCGCGGATCCCCGTGACGACGCCCACGCGCGGCGATTCGCGGCTCGTCAGCGTCGGGCCCTGTTCGATGTGGAGTTCCACGAAGGCGCCGATCTTCTTCACTTCGACGACGGGTTCGCCCGTCGTAAGGCGTTCGGGGTCGACCCCCGTCGAACGGATCGCGTCGGCGAGCGTTCCCGCCTCCGTGCGGTGGCGAAGAGCGAGGTCCGAGGCCTTCAGGCGGCCGAGCATGCCGAGCGACCCCACGTAGGCCTTCCCGAAGAAGGAACTTTCTTCGCAGCGCATCATGAGGACGCGGTAGTCGACCGCGGGGACGACGCCTTCGTCGTGCATGTGCTTGGCGGCGACCAAGGCCGCGACGACGCCCGCGAGACCGTCGAAGTTGCCGCCCTGCGGGACGCTGTCGACGTGGCTTCCGGCCACGAAGGCGGGACGCGTCGAATCGCGCCCCTTCATCGTCATCCAGACGTTCCCCGCCGCGTCGGTTTCGATTTCGAGACCGAGCTTGCGGCCTTCGTCCTTCAGAAATTCAAGGACCTTCGTTTCCACGGGGCCGTAACCCTGACGGGTCACGCCGCGCACGTCCGCGCTCATTTCGCGGACCGTATCGAAGAGTCGACGGGCAAAATCCTTCGTTGCGGCAGAAAGCGCCATTTGCATCTCCTTCGTTTGGTTCGGACCCGAAGGGGCCCTCATTTTTCACAAGCCTAATCCTACGGGAAAATCGGGGTTTTGGCGAGTGTCGAATGTCCGAGGGGAGGTCTTATAGAAGACCCGTAACTTTCCCTGATGACATTCCCGAGCGATGCGCCTATAGTGTGCTCGACACGGGCGCTCCTCGCGCCCATCCATCCCTTTAGGAGACGCTTACAAAATGGCCTCTACTTGCGCTTACAACGATCAACTCATCGAAATTCGCCGTCACCTCCACACCATGCCTGAAGAAGGTTGGAGCGAATTCCGCACCACCGCCTTCATCATTGAAACGCTTCGTTCCTACGGCTACGAAGTCCTCACGGGCAAGAAGGTGATCAATCCCGACAACTGTCTCGGTCGTTCGCAGAAGGTCGTTGACGCCGGCATCGCCTATGCGCGCGAACACGGCGTTTCCGAAGAACTTCTCGCCGAAATGGACGGCCTCACGGGCTGCGTCGGCGTGCTCGACACGGGCCGTCCCGGCCCCACGCTCGCCGTGCGCTTCGACATCGACTGCGTGCCCGTCACCGAATCGACCGACGCCGACCACATTCCCGCCAAGGAAGGCTTCGCCTCGACCCGTCCGGGCCTGATGCACGCCTGCGGTCACGACGCCCACACCTCGACGGGCCTTGCGCTCGCCCACTGGGTCGCCGATCACAAGGATGAGCTCAAGGGCCGCTTCAAGATCCTCTTCCAGCCCGCCGAAGAAGGCGTGCGCGGCGCCGCGGGCATGGCCGCCTCGGGCATCGTCGACGACGCCGACTACTTCCTCGCCGCCCACGTCGCCATGATGTGCAAGTCGGGCGAAGTCTCGATCCGTCCGTACGGCTTCCTCTGCACGACGAAGCTCGACGTCACCTTCAAGGGTCGTCCCGCCCACGCCGGCGTCGAACCCAACGCCGGCCGCAACGCGCTCGCCTGCGCCGCCAACGCCGTCGTGCAGCTCCTCGGCATCGCCCGCCACGGCTCCGGCATGACCCGCATCAACGTGGGCCAGATGATCGCCGGCGAAGGCCGCAACGTCATCCCCTCGAACGCGCTCCTCAAGATGGAAGTCCGCGGCGAAACGGGTGAAATCAACCAGTACATGTACGACTCGGCCGTCGCCATCATCGAAGGCTGCGCGCACGCCCAGGGCTGCGAATACCACATCGAAAAGATGGGCGAAGCCGTCGACCTCACGAACGACGACGAACTCGTCGACGTACTGCGCGAAGCCGCGGGCGCCGTCGAAGGCATCAACGTCCGCGAAGACGCCATGAATTTCGGCGGCTCCGAAGACGCCACGATCATCGCCCGCCGCGTGCAGGCGCACGGCGGCAAGGCCGCGTTCTTCGTGCTCGGCGCCGACCGTCCGTCGGGCCATCACACCGCGAAGTTCGACATTGACGAAAACGCCGTCAAGCAGGGCCTCAACGTCTGGGCCAACGCCGTTGAACGCATCCTCGGTTGATAAGCCTCTTTTCTGAACGAAGCCGAAGCCCGCATCCGCAGGGCTTCGGCTTTTTTTCATCCCCCTCTTTTTGCGCTAGAATAGCGCATTCTTTCGAGGGTCCCGATTCCGGGGGACTCTCCCGCTTTCAATCCGATTCCCCGTGCGCCAGGCCCCCAAGGCCTCGCCGAGGTCTGCACAAGAAAAAAAGGTACATCATGTCCGGTCATTCCAAGTGGGCCAACATTCAGCACCGTAAGGGCCGTCAGGACGCCAAGCGCTCCAACCTCTGGACGAAGCTCGTCCGCGAAATCATCGTGGCCGCCCGCCTCGGCGGCGGCGACCCCGACACCAACTCCCGTCTTCGTCTCGCCCTCGTGAAGGCGCGCGCGGGCAACGTTCCGAAGGACACGATCAACAACGCCATCCTCAAGGGTACGGGCCAGCTCGAAGGCGTCTCCTACGAAGAAGTCCGCTACGAAGGCTACGGCGTGGGCGGTGCGGCCCTCATCATCGACTGCACGACGGACAACCGCGTGCGCACCGTCGCCGACGTCCGTCACGCCCTGACGAAGAACGGCGGCAACATGGGTACCGAAGGTTCGGTCTCCTTCATGTTCAAGCACGTGGGCGAATTCCTCTTCGCGCCGGGCACCTCCGAAGACGCCGTGATGGAAGCCGCGCTTGAAGCCGGCGCCGACGACGTCGTCACCGATCCCGACGACGGCTCCGTCGAAGTCACCTGCGATCCGAGCGCCTTCGACGCCGTGACGAAGGCCTTCGAAGCCGCCGGCCTCACCCCGGAAATGTCCGAAATCACTTACAAGGCCCTGAACGAAACGGTCCTGACGGGTGACGACGCCGCGAAGATGCAAAAGCTCATCGACGCGCTCGAAGATCTCGACGACGTGCAGCAGGTCTACACCTCGGCCGTCTTCGACGACGAAGAGTAATTTTTCCCTCCGAAAGGCTCGCGTTCGCGGGCCTTTTTTGCGAGAATTCGCAACACCCTTTTTCTCCCTTACCTCTTCTCTCGGAGCACTCTCTTATGAAGCTTCTCGTTATCGGCAACGGCGGCCGTGAACACGCCCTCGCCTGGCGCCTGGCGCAAAGTCCCCGCGTGGAAAAGGTGTTCGTCGCCCCGGGCAATGCCGGGACAGCCGTGACGGAAGGCCTTGAAAACCTCCCCGTCACGAATCTCGATCAGCTCGCCGACTTCGCCGAACGCGAAGGCATCGCCTTCACGCTCGTCGGTCCCGAAGCGCCGCTCGCCGCCGGGATCGTGGACAAGTTCCGCGCCCGGGGTCTTCGCATCTTCGGGCCCACGCGCGCCGCGGCGCAGCTCGAAAGCTCCAAGGACTTCGCCAAGGCCTTCATGAAGCGCCACGGCATTCCCACCGCCGACTACGAAAGCTTCACCGATCCCGCCGCCGCGCACGAATACGTCGCGAAGAAGGGCGCTCCGATCGTGGTGAAGGCCGACGGCCTCGCCGCCGGGAAGGGCGTCGTCGTCGCGATGACGGAAGACGCCGCCCACGAAGCGATCGACATGATGCTCGAAGGCCATGAATTCGGGAACGCGGGCGCCCGCGTCGTGATCGAAGACTACCTCGACGGCGAAGAAGCCTCCTTCATCGTCATGGTCGACGGCGAACACGTCCTCCCGATGGCGACCTCGCAGGACCACAAGCGCCTCCTCGACGGCGACAAGGGTCCTAACACGGGCGGCATGGGCGCCTACTCGCCCGCCCCGTGCGTGACGGAAGAAATCTACCGTCAGGCGATGGAAAACATCATTCTCCCGACCGTGCGCGGCATGGCCGAAGACGGCATCCGCTACACGGGCTTCCTCTACGCGGGCCTCATGATTTCCCAGGGCAAGGACGGCGCTCCGGTCGTTCGCACCCTCGAATTCAACTGCCGCTTCGGCGACCCCGAAACGCAGCCCATCATGATGCGCATGAAGAGCGACTTCTCCGAACTCGTCGAAGCCGCGATCGAAGGCAAGCTCGACGAAAAGACGGTCGAATGGGATCCGCGCACGGCGCTCGGCGTCGTCTGCGCCGCCCGCGGCTATCCGACGCGTCCCGAAAAGGGCGCCGTCATCGAAGCGCTCCCCGAAGACAACGCCGAAACGCACGTCTTCCACGCGGGCACCGCGCTCGACGACGAAGGCCTCACGATCGTTTCGGGCGGCCGCGTCCTCTGCGTCGTGGGTCTGGGCGACACGGTGAAGGCCGCGCAGGAGCGCGCCTATGAAGCCGCGCACCAGGTGAAGTTCGACGGCATGCAGATGCGCTCGGACATCGGCTACCGCGCGATCGGCCGCTAAAGTCGACTTTTCCTCTCTTTGAAGGCACGTTTTTGCACGCGGAAACGTGCCTTCACGCATTTTCTGGGCCGACTTTCCCAAAGCGGGAGCGCGCAATGCTAAGTTCTCAAGTAAGAAGGTCACTCTGAAAGGTCCGCCATGCGTTTTGCTTTTTTCCTCCCGATCCTCGCCCTCGTTTCGGGCGCCGCGTCGGCTGCGGGCGGTCCCGCGGGCTATCCCGCCACGCTCATGGACGCCCCGGCCACCCTCACCGAGCCTCCCGCTCCCTTCGTGCGTCTCGGCAAGCCCGTCGTGACGCTCGAGAAGACGACGCTCGAAGACGTGGCCCTTCGTACGGGCGGCATGCGCCTCTCGGAGGGACGGGGGATCTTTCGCCGCGACATCCTGTGCCTCGCGGGCACGGAGGGCGGTCGTCCTATGCGTCTCTGGCTCATCGCGACCGACGGTCCGCGCGTTTCCGAAGCGCAGCTCGAATGGATGGCTGAGGGCGAAAAGCCCGATCCCGTCTGCCGGTCGCTCTCGCCCGAGCGTCTCCCCGTGCGGCTCGGCAAGGTGGGGCTCGGCATGACGAAGGAGGCCGTCCTCGAACTTCTCGGTCCCGCGTCGCTTGACGCCGCCGACGGCTGGCACTACTGGTTCAGTCAGCGGTTCCTCCGAAACGAGCGCAATTTCCAGATGCTCGAACTCAACTGGCTCGGCGTACGCTTCGAGGACGGTCGCGCCGTGCGGCTCTTCAGTTCTCAAGCGACGAATCCCTGACATGATGCGGCGCGGTTTTGCTCTTTTGGGCGGCACCTTCGACCCGGTTCACCGGGGACATCTGGCGCTCGCCGAAGCGGCGCTCGAGGCGCTCCCGATCCTTCGCGTCGATTTTCTGCCCGCGGGCGACCCGTGGCAGAAAAAACGCGTGACGTCCGCCTTTCACCGCGTGACGATGCTCAGGCGTGCGCTACAATACGACCCCCGCTTTCGCGTGGACGAACGCGAAGTGCTGCGGCCGGGGAAAACCTACACGATCGACACGCTCGAGGCGATTCGCCGCCGAACGGGCGATTCGATTCCGGTCGTGCTCCTTTTGGGGAGCGATCAGTGGAACAATTTCTCCACCTGGGTGCGTTGGCGCGAAATCACGGATTTCGCGCACATCGCCGTCGCCGCCCGCGAGGGCGTCGAGACGGCGCTGGACGAGGCCGTCCGCCGCTGGGCAGCCGAGCGCACGGTCGAGCCCCGGCGCCTCTCGGAAAAGGGCGCGGGCTACGTCACCTTCTTTTCCATGCCGCCGCACAGAACGAGCGCGACGGCCGTCCGCCGAACGCTCGCCACGCAACCGCTCGTCGAGGCCCTCAAACGGCTCGAGCGCGATCTGCCGCCCGCCGTGGTGCAGTACGTGCTTGAAAACGGCCTCTACCGACCCATTTCCTATCGACAGAAACAAACGTAATTTGATTTTATGAACACCGCCGAACTTACCCAGCTCATCGTGAACGCCCTTGACGACGTCAAGGCCAAGGACGTGAAGGTCTTCAACACCGAAGCCCTCACCGATCAGTTTGAACGCGTCGTCATTGCGTCGGGCACCTCCAACCGCCAGACGCGCGCGCTCGCCTACTCCGTTTCCGCCGCCGTCAAGGAAGCCGGCGAAACCGTGATCGGCATGGAAGGCCAGGACACGGGCGAATGGGTGCTCGTCGACTGCGGCAGCGTCGTCTGCCACTGCCTGCAGCCCGCCGTTCGCGACTACTACAACCTCGAAGAGATCTGGGGCGGCAAGGAAGTCTTCCTTGAAGCGCGCGAAAAGCTCGACGACCGCCTCATGCCGCACCGTCAGAAGGCCGAATAAATGGGCATCCGCATCGTCGCCGTCGGACAGCGCATCGTCGACTGGGCCGACACCGCCGTGCGCGACTATCTCGGGCGCTTTCCGCGCGAGTTTCCCGTCTCGCTCGTCGAAATCCGCACGGAGCCCCGCAACGGCCGCACGCCCGCGCAGCTCATGAAGGCCGAGGCCGAGCACATCCTCGCCAAGATTGAAGACGACGACTGGGTCGTCGTCCTCGACGAGCACGGCAAGGACGCGACCACCATGGCGCTCGCGCGCTCGATCGCCTCGTGGCGGTCCGACCGCCGCGAAATCGTCTTCGTGATCGGCGGCCCCGACGGGCTCGCCCCCGAAGTGAAGGCCCGCGCCAACGAAACGATGCGGCTCTCGGCCATGACGCTTCCGCATGCGCTCGCGCGCGTGCTCCTCTCCGAACAACTCTATCGAGCCTGGTCGATTCTCGCCGGGCATCCCTATCACCGAGCCTGACCGTCATGGAGCGAAACGTCATTCTCGCGAGCAAGAGCCCGCGACGCCGCGAAATCCTTGAAAACCTCGGACTCACCGTGCACGTGCTCGCGGAAAATCCCGAGATCCGCACCGCCTTTGCGGGCGACGAAGAGGAGCTCCCCGGCGAAAAGCCCGACGACTACGGCCGCCGCATCACGGTGGAAAAGTTCGAAAAGGGACTCGCCATGAAGGCGGCTTCGCCTCTTCGCGATGCGCCCTGGCCCGTCATTGCGGCCGACACGGTCGTCACGATCGACGACGTCGTTCTCGGGAAGCCTCGCGACGCCGAAGAGGCGATGGCCTTTCTGCGCCGTCTCTCGGATCGCCGCCACCGCGTCGTCACGCACGTGTGCGTGGGCACGACGCGCGAGAACGCCCGCGTTCTCGCGTCGTCCTCCGACGTCTACGTGCGCGAACTCACGGAAGACGAAATGACCCGCTACGTCGCCACGGGCGAGCCCTTCGACAAGGCGGGCGGCTACGGCATCCAGGGGCTCGGCGGCCTTTTCATTCCCCGCATCGACGGAAGCTTCACCTCCGTCATGGGCCTTCCCGTCGTCGAAACGGCGGCGCTTCTCGCGCCCTTTGGCATCTCGCTCCCGTAAGCGGACGCAAAGCGCTTTCCGTTTGCGAAAACGCTCTGCTAGAATCAGCGAAAAGCCATTCGGACGGCCCGACCTTCGGGCCGGTCCCCAGCGGAGTTCGGCGCGCCCCTCACACCGATGAGGCCCCGAAAAACTCCCCCTTTTCCGAAGCGGTGGACGGCAGTTCCGTCCCGCGCCGCGGCGCCTGCCGCGGAACCGGAACCTCGATCGTAAGAATTCACCCTGTCAAAACGGCCGCGCGTTCGACGCGGCCGCAGATACATCCATGTCGAAAACGTTTCGCGATCTGGGTCTTTCCGACCCGATTTTGCAAAATATCGAGCCCCTGACGTGGCAGCAACCCACTGCCGTGCAGGAGTCCGCCGTTCCGGCCCTCTTGACGGGCGCGGACTGCGTGGCCGTCGCCAACACCGGAAGCGGCAAGACCGCCGCCTTTCTCCTTCCGCTTCTCGAGCGGCTCCTGCGCGAGAAGAAGGCCCCGCAGGCAAAGAAGGTCCGGGCCCTCATTCTGAGCCCCGTGCGCGAGCTCGCCCAACAGACGGCGCGCACCGCCGCGCAGCTCGGCCTCGGTCTGGACATCTCCATGCTCTGCTCCGTGGGCGGCAGCCGTCTCGCTCCGCAGATCGCGGCGCTCGAGAACGGGATCGACCTCTGGATTTCGACGCCGGGCCGCGCGCTCGATCTCATCAAGCAGGAAGCGGCCGACGTGAGCGAACTTGAGTGCTTCGTGCTCGACGAAGGGGATCAGCTGCTTGACCTGGGTTTCCGCAAGGAAATCAACCACATCGTGCGGCACTTCGGGAAGGAAGCGAAGGTTTCGACCTGGTTCTTCTCGGCCACCTGGAACGACGAGGTCGAAGACGTCGCCAAGGCGATTCTCAAGGACCCCGTCCGCATCGACGAAGCTCACCGCGACGTCCCCGACGTGAAGGAGCGCTTCGTCATTCTTTCTCCCTCGCGCATGCCCGTCTATCTGCGCGACCTCATCGTCGACAACAAGCTTGACCGCGTCCTCGTCTTCACGAGCACCCGCGCCCGCGCCGACCGCGTGCTCGAGGACCTCCTCAAGGACGGCTTCGAAGCCGCGGTGCTCCACTCCGAGCGCACGCAGGCCCAGCGCGAAAAGGCGCTCGAAGACTTCCGAAACGGGAAACTGCGCGTCCTCGTCGCGACCGACGTCGCCGCGCGCGGCCTCGACATCGCTTCGCTTCCCTGCGTCGTCAACTACGACCTCCCGCGCGACGTGGAAACCTACGTCCACCGCGTCGGCCGCACGAGCCGCGCCGCCGCCTGCGGCGAAGCCGTGACCTTCGTTCATCCGTCCCTTGCCGAAGAGCTCCCGCGCTTCTCCGAATTCCTCGGCTTCACGATCGAACCCGAGAATCCCCTCAACATCGTGATCCGCACCAAGGCCGAATTCGACCGCGAATTCCACGAAGCGAAGCGCCGCCGCCACGAAGAGCGCCGCGCCCGTCAGGCGAAGAAAAAGGAAGCGGAACGCGCCGCCGCCGAGGCTGAAGCTCAGGATTCCGCTCTCGAAACGCCCGCGTCCGACGCCCCCGCGCAGGCGTCCGAAACCGCGGACCGTCCCCGCACGCTCACGGTGAAGAAGCGCCCCGCGCGCAACAACCGCAAGGATGCCCGACGCGACGCTGACAACGCCTCCCAGGAAGAAAAGCGCAAGGACGCCCAGTCCGATCGCTCTCAGGAAAAGAGCGACAAAAAGAAGGGCGACTTCAAGAAGCCGAACGCGAAGAAATTCGAGAAGAAGTTCGACAAGAAGCCCAAGAAGCAGCACGCGAAGCGCGAAGTCGACTATGACGACGACAACTTCGGGAATTCCATTCACTATCAGCCCAAGCGCCGCAACCTGCGCAATCTCGGCTACGATCAGCCGATCCACTGGGAGCCGATCGATCCCTATCATCCGAGCTCTCAGGCGCTGAGCCTGCCGCAGATCATGCCCGACGAATACCCGCGTCCCGTGCGCAACGTCAACGGCAACCGCGCCCCCTACCGCGACGGCAACAAGCGTCACTTCGGCAAGAACGGCAACCGCCGCTAACGCTCGGTTACGGACGTTTCGCCCCGGGGCGGCCCGCCCTGCGCCGGCGCCGCCCTAGAATGACGAACGTCTTCGGAGAAGTTTTCCATGTTCACGCTTTCCCCCCGCTCCGCGCTCGCCGCCCTCGCGGCCGCGCTCTTTCTCGCCGGCTGCGCCGTGCAGACTCCCCAGGGTTCGTCGGAATCCTCTTCGTCGGCCGGATCGGGCTCGTCGCGCGACCCGCTCATCGACGCGCCCCACCGCGCGACCATGCGCTGCGTCTCGCAGGAACCCGTCACGGTGCTTCGCCGCGTGAAGGAAGTGAGCTTCGCCTGCCCCGACATCGACGTCTCGGCGACGATCGACGAAATCCGCGACGCGGGCTGGCGCGTCGTAAGCCTCGACGTGGGGGACGAAGAAGAACGCGACAACCACGTGGGCTTCCCCGTCACCATCACGGTGCGCAAACTCTTTTGATCCTCTTTCGGCGCGGCCTTTCGGACTGCGCCTTTTGTTTTTTGCAAGATGTCCATCGACCACCTCGGACGAATCCGCAGCTTTCTCGCCACCCTGCCCGACTCGATCGACGCCTTTCTCGTCGTCACGGGCGACCCCTGGGGCTCCGAATACCTTCCCGATCATTGGGCGCTGCGCGCCCATTTGACGGGCTTTACGGGGAGCGCCGGCACGCTTCTTCTGCGCCGGGACGCCCCGCACGTCCTCTGGACCGACTCCCGCTACACCCTCGCGGCGACGGAACGCTGCCGCGCGCTCGGGCTCGTCTTTCACGAGCAGCGCCGAGCGCTCCGAAGCGAACTCCCGGAGGAGGCCGAAGGCCTCGCCGTGGGATTTGATCCCGAAACGCTTTCCGAAGCCGAAGTGCGGCGCCTGGAAGCCGCGCTCGAAGAGGTCGACGCGCGGCTCATCGCCGTTCCCGACGCCCTTCGCTCGGGCTGGACGGAAAACCGTCCCGCCGAAGTCGAGGCGCCGCTTTTCCGGATCGATCCGCCCGAAGCCTCAAGCCTGCGCCTCGCGCGCCTTCGCGACACGATGGAGGAAGGGGAAAGCACGCTCGTCGGACCCGAAGAGACGGCGTGGTTCACGCATCTTCGCGCCTTCGACGTCGCCTGCAACACGACGCCGCACGTGCGGCTTTGGGTGCCGAAGACGGGGGACGTCCTGCTTCTTTCCGATCCCTCGCGTCTTACCCCGGCGCTCGTCGACGAGCTCGCCCGCGAAGGGATCCGGGTGGGAAGCCTCGCCGACATTCCGCGCGGAACGCTTTTGGCCGACCCCGAACGCTTGCCCGCGTCGCTCTGGCGCGACCTCGCCCGAGCGGGCTTCACGCTTTGCGAGACGCCCTCGCCGGTGCCCCTTTGGATGAGCGTGAAGTGCGACGAGGAAATCCGCCGCACGAAACTCGCGCTTCTCGAAGACGCCCGCGCCCAGATCGAATGGATGGCGAGGCTCGAAGAACGCCTCGCCGCAGGCGAACCGCTTACCGAATGGGACGCCGCGCAGATGCTTGTCGAAGAGCGCGCAAAGGCCGAGGGGTATCTCTGCGAAAGCTTCGACCCGATCGTGGCCTTCGGACCCAACGCCGCGCTTCCCCACTACGAAACGGCGCCCGAGACCGCGGCGCCCCTGGAAGGAAACGGGCTTCTCCTCGTCGACTCGGGCGCGCACTCGCGTCTCGGCACGACCGACACGACGCGCATGTTCGCGATCGGCACGCCCTCGGCGGAAGCGCTCGCCGCCTCGACGCGGGTCCTGCAGGGCATGCTCGCGCTCGCCCGCGCGCGCTTTCCGGAAGGTACGAGCGGGGTGGCGCTCGACGCCGTCGCCCGCGCGCCCCTTTGGACGGCGGGACTCGACTTCGGGCATGGCACGGGGCACGGCATCGGATTCGCCCAGTCGGTGCACGAAGGGCCGCTTCGCATCTCGCCGCGCGCGCCCGATCTGCTTCCCGTCAACGCCACGCTTTCGGACGAGCCGGGCTATTACGCGGCCGGACGCTTCGGCATCCGCTGGGAGAACACCCTCAGGGTGGTGCCCGATCCCGAGCACGAAGGCTTTCTTGCGTTTGAAACGCTGACTGCTCTTCCGCTCGCCCGGGAGGCCTTCGACGCGTCGCTTCTCACGGACGAAGAAATTCGCCAGATCGACGCCTTCCACGACCGGGTGCGCGAAGCGCTCCTTACCCGGCCGCTTTCGGAGCGCGGCCGTGCGTGGCTTCTGCGGGAAACTCGACCGCTCGGAAAAGATCGTTCATAATAGACATCTTTTATTACATTTCTTTGCCTAAGGGGCGCGGCCGTTCATTCATCGGTGACGAAAGTTTCTCAAAATGGGAGGGTTGCGCTTCTCATCGTGCCCTCCTTCCCAGAGGGCACGCCTTTTCGTTCCTTGCCTATGCTGAAGACCTTTTTCTCTCGCGGCCTGACGCTCTGCGCCGTCGTGTTGCTCGCCGCCTGTTCCGACCAGAAAACCGTCACCGTGAAGACGCCGCCCCTGCCGGTGCACACGGTCGCGGTGCACGCCTCGACGGAATCGCACTGGGTGGAAGTGCTCGGGCGAGCGGAAGGCGGCAAGGAAATCGAGGTGCGTCCCCAGGTGGGAGGGCTTCTCAAAACCGTGCGCTTTCGAGAGGGCGACGTGGTGAAGGCGGGCGACCTCATGTACGAGATCGACGCCGCTCCCTTTGAAGCGCGTCTCCGGGCAGCCGAGGCGGCGACCCGTCAGGCAAAGGCCGAGCTCGATCAGGCCGAGCGGGAATTCCGCCGTCAGACGCAGTTGTGGAAGGCCAACGCCACGAGCCGCAAGGAGCTCGACGACGCCGAGACCGGCCGCAACGCCGCGCGCTTTGCGCTCGCCAACGCCGAAGCGAATCAGAAAGACGCCCGCATTTCCTTGGGCTACACGCGCGTGACGGCACCCGTCGACGGCATTGCCGGGCGCACCGAAGTGAATCCCGGAGCGCTCCTTTCCGCTTCGACCACGCTTCTGACGACGATTACGCAGCGCGACGACCTGCGCGTGCGCTTTGCGCCCTCCGAACGCCTTTTGGGCGGCGCCGAGATCACGACGAAGAGCGGCGTGCGTCTTTTCTCCGCGGACGGCAAGGAATACAAGGCCCGGCTCGACTTCGTGAGCCAGTCGCTCGACCCCGACACGTCGACGCGCCTCATGCGGGCCCGCTTTGAAGAAGCCGCGCCGGTCCTTCCCGGCGAATTCGTGAAGGTGCGCCTCGAGACCGTCGTGAACCAGAACGTCTTCCGCGTGCCGCAGAAGTCGATCGTGCAGATGCCGGACGGCAGCTACCGCGTCTACGTGCGCGAAGGCGACAAGGCCGTCGCCAAGACCGTGAAGGTCGGGCTCTGGGAGGGCACCGACTGGATCGTCTTTTCGGGCGTCGACGAGGGCGACCTCGTCATCACCGATCAGCTTCTGCGCATTCGCGACGGCTCCGCCGTCACCGATCCGAAGGCCTAAGCGGAGAGCCTCATGCTGAGTCAGTTCTGCATTCGCCGGCCGATCTTCGCGACGGTTCTCTCGATCATCATCGTCCTCGCGGGGCTTCTCACCCTGCGGGTCCTTCCGCTTTCGCAGTACCCGAACATTTCGCCGCCTTCGGTGATGATTTCGACCACCTATGAAGGGGCCGACTCCCAGACGATCGCCCGAACCGTGGCGGCGCCGATCGAAGACCAGCTCTCGGGCATCGAAGGGCTTCTCTACTACACCTCGAGCATCCGAAGCAACGGCGACATCCGCATCCAGTGCGTCTTCGACGTCGGCACCGACGCGAACGACGCCATGCTCGAAATCAACAACCGCGTCCGCACGGCCGAACGACGTCTCCCGGACCGCGTGCGAAACGAAGGCGTGCGCGTGCGAAAGCGCAACAACGACACGCTCCTCATGATGGCGATGTGGTCGCCCGACGGCTCCTACGCCGCAACCGACATCGCCGACTATGCGAACCTCAACATCGTCGACGAACTCAAGCGCATTCCCGGGATCGGCGACGTGAGCGTCTTCGGCAACGCCCAGTCCGCCATGCGCATCTGGCTCGACCCCGACCGCATGGGCGCGCTCGGCGTCACCGTGAAGGACGTCAACGACGCGATCGAAACGCAGAACGCCCAGCGCACCGCCGGACGCGTGGGCGTGGCGCCCACGATTCCCGAGCAGCAGCTCTTCTACACGGTCCGCACGCCCGGTCAGCTTCTCACGCCCGAACAGTTCGCGAACGTGATCGTGCGCGCCGACGGTCCCAACGGCATCGTGCGCCTGCGCGACATCGCCGCAACCGAGGTGGGGAAGCGCTCCTACGAATTCCGCGTCGACATCAACGGCGCCCCCGGCGTGAACGTGGGCGTCTATCTGCAGACGGGCGCAAACGCCGTGGCCGCGGCGGAACTCGTCAAGGCCAAGGTGGCCGAACTCGCCACGCACTATCCGAAGGGGAAGATCGCGCACCTCATCACCGACGACACGACGGTCTTCGTCGAGGCGTCGTTGACCGAGGTCTACCGCACGCTGGCCGAAGCGGGGTTCCTCGTGCTCCTCGTCGTCTTCGTCTTCCTGCAGAGCTGGCGCGCAACGCTCATTCCGATCATCGCCGTGCCGGTGTCGCTCATCGGGACGATGGCGGGGCTGTGGCTTCTTGACTTCTCGCTCAACACGCTCACGCTCTTTGCCATGACGCTTTCGATCGGCATCGTGGTGGACGACGCCATCGTCGTTCTGGAAAACGTCGAGCGCATCATGCGCACCGAAGGACTCGGGCCCTACGAAGCCTCGCAAAAGGCGATGAAGGAAGTCGCCGGGGCCTTGGTCGCGATCGTTCTCGTCCTGAGTTCCGTCTTCATTCCCGTCGCGTTCCTGGGCGGGATCGCGGGCGAACTCTACCGACAGTTCGCCGTGACGGTGTCGGTCGCCGTCATTCTCTCGGGCTTTGTGGCGCTTACGCTCACGCCCGCGCTCTGCGCGATCTTTTTGAAGCCCCACGACGCCGACGCAAAGCGCAACTTCTTCTTTACGAAATTCAATCAGGGGCTCGCGGCGCTCACGATGCGGTTTCTCCAGCTCGTGCGCCTCGCGCTCAAGCACCGCGTCGTCACGGCCGTGCTCCTCGTTGTCGTGACGGCGGGTTCCTGGCAGATGATCCAGCGCATTCCGACCTCCTTCATCCCGACGGAAGACCAGGGGATCGTGCGCATGGCCCTGCAGTTGCCCGAAGGCGCGGCCTTCCCGAGAACGGAAAAGGTGGTCGACGAACTCTACGAAAAGGTCCGTTCGAACGAAGCCGTCCGAAGCGTCGTGACGATGGTGGGCTTCGACACCCTCTCGAGCGACCAGCGCGCCAACGCCGCGACCTTCATCACGCAGTTGAAGCACTGGGACGAACGCACGAAGTCCGCGTCCGACGTGCAGAAGGAATTCACGCAGCTCCTCGCTTCGCACCCCGACGTGCGCGGCGTCGCGACGACGCCGGGCGCCATTCCGGGCTTGGGCGCGACGAACGGCTTCTCGGGCTACGTGCTCTCGCGCGGCAACGACAACCCGCTCGTTTTGCAGGAAGTGATGGACGTCTATCTCGACGCGCTCGCCGAACGTCCCGAGCTCACGAGTCTCAGAAGCTTCCTTCGCGCCGACAGTCCGCAGCTCGTCCTCTCGGTCGACGAAGCCAAGGCGATCGCGCTCGGCGTCTCCGTCGACGAAGTCTACGACTCGATTTCGGCCCTGATGGGGAGCTCCTACATCAACGACTTCACCCGCAACGGGAAGATCTACCGCGTCGTGATGCAGGCCAAGGCCGACGCGCGCGCCACCCCCGAAGACCTCGGGCGCGGGTACGTGCGCAGTTCCTCGGGCGAGATGATCCCGATTTCAAGCCTCATCTCCTACGAGCGCATCTCGGGCGCCGACACGCTCGCGCGCATGAACGGCTATCTCGCCGCCCAGTTCATGGGCGCGGCCGCCCAGGGCGTCTCTTCGGGCGACGCCATCCGCATCGCCGAAGAAGTGGGCGCGGCGGTCCTCCCCGAAGGCTACACGATCGAGTGGACCGGTCAGGCCTACCACGAAAAGCGGATCGGCTCGAGCTCGGCGACGGCCTTCGGTTTTGGGATCCTGATGATGTTCCTCATCCTTGCGGCACTCTACGAACGCTGGTCGCTTCCGATCGCCGTGGTGCTCGCCGTTCCCTACGCCGTATTGGGCGCCATGTGCGCCATCTGGATCCGCGGCACGCCGAACGACATTTACTTCCAGATCGGCCTCATGGTGCTCGTGGGTCTCACCGCGAAGAACGCCATTCTGATCGTGGAAGTCGCGGCGCAGAAGCTCGAAGAAGGCAAGGGGCCCTTCACGGCCGCCATCGAGGCGGCGGGCCTTCGCTTCCGCCCGATTCTGATGACGTCGCTCGCCTTCGTGCTCGGCGTCGTCCCGCTCATCCTCGCGACGGGTGCGGGCGCCGCGGCGCGTCACTCCATGGGCACCGGGGTTTTCGGCGGGATGCTCGCCGCAACCTTCATTTCGACGATCTTCGTCCCGGTCTTCTTCACGTGGTTCGCTTCACGCACGAAGAGAAAGCGCTGACGAGCCCGGTCCGGTCGCAAAAAAGCCCGGGACGCCTTGGCGTCCCGGGCTTTTTGGTGTTTTCCGTTCACACAGTTTCTCAACCGAAGAAACTCTTCATGCGGTCAAAGAAGGACTGCGTCTTCGGGTTGTGCTTCGTACCGCCGTCCTTGAGCGACGCCTCGAAGTCGCGAAGGAGCTGCTTTTGCTTGGACGACAAATTCACCGGCGTTTCGATCTGAACGTGGAGGAACAGGTCTCCGGGCTCCTTCGTGCGGATGTTCGCGACGCCCTTGTCACGCAGACGGAAGGTCTTTCCGTTCTGCGTTCCTTCGGGGATCGTCACCTGGGTCTTGCCGTCCAGGGTCGGCACTTCGACCGTGCCGCCCAAAGCGGCCGTCACGAACGAGATCGGGAGTTCCGCATGGAGGTCGTCGCCGTCGCGCGAGAAGATGTCGTGCGGCTTCAGACGGATTTCCACGTAGAGGTCGCCCGCCGGACCGCCGTTGATGCCGGGTTCGCCACGACCCGCAAGACGCACGCGCTGGCCGTCGTTGATCCCGGCCGGGATCTTGACTTCGACCGTCGCGGTCGTGCGGATGACGCCCGCGCCCTTGCAGGAAGGGCAGGGATCCGAGATGACCTGGCCTTCGCCGTGGCAGTCCGGGCACTCCTGTTGGATGTGAAAGAGCCCGTTGCTCATGCGCACCGTACCCGTGCCGTGGCAGCGGGGGCAGGGCTTGCGGCCCGTACCCGGACGACACCCAGAACCGTTGCAGTCCTTGCAGGTCTCCCACGCGGGAATGCGGATGTTGAGGGTCTTCCCCTTCGCGGCGTCTTCGAGCGAGATTTCCATCTGATAGCTCAAATCGCCGCCTCGGTAGGCGCGCGGACCCCGCGGCCCCGCTTCGCGGCGACGACCGCCGCCGAAGAAGTCGCTGAAGATGTCGGCGAAGTCGTTGATGTCGGCCCCGCCCATATTGCCGAAGCCTCCGAAGCCTCCGAAACCGCCGAAACCGCCCGCTCCCGCAGCGCTCGGATCCACGCCCGCCTTGCCGTAGCGGTCATAGGCCGCGCGCTTTTGTTCGTCCGACAAGACCGAGTAGGCTTCGCCCACGGCCTTGAATTTCTCTTCGGCCGTCTTGTCGCCCTGATTGCGGTCGGGGTGATACTTCATCGCCAGACGCCGGTACGCCTTTTTGATTTCGTCCTGCGTGGCGGTTTTGGATACGCCGAGTACCTCGTAGTAGTCCTGTTCCGGCATCGTCTACCTTGCTCCCGGCGCCCCCTCGGGGGCGCGCTTCGTGTCCTGTTGAAAAACTCAAGAAGGGTCGGTCGGCATGTGTGCGCGACCGACCCTTCTGGGTGTGCCTTCGGGAAGTTCCGATTACTTCTTCACGTCCGTGAAGTCGGCGTCCACGACGTCGTCATCGGCCTTCTTTGCCTGCTCGGCTTCGCCCTGCGGGGCGGCGTCCTTGGCGGCGGCGTTCATCTTCTCGCCGATCTTCTGAGCGGCTTCCATCAGACGTTCGACGGCCTGTTCGATCGCAGCCTTGTCTTCGCCCTTGACCTTTTCTTCCACGACCTTGATCGCGTCTTCACAGGCCATGCGGTCGGCGGCTTCGATCTTGTCGCCGTAGTCCTTCAGGGTCTTCTGAACCTGGCTCACGGCGGCGTCGGCCGTGTTGCGGGCCTGAGCGAGTTCGAAGCGGCGGTGATCCTCTTCCTTGTTCGCTTCGGCGTCCTGCACCATGCGTTCGATTTCCTCTTCGGAAAGACCCGAGCTCGCCTTGATGGTGATCGTGTTTTCCTTGCCGGTGGCCTTGTCCTTGGCGGCCACGTGCAGAATGCCGTTGGCGTCGATGTCGAAGGTCACTTCAATCTGCGGCACGCCGCGGCGGGCAGGCGGAATCCCTTCGAGGTTGAATTCGCCCAAGAGCTTGTTCGAAGCGGCCATTTCGCGTTCGCCCTGGTAGACCTTGATGGTCACGGCGGGCTGATTGTCTTCGGCCGTCGAGAAGACCTGGCTGTGCTTGGTCGGGATCGTGGTGTTGCGCTTGATCATCGCGGTCATCACGCCGCCGAGCGTTTCAATGCCGAGGGTCAAAGGCGTCACGTCGAGAAGCAGCACGTCGTGGCGTTCGCCCGTGAGGACCGAACCCTGAACGGCGGCGCCGATGGCGACGGCTTCGTCGGGGTTGACGTCCTTGCGCGGTTCGCGGCCGAAGAATTCGCGGACGACTTCCTGCACGCGCGGCATGCGGGACTGACCGCCCACGAGGATCACGTCGGTGATGTCGGACTTCGAGGCGCCCGCGTCGGCGAGGGCCTTGCGGCACGGTTCGATCGTGCGCTGAACCAGATCTTCGACGAGGCCTTCGAACTTGGCGCGCGTGATGTTGAGGTTCAGGTGCTTCGGACCCGTGGCGTCGGCCGTGATGTACGGAAGGTTGATTTCCGTTTCCTGACGGCTCGAGAGTTCGATCTTGGCCTTTTCGGCGGCGTCCTTCAGACGCTGCAGAGCGAGGATGTCCTTGGAGAGGTCGACGCCCGTGTCCTTGCGGAATTCGCCGATGATGTAGTCGACCAAGCGCTGGTCGAAGTCTTCGCCGCCGAGGAACGTGTCGCCGTTCGTGGAGAGCACTTCAAACTGCTTGTCGCCGTCGACGTTCGCAAGGTCGATGATCGAAATGTCGAACGTGCCGCCGCCCAAGTCGTAGACGGCGATCTTGCGGTCGCCCTTGCCGCCCTTGTCGAGACCGAAGGCCAGAGCCGCGGCGGTCGGTTCGTTGATGATGCGCTTCACTTCGAGACCGGCGATGCGGCCGGCGTCCTTCGTGGCCTGACGCTGGCTGTCGTTGAAGTAGGCCGGCACCGTGATCACGGCTTCCGTGACCGGTTCGCCGAGGTAGTCTTCGGCGGTCTTCTTCATCTTGCGGAGCACTTCCGCGCTCACCTGCTGCGGAGCGAGCTTCTTGCCGTCCTGCACTTCGACCCAGGCGTCGCCGTTGTCGGCGCGCGTGATCTTGAAGGGCATGAGACCGATGTCCTTCTGCACTTCACGGTCGTCGAAGCGACGGCCGATCAGACGCTTCACCGCGAAGAGCGTGTTCTTCGGGTTGGTGACGGCCTGACGCTTGGCGGGGGCGCCGACGAGGATCTCGCCGTTGTCCATGTAAGCGATGATCGACGGCGTCGTGCGGGCGCCTTCGCTGTTTTCGATAACCTTGACGTTCTCGCCTTCCATCACGGCGACGGCGGAGTTCGTCGTACCAAGGTCAATGCCGATAATCTTTGCCATTTCTGTAAAACCTCTTGTGGGCGCTCTTGCGGATCGATTCCGACGGATCCGCAGGCGCGTATGAGAAAGAGAAATCTTGCGCGAAGGATTTTCTTCGCCTTTAATCCCCATATGGGGACAGCCCCGGATTTTTCAAGTTCCGGGTGCAAAATTTTTCGCACACCCTCTTTCGCGCTTCAGAAGAAAGCCCCGAATTCCTTGCGGAACCGGGGCTTTCGGATGCATTCGGGCGGTTTATCAGCCTTGCGCTACGCTCACCATGGCGGGGCGCAGAACGCGTTCGTTGATGAGCCAGCCGCGCTGGAAGACTTCCACGACGCAGCCGGCCTTGATCTCGTCGGTCGCGGGCACCATGGCGATCGCCTGATGGTGATGCGGGTCGAAGACTTCGCCCTTCGGATTGATTTCCTTCATGCCCGACACTTCCAAAGCGTGCGTGAGCTGACGGTAGGTGGCGGCCATCCCTTCGCGAAGCGGATTCTGCTCGTCTTCCTTCGTAAGCTCAAGGGCCTTTTCGAGACTGTCGACGACGGGGAGGAGATTTTCCGCAAACTTTTCGATCCCGAACTTGCGGGCCTTCTGCACTTCCTCGGCCGAACGGCGGCGGGTATTTTCGAGTTCCGCCATCGCGCGCACGTAGAGGTCATAGTGCTCGAGCACCTTCGCTTCGGCAAGCTGCAGAGCCGTCTGAAGCTCTTCGACCGAGAGGGCCTTCTTTTCCTCCTTGGGTTCTTCGGCGCACGTTTCCGTGTCGCAGCCGCATTCGCCCGCGGGGGTTTCTTCCTTCTCGGCGGCGCAGGCTTCCTGCGTCTTCTTTTCTTCCTGTTCCGTCATGACAAAATTTTCCCGATAGAAAGGGGTAGTACCTGTGATGCCTCTTATATGGGGACGACCTCCCCTTTTTTCAAGCCTTGCGCCCGAGGGCTTCAAGCGCAAGGCGGGCGTAGAGCGCCACGGCGTCGTCGCAGTCGTTCAGAGCCGGAATGTATTCGAAGCGCCCGTTCTCGGCGCTCTCTTCATAGGCGCGGCGGGCTTCGTCGTCGATTTCCTCGATCGTCTCGAGGCAGTCCGAAGCAAAACCCGGACAGACGACGTCGACTCTCGGGACGCCCGCCTTTCCGAGTTCGCGAAGCGTGGGCTCCGTGTAGGGCGTGAGCCACTCTTCCTTGCCGAAACGCGACTGAAAGGCGAGGAGCCACTCGTTCTCCTTGAGTCCGAGACGCTCGGCCAAAAGCGCGGCCGTCTTTCGGCAGTCCTCTTCGTAGCGGTCGCCCTTCGCAATGCAGGACTTCGGCAGTCCGTGAAAGCTCATGAGGAGCTTTCCGCCCTCCGCAAAGGGGCGGCCCGTCTTTTCCCAGTGCGCTTCGATCCGGCGCGCAAGCGCCTCGATGTAGGCCGGATGCGCGCCGTATTCGCGGACGGTCGTAAGGGCCGGCTGGCTGCGCCTCGTCATGAGGTGGCGAAAGACCGCGTCGAAGGCCGAGGCCGTCGTCTGCGGCGCGTACTGCGGGAAAAGCGGCAGGACGACGAGGCGCTCGACTCCAGCCTTTTCGAGGTCCGTGAGGACGGCCGGAATCGAGGGATTGCCGTAGCAGGAGGCCCAGTGAACGGAAATGCCTTCGCCCTCGAGACGGCGTCCGAGCTTCTCGGCGATCGACTTCGTGTGAACGAGAAGGGGCGAACCATCTTCCGTCCAGACCCCGCGGTAGCGCTCGGCCGACTTCGCCGGGCGCACGCGCAGAATGATGCCGTGGAGAATCGGCCACCACTTCCACTTCGGGAGTTCGATCACGCGCTCGTCGCTCAAAAATTCCGCGAGATAGCGCCGGACGGCCGAAGCTTCGGGGGCGTCGGGCGAACCCGTGTTGAGAAGAAGAAGGGCGGTGCACTCGGGGGTGGTCATGTGCCGGGACTCCAAATCAATCGTGTGCCCTCATTCTGACGGGCGAAACTTAAGGCGACATTGCCGCGCCGCCAATGAAAAACCCGGGCGCCTCGGAAGACGCTCGGGTCGAATGCGTTGGGGCGTGCAAATCTCAGGCGAAGGCGCCGCCTTCGGCGTGCGCCGCGCGACGGCGTCGCCAGAGATAGAGAAGCGCCGCGGCGGCAAGACTCATCCAGAACTTGCCCACGACCTGTCCGGTCACGAATTCGAGCGACCCGAAGGCGAGCTGCAGGAAGATGCAGCTGTCGACGATCGAACCCACGAGGCCCGAGACGAGAATGGCCGAGCTCGGATAGCGGCGGCGAAGCGGCGTGTAGACGAGAAAGTCGGCCAATTCCGAAAAGAGGAAAGCCGCGGCCGAACCGATCACGACGGCGGGGTCCGAGAGAAGCCCCGAGAGGAGCGTTCCGAAAAGAATCGCGGCAATCGTCGCGCGGTTTCCGAGGAGCGACTGCACGGCGTCGCGAAGGACGAGCGCAAGGCCCGCCAACAGCACGGCCGAGGGCGACATGAGGCCCGGCCACACCGGGATCACGCAGGGACCGTCGGGATAGCAGGTCGTGCCGACGTTGAGGACGACCCAGTTGCCGACGGGAATCGTGAGAATGAAAAGAACGAGCGCGGCGAGTCCGCAGCGCTTTCCGTGAAGACCGGACATGTTGAACTCCTCTCAGGCCGCACGCCGGCGCAGTCAGCCGGGGCGGTGACGGGGTTGGGGACAAACACCGGACGCGGACGGTTTAGCCGCCGGTGTCGAAAAACCGCATTATACGGTGAGGAAGATAGGAAAGTTCGCCCGGGAAGCGTCCCGTCGGAAATCCGATGTGTCCGCCTTCCTCGGGATAGTCGCAGGTGACGAATCGGCTCACCTCGTCTTCGCGTGGCAGGGCCCAGCCCGAAAAGAAGGGGTCGTTCTTCGCGTTGAGAAGCAAAAGGGGCTGGCGCACGCCGGGAAGCGAAGGCTTCGCGGAGCACTTCACGTAGTAGTCCATCGCCGAGCGAAAGCCGTGCACGGGCGCCGTGTAGAGGTCGTCGAAGTCAAAGAAGGTCCTGCAGGCGGCGAGTCTCTCGGGGTCGACAAGTCCCGGCCAGCGCTCGCACTTTTTCTCAAGTTTCGGCTTCAGGGTCGAGAGAAACATGTCGGCGTAGAGCGTGTTCACGCCCTTGTCGATGCGCTCGCTTCCCGCCACGAGGTCGACAGGGCCGCCAATGGCCGCGGCCGCCGTGATGAAGGAGAGGTCCTCTCCCATGTCGCCCATGGTCTTGGCAAGCTGATTGGCGCCGAGACTTACTCCCACCGCGTAGAGCGGCGCCTCGGGAAAGCGGGCGTGCACGGTTTTGAGCACCCAGGAATTGTCCGCCGTGTCGCCCGCGAAATAGGCGCGCGGCAGACGGTTGAGTTCGCCCCCGCAGGTGCGAAAGTGCGCGACCACGCCGCGCCAGCCGCGCTTGGCGGTCTCGTGCATGAGCGCGAGCGCGTAGTGGCTGTGCGAACTCCCCTCGAGGCCGTGAAAGTGCACGAGCACCGGGGCCTTGGGATCCAAGGGTTCGGGCTTGGCCCAGTGCCAGATCATGAAGTCCCCGTCGGGAAGTTCCACGTGTTCGACGCGGTACTCCACTTCGGGACGCTTCGAAAGCTTGGCGGGCAGACAGGTCTGCAGATGCGAGCCCGGGCACCAGGAAGGCGCCCGGTAGTCGGACGGAACGACGGGCATGAAGGCTCTCTCGAAAGAAAAGTTTTCTTCGATTCTATCCTCAGCGCCCGAAAAACACGCGCCAAAGTTCGCGCACGGCCTCGGCCTCATCAGCGACGAGCGCGGGATCGACACGAACCGCCCGGGCTTCGCCGGCGTTCAGTCGAATTTCATGCTGCAGAGCGCGATAGCGGCGATAGGCCTTCACCACCTTTGCGGTGAGCTCGGCCGGAATGAGCCCCGCGTCGGCCGCCATTTCCAGCAACAAAATGTTGCCGAAATTGTTCACGAGCTGCGGATGATCGTGCGAGTAGCCGAGAACGAGCGTCTGCACGATGAATTCGACGTCGACCATCCCGCCCGCGTCGTGCTTGACGTCAAAGAGCTTCGTCGGATTGCGGTGTCCCTCGTGCATGCGCTCGCGCATCTCCAAGACCGCCTCCTTGAGGGCCGCGAGATCTCGGGGCATCCGCAGAACCTCTTCGCGAAGGGCCTCGAAACGCCGGCCGATCGCCGGGTCGCCCGCGACGAAGCGGGCGCGCGTGAGCGCCTGATGCTCCCAGATCCAGGCGCCCACGCCGTCGGATCGCTTCTGGTAGTTCTCAAAGTGCGCCATGGTGCTCACGACGAGCCCGTTTTCGCCGTTGGGGCGAAGACGCAGGTCGATGTCAAAGAGCTTTCCCGAAGAGGTCGGCACGGTGAGCCAGCTGATCATGCGCCGCACGAGCCGGCTGTAGGTGCGGTCGGCCTCGTCGGAAGGATCGTCGTAGAGGAAGACGAGGTCGAGGTCGCTCTCGTACCCCAATTCCTTTCCGCCCAGCTTTCCATACCCCAGCACCGCGAACTTGGGACGCTCGCAGTGCTTCTGCGCCATCGCGCGCCACACGATCTCGAGCGTTTCCTCGATCACGGCGTCGGCAAGGGCCGAGAGCTGGTCCGCAAGACGCTCCACCGTGAAGCGCCCGTCGATGTCGGCGATGAGAAGACGGAAGACGGCCGAGTGATAGGCGTCGCGCAGAAGGTTCATCTGCCGCTCCTGATCGTCTCCGCACTCGGCGAGCGCCTCGCGGAAGCGCTCGCGCCATTCGCTCCAGTCGACCGGCGTGAAGTCGTCCATCTCCCGAATCCGTCCGTCGACGAGTTCGTCGAGGATGATCGGGTGCGAGGCGACGAAATCCGTGCTCCAGCGGCTCGCCGCGAGCACGCGGCCCACGCGTTCGGCCGCCCTCGGGTACTGGCACAAAAGCGTCACGTAGGTGGTTCTTCCCGCCACGGCTTCGAGAAGCCGCAGATAACGCGAGAGGAGTTCCGAAGGGGCCACGACGCGCACGGCGTCGCTCTTCACCCACTGCGGAACGTTTGCGACCACCATCTGCAGGAGCTGCTGCATCTTCTGGAGCGCTCCTTCGGACTTGAAGGCCGAAAAGCGCCCCATCGCGAGGTTCGCCGTCCGCTGCGCGAGCTCCGGCGCGTCCTCGGCCGCATAGCCCTTGCGGACGAACATTTCTTCGAGCGCGGTTCTTGCGCTCGAAGTCCCGGTCTGCCAGCCCACGGGCCAATCGCTCTCCGCCCCTTCGGGCGTGTCCTTCACCTGAAAGACGTTCTCGAAGGCCCGGCCCACGCGGTCGCGCACGGCTTCGTAGTGCGCCCAGAGTTCTTCGGGCGTGACGCCGAGAAGCGCCGCTGCGTGCACGAGATTTTCCCCTTCGCGCGGGAGAAGCTGCGTCTGCTGATCGTCCACGTACTGCAGCGCATGTTCGACGTTTCGCAGCCACACATAGTCTTCCTTGAGTTTTTCGGCGACCTCGGGCGAGAGCACGCCTTCTTCGCCGAGCCTCGTCAGCATCGGGAGCGTTTCCTTGCCGCGAAGCCGCACGTCGCGGCCGCCGCGGATCACCTGCAGCGTCTGCGTGAGGAATTCGATTTCCCGAATGCCGCCGCGCCCGAGCTTCACGTTCGCGCCCGTGAAGTTTCGCTGCGCCTCGCGGCGCGCCGTTTCGGCGCGGAGCGTCTCGTGGAGCTTCGTGAGCGAACTGATCGCGCCGAAGTCGAGGTACTTGCGGAATACGAAGGGGCGAACGAGATTCTCGACCGCGTGCGAAGCGCGCTCGAACTCCTCGGGGCTTGAAAAGACCGGGGCGCTCACGACGCGGCCCTTCAGCCAGGCGAAGCGCTCCCAATCGCGGCCCTGGGTGTAGAGGTACTCTTCGAGCATGTCGCTCGAGCCCACGATCGGGCCCGAGTCGCCGTTGGGACGAAGCCGCATGTCGACGCGAAAGACAAAGCCCGCGCCCCGAATGTCGTTCAGGGCGGGCAGAACCCGTCGCGCGAGCCTTTCGTAAAATTCCGTAACCGTGAGCGTGCGACGCGCGTCGGGGAATTCCGGCGTCGGGCGGGTTTCACCGTCTTCGTCGTAGAGGAAGATGAGGTCGATGTCGGAGGAGACGTTGAGTTCGCGGCCGCCCAACTTGCCCATGCCGACCACGATGAGGTCCTGGGGCGTTCCCGTCACGGCGCCAAAGGGAACGCCGTGGCGACGGGCAAGCTCTCTTGCGTGCGCGCGCACCGTAGAGCGCACGGCCACCTCCGCAAAGTCCGACATGCGCTCGACCACGCCGAAATAGTCGATCGCGCCCGTCGAATCGGCCGCGACGAGATAGAGAATGAGCTCGCGCCGCACCCGCCGGAGCGTTTCGGCCAGGCGTTCCGTATCGTCTTCCCCTTCGACGGCGCGCTCGAAATCCGCGCGCGTCCGTCCTTCCTCGACGAGCGCCGCGAGATGCGCGAGGCGCGCGTCGTCCTCTTCCATGGGATACATCGCGCGCAGCGCGCGCCGCACAAAGTTGGAGTGTTCAAGTACGCCGGCAAGGTCGAGACGGGGCATGACGGAATCCGTGAGTGAGACAAAGTTTTTCCATTCTACGGCACGCGCCCGTCGACACCAATCGGCGAAACACCGCAGAGCTTCCTCACGATTTTTTACGCTTCGGGCGCCTCCCGTTTCCCGCAACCTCTTCGGAGGAGCCGCGGCGGAGGACTACAATACGCTTTGCCCCTTTCCATCCCAACCTCGTCGGTGCATGTCCTACTTCAAACGCCGTTATGTCGTCTACCGCGGTCACCGCGCGGGCTACCGAGCCTTTTTCGAGCGTACGCACTGGCTCTGGTGGTCGCTCGTGGTCGTCTACTTCTCGCTGGGGTTCCTTCTCCTCGGCATGCGGTGGTACGTCTCGACCCACGCCGACGAACTGCGCGGGCGCATCACGACGGCCATTTCCGAAGCGACGGGCGCGCAAATCGAAGCGAAGCGCTTTGAGCTCGACTTTCACTACCTCTGGCCGAGAATCGAAATCGATGCGCTGCGCTTTTCCCGCCCGGACGGCCCCGACTCCCTGTTCATTCCCCACATCCGCGCGGAATTTTCCTGGTCCTCCCTCTGGTACCGGGCGCCGCGCTTTCGCGAACTGATCGTCTATCAACCGACCCTCACGGTGCGGCGTCTCGACGAAAAGTCCGTCGACCTTGCGGGCTTCGTGCTCCCGCTCCCCGAACTCTCGAGCGATGGCGACCAGACGGAAATGCCCGAAGAAATCCCGGCGCTCGCCCAACTTTTCGCGCAACGTCAGCTCTCGCTGGTCAACGGCACCGTCACCTATCAGGACCTTCGCCGTCCCGATCTCGCGCCCGTTCGGATCGAAAACCTTGACTTCCGCTTTCAGGACGAACTTCTCGCCTGGCGAAGCGGTCTTGACGGCACCTTCGTGAGCGGCGAGCGCTCGGACGATTTTTCGCTTCGCTTCCAGGTCGACAAGAGCTTCTTCACCGACCCGGCCCGCCCGCAGACCTGGACGGCGCGCGCCTACGCAAACCTCGAGCGCACGAACGTGGGACAGATCGCCCGCCGACTGGGACTGCGCAACTATCTCTCCTCTGGCGAAGGACGCGTGCGCGTTTGGAGCGATCTTGATCAGGGCGAAGTCCGTACGCTCCTCGCGGACCTTTCGACCCGAAACGTGCGGCTTCGTCTGGGCGACGACCTCGCGCCCCTCAATCTTCGCCGCGCCGAAGCCCGCGTGAACTACGCCTTCGACCCGGACTCCCGCACGCAGACCCTTTCCCTCGAAGGCCTGCGGCTGCAGTCGGCCGAGAGCTGGCAGTGGCGCCCTCGGCAGCTCACGCTTTTGCGCAGGACGGACGCCGCGGGGAAGACCGTCGAAGTCGACGTCGGCGCCTCCATGCTCGACATCGGGCTTCTCTCTTCGATCGGGACCTCGCTTCCGATTCCCGACGACGTGCGCTCGCAGCTCAGGGAATACGGTCTCACGGGCCGCATTCGCAACCTCAGCGCGTCGGGCCGGGGCGACCTCTCGATGCTTGCCAACTGGGCGGTTTCTCTGGAATTTGAAGGGCTCGGCATCAAAAACGACGCGGACCGTCCGAGTTTTCGCAATCTCTCGGGCACCCTCTCGACGCGCGAACAGGACCGTTCCGTTCGCGTGACGCTTGCGAGCCGCAACGCGTCGCTGCGCTTTCCCAAGGTCTTTCGCCGCGAGACGATGCGCTTTGACAAGCTTTCGCTCGAAGCGCTCGTCTCCAAGGGCGAACACTGGTCGGTCGACCTGCGGGATCTTCGCGCCGAAAACGGCGAGGCGGCCGTGACGGGCGCGGGCACCTGGACGCTCGACGACAACGTTGCGGGAACCGTGAAGCTCGCCGGCAAAATCCTCCGGGCCAACGGGCCGGCCGTGCGGCACTACCTGCCGCGCGTCGTGGGCGAAGGTACGCTCGACTGGCTCGAGCACGGCATTCTCAAGGGCCGCGCCACCTCGGGCGACTGGCACCTCGAAGGACGTCTCGCGGACTACCCGTGGTCGGACGGCAAAAACGGACTCTTCCGCATCCGCGGCCACGTCACGGGCGGCACGCTCGACTTTTTACCGACGCAGGGCAAGAAGGCCGGATCCGAGTGGCCGGTCCTCACGAACGTCGAGGCGGATCTCCTCTTCGAGGGCGAGCGCATGCTGATCACGGGCCGCAAGGCCGAATCGCGGAATCTGCACGCGTCGGACGTGCGGGTGGAAATTCCCGCCTTTTCCGCCACGCCCGTCACGCTGCTCGTCGACGGGCGCATCCGCAGCGACGCCAAGGACGCCCTTCGCTACCTCAACGAAGCCCCCATGCTCTCGCGCCTTCTCGGCGGCGCCTTCGCGGAATCGAACGGTTCGGGACCGGTCGACGTGCGGCTCGGCCTCTCCATTCCGCTCGCGCACCCCGAGCGCACCCGCGTGAAGGTGACGACCGATCTGCAGAAGACGAACTTCGACTACGGTCACGGACTGCCGACGCTCGAAGACGCGGTCGGAACGCTCGTCATCACGGAAAAAGGCGTCGACACGCCCTCGCCCGTCGAGGGACGGACCGCGGCGGGCCCGGCGCGCGTGGTCGTGCGCACGGAAAAGAACGACGTCGTCATCGACGTCGACGGACGGGCGGGGCCGGCGGACCTCGCACGGCTCGCCTCCGCCCCCGGATTCTCGCCCGTCTTCTCCGCCCTTTCGGGGACCGCTCCCGTGCGCGTCTACGCCCGGGTGGACCTTCAGGGAAAAACGCCGCTTCGTCTCTCCGGGCGATCGAACCTCGCGGGACTGTCCTCCTCTCTGCCCGCTCCCTTCGCAAAGAGCGCCTCGGAGGTCTGGCCGACGAGCTTCTCGTGGTCGCCCCGCCCGTCGGGACAGGGCCTCGTTTTGAGTTCGGCAGGCCACCTCGAGGCGGCGCTCTACTTTGACGACCGCAAGGAGGGCTACGCCCTCACCTCGGGCTTCGTGGGCGTCGGCACCCCCATGGGGAAGGCGGGTGACCGGCTCGATCTCTCCGTCAACGTGCCTCGCTTCTCCTGGAACGAGTGGGAACCCTTCTGGCGGGAAATCGACCGCAACCGCAAGGCGCATGCCGACGGCTACAACATCCCCTGGGGAACCCTGCGCGTGAAGCTCGGAGAACTCCTCGCCCACCGCATGACCTTCCACGGCATCGACGCGACGCTTCGTCACTTCGGACAAAACGACTGGCACCTTCGCCTCGCAAGCGACGAAGTGAGCGGCCAGGCGGAATTCCTCGACGCAGGCGCCGCGCCCGACAAATGGACCTTCAAGATCGACCGCGCGCACCTGCCGGAAGCGGCCGGCGACGAAATCGACACGGCGCTCGACACGCGTCCGTCTCCGGGAACCCTCCCGAGCATCAACCTCACGATCGACGACCTTCGCGTGGGCGAACGGCGCATCGGCAAGGTGGAATTCATCAGCCGCAACGAAATCGCGCCTTCGGGCGAGGGTCTCGCCATCATCGACCGCATCGCCGTGACGGCGAGGGGCGGCAGTCTTCTCGGCCAGGGCGTCTGGCGACCGGAATCGGCTACGGACGAAGTCGGCACCTCGCATCTCACGCTCGAGGCGAACTTCTCCGATCTCGGGAGGCTTTTGCACGACCTTCGCATCCGCGACGTCATCCGCAACGCCCCGGGGAACGTAAAGCTCGACCTCACCTTCCGGGGGCAGCCCCACATGCCGCAGCTCAACACGCTCTCGGGCGAGGTGACGGCGATGCTCGGCTCCGGCCAGATCCTGCAGGTGGAACCCGGAAGCGGACGACTGCTCGGCCTTCTTTCCATGCAGCACCTGATGCGGCGTCTCACGCTCGACTTCCGCGACGTGATCGGCAAGGGCTTCACCTTCGACTCCATCGCGGCGGGCGGAAAACTCAGCCGCGGCGTTCTCTCGACCGAGAAGGTCGCGGTCGTGGGCTCGCCCGCAACGATCCTTCTCTCGGGCGACGTCGACCTCGTGGGTGAAAAACTCGACCTCGAAGCCCTGGTCCTGCCGAAATTCAACGCCGAAGCGCCCGCGCTCGCGCTCACGCTCCTCAACCCCGCCGTCGGGGTCGGGACCTTCGTCGCGCAGTGGTTCCTCAAGGACGAAATCTCGAATCTGATGAGCTCGACCTATCACGTGCACGGAAGCTTCCAGGACCCCGTCGTCGACAAAATGCCGCGGGCCCGCACGGAAAAATAAGGCGCGTTTTGCTAGAGTTCGCTCTTTCCGATTTCTTTTGCGCTCATGTCTACGATCCTTGAAAAAGCCTGCGCCACCCTGTGGACGGGGTCGGACCTCGACGAGGCCGCCCTGCTCGCCGCCCTCGCGCGCGCGGGAAGCCGCGGCGTCGACTGGGCGGACCTCTACTTTCAGCACATCGAGTCGCACGACTGGCTTCTCGAAGAAGGCATCGTCAAGACCGGGCACTTCTCGATCGACCGAGGCTACGGCCTTCGCACGGTCGCGGGCGAGCGCCAGGCGCTCTCCTACGGGGACGACCTCGCCGCGCGCCATCTTCTCGCTTCGGCGGACGATCTGCGCTCGCTCACCGGATCGCGTTCGGTGACGATGCCCGCGCGTCTCTCCCCACAAACCGTCCGGCCTCTTTATTCGCCCGACGTGGAGGCGACGGAGCCCTCCAGGGAAATCGAACTTCTTCGCCACATCGACCGTTACGCGCGGAGTCTCTCTCCCGCGGTGCGAAACGTCACGGCGACGCTTCAGGCCGAAGTCGAGACGGTGCTCGTCGCCGATCTCGAGGGAAGACTCACCGCGGACATCCGGCCGCAGATCTATCTCTCGGTCAACGTCCTTGCCGAACAAAACGGCCGCATCGAACAAGGTACGAGCGGCGGGGGCGCCCGCTGCGGGATCGAGCACTTCACGCGCGAGCGGGTGGAGGCCTGGTGCGAAAAGGCCGTCCGCGAAGCGGTCCTGCAGACCGAAGCGCGCCCCGCGCCCTCGGGCGTGATGCCCGTCGTGCTCGGCCCGGGCTGGCCCGGGATTCTTCTTCACGAAGCCGTGGGACACGGCCTCGAAGCCGACGCCCACCGCAAGGAAACCTCCGTCTTCACGGACCGGATCGGCGAGCGCGTCGCGCCCCGGGGCGTCACGATCGTCGACGACGGAAGTCTTCCGGTGCGGCGCGGGTCGCTCACGGTCGACGACGAAGGAACGCCCACGCAGCGCACCATCCTCATCGAGGACGGCATTCTCACGGGACTTCTCACCGACCGCTTCAACGCCCGCGCGCTCGGACTGCCGCTCACCGGAAACGGCCGGCGCGAGAGCTTTGCGACGCTGCCGCTTCCGCGCATGACGAACACCTTCATGCTCTCGGGCGAACACACGCCCGAAGAGATCGTCGCCTCGGTCGAGGACGGCCTCTATGCCGAACACTTCGCGGGCGGCCAGGTCGACATCACGAGCGGCGACTTCGTCTTCACGATGAGCGGAGCGCGGCGCATCCGAAAGGGGCGCCTTGCCGAACCCGTGCGCGGCGCGACCCTCATCGGCCGCGGAGACCGGGCGCTACTCGGGATCCGGCTCGTCGGAAACGACTCGAAACTCGACGACGGCATCGGGCAGTGCGGCAAAGACGGACAGAACTGCCCCGTCGGGACGGGACTGCCGACGCTTCGCATCGATTCCCTCACCGTGGGCGGCACCGAAGCGTGACGCTTATAATCAGACTAATTTCTCATACCCCAGGGTACCAACGTGTTCCAATCCTTCAAGTTGATGACGCCGATCGTCTGGCTCACCAGACTGCTCGTCGGGGCCTATCCCCACTGGCAGGGCTGCGCCCCCTCGTCGCGTCAGCGAATCTACTTCGCCAACCACACGAGTCACCTTGACACCATCGTGATCTGGGCGTCGCTGCCGCCGGCCCTGCGCGCCACCGTGCGGCCCGTCGCCGCCAAGGACTATTGGGAAAAGGGCGTTCTTCGCCGCCGCATCGCGCTCGAAGAGCTCAACGTCGTGCTCGTCGACCGTCGCCGCACCGAGCACGCGAATCCCCTCGATCCTCTGCGCGAAGCCCTGCAGGAAGGTTCCTCCCTCATCATCTTCCCCGAAGGAACGCGCCGTCCCCAACCGCTGCCGAGCCCCTTCAAGTCGGGCATTTGGCGCCTCATGCGCGAATTTCCCGAAGTGGAGCTCATTCCGGTCTACATCGAAAACCTCCATCGGGCCATGCCCAAGGGCGTGCTCATTCCCGTGCCGACCGTCTGCTCGGTCCGCTTCGGCGCGCCGCTGCCGCATCACCCCGAAGACCTCAAGGAAGACTTCCTTGAGCGCGCCCGCAACGCCATTGTGGAGTTGAGCCAGCCATGAGACTCGGTTTTACCATTCAGGAGGCCTACATCATCCTGCTCGTGGGCCTCACCGTTTTGATCGCCGCGGGCACCGCATACGGCGCCTGGGCCATTGAGCACGTCACGGACGCTGTGCGCCGCAACCGTCTGCTCACCGTCCATTCGCGCGTGCGCATGGGCTGGTGGCTGATCGTCGTCTTCACGATCGCCTTCGCGATCGGGCAGAACACGCTGCTCGTCTTCTTCGCGATGCTGAGCTTCTTCCTGCTGCGCGAATTCATCGCCATCACGCCGACGAAATCGACCGACCACTACGCGCTCATCACGGCCTTCTATATCGCGATCCCGCTGCAATACATCCTCATCGGGTTCGATCTGCCGTCTCTCTTCACGCTCTTCATTCCGGTCTATCTCTTCCTTGCGCTCCCCGTCATCATGGCGTTCTCGAAGGACACGGACCGCTACCTCGAGCGCGTCGCCAAAGTGCAGTGGGGGATCATGCTCTGCGTCTTCTGCGTGAGCCACGCGCCGGCGATCGCGACACTCGATCTGACGCGCTACAACTCGTCGGGACCGCTCATGATGCTCTTCTTCCTTGCGGTCCTCTTCATCTCCGACCTCTGCGCGACGATCGCGAGCTCCTTTATGGGGCAGAAGACCTTTTCCTTCAACACGAACCGTACCCTCATGGGGGCCGTGGTCGGCGGGCTCGGCGGGCTTCTCGCCTCGGCCGCGCTCTTCTGGATCACGCCTTTCCGCTTCTGGCAGGCGCTCCTCATGGGCCTTGCCATCGTGATTTCGGGCGGTCTCGGCGACCTTGTCCTCAACGTCGTGCGCCGCAGCATGGGGGCGCACGCCCTCGCGGGCGAGGGCGACGTCTACATGACGCGCGGCACGCTCATGCGCCTGGCGCCCCTTACGTTTGCGGCGCCGGTCTTCTACCACCTGACGGTGATCTTCTTCATCACCTTCAAGGACGCCTTCTGAGCCGCGCCTGCGGCCCTATGAAAAATCCCGCGCTCTCCACCGAGAGGCGCGGGATTTTCTTTCCTGAACTCCCGTAAATTTCGTTCAAGCTAGTTGTAAAACTTAGTAACGCCCTTGCAACATAGGAAATTTGTCTGCAAGGGCTTTACTTTTCCTTGAAACCTA